>Ga0247837_1000551_pt1 | contig 79396 bp, 66 predicted proteins | sample LaCtaG_2_FD_187115 | JGI IMG/M metagenome (GOLD analysis project Ga0247837, IMG submission 187115) | Freshwater microbial communities from meromictic Lake La Cruz, Castile-La Mancha, Spain - LaCruzMarch2015_14.5m | ecosystem: Environmental > Aquatic > Freshwater > Lake | place: Spain: Castile-La... | reverse complement strand
CCTTCTCGAATTCTTATGTATAAACATTATACCACCCTTGAATTTTCTAGTCACTAAGGTAATAAATAGGCAACTAGTAAAAGCATATTGTTGCGAAATAAGATGCAAGTCAGTTTTATTAATGGCAGCAAGTCTGGGACTGAGGGAGGTGCGAGTCTTGGGAGATTGCGAAAACTGAGTTTCTCTCAACTCAGTCATTGGAACTACCAAATCTGCTAAGCAGGTTAATAGCCATTCTACTCAGTTGGCCTATTCGATAGGAACCTAAACGAAGCTATTGTCTCCAGACTCCACTTCTCCACTTTCAGTCCATTGGCAATGTAGACCTCAGTCCCCATAATAAGAGGGGGGTGCAGGCTGCAATACCCTCTGTCCGTAGTGAAAAGACGGAAGTAAGGTTCAGCCTCTATTTTCCATCTGGTCATTTGCATGAAGCCAGTGAATATAATCAGTTCTCCATTGGCCACGAAAGCCACTGAGGGCAGACTAAGCACTAAATCTGGAAGCAGAGAGACAGACAGCATAGTGAAGGTCTCAGTGTGGGACTGAAACTCTCCACTGCTCTGTGGTCCCTAGCAACTGTATCAGCGAGGTAAATGACAGCTTTGAAGACACACGGAGTAAAGTCGGACCTAGGGTAGTACAGGGTGTTAGGGTGTAGGGGAGACACAGCTCTTTTCACAGAGGGTCCCATTACGGTCACTTCCCCCAAAGGCAAACACATCATTATTCACCTTAGCCACTCCGACCCCATCTCTAGGTGTCAGAAGAGAGCCTAGACGAGTGATTTTGAGAGTGAGTAGGTCCAGTGTCACTACCTCCTCCCCAACTATCAACACCGTAGTTCTATCATTCTGCACATGCCCACTGCAGACATGGATAGGCAGTTCGTGCTGGGTGATTTTGTTAGTATGGAAGTCATACTCATTCATACTGTTCCCACAAATAGCAGCCAGTAGCAAGAATTGATGGGGCGGCTGTTCCTCTGGTATTGAGGAAAAACGCTCATAGATACTTTTCAGGCGATTGTCGTAATAGACCCAGGTTTGGCACAGGACGGACAGGTCAGGCACACTCACAACATAGCTAAAAACCTGCCTCTCTTCCGGCGCTAACTTCCACATTGCCTGCGCCAGCGCACTCACCGGCTCCACTCCCTGGTCCAGACAGTTAGTGGCTTCTTGAATTGCCGTCTCGATAGCGAAAACCAGGCTTTCCTTCTCTGTCTGTAGTTGCTGCAGCCACCAACTCCGATACTCGATTAAGTAGTCAATGCAGCTCTGTATCATTTCCGTAAACTTCCTGGCCACAGTAATCTAAGCAGAAGAGAGTGGGTGAGCTGGTGTATTTGCAGAAGTGAGTGGCTGCATGCAATTGGCAGAAGTGGCAAGTCTGGTTACTAGCAACTCCCTGGAAACTCGGCGCTGCCATGCCTATTATTCCGTCCCTACCCTGATATCGCCCTTCCTACAGTCTGAATGCTATAGCATGAAACCGCCTCAACTGTTTTCGTAAATCTAAGGCAGTTTTCTCGAATTCATAGCAGGTGCCATTTGCTAGCAGTGAAGTCTGACCGTAGTAATCATGGACGTCTCAAAAATGCAGCAACTGCCATACACCCTCGCAATTATCAAGCCAGACACTGCAGTGTCTCCAGAGAGCGTAGAGGAAATCATGAAGGTCATCGCAGACGAAGGCTTCCAGGTATATGAGAAAGAGACCAGAGTGATGGACAAGGAAGATGTGATCAACCTCTTCGCGAGGCACAAGAAAAGGGACTACTTCCAGGACATACTGGAGTACATGACCAGCGGCCCTTCAGTTGTGCTGCTGCTTACGCACGAAACAGTCGACCCGGTGCAGAAGTGGAAGGAACTGTGTGGAGCTATGGACCCGGTAGAGGCTAAAGCGAAGAATCCGGATAGTCTGCGCGGCTATTATGGGTCTTCGAAGGTGAGGAATGAACTGCATGGGTCTGATTCTTACGCTGCTGCGAATCGGGAGAGAGACATTTTCGACCTGCCGATCCCGGTCCGCGAGCCGCCCTTCTCACATGACAAGTTCCTCGTCACCATGGACACGCTTGTGATGTTCCTGCTGCCTCCCAACCTCGAGCACTCCAACGTCTCCGGCAGACTGGACCTTTTCGGTCTCTATGGTCCTGTGGTCAATTGGCACTCCGTGGACTTGGGGTGTTTCTGCAAGGGCTGTGTGAAAACCGCCAAGACGAGGCTACCAGGATTACCAGGTCGCCATCCTCCAGGACAGTTAGCAGAACACCCTGTTAGACTCCTCAGAGAAGTGGATTATGAAGCGATTTGGGGAGATCTTTGCGAGGAGTGCAAGTACCACTACCAGCACTACGCCCATTTGCCAGCAGGACGAGGCGGCCAGCACCTCGCCACAGACATTGAAATCCTCAAAATGATCGAAGCCGTCAACAAGGCGGACATATTGGACATGTTGACTGCGGAAAAAGGGTCTACTGCGAAAGTAATGATAGAGACGGTGGACCTGAACGAGCCTGAAGACATTCGCTATACTGAACAACATGTGCGGACCCTACTCAGTACAGTGCCTGTGGACTACTACAACCGTATGAACTTCCACGAAGTGCAGACATTGATCATGGAGGACAGACGCATCCGCATCACCTACTGGGTCAGTAAAATGATAGGGAAGCCTGTGGACAGCTTTGTCAACCCTGCGAAGCTTAACACCTACTCCTCCAGACCGCCGCTGGACCTGGGCAGGACTCTGCCTCTGACCCTGGTGGACATCCCACCTGCCTTGACAGCGCAGGACACTGCCTGGGATCCCAGCATTGTGGACATGAACAAGTTGGGGCCGAATGGGGCGAAAGTGGCATTGCTAAAGCGCATGCACCGGGAAGCCTATATCATTGCGCACGGTCCTGCACTTAATAGTCGAGATACTGCGAATAATATTTTGTTGCTGAGGAACTACGCTCCAGGAAGACATGGCAGTTGGAACAACTACTGCTGTATCAAGGGCACAGCCAAGGGGTCGTTCGTGCAAGCGAGAGAAGAGAGCTAGCAGCATTTGGCTTTAGGCTTAGGACGATTGGGGTCCAGGGTGATGGACATAGCACGCATGGTGAAGGTCTGGGCGATGCGGGTGATGCAGAGAGTGAAGGCCGCCTCCACCCCAGACAGCTGCTTCGCTGAGGTCTCCACATACATTACTCCCAACTTGGTTGCAGCGGCTCTGCCTTGCTCTTCACTCACTCTCCGGTCTAAGTCTGTCTTGTTCCCCACCAGAACTACGACTGCTCCCGGCCTGGCAGTTTGCTGGAACACTTCCACTTTCTCCTTCATTGTCTCCAAAGTCTCCGGATCTGTAAGGTCGAACACTGCCAGTGCTCCGCAAGCGTCCTGGAAGTAGCTTTTTGTGATGGATGCGTAGCGTTCCTGCCCCGCTGTGTCCCAGATCTGGGCCTTGACGACTGTGCCCTCCACTTCAAAGTCTCTGGACGCGAACATCGCTGAAATCGTGCTGCCCACATGCATGTCGAAGGGCTTGCGGAGCGCCCAGGCGAAGAGACTGGTTTTGCCTACAGCTGCTTTGCCGAATAGGACGATTTTGAAGGGCGCAGTTTCCATATATGGAAGGACTACGTAGTGAGCACTACTTGCTTGCGCTCTTCCTTCTGCACTTGCCGCTGGGGCAACTGCTGCTTCGGCACCTCAGGCAAATCCACCCCCAAAGCCTCCTCTGCATCCAACTGGTCCAGCTGCTCCAACAGGTCTCCCTCCTCCACCACCACTCCCTCCTTCGTCAGTGCATCACTCACCTGCTGCTGGTACTCGTACGCTTCCTTCGTGTCCTCCATTAGCTTCTCCACGTCGTCTAGGGAGAGCTGCTGGTTCACCTTCTGGAGGAAGTCGGTTCCCTGCCGCAGGGCTTCGAATACGGTCTTTTGCACCTTGGCTTGCTCGATGTTGCTTAGCATTTGCTCGAGTTGGAGCAGCTGGCCGTGAGAGGTGTCTAAGTTCTTTTCCAGGAACTTCTGCTTACGCAGGGCGAGCACCGCTTTCGGTTTCTGCTTATTCCGGAGACATTCCTTGATCGCTTCCTTCGTATGCAGGATTGCAGTCTCTAGTCGTTTATGGTACTTCTTGATGTCGTCTCGAGTGACCATCAACTGCGCAGCCGCCTTGTCTTCTTCAGAAACCTGGGCTTCAGCCTTCTTCTGTCTGGGCGGCTCTTCCTTCTGACTCCCAAAGCAGTTCCCCATATTATTCCCTACTCGGAGTTTCCTTCTCAGCCGCAGCCTTCTGGCCTGACACAGGGAAGGCCCTGTCGAGTTGCAGCTGGTCTTGGGAAAGGCCCAGAGTGAGACGGGAAGGCTGCGCCCGGGCCTCTTGCATCTTGCTTTCCTCAATGACAATAGTCCTCTTCTCCACTTCTCGGACGCCTAAAGTAGGTCCCTGGAACTCGGGGGCAACTCGCTGTATCGCCCTGCCAAAGCTAAGCAGACCTCTTAGGACCGCGTTCAGATTCCTGCCTTCGTACAAGTCCACAGTCCCGAACAAGTCTTGCTCCGCCACTCCGAACTCTCTCAGCGCTCTGATGAACTGAGTGATGTTGTCCATTTGGAAGGCAGGGAGAGAGGACTTGTTGACCTTCTTGATAGTGCCGGGACGCACTGCGTTCATTAGTCTGCAGAGGACGACGCCGTCCTTGAGGAAAGTGTGGAAGTCACTGGTGAATTCCAGGCCCAACACAGCTTCGATCCAGCGCTGCACTTCTTCTTGGAGTCCTTCCATTTTAGCCATCTGTCACTTAAGCGAACAGCTTAGAAATGAAGGCGCGTAGAGCCAGAGCCTCCGCCTTCGCTCCGTTGGCTTCCAACTCGGAGGCGTGCTGCACGTACGGCTCATGAAAGCGAGGACTCAGTCTCCTCACTTCACGATAATCCACCTGCGCCAGGTCCTTTCGTCCTGCCGCTTCGTATGCATCTCCTCGCAGTATCAAAATGCCGCACCTCTGGTCCACGTTGTGCGGAGGGGTGAGTTCCAAAGCTCGAGTGAAGTGAATGATGCCTTCCACAGTGCTTTCACAGGCCACTAAGGCTCTTGCAAGGTGGTAGTGACCTTCAGCTTGGTCCTATGTAATCGGTACAATTTGGGCGAGAAAGTGCTGTAGCAGCGGCACTGCCCGGTCCATGCGTCCTTGATCAAGATACACCAATCCCAGGGAATAGTATGCATAAGGACTGTGCAACTTCATAGCCAAGGCCGCCAACAGTGCTTCCTCCGCCTCTTCCAGCCTTTCTAGCGTCCTCAAAGCCTCCCCTTGCAGGTAGTACAAATCCGCATGCACAAGTCCGTCTCTCAGTCTAGTCTTCAACAGTTCCACTGCCTCTTCAGGAGCTCTGCCTAGCAGCAATTTCGCCTCTCTGATAGTTGAATTGACCATCTCTGTGGGAGAGGCGAAGACTGGAGTGGGCCTTGGATCTTTCCTCATAGGTAGGTGGATTGGCACGGCTTGGGAGTTGCGGGCTAAAGCCCGCTGATTGGTTTGTAGTCTCAGGGCTAATTTGACAGCCTTGGCAGGTAGGTAGCTCCTAGTGCCAATCATCCAGTCCTTCCTTGGCTGCAGCGGTTTCGCTTGAGGCTGCACATCCTCAGTCCCTTCGCTTTCCTCGAGATACACATCAAGCTGCTCTTGGTCCTCCATACTGACAGTACAGACGCGGAGTGGGGTTCCTAGGCTAAAGCGCTGCTAAGTGAGTCTGCACCTGCTCAGTGCTGAGAGTGGCGAAGACCCGGTCTGTGCCCACCACACTGACCTGCACATTGCTGGCAGTGATCTTGTCCTCCATCACCTGCTTGAGACAGCTGAGTGCCAGTTTCACCCCTGCTTCCAGACTCAGGTTCTCGTGGTATTGCTCTTGCAGGATGGTCTGTGCGCCTTCAGCTGCACCGCCGATTGCCTTCGCCTTGTATTGGAACATTGTTCCCGAGGGGTCGGTGTGGAAGAGAGCTGCGCCGGATTTGTCCACGCCTGCGATGAGGAGCGCCACGCCATAGGGCCGAGCCATGGGCTTGCGCTTGGAAGCACCGTCTCCTTCCCCAAAGTGCAAAGCCCGGTCACACACACTCTGCGCAATCGACTCCACCTTGATTTCCTCCCTGAAAGTAAAGCGATGGCTCTGCGCCTCCACCCGAGCATGGTCCACCAGCGTATACGCGTCCGCCAGAATGCCGCTCATCGCACACCCGATGTTGCTGTCTATTTCGAAGATTTTCTGCACGCTCTCAGGCACCATCAGAGGAGACGACAGACGCTTTTCCACAGCCAACACCACTCCATTGGTCGTGACAATGCCCAGAGCTGTCGAGCCTAGCTGTGTGTTTCTCACCTTGATGGCTTCGATGGCGTACTCCACCTGGAAGAGTCGTCCCTCAGGCGAGAACGTGTTCACTCCGCGGTCGTACTCGTTCTTCGTGAGGAACATTTTATACAGAGACTTGGTCTGAGTGAGGCTTTGGGAAGCTAGTTCACATCGCAGACAGATATAGGGAGAGGGATGTTTTTGCGGGGTTGAAAAGACCTGTTTCTTGAAACCATCATCTGAGTGGATATAGAAAAAACTACGACTACGATGACAAACTTCCTTCGTACGGACTTGCTAGAAAAGAGGACTGGGGTATTGAAAATATCCCGATTTACAGTGTCTTTCATTCGAGGCAGTTATCAGTCTGTCTCTGTTAGGAGTAGAGACCACATCCTAGTGTACTCCACCAGCGTCTCTAGTCCCAGAGAGTTGTTTTTCACATGAAACCGCACATTTCAGCTCTAGATTTATAGAAACAATACTCACGTGGATTTCTGTGCAGGCGGAATAATGATATGTCCGACTTATGCAGCATCATAATCCAAGCCACCGCCTCACTACTGACAGATCGCAACTCCAAGTTTCAATACAAAGACAAGCCCTTCTACCCTTCCGTCTACACCCACGCGCCTGCCCTGTTTTTCGCAGGTACGAAAGACGAAAACCTGAAGCACGCAATTCAAATAACTTCCTATAGAGGCTCGAGCCAAGTTTCTGTCACTGTCTTCAGCGTGGTGCTGATAGTCGAAGATTTGCGATGGCTGGGGATGATAATTGAGGATTTGAATAGGAGGGAAGAATTTGGGTACTTCGTCTTCGAGACTAACCCTGGGAAACTGCAACTGCGCTACATTGTGAACTTACAACTGGACCGCAGGAAGCTGCAGGACCAGCAGTACATCAAGGAAGCAGTCTGGCTCACTGTCGAGCATGCGGACCTGCAATTCCGCACAGTGGGACAGCACTTACTGCAACTCCTAAAGGCGGAGAAGTCCAAGCTGGATATCTTTACTGCTACCCAAGCGGAATTCTATGATAAAGCTAAAGCCATAATGATCAAGTTCGGGTACTTCTGCGAGCAATTCAGCCAGTCTCCAGAAGAAATCACTATCCATGGCCAACAGATGCAGCCAGGACAGCCTGCTTGTTTCAACACAGGCGTGGTCCGATTCACCCTGTCCAAGAAATTCCTTTTCGTTATTTCGCTTGCTATGAATCTCGAACGCATATGGACGCCCGAAAAAGAAGATAGGGCATTTCTTCTGGCAGCCCAATGGAACGCGAAGTTGAGTCTGAACGCTTGCATAATCAAAGGCAGTGTAGTCGAAGTGTCGGTTCGCTGTCAAGTTCTGTACAGTGATGTGCTGCTAGAGGCCCTGGAAATGCTCTTGATTGATGTGATCTTCGACGCAGAGAACATATTTGCTGACTTCAACTTGCTCTTTTTAGCGCTTCCTTATCAATTGGCTTTGTATCAGCCCACTCAACTGAAGAATTATAAGATTCAGCTGGTTGAGACAATGCAGGTGATATATGAAGGAAAGCTGCCCTTGGAGAGATTAGCTGCTGAGAGAAGGGAAAGAAGAGCCATTATCAACGTGGACACTCTGGCTGGTTTTTTCTACATGGAGGGCGTAAAAGACCAGGACGATGGGTCTATGATCGTCCGAATTCCTGCCCACTTCAAGCCTTTCCACAGCTTCCTAAAGGACGGAGTGCTAATCTCTCAGTCAATGGCCCAAGAGCTATGCACCCTGCTCCAAGAGCTGTGCACCCGAGGCTTCTACTACCAACATCTCCCGCAGCTGCTATACTGCACAGACGACCTGGCCAAATGTCAGCTGAAAATAGTGCCCTGGGACCTGACCAGACACAAAGTACCAGGATTTAATGCGTCCTTATTAGCAGAAGTGAATACTTATATGGCCAAGTCGTTAAAACTGTTTACTACCTGTCAAGGCGCAATTTGGATATACGAACACATAAAGGAGGAAAGTGGTCAGTGCTTGCTAGACCCAGCATATCTGACCTGTCAAAGAAACTGCACACATACAACCTTCCAGTGGTGGCACCAGACACACTATATGGGCCGCACAAGAGTCTCTCTGACGCCTGTGTTTCGAGAAGGGACATACAAGGAGTTCCATGAGATCATGACTGAGTTCCTGAAGGCTGAAAAGTGCTTCCACCCCCGGTATCAAAGCAGGCCTTTAGGCCTGGTTCTGCTGCCAGGGTCTGGCAGGGACCTGGCTGATACTATATTCCTGGTCCAAGAAGCTCCCAAATACTCCTCCATTCGAGCCTTTCGTGCTGCCCACCCTGCCGACACTCCCCCTCTTTTCACTCAGCTGCAAGAAGCAGTGGCCTTTCTGCATACTCGCGAGGTCGCGCCCCTGGCCCTGAGTCCCAGCAGCATAGGCGTCGACCTCGAAGCGACTGGATTCACCTTAAAGCTACCAGCACTTTTCCTACTGTCTCCCGCGCTCATAGCTGACACTGTGCAGTATCTCCCCTCATCGCCTGCACACTTCCAAGCAGAGGACTGGAGATGGGTGGATGCGGGCAACTTACTGCTCCTGCAAGTCTACCTAGAGCGCGGCGAAGAGCCTGCAGAGCGCTCAGTCCCGCACTTAGACTCCGACCTGCCTCTGCTCTGCACTTCTCTGCGAGCTTTGGCAGTCCTAAACACATGTATGTGAAGATTCCTAGGCCTGCAAGGACTTCCGCTTCTTGTGCGCCACTTCAGCGAGGATTTCTAAGGACTTCTGCCGCTCCTCAGCCACAGCGATAGGCTTGCGAGTGTAGGTCTTCTTAGCGTCTGGCTCTGACTTCCGAGTGTCGTACTTGCCACGACTGGCAGTGGACCGCTGGGCTGTTTCCAGCGTGGAGTCCAGTTCCTTCCTAGCACTCATTCGGTTCCGGATTTGCTTTTCCTTGGTCCTGGCACTGTCCTTGGCTTTGACTAGGCTTGCCTTTTCGAATTGGTCTTCGCCGTCTTTCTCCTCCTTGGCGATTTCCATGTGGTCTCTGATGCGCTTGGCGGAGTAGGGGCCCCAGCGAGGGACGAAGTCGTCCACGGTTTGTTCGTAGACCATGCGAGAACGCTTGCGGCGTCTGCCCAAGCCGTTAGCCAGACGGAACTTCTCCCACTTCGTGAGTGGCTTTGGAACAGGGACTGACTTGGCTCTGGGAAGAACGAGTATGGGCTCGGGCAGGGTAATAACTAGACCCTCCCTGGGCAGCTTTGCAAGTGCCTTCATGAGGGCTGCAGCGTTGCTGGCGGCCACCTGGTCCAACTGGTCCTCAGTCACAGGGTTCAGGTCGTACGCTGCCAGGTTGCCCAGGTCCAAACTCAGGTTCTCTTCGAAGTGAGCCCCTGTGTCCATCCACTCTTTCTTTATATGGCACACGGACTTGGGTATAATGGACGAAGGACTGCTGCTAGCGTTCGAGAGGGAGTAGGGTCTATTTAGCTTCTGTTTCACCAGTGCTGAAGCTGACTTCTTGCGCAGTCACCAAAGTGACGGCCTGTCCTTCCACCTCCTGCAGCGAAGGACTTCACCCGAACTCGTGCTCGCCACCACCAAAGACCTACCCAAGCTGCTCTACTCTGAAATCAAGCAGCCCTGGCTATGGGACTACCTACGCACTCTGGCAGTGACCGTTTCCCCGTCTATCCATACTCTATCCACCCTTCCGCCGCTCCTTTCCAGAGTCAAAGACTCAGTCCTTGCCTCTCTCCTGACCACGGAAAGTCCCATTGAGGCTCAACTCAGTCTGAAAGTCCTAATTGCCCTTCTATCCCGCAATGCACTCCGCCTGTCCCGGGAAGACTTCCTTACCCTGATTCCCTGCTTTGAGCAGCTGTTTCGTCTAGGAGGACAGAGGCTGTCGCAGCTACTGTTCTACTCAATGCTTATAGTCGTGTCCTTGTTTGATGATTATAGCTTGATGCTGAGTGTACAGGCTGCGTTGGTGAGGATGGATGAAACGCCGGAAGGACGTCGCTTGAGCTACATGGCCGGAGTTTACCTCGGAGAGAAGCGGTGGCGAGAGCTACTGCAGGAAATGTGCGACGCCTTCGGCTTCCCCATCCTAATGCCAGAGGATTACTTGGCTCAGAGCTGCAGCAAGTTGGTGGAGTGGCGACAAGGCCGCTGCCAGCTGAGTGTGCAGGAGATGGACGAAAAGTGCTTAGTTGTGTATATCCGAGGAGGTGGGACAGATGTCTCCTGGCAGCAATTCGCGCATAGCCTTTGCCACTCCTCCGACTTGCACTTCTGTGCCCTGCTTGACTCTGTAGTTTCCAGTCTGCGACTGCGTGTACTTGACCAGGAGCTGTTTCGACTCCTGCAGTCTCATACTGCGCTGGCTCATCGAGTGTTGCTGTACCTGCTCACGTACAACTCCTACCCGGATTCACTCAAATACCCACAAGATCTGATTTACGCGATTGATGTGCGCAGTGCGATAAAGCAGGCAACGGGGGTGATAAAGGAGAGATTAGTGCTTCTGTCGATTGAGCAGTTGCCGTATTATTACTTGCCAAGGTTTGTGGAGATGGAGGGCAGGGAGAGAAGGACGGTGAGGCAGGTACTGACGATGGGGTGGCTGCAGCACCCAGAGCGAGGCACTACCCTAGAATTAGACCAGTGGAAGGAAGAAATGTACTGGAACCCTCTCCGCACCCTCCTGGAAACTCTAGACATCGTGGCTCCCGAGTCCTCCCACCAGTCCTTCGAACTCCTCTCCCCTCTCCGCATCTTCCAATCCTCCCTCCTAACTCGCAACTGCATCACCACAGACCTGGCTCTCTGTGTGCTGGAAGTGGCCTTATCTGTATGGGAGCACTACGTCCTTACCTACCAAGCAGCATTTGATGGGCGGGTTCGCAACTCCTTTGTGATGTTGATGGTAACAAGTATGCAGCAAAGTGAATGTGCACAAAGACTCATTGAAAGCTTGGGACGAGGGAGTGAAATGGACGAGCGAATTTGCGAGTTTCTGCATTGCTTTTGGATAGAGAACCCAATGCTTATAAAGCTGGTGCACATGCAGGGGTACAACCCCACTCGAATCAGCACAATGGTGCAGCATGTCGATAGCGTCATTTGCACGTGGGACTTCATCGAAGAGCTACTCCGCGATTCCAGCCAGGAAAAACAGCTATTTGCCTTGCAGCTCTCAGGACACATGGCCCAGAAGTACCCAACACAGCGGACTTTGGACATTCTGAGGGTCTGTCTGCAGCACTTGGAAGAGGACTCTCGGCCGGTCTGGGACGTGGCTCTGATAGAGTCGATACTGGACTTGTACCTCAAGACCTTCCCTCAGCTGGCGGGTAGGGCCAAGGAAGTACGGAAGAAGCTGAGACGGGGTCTGTTCGTCTACCCTCCGGAAACAGTGGCGATGGTTAGGTAGTATATGGCTGTGAGGACAGCAGTGGTGATGCTGAACCTGGGCGGGCCGAGGTGTGAGCAGGAGGTCAGTGGGTACTTGGTACGGATGTTTTCCGACAGGACATTCATAGGAATGCCGCCTGGTCTCGGGCCCATAGTCGGAAAACTCCGAGCCAAGGCCAAAACCCAACAATACGCAGCCATCGGCTACTCGCCTTTAGAGCGCTGGAGCAACTTACAAGGCTTGGAAATGACGAAACTCCTCAACTCCGCCCTGCCCCAGCATGCACCTTTCCAGCACTACCTGGCTTTCCGCTATTCCGAGCCATTTGCCACTGATGCAGTAACTAGTGCACTGAAAGCAGGAGCCGAAAGGCTAATTTTATTTACGCAATACCCACACTACAGCTGTGCATCCACAGGGAATAGTCTCAGAGACGCTATAGACGCTGTTCCCAGTGCAAATCGGAGGCAAGTTTCGATGATTCACAGATGGCCGACGCATCCTTCCTATGTAGCAGCGTGGAGACAGATAGTGCTGGAGCACTTGGAGAAGTTCCCGGATCAGGGGAAAGAGGTGCCTGTGGTCTTTTCCGCGCATTCGTTGCCCAGTTCGGTGGTGTGGGCTGGAGATATGTACCCGTATGAAATCGGAAGCACAGTGAATGCTGTGATGGCAGGACTGCCCAATCCCTACTCACTGATGTGGCAAAGCAAGGTCGGACTGCAGACCTGGCTCCAGCCCTCCACCCAGAAGGGACTTCTGACTATGGCCAAGCAGGGTGTGAAGCAGGCTCTGTTAGTCCCCATCGCCTTCACCAGTGACCACATCGAGACTCTCTACGAGCTAGACCGAGAAGTGCTCCCTGAAGCCAAAGCAGCAGGCATGAGTGGCCTAATCCGCTGCGCTGCCCCCAACGCCCACCCCGCCTTCCTCCAAGCCCTGGCAGACGTCGTCATTTCCCACATCCAAGCCCCCACCCCTCCCTTACACCACTGCACCCACTGCCGCTTCCCCAGCGAATGCGCCAAACTCACCCTCGTCCCTACCTCTTTCCCTAGTTAACTAGTTCCTTTCCGTCCCACTTGCTATATAATGGAAGCGAAGGGGGAAAAGGTGGGCTGGGTGGAGAAGCGGTCCGCTTACTTGAAGCAGTGGAGACTGAGGTGGATGGTGCTGGCCAGTGCCTGTCTGTGCACTTATAAGACTGAGAATACGGCCGAGGCTCCCACTGAGCGCATTCCTTTAGTGGCGATTTTGGAAATCTCGCATCAGCTTGGAGACGTGCAGCGTCCGCACTGCTTCAAAATCAGCACGAAAGGTCGTCTTTTCATCATCTCCGCCGCTCTCTACGAAACAGCCATCGACTGGGTCAACACCATCCAAACCGCAGTTCTTCAGCTCGAATCCCCTAGTAGCCAACTAGTTGAGCGGCAAAAGCAGAGCCAGCAAACGCTCCAATCTACCTTTTGCGCCCTTCAGTCTATCGTGAATGAGCGAGAAACGAGTCTTCGGGCGGAGTTGGAAACTGCCCATGTCGTCACTTTGGCGAAAGCTCGTGAGGAACTGAGTGCATTCAATAAGGCAGCTGAGGAGGTGGAAAGCAATTTTGAGGCTTTTATGGAGATACAGGGAAGGACGGATTTGGACATTATTCAGAAACTTAGGCTTATGAATGCTTTGAGTAAGGAGGGTGGGGCTTTCGGCGAATTTGATCGATTGACGGACAGCTCTGCGAAGGTATTTGTGCCCAGCAAAGCCCACATAGACGAGATAACGGCCGGCTGCATTGCAGTGGCCCTGGCCAATCCCTTCGAGTACCGAGCGCGAAGAACCTGCATCACGCGCGCTCTAAAGTGGCGCTACAACGGCGAACGCATCGACGCCCTCACCCTTACCGTCTCCAAACCCATCCTCCTCACCGGAATCGGCTTCTGCCGGCCCTGCAAATCCACCGGCACCACCCTCACCAAACTCCTCAAAGTCTCCCAAGGCACTTCCACCTCCTCCTCCCCGGTATACACCCATCAGTCACCGACTGTGCTGGCTTCGGACCCTAGGGAAAGCGTACAGAAGGTTGTGCTGAGTCCCCCAGTGGCTCTGAAGAGCGGAGTGCACTACACTGTCGTTGTGAAGCTGGATGGGAGTACGACTTACAAGTGTGTGGATTGCTATAAGACGCTGGCCACTGAGGGGGAAGTGGGCTGGACCTTTTCAACTGCGCTATTTCCTCCTACGGACCAAAGCAACCGCACGGATGTGGTCTGCGGACCAATCGCCGACTTCTACTATATGTTGGCAGGCGATAGATAGCGCTTTCACTCTATTTCCTATACTTCTTTTGTATTTCTTCTGCATCTAGCACCGATTTCGCAGTTTGAAGGAACAGGATACATATATGCATAGGACCTGACTAGAGTCGTATGAGGTACAGACTTCTTCATTTAATCCAGCAATTCGCCAATTCATCTGCTCCTCGTAGGGTAAGGCTGGCTTTGTGCAACAAAGAGTGCCACGCTTCCTAGTATCTAATCCCACTATGTCTTCAAGAAACCCAGTGCAGCAGCTCTACTCCCTCTGCGCCGCCATCGCAGCTTCAGAGGAGCAAGTAGAGAAACTGCAGCAGGAACTCGAAGGCAAGGCCTCCGCTTCCCTGCTGACTTCCATCAAAGCCGCAGTGCAGGCGCTGTGTCTGGAGGACCTAGGCGTCACTGCTAGGAACAGCGCTTCCTACTTCCAGCCTAATGTGATCACGCAGGTCAAGCTGTTTAGCTCGGATCGCCTGTGGATTGGGCTGTTTTGTATGAACCCGGGGCTTGGGTTTCCTTTGCATGACCATCCTTCAATGAGTGCTTTTACCTACTTGTTGAGGGGAAGTATACAGGTGGTGGCCTTTGACAGGGTGCAGCAAATGTTCCCAGGCCTGCTAAAAGGCCGCCTCACCCAAAACGCCACCGTGACCTCACCCGCCGTGCTCCATTTGTCTCACGAAAAGGGCAACCTGCACGAGATCCTCGCCCTCGAACCCACAATCTTCCTCGACATCTTCATGCCCTTCTACAATGACGCCCGTCCCTGCACCTATTTCCGCATGATGGGACAGATTGAGGATGAGTTCTACCTCATGAGATGTCCGAACCCTGCATTGCCGAATGTGACGATGAGGTATGCAGGGCTGCCCTTCGCATCTCCCTAGGCCTAACTCTTCCATGTCTATAGTAGAGGAGTGCAGATGAGTGGGGAAATGTAGGGGTTTACTGAGGCTTGGTATTGCTGAAAATAGGGGTTTGGAGACTTTTAATGATACTATCTGTACTGAAATCGGCCAAAAGGACATTAATGTAAACCGCTGAAAGACGTAAATTCCGCTCATTCAGAAAAATCTCATATATCCGTCTGAATCCTTATTTCCGGCCAATTACCCTAAAGAGCCGCACTTCTTGCCGCGTGTATATACATGGCTGCAATATATGAAGCTGGTACTGGGACTTTGTGTGCTTTCTCTGGTGTTCGCAGGGAAAAGCAAGAAAGAAGTCACGCACCGAGTCTACTTCGACATTGAGATTGGAGGAGAGGCGGCTGGGAGGATTGTGATAGGACTATATGGCAAGGTCAGTTTCTCAGTCCTTTCGTTCCCAAAACAGCGGAAAACTTCCGAGTTCTGTGCATCGGCGGCTCTGGCTCTACCTCCGAAGGTACCCCTCTGCACTTCAAAGGCTCTGCCTTCCACCGCATCATTCCCGACTTCATGATCAGGGCGGAGACTTCACCCATGGCGACGGCACCGGCGGGGCCAGCATCTATGGGCAGAAGTTTAAGGATGAAAACTTCAAGTTGAAGCATAAGAAGGCTGGCTTGCTATCGATGGCTAATGCGGGAAAGGACACGAATGGGTCGCAGTTCTTTATCACGACGAAGGAGACTCCCTGGCTAGACGGCAAGCACGTCGTCTTCGGAGAAGTCCTCGAAGGCATGGAAGTCGTCCGGAAAATCGAAGCAGTGGCAGTGCCAGCGGCACCCCCTCCCAGCGAGTCCTAATCACAGACTCCGGAGAGCTCTAAATAGGTCAGAACTGGGCTATGTGTATGTGTGACTAGTGAGAAACTTCCTGCTCAGCGAGCATGCGCTTGTTCCAGAGGGAACTTAGGTGCATGTCAAGGGGCATTTTCTTGCCATTGACGAGGAAAACGCCGTTGGAGGACTCTGGCAGGGGGTTGGATCTTCTGGGCAGAGTGGGAGTGCGGGTAAAGGGGGGTGGGTCTTGCTTCGCTCCCGGACCCCGGCCTGCACAGCAGTTCCCCATATTTATCCTATCATCTGTATGGCTTGTTAAGCAGGCCACTTCCAGGCTTGCTTTCCAGAGTGTCGATTAGTCTTGACAACATGTGACTGTCACTGAGATTCTAACCTAGTCATAGAACATTCCATCAGAAGAAACTATACATGTGTAAAAGCGAGGCAATTTAAGCTAATTTGTATGCATTAGCGAATTATAAGGCGCTGAGCGAAGATGAAGTACGCAGCTGCCAATGCTCCTCCAAGCTCTAAGTCGAAAGTGCGGTTTCCAGCCCAATAGCAAGATATCAGACTCTCGCAGGCCAAAAGCCCCAAGGCCAGTGCCTGTCCCGGCACCTTCCATGGCCCTACATCGATCTTCTGCCTCCAGTATTTGGCTAGGAAGTAGGTGGAAACGGCAGAGGAGAGGCACCCGCCGCCCCGCAGACTTTGGAGGGAAGTGGTGGCTGCACTTGAGGAGTTGCGCAGGGAGTACGCCACAGCGAAGCCTAGAGGGCCTGCCATCATTCCAAGTTTGAGGAGAATTGCGGGACCTTCGATTCGTTCCACTGCTCGGCCGATGGTTAGGTAAGTGGCTACGTTGGCTGTTAGGTGCAGAAACGAGGAATGGCAAAGCGGATACAGCAAGACCGTCTGCAGCCTTCCCTGCTGTATCGTGCTCCACTCCGACAGTGAGAAGTAGTCCACCAGCAGCTGGTTCACCTGCCGGTCCTGCACATTCCAAGCAGTCCACAGTGCAGCACTAACTCCACTGAGTAGGAAACAGCCCTTTTCCCGCATTCCCATGGACTATTATATTGATATGAGCACAGCAGTGCAGGGAGCGGGGGAGCGGAGAAGGAAGTTAGAGGAATTCAACAAAGTCACAAGACAGGCTAACAAGGGTGGCAGCGGGTCGAAGCCGCATCGCGCCGCCTGGGGGGTGGACCAACGCCAATTCAGTCCTGAGGAAATGAAGAAAAAGCAGGTGGAAATTGAAGGCCTGCGGTCGAAACGTCGCTCTGAGAGACAGCAGGCGTTGGGGCAGGGCAGGACGCGCATTGGGCTGGACCTGATTCCGGACTTCAAGTACCCGGTCACTGCTTCGCACAGCTCGCAGGCCAGCACGCCCCCGCACCGTCACTTGGCGAAGGAAACGGACCCGAAAGTCTTGCTCTACATGCAGGAAAAGCGGCGAAGAATGCTCATAGAAGCCCGTCAAAAGGAGTGGGAAGCTCAGAAGCTAGAAGAGCGCAGGGAAGAGGCTTTGAAAAGGCTTCAAGAAGTGCAGTTCCGAGAAGTCCGTAAGGAGACGAAAGGGAAAAAGAAGCGGAAAAAGGGGAAAAGAACAGGGAGAGAGGGGAAAACTGCGGATTTGCACGGAGAGAAGAACTTGTACAAGAAGCTAAGGGACTTGCTGAAGAGCAAAGCGCAGCTGCTCAGAGACACGGCCCTCCCAGCACCTCCCCAGCCTGAAGAATCCAAGTCTTCAGAGCGGCGGACTCAGTTATATCAGAAACTCGAGCAGCTTTCACTCCAACTCGCACACACCCGGACCCTTTTTTCCCAGTCCTCGGAACCTGTCAAGCCTGTCTACTCTGCTGTGCAGCAAAATGCGGCTGCTAGACTTATTCAGCGTGGCGTTCGCCGCTATTTGACCAAGAAAAGAGCGGAACGGATGCCTGCGAAGACTACGGGGGAACGGACATTGCAGCTGTCCGAGGTAGTAACTCCAGGCGAGAAGGAAAAAGCCTCCGACTCCGACCTGAGTCTGAAAAGCTTCGGGTCGTTTTTGGACAAAGGGGAAAGACTGGAAGAGGGGAAAAGGCCTGCGGATTCGCTGGATTTCTTGGCGAAGGAGAGAGAGGGGGAGGGCGGGAAGATAGCGCAGATGGAGAGGTTCAAACAGGCGTTGGAAGACCACTATGAAGAGCTGAGTCAGAGGGAAGCGCAAAGTCCAGTCCAGCCCCCTATGCCGCCTAACAGTCCCGCAGAACCCGAATTCCTCCGCACCGAAGAAGAGTCTCTCTCCTCGCTCTCCCCAGACCTTCCCCAGTCCCCAGACCTGCCCAGCGAAAGTCCTCGTCCAACCATCGGAGAAACCGGCGCCTCTCCCAACGACTCTTCCCTCGAGTCCGCAGGGAACTTGCAAGACTTTGACAGAGAGCCAGGTCTCCGACTAGCGGATTTAGTAGGGGACTCGGCTCGGTCTTTGACGGAAATGTTCGAGCCGAAGATGAGGTTTGAGGAAGATATTGGGGAAATGCAGTTTCAGCCGACTTCGCTGAGGATACCTGGAAGGGGAAGACTGGCTTTGGACCTAGGGAGAGTGGCAGCTATGGTGGCTGCCGACCCTGTGGACTCGAGTCCTTCCATTGGGTCCCTAGTCAGGGGCGGGCCTGAGTCTCCGGAAGTCCTAAGCTACAGAGACACATCCGGGGACCAAACTTCGTGGAATGCCGTTTTATCCGCCCAAGTGGACAGCATCGTTTCCTCTATCCTCGACCAAGAAGTCTCCAACCTGCTTCCCTTCATTTCCTCCTATGTTGCTATGTCCTCCCCAAGTCCAGTCGACCCTACCTCCGACTTCATCCTCGTCTTCCTCGACTTACTGCTGTCAGAGCTGCAGCCGTATGAAGCTGCATTCATGCAGCAATTCACGCGTCCCAGGGAAGTGGATATGGCGGAGACTTTAGTGTATGCTGCGAATGCGAAGCTTGGGACTGTGAAGGAGCGGGTAGTGGAGGTGTTGGTGCCGGAGGAGGTGTTTGAAAGGGTGTGTGAGAGGCTCAATGTGGATGAGTCGTCCCTACTGGCGCCGTATTGCAGGCTGATGGTTGATGTGGTGAATGAGTGTCTGAACATTCTCCGCCCCGAAAGCACCAAAGGCCTCGCCCCTCCCTGGCGCTCTGGCACCCGCGACCTGCGCCACTACCCTTCCCTCCTCAGTCTCTTCTACGAAGTCCGCGACCTCGCCCTCGCCTGGAGCCAAGCCCAAGTCGGCCAGCTCCTGCCCCCAGACGCCCCTGCAGCCGCCCAGGTCAAGGAAGAGCGACTGGCCACGCAGCTACTGCGGGATGTAAGGGATAGACAGATCCTGGTCGAGGACGAAGGGTGGACGGACTATGAGCAGGAGGAGCTGCAGGTGAAGTTGGATGCGGCGGATGTAGTGCTGGAGCAGCTACTAGCGGAGACTTTAGCGCTGCTTTCTGTTTAGCTCTACTTGCTAGGGTCTTCTGTGTCCTCCAGCACTCTGTCCACCACACTCTGACTGATGTCCCCAGGCACGTCCAAGTCCTCCTGCTGGTACTCATAGGGATAGTCGATGAAAAGCGGGTCTCCAAAGGCGGATTCAGAGGCAAAGAAGGCCTGGGAAGGGTAAAACGGCTGGGAGTTGGCTTGGAATTGGGGAGTACCGACATCCTTGGGCATGGCTTTCTTGCACTCGATCCATTTCCCTTTGAGAAGGTTGCTGTTGTAGTTTCTCAGCACTTCCTCGATTGCGGTTTCCTCTGTAAAAGTCACAAACCCAAACCCTCTCGGCCGCTTCGTCTGTCTGTCAAACATCACCACACTATCCTCAATTTCTCCAAACTGCGTAAAGTACTCTTTGAACTCTTCATGAGTCACTTCTGGCGGCAAGCCGCCCACAAAGAGCTTGCGAGTATGGAAAGATGCAGTGGCTTCTGCGGTTTGGGAGAGGTCTTTGGGCACTGCTCGCTTGCAGTCGACCTTCTTGCTGTCGATCACTTGGTCTTCGCTGAGGATGCGCTCGATTGCGTCTTTGTCGCGCATTGTGACGAAACCGAAGCAGCGGGAGCGACCAGTGTTGCGGTCCTGCATAAGTGTGCACTCCTGAATAACCCCAAAGTTCTGGAAGTGGCTGATAAGCAGTTCGCGAGTAGTATGGGCCGTGAGTCCCCCCACGAAGATCTTCTTGGCTGAGATGCTTTCCACCCCTGGTGCTATCATTCCTCCTAACTAATATGAGTGTCTACTGCAGCCAATGGACCCTGCTGCTGCCCTCTGCTGCCCTTGTAGTATACAGGGAAGGACTGAGGGATTGGAGTAGGAAGGTGGATTTGGGTGATATTGGGCAGGGGTTTGTGTTTTTACGATGTTGGGAAGAGTGTATTCCTTTGCAGTAGATGGAAATCCTGTCTATGTAACTTGCCTATACTCTCTAAGCATATATAGCACTCGGAAATCGCCTTCGGCTTTTTCCCAAAACCCTCTCAAACCCGCACTTTCCCCAAAACTATCTCAACAGTAATTCCAAAAGTTTCATAATAACCCAGTTCCTCCACCAGTGCTCATTATGTACTAAGAGACAAGCGTCAACACATGATGCAACTGCGAGTCGTCAGTGGCTCTCCGCAGCAGAGAAGGACGGTGAGGACTGAGGAACTCGGGAATGTCCTCGACTGAACTCATTTCCCTCAGGAGATTGAGGGCTTCGGGGAGCTCGCCGTCCTTGGTGTCGTTGATGAAGCTTTTGATGGGCATGCCGTTCGCAGGGTGGAAACGATACGCCACAGGCGAGTTCTACCTACCTCTTACATCCAGAATCACAATGTTACTCATCTCCCGTCCCAACCGACTCAAGTCTTTGACATACTCCCCGTTATAATACACACAGTGGTCACGAAAAAGCCGGTGGGAAATGCAGTGATAAGGGTCGAGTTGGTCCAGTAAAGGGTCTGCGTAGCTCCTCATAGAGGCTGTGAAGGTCACTAGTTCGAATAATTCCGCTGCTCGCTGCAGGAATTCGTCGACACCGGGACGCTTTTGAACGTATACCAAGACGTCTTTCTGATCAATCACCACAGAAACCACCATGTCCGGATTCGGTATTGGAGTGAAAGAACTATGCACCAAAGTTTCATCCAAGTCCAGAACCAGCGTTTTCTTCCCCACATTCTCTTCGGTTTGTGGCGGCAGCAGTATTTTCGGCAAAGTCGCCGGTGCGTCCCTGATCTTATAGTTGCGTGGACGTATACACCTTCGCAGCAATCTCCAGAGGCAGCAGAGTTGCAGGGAAGGCTGTGGCTGGGGTGGGGACGGGGGAGATAGAGTGCATAGGCCTTGGTTGTCGGAGAGCTGTTGGTTGGAGGAGTCGTGGTCGAAGTTGGGGGAAGCAGAGGAAGTCGACATTGTGCCTACTAATTCTATGGACGTTTTACTGAGCGCAGAGAAGCAAAAGCCATTAAATTCAAGCGAGGGACTTAGTGGGAGAAGCAAGTGGCCTCTGTGAGTGGGCAGTAACTAGCACTCACTGACCATCTTTTCCCTAAATTCTACCTTTTAGGCGTATTTGCAGTCATTCAGGAAACTTAGTGGCTGGTATGTGCTGAGTTTCATGTGGAAAGATAGAGAATTGGCGAAATAGAAACAATATAGTCGAAATTCCCAGCTTTCTTGCAATTATTAAGCCAAAATTTCACGGAAAATTTCACTGCTAATCCAGAAATAGGTCCTGCCAAGCAGGGTGGGTTTCGAATATATACAACAAGATCGACAAATACCCAATTTGCTAGGAAAAGAAGGCTGCTGGGAGCAGCCTACAGTTAGAACACTTAAATGTCGGAGTACTTTCGTAAGTACATCAAGCGAGATCTCTACCCAGTCCAACCCGCCAATGTCCGCTTCCGCACCACCTTCCGGAATTGCATCTACGACGCTCTGAAGCGCCGCACCTGGCGTGAGAGCGAAAACGAGAATGAGTGGGAAGTCATGTGGGCGGAAAAGGAGTGGATCCACGAAATATTCGACCACATCCACCTGCAGTCCACTCAGAGAGTCAACCACTTCAGGAACTACGCGGAACTGTGCAGGAAGGACCTGATGATCAAGAACTTGAAGAGGTACAAGAAGACGCTAGAGAAGGACGGCAAGACCGAGGAAAGCCTGGAAGTGGACTTCTTCCCTCTGTCCTATAACATGCCCGGCGAGTACTCTCTCTTCGTGGAAGAATTCAAAAAGAACCTCACAATTGTGTGGATTATGAAGCCAATCGGCAAGTCCCAGGGCAAGGGCATTTTCCTCTTTTCTAAGTTGCAGCAGGTCGCGCAGTGGAAAAACGACTTCCGTTGGAAACCGGAAAACCCACAAGCGGAGCCGTATATCGTCCAGCGCTATATCGCCAACCCCCTCCTCATCGGCGGCCGCAAATTCGACCTCCGCATCTACGTCCTCGTGACCAACTACTCCCCTCTCACAGTCTACCAGTACAGAACCGGCTTCGCCCGCTTCACCAGCTCGAGATACACCATGGAGGACATCAGCAACACTTACATTCACCTTACAAACGTCGCAGTGCAGAAAACTGCTGAGAACTACGACCCGAATTCCGGGGGAAAGTGGGAACTGAGGCTGCTGAAGCTGTACTTGATGAGCAAATTCGGCTTGGAAAAGGTCACGAAGTGCTTCGAACGCATTCAGCAGATCTTTTTGACGTCCTTGATGGCAGTGCAGAAGGTGATGATCAATGACAAGCACTGCTTTGAGCTGTATGGGTATGATATCCTGCTGGATGAGACGCTCAAGCCGTGGCTGCTCGAGGTCAATGCAGCGCCTTCCATGACTGCCAATACACCTCAGGACTGGAAACTCAAAGTCGACCTGCTGGACGACGTATTCTCCATCGTGGACATTGAGAAAGTGTAAGCTCCAGCCAGAATGACGGGCAAAGAAGACATAGTGGGCGGCTTCGACCTCATCTGCAACGGCACTCCTGTCTCCCCCTCTCCCCAGTCCGTGTACAAAACCAACCTCGGCACTCTCAACCAGCGCGAAGACAACATGCGCCGTCTGGCCAAGCAGGCCGCGCAGAGACTGGTGCAGGCTGAGGCGGGCAAGCCGACGAAGTAGCTGCTAATCGCTAGGGACTAGAATAAGCGGCAGCATTTACCTTGGGCTATAGGGCGAATAGCAGCTTTTTCTAGGTCGGCAAGGCGGCTTTGGAGAGTTAAGAGACTTTGGTCCTGCAGGGACTGGGCGGAGTGGAGGGATTTTAATTCAGTGGAGAGGGCTTGCAGGGACTGGGCGGAAAAGGCCATTTCACTGAGGATTTGCGTGTTTTCTGAGGTGAAGTGGGCGATTTGGGAGTTGCACTGGTCTTGCTGCGCCCTGTGGGTCGCTATTTCCGAGTTGCGGGCTGCTGAAGATTGGTTTAGCTCGGAAAGTCGCTGTTTTGCCTTCTCGTGTTCCTCAGTTTTTGTATATAAGACATCCTTCGCCTTCTGAATTTCCTCCAAAATTGCCTCTTTCGCGCTTGAAAACTGCCTTTCCTGGCTTTCTTCAGTCCGACAAGCCAGTCCCAAAGCCGCTATTTGTGTCCTTTTCGCCTCCAATAATTCCTCCAACTCCCTCACTTTCCCTTCCAAACCCACATTTTCCTCCCTTTTCCCATTAATTTTCCCTTCTTTTAGTGTCACTTTCTCTTGCAAAGTTCCCCTTTCGCTGATTAAAGAGGCCACAGCCACCTTGAGAGCCTCTAAACTGTCCACACTGCTTTCGTGTTCTTTGCACTTGGCTTGATATTGAGCTAATTCTTGCTGCAAGGACTCGACTTGTAGCTGTAGAGTGTCGATTTGGCCTGCTAAAATGGCTTTTTCTGAGGAATTGGACTGATTTTTACCCTGAAATTCGGTAATTTTGGCTTCAAAATCGGATTTGTGCGATATTAAGTCCTCTTGAAGCCGCTTTTCCTCTTCAACTTTCCTTATCAAACTCCCCTTTTTCCCCTTTCTGCCTCCAATCCTGCCTTCCAGCGCCTCCAACTGAGCTTTAAAGTCCTCCTTCTCCCTCTCCCAAGCCTCTTGCATCTGCACCACCAAATCTCCCATAGTCCTCTGCGTAGTCTCAATTCTGCCCTCATTAGCCCTCAACTCAGCAGCATTACTGTCCAATTTGGCCTGCAAAGCCTCTCTTTTCTTCTTCTTTTTATCCAGTTTCAGCTGCAGTTCCTGCATGATTTCGAGGTTTTCGCCTCTAGTGGCGATTTCGAGTTTACGGATGCTTTCCTGCGACTCCAGCAGTTTCCTGCTGAGTTCCTTGTTGAGTTCCCGCTCTCGGTCGGCTTGTTCTTGCAGATTTGCCACTAGCTGGGTTTGCTCCTCTATGAGCTGCTGCTTGTGGTCTTCTCGCTTGACGAAGCTGTCTTTGTAGCAGTGGTTGCAGGCGCGCACTTGCCGTTTGGTCTTGGGGTCGTGGACTGTGCCTTTGGAGCAGTTCATGCAGACTGCATGGTGGCAGATTTTGCTGGGTAAAGAGTACCAGGAGTGCTTGACCATAGCAGCTGAATTGAAGGCCTGACTGCAGACCAGACAGGCCTTCTCTCGCTTGAACAGCGACTCGTCCAAGTCGGAAACCGTGGAAACAGTGTCTGCAGGCCCTGGGTCCATAATACTAGTGGATATAGACTGATTTGGGCAGGACTTGGAGGGGAATATAGACTTCGCAGGCAGAAAGAAGGGAAATAGACATGGAATTGGGTTGAAGAAATGGGTCAAAGCTGCATAAAAGCAATTTGGCTTCTATAAGTTGACTACAAAGCAAATTAATCACGAATATATCAGAGGATTTCTCTCTACTTCCTATAATCTTCCCCAAATTCTCATTATTTTATACGTCCAAACGTCTTTTTGAGGCTCAAATTTGCATACATTTTCCTCGCTTTTGCCTTTGAACTGATGACCTGAGGTCGCTTTTGTCTCACATATAATCCAAATGCCATTTTAGCCACTAATGGGCCCATATTCCCCCCTCGTATATGGCAAAACCGAGGCTAAAATAGCAAAGCGAGGGGCGAGAGCTCAGGTCAGCGTCGTAAAGTCCTACTAAAGCACTATTATGCCTATTTCCCTAACATTTCAGACTAGTTTCCTACTACTACTCCCACAAATACCTTCCAGACCTTCCATACGTCCCAAAAGCCACCTATTCCCCTACCATCGTTTCCATCCCTACCAAATCTACCCAATATTCGATTAAAAAGCTAAAAGTCCCGCTGCTATGGGCAACTTCGAGCCCGTCTTTTTCCTTTCTTCACACAACTCTGGTAGAGAAATCGCTTTAAAGGCCTCGCAGACTGAGACGAAGTTTTCTTCTATAGCGTAGGATAGGAGACTGAGGAGGTTGCCGCCTGTCCAGGGCCGAAAGGCTGCTTTGCGGAAGTGGAGTTTCTTGTGGAAGGCGAGCTGGGAGGCTTGGCGGAACCTTCGTCCGCACTTGTCAACAGGACACTCAAACGGCCGCTCCCCAGTGTGGATGAAGAAATGTTCCTTGAGATTTTGCTTGCTGGCGAAGTGCTTCTGGCAGACCTCGCAAGAGTACGCACGGATGTCTAGGTGCGAAACGTTGATGTGCCTGCGAAGATTGAACTTGGTAGAGAACGTCTTGCCGCAAGCGGGGTAGTAGCAGGCGTAGTTGTTGATCTGCGTAGCCACCATTGATTTGACTGTAGCAGAGACTTTGATGCTAAAATGGTCCCCTGGTCTATTCCAGAGGCCGAAAACCCAAAACTCATATAGAGGCCGAATAGAGCCGATTTGAGGCAAATAGCCCAGTCCAATAAAAAGCTTTATATAGTGATATTTTTCGGACTGGGGTAGGGACATATGCAGGATGTACCAGAGTTTTGCCTATATAGTGCATGAAGAAGGCTAGTTTTATCACTATAGAGGTCTTTAGCAGGCCTGGAATGGCATATTTTCACCAATTAGTTGGTATATAGCAGGAGATATGGGCAGCGGGAGAGGAAAAAGCAGGGTTTGCATAGTTTTTATACATAAACATATATACAAAGCCACTTTCTTCACTCTTGTTGCCATAAGAAGCGAGATTTCGCCCTTTTCCAACAAAAATCAGCCGAAATGTTGGAAATTAGCAGATGAAATGCTCAAATTGCATGCTAAATCGGTATTAAGAGAGTACTATTGGACTTGAAACTGATTCCTTCGGCCTGGATATTTGCCCTTTCCCTTACAATTGCTACGAAATGCCTAGTTTCAGGCTCCTTCCCGCATCCCTCGTATAAAAGACCCATACAAGTCTTCATTCCTAATACTGTATCTGTATATACACTCCCTTTTCTTTCAACTTTCTCGATTCGTTAGTCCTCTCTGCCTCTGAAAGATGCACAATTCAGGAGTATCCCTGGGGATTTTTAGCAGTTGCTGATGGCTGACTATTGATGTAAGCTTACTTGCAGACCTTTCAATCTATCAGAAAGATTTCCTGCTTGCAGAACTGCTCAATTGCATGTAGTGCACTGTTCTGCATAGAGATACTGCTCATGTCTTTACCAGGCTTTTGCCCAAATGACTATAGAAAGTGGAAATAATCTGCACAATGTAAATAGCATTATATGTACACTTTGCTCCTAGAAACCCGAACAATGCAGGTCCAAAGACTACTAATAAAAACAGCTACCAATCCCTCCCTATCCGCAACCCCAGACCCACTCTCCAGTCTCTATCTACTTACCACCTACTCCAGGTGCACTTCAAACAAAGTTTGATTTGCCTTGAAGACCATTCCTTCCCTCAGTTCCCAGCTGTCATTCAAATAGAGCCTAAATAGCCCTCACCATGTCCCGTTAGTGCTGCCTCTGCCCTTCTCCAGGTCTCCGTCGCTGACATACCACACTCCGCTTTCATGGAAGATGCTGGAGTGGCATTTGGAGATGAGGTTGTCGTCGATGTGGATTTCGTTGGTTGCTGCGCGGCCGATGTGGATGAAGTTGTCTGCAAAGTCGTCAGCTGCGAAGTGGAAAACTTCCCCTTTGCACGGTCCTCCAAACAGCTTCACCTTCAAACTCGCCCTTTCCACAGCCTCCAAATTGACCACGACAAAGGACTCCCCTATATTGATCAAAGTGTTATCCCGCAGTCTCGCCTTTTCATCTAGTCGCAGGAAGGCTCCGAAGCCCACTCCCAGGTCTCTGATCCAATAGCTGAGTTGGGCAGGTTTGTATGCGATTTCGAATTGCCGGCCTCGGTGCTTTTCAGCGGCTTCTTTGTCGGTGAGCGGCATTATGACGTCGTTGAGGATGTCGCCTTTGAGGGAGTTTTCGCCGTGGCTGCGCTTCTTGCAGCCGAAGTAGGTCATTCCGTCTCTAGCATCTCTCAGCGAGTACTCATACCCCTCAGCCGTGATCCTCAAAGCCGAATTGGCCGGGAGCGCCGTCGAACTCAGGATCTTCAGCACCAAAGTAGGCGCAGCCCCAGGCGCCTCCGACCTGCAGGCAAGCCGCGGGCCTGTTTTCGGCAACTCCCCCTCAGAACCGTGCAAGTCAACACTGGGCCTGAAGCTGCTGGCCTTCCCCGCCGCCAGTCTGATTTCCTCATTCAAAGAAGTCTCTCCCTTGCAGCAAACCCTCGCCTGCCACTGCCAATTCCCCATATAATTGCTACTCCCTGTAGGAACTAAGTCTATTGCTATCTATTAAGTCTCTGCCAGTTTCCTTTTCTTCCTTTGCACCTGCAGTACTTCCTTGTTAGCCTCAGAGTCGCGCAGGAAGAGCGGGTTGGTAGGGTCTACTGCGTACTTGGGGTCATTGAAGACTGGGCCGAACCTAGGGTCTTCAGGGTCGAAAGTGTACTTTGTGCCTTCGGAGTCGTTCACTAGTAGACTCAAAGTCGCTTTTTCCTGCTTAGACAGCAATTTCGCCTTCCGCTTTTCCTTTATTTTCTGACTGAATGTCTTTTTTTCGGGCTTTTTCCGCTCGGAGTGCTCTCTTTCATGCTTTTCCCAGGCAGATTCGTCGACCGGAGTAGGCTGTTTGGCGGATAAGTCGTCGAAAGCGGTGTTGAAAGTGATTTCCAGGTCAATGTCGTCCTTTTTCATGCGGGAAAACTGGGAGTGGCTGGCGAAGTCGCTGTCTGAAGCCTCGGATTCGCTGTTTTGGGGAGGTTTTTCGTCTTCGTCGGAGGAGGAAACGGGGGCTAAGTACTCCGCTAGGTCCATTTTCTCCATATCTTCCTCAGTAAATGCCTTCTTCAGCGTTTGCGTTCTGTCCAAAGGCGTTTCGTCCCAGGTCAGCTTGACAGTGGAGTGCTGCAAGGCCCGAGTGAAGAACTCCTTCAGACTGTAGGCTGCAGGGACAGAAGTAGCCACTTCCTTGGCAGCATAGGGAAACTCCACCAGTGAGTCCGGCACAAACCTCAAATCCATCATATTCGACGTCCTCTCAATTTCCAGTCCCTCACAACTCTGATACACAGCCTCTGCAGTGGCCACAGAGTCGCAGTCCGCCACTGCATAGTAGTACTTCATGCGTTCTCGCTCATACTTGCGTAGCTTCACCTCGTCCAAGCCGCTTTCTTGCGTTTGGCTGAAGATGGCAGTGTCCGGGCCTTGGGCGGTTTCGTGGTTTAGCCGCTGTTGGCCGAATTCGGAAGGGTAGATAGAGACGGAAAGGACAGAGCCGTCCTTGGGACAGAAGGAGCGGAATAGGGCTAGAAGGTCAATGGCTGTGATGCCGGTCCAGTCTAGGTTCAGAACTGCGAAGCGGTGGGAGGAGTCGCCCACTGGAGGCTTTTCCTGCTCCTCCCATAGGTCTTCGTCAACTGCGCCCTGCTCGGCTGCTTTTTCCCCTTCAGCTTCCTCGCTGGAACTCACTTCCTCCCAGCGGAACTTCCCTTCTTCGTCTAAACACCCTCCTTCCTTGCGGCCGTACAGTTTCTTCAGGTCGTTCTTCTCTCCCTTCACTGCCTTTCCCCTTGCATCCACCTTGGGAGGTCTGGGGCCCTGAAAGGCAGCATCCGAGAACATAGAGGAGAAGCGGTCATCAGCCGAGAGCTGCTGAATATGAGCGGGAGCAGTGCGGAAGCGAGGGTCTGTGTGGATTTGAGCGAACCGAGGGTCGCTGATAGGGTGGCTGGCCTCCACTGGTCGCTTTTTGCCCATACTTAACTGCAATCGTTCCTAACTGCACCTGGTATTGGGAGGGAAACTGGGATAAGACAGTTGGAAAGGATTAGCTGGGACTAAGACTTGCAAAAGTGGTCTGTGAGGTTGTAAAGAGAGTCGAATCCTCCATATATGAAAGCAGCACTTATAGAGTTTGCCACTGGAGTTCAAACCCTTGGACTGCTGATTGCGAGTACTCATTAGCTAGAGAGACACTTGCTGTTATTAGCACATTTTCCTCAAAACCGCTTTCAGGTTCGTCATAATACAATGGTGCTAGCGCTCGGGCAGAAAGCTGCCCTCTACGCTCTTTATATAGTGTCCTGCTCTCAGCAAGAGCAGGTGATTCACCAAGTCTGGACGAGATTATTGCCCGAAGGACAGAGAAATCGACCTAGCAACGCTCAGAGGCAACGTATTCACTATCACCAAGCCCTTAGGCTTTGCAACTCCAGTGTCTGTTTGGGAACAAGGCCAAACTGTACGCTGCTACTGTGTCTATTCAAATCACTGGGAAACTTTCCTTACAGAACGTGACTGTCACTTGTGGTTCAGAGCTACTAATATGGCCTTTGATGTGCAGGGCTCTTGCATCTTCGAGGAGCAGAAACTCGGGCGGGTGTTGTCATATTCGAAGTATTAGACTTGTCTACTTAAAAACCTGGGAATGACTATATTTTTAGATTCTCTCCCAGCACGTCGCTGGATGACCAAGGTTTCCCTAGACTGCCTAGCAATTAGCTAAGGCTAATGCTGCGTTTTCCACTTCTAGAATGCGGACTTGCAAAGCTGTTGCAGGGGGCTCGGGGCTCGACTGCGCTCTCAAATAGTACTCTGGGAGGCTTTCGAAGTCCTGTGAATAGCAGGATTGAGAAGCTGAGGTTGAGTAGGAGCACTGCACTCACAGGGAGCCACTCCAGTTTGCCTTCACCTGGCTCGTAGAAGAGGTAGTAACTCACAAAGCCTGTGGAGAGCGCTGTGACTAGTAGGGAGGCCTGGGCTTTGGCAAACAGTTGCGGACTGGTGAAGGCATTGGCCACTGCTACGTTGACACAGGAGACTACGATGAGGACTGCCAGCACGGCGGTGACTTGCACTAGTGGCGCAAGGTTGATAGTAGTGATAGAAACGTAAACTAGCAGGAACTTGGCCAGGCTGAAGAACAGGTCCCAAAGTATCCAGGCATAGCCGCAAGTCCACAGTGGGAAAAAACAACGAAAATACTGCGGCTTCACACAGCCGCAAACTAACACTAGTAGGAAAGGCGCCACTACATAGAGCAGCAGTGTGGGTAGGACTAGCGCATACACTAGTCGGAGATGAGTTCCTTCCCAACACTGCACCTCCGGGTGCAGCAGTAAGCGGTGTTCAGATTGCATAGTCCAGCAGGTAAGCAGTGGCATGGTAACTTGCAGGACGACAGGAGGGATGAAGAGAAGGGAACTGGTGAGGAGCACTAACACCTGATTTCGGGACAGCGAGGCGAAGTAAGCCAGCAGGAGACTCGCTAGGCCGAAGGCAGGCAAAAGCACAGAGCCCACCACTGTCTTTCCCCAAACTGCATCCAAGTCCAGACAGGACAAAGGCAAGTCTGGGACAAGCCAAGCGGAGACGTACATCGTTCCGTGCAGTGCGTAGTTCAAGATAGGAGAGTATTCCGACCGCAGGTAGTTTAATGTAGACAGTAGTTGAAGGTGGTGAACTCCCACTTTGAATGCATACAGTAGGGACTGAGATGAAGCAGTGAGTCGCAGCACTGCTACCATGAAGAGCAGAGCTGCCAACAATGCTCCCGCGAACTGTAGGAGAGTGAAGGGACTGCAGTCTGTGCACTGCAGCACTCGAATTCGATACGCTTGAGGGGCGCACTGGGTACATAGCAGGCCTGTCCACGCTCCCGCACAAGTGCCACTGACTCCTCCCATACAGGCTGCTGGAAAAGGACACTTCTGAAGAACAACGGAGTCGTTCCGCCAGTAGCCTTTGTCGAGCTGCAGTACACTGCCTCCGGGACAAAAAGCATGAGCTGGACAAAAGTGACAGTCCGAGTCATTGGGGGAAAAGGAGAAGTTACCAGAGTAACACACTTCACAGCGGTCTGCTCGGCGAATTTCCCCAGCAATGCAGTCGCGGAAAGCCACTGACACACTTCCTTGTATTTGCAAAGTGAAGTCCTCAGCCGAGTCAGTGAAAGCTGCAGTGATGGTCTGTGCGGAAGAGGGCGGGGCATATACAGTGACTTCTGAGTAGTTGAAAAGGCCTGCATTGAGAGGAGTCACTTGGTTGCCTCGGTACGTCACTACAGAGGTGGACAGAAGTTCTAAAACTTGGGCGGAGAAACTGTCACTCGATGACCGTAGTGATCCTGGAACTCAAACACCAACTGCAAAGGGACACCGCTCACTTCCTGCTCTTTTAAGTGCGTAAGGCTGGAGGAAAGCTGTACTCCGTATGAAGCAATATCAGCCCCGTACTCAGCTCTATTGGCCGTAAAGTTTACCCCTGTAAACAACACTTCAGCGTTGGTCCACTGGACTCCTCCGCCTTGGTGTGCAGAGTTGCAGAGGAACAAGGAGTGCAGCACAGTGCCGCTTTGGTCTGGCTTTAAGGCAACGTGCAGTGCTCCGCCTTCAGATGTGGCTCTGTTGCTCAGGAAGCGCGAGTTTTCAATAACAAAGGAGACATTTTGAGTGAGGATGGCTCCCGCCTTAATAGCAGAACACCCTTCGAAAGTACTGTTGGCTATCCAAAGACGTAGGAGCAGGTTGTTGTTATGAGCTCGGCGTGCTGCCAGTGCTCCTCCGAAGTAAGCAGAGACATTTAACACAGTGCAGTCAGTCACTTGAAAGGAAAGACAGTCCACACACCCCACAACTCCGCCATATGCATCAGCACTCACCAGAGACAAGGGGTTACTTTCTCCATTGTGGAATTTGGAACTGCGCAGTGTCACATTCGAGAGAACTGCTTGAAACAAGGCAAAGTCGAAGGAATGGAAGGAGGAAGTAGTGATTTCTAAGCGACTTTCCCTGACTTTACACCCTTCACTAGAACTGATTCCCCTGAAATACGAGTTTTCAATATGCAGAGCGCTTCTTTCTTGAAACTTGCAAAAAACAGTAAGGGATGTGTCTGTGAGTGTGACATTGCGCAGGGTTAACTCGGAGTTGAGGCCGCCAAACAACATACCAGGCACTTGAAGATGTGCAATGATCGAGTCAGCGAAAGTGGCAGTGGAGCCTACGAGCTGAATAAGCTGCATTTTCGATTGCTTGATTGTGAGGTAGGAGAGTTCAACGTGAGAGTTGAGTATGTAGTGAAGCAGCAGATTTAGGCTGCTTTGCTCGATGCTGACAGTGCGCAGAGTCACAGCCGACACCTTCGCACGAAGAAACGCCTCTGCTGTGACATTGAATACAGAGATGTCTGTGAAAGAGGCGTTGCAATAGCTGGAAAAGGCAAATAAGCCGTAGCGAGGTTTAGTGAAGCTCACATTTCTCACAGTAAAATTGGCAAAACTGAGACTACTCCATGCAGAATTCAGCATGGACAGTCCGAGGACAATATCGCTGTAGAGCGCATTGCTAAATGAGCCATTTCCCTCGATACTTCCAAAAGCTGTAAGTAACTTCATTCCGAAAATCCTCAAGTTGTTCAAGTGGAAGGACGAATAAAAGTTAGCAATCACGACGCCCACGGGTTGACTGGCAGGGCCGAAGGTAACATTAGTTACTTCAATAACACATTTGATGAAGACTAAGATTGAAATGTCGTCGACGGCGAGTGAGCTTGAGATTCCTCTGATAGTCTCTGGCTGCACTATTTGCCCATGGAGGACTTTCGCTGCACCGTCTGCAACCATGCTATACATAAAAGAGCCTGCAGACACGCGCTCAAAGTAGAAGTTCTCCAGGTTCAAAGAACCCACAGACACGACCAGGAAGTAGCCGCTGGAAGCCACTATTCGCGCACTAAAGTTGAACAATTGCAAGTCTCCCAGAGCCACATATACCAGACTACGCAGGTCGCTGGCGGACTGCCCAAGTAGAGTCACATTTACCAGAGATAGGCCGTCAAAGCGTCCAAGACAGGAAAAGAACTCGAAGGCTCCAGACAGAGGCTTGGCAATCTGAACGTTTATGTCGGAAATCGCGAAAGCCTGGAACTCTGCTTGGCATACTCCAGAGCCTACGACTGAAAACAGTGCCGGGGATTTGTGTCTAATAAGTAGTGAGTTCTGCAGCAGGAAACTGCCTTCGAAGGACGGCAAAGCCACCAATGCCTCGGAGTTATCAGCGAAGGTTGTGTTGCTGCAGGTGACTTGTGCCTTGCTGAGGTACCCACTGAGGAAAGACCCAGTGTTGTTATGGTAGAGACAGTCGTTCCAGGAGACTACCAGTCCGCTTGAGTCAGTGTATAAGAGAGCACCGCTGTTCCACTCAAATTCGCACTCACTGAAACTCACTTGGCCCCTGCTACTAATATCGAAGAGAGGGGCGTCGGGACCGTTGTGGCTGAAATGCGACTGACTGACTTGTAGGCGGAAGGACATGGTAGTGCGCTGAGTCACTAGAAGGGGAAAAGCGTTTTGGAGCACGCTGAGATGTCTGCAAATCACCTCCCCTCCAGTCTGCACTGACAGAGCGGGTGCGGAGTTGTTTACGAAGGCAGTGTTCCACATCATAAGTTCACCTGAGACCCAAAACACCGGAAACTCAAACTTCTCAATAAGCACATCCTCGAAGATGCAAGAGCCCAGCACATCAAAGGCCATAGTAAGTAACTCTGAACCACAAGTGACAGTCACGTTCTGGAAGGAAAGTTTCCCAGTGATTTGAATAGACACGGTAGCAGCGATACGTACAGTTTGGTCTTGTCCCCAAACAGACACTGGAGTTGCAATGTCTAAGGGCTTGGTGATAGTGAATACGTTGCCTCCGTTAGTTTCGAGAGTGATAGAATTGAAGCCTTGGGTGAGAGCACTGTTCAGGCTGAGCGAGTTGGTAGTCTGCGCTGTGTCTGAGGAAACATGGACTGCTGCACACAGACAGAGACCACACAGTACGATTTGCCAGATGAGCGTCTGCTCCATTGCTATCAACTCAAACTTCTGGCTAAAGAACTCTTCCCTCTTTTCAGCCCAACTCTTACTTTTTTTTGACTTTTCTCGACTAACGAGAAAACAAATAGGCACTTTTGGCAGCGAGAGAGACACCCGAGCCACTGTTTCTCCTCCTACCACTGTGTAGATGTCATTTTCGTTGAAGAGTCTGGCAGAGACTCTAATTATGAGTCACAGTGCTAGAGACCTAGGTAAAGCTATGAGGACACAGTGCAGAAAGTCTAGGCACTTGAGGCCTCAGTCTACTGAAATCGACTCGTTAGGACTGCAAGCAGTTCCATCACTGTGAAAGGACACATATAGGCCACAGAAGAGAAACAGCCCAGCAAGTCGCTCCGACAGAGGAGATCGAACTTGCTGTAATTACAGACACACAGGCATTTCTGCACTTCCCAGTCTTTATTTCCACCTGAAATGCACCTTTGAGGGGCCTACTAGCACGTACAGCCTTTCCTTCGATTTAGGGCTAGTTCATATTTATACTACGAGATGAGGCCACTGTTGGTGAGGTCTTCCAAAGCACTGACTGAACGAGGGAAAGAGACGGAGCCGAGGAAGCAAAGGAGGAAACTAGATGCAGAGAACCAAGGACTTTCAGACGGAAATCGAGGCTCTACCGGGCCAGCAACGGAGTGGAAAGCAGCCTGGGGACTGAGCCAGCGACAGTTCAGCCTGCAAACCCTGCCTCTCAAGCCTCACAGCGACAGGCAAGCCAAGGCGCCCTGTAGATCAGAAAGGCGACTTGCTGAAATGCGGACTGGCCTGGAGGTGGTGAGGGCTGAGTACGGACTGAAGCAGAGTGTGTCTGCGCCTGACAGTCCTCCTGATTCCCCCTTAAAGCCTGCTACTTTGAGACGGGCAGAGCCTATGAAACGCAAGCGGAATTTGAATCGAAGGAAGGGGAAAGAGACGCACTGCCAGCGACCTCTCCCACAAAAAGAAACAGTCTCACACAGCCACAGCACCCTTCACAAGTGCAAGTCCAGCAAGAAAGCCTTCAAGCGAGTTCAGCACTCCCACCCTCTGTCTAAGCCCCATCGACCCGAGTCACTCGAAAACCGTCTCCGGGATATGCTCAAATCTAAGGTCGAAAGCATACGAGAAAGCGAACTGAGTCGTCCCCTATCTCTCGGCTCCGCCAGCACTCTGATTGCCTTCCCCGCAGACAGCAAAATAAAGTGGGAGTCGGAGCGGGGTAGTGGACAGGAAAGCAGGGTAGTGGGGAGACGGAAGTTGAAGAGAAGGCCGAGGGAGGAAAGCACTGAGGAGGACTTCGTGGAAAGTGTACGAAGAGACCTAGGAGCAAGAATCATTCAGCGGTGGTTCCGGGCATGGCGGCTGAGACACCGACTCTTACGACTCCAACCCTCCCACCTCAGCAGCTTCCCTTCCCAACAGTCTTCCCTGCAGTTCCCCTCTTCCAGCTCAGTGTCCGGCAACTCTCCCTGCGCTGTCAAAGCTGCGGACAGGTTCCGAGACCTGCTGTCTCAGGAGTACGGAGAACTGAGTAGTCGCTTTGTGCAGGCTGCTGCGCAGCTTTCAGCCTGTCTGGATAGGACTGTCACAGTGGATGAGTCGCTGCTTACAGAGGAGTGCACTAGTCCTGTGAAGGCAGTTTCCTTGCTTTGTGGGGATTTTGAAGAGCCAGATGACCGGAAATTGGTCATAACCCCTATCAGTGTCTATTGGATGGCTTCAAAAACTCCGGAAGACGTGGAAAAGCCGGAATTTCCAATGCCGTTTACAGGAATTTTAGCAAGAAATCCGTTTGCGATGGAATTCACTGAAAATTTTGCTGCTGAAATGACATCTCCCAGAGACTTCGTCCACAGGGTTGAAAATGAGCCGAAACGTCTCTTAAAACGTCGAAGCAAACCTTCGAATTTGTCCCTAAAGTCGCTCGAAACAGCCTTAAATTACCCCTCGATCACTGAAATAGTAATTGAAAGTCCTGTAAAGCAGGTACTTCCCCCCTCTAGCGGCATTTCCGCAGAGCAGGTGGAGACTATGGCTGAGGAGTGGCTGCAGAGGGAACTGAGGCAGTGTTTGACTGAGGTGAGGGTGCGGAAGCCGCCCACAGTGGACACGTCTTTCGAGTTTGTGTGCTACTGGCTGGAGCTGCTGGTGGCGGAAGTGCAGGAAAGCGCCTTCATGCAGACTATCCGCACTCCCAGGAAAGTCCCCTTTTCCCAGATACTAGCCTCCAATGTGCCCATTCCCGAAGCCATAATCCCAGAAGAAGCGCTTCAACGCGCTCTTCAAGGCCTGTTAACGCACATAACCGACTCAGACGCTCGGAACCAACTGAGCGCCTACTGCCAAATGCTCCACAGCGCTGCAAATGAAGCCCTAGATGTAGTCCGCCCAGAGAGCACGAAGGGACAAAGGCCACCCAGTCGTGCTGGGCCTACTGATTTACACCAATATAGCAGCATTTATGAGGCTTTTTATGACGTGAGAGACTTGATATTGGCTTGGAGTTCTGGGGAGGTGGGGAGAATTGCGAGAGAGGGGGAGGGGGAGGTGGAGCAGATAAGGGAAGAGCGTGTGTCAGTGCAGCTGCTGAGGGATGTGCTGCTGGAGGAGAGAGGCTGGGTGGACTATGAGCGGGAGGAAGTAGGCTGCAGAGTGGAAGTGGCGGAGAGACTTTTGGAGGAACTGGTCAGGGAAACCATCCAATTCCTCGCTCCGTAAGGCTTCCCCGCAGACAAGTGTCCCAACTAGTGTCAACCAGGCAATAGATTAGTCTTTATTAGCAGTCATTGCCTTAGCACCGTCTATTTCACTGTATCAGCAGACACTACTGCCTCTCTACCTTAGTCGCTACTCCCTTCCTCTACCAAACTCTCCAATATACTGATCCGCTGAAAGCGACTTCCAGGCCCTCCCTTGCCACTGCGCAAGTCCAGTCCTCCCTCAGTGTCCACACTGTCCGCTGAAGTCAGTTTCCTACGACTCTGCACAGGCGGAAGCCCAGCTCCAATGTAGACTGACTGACTGTGCAGTGGGAAAATGGACTGTTGGTGCAACTGACTTTCGAGTTGGTCGATTTGGTCGAGCAGTTGGGAGCGGTCTTTGTTGGCGGCTTGCAGTTTGCTCATTAAGGCGAAGTTTTCTGCGCTTAGATAGGCGATTTCGTCTTCAAAGAAGCCAGCGCGAGAGTCGGTGGAGCGGTGGGAAGGCGGGGGAGGGACGGGTTCCTGTTTCTGGGCTAGTTTGGGCAGAGCAGCCAGCAGTCCTTGCAGTCCTTTCAGGGGAGAAACGGCTGTTTGGCCTGCTTTCTTTGCATTTCCGAGGTCTTCCAACTGCCTTTCCAGCTCTTTTATGCGCTTTTGATAGCTATTTGCGTCCAATTCCGCTTCACTTTGCGTTTTGATAACTTTAAGCATCAATTCGCCGTGTTCTTCTCTCAACTCTTGAAATTGCCTCGCATTTTCCCTGATTTCCCTCTCAATTTCCCTCAAATCTCTGGCCTCCCACCCCATTTCCTGCAGTCCAGAGACCAGTTTCCTCACACTTTCCTTCAAATCCAGCATTTCACTCACAAACTGATGCAGCACTTCAGCGTTGTTTTCAGCTGTTATATGCGGGGCAGCGGCACGCATAGCCTTCAGCATCAAGCCAAGTCCGAAATCTCCCTTGGAATCACTGGAAAGGGTAGATAAAGCAGGGGAAAAAGGCTGAATTGTGGCTTTTTCCAGTGCAATGTGCAGACTTTTGAGATCGGACAGCATTGCAATTTGCGTTTTGCTGATTTTCTCCAAGTCGTCTCTATAGATAGCAGGCTCAGCAGGCGAGATCTGGTAGGAGACGTGTGCTGGGAGGTCCGAGGGCGGGTAGGGAGTGGGGTCGGGAGTGGTGGAGCGGTACTCGGAAGTGCGTTTGTCGAGTTCCAGGGAACTGTGCAGGTCGGAAGTGTCTAGGAGGTCTACGGAGAGCTGTTGGCTTTGACGTAATTTGGCGATTTCTTCTTCCTGTCTGGACACGATTGATTTGAGTTTTTCATACTCTTGCATATCAACAGCAGCTTTCTTCCCTGCAGTCGCCTCGAGCGTCCTACACACTCCTTCCACTCGATTCCGCATGCGAACCAACTGCCTCGCCAGCTTACTCCCCTCCTCTTTCCCCGCTTCCCCGGCTGAAGTCCTGGCAAAAAACGCCATGTCTCTCAGCACACTTCCGATTTCCCTGTACGCAGGTAGGTGAGTCCCAGACGCTGCATACTTATGAAAGTTGTACATGAGTTTACTGCTTTGGTCCCTCAACTCTGAGTGGACATCGATAGAAAAGGGGTTGTCTAGTGGCAAAGAGTCGCTGGCATAAGGAGACAATTGGTCCTTATTTGGGAGGGATGTGGCCTTCAGGTGTCGGTAGAGGACTTCTTCGAAGCGGTTCTGGGCTTCTTTCAGCTTTGCCACTATCACTTCAGTGTCCTTTTGCAGGCTTGCAAGTGCTTTCAAGGCCTCAGCAGCCCGCACACTAACAGGCTTCTGCACATGCACCGACACCAACTTCCAAATCTCATTCGCCATCCTGTCCAGCGCCACGCCCACTCCCTTCTTGCACTCCGTCTCTGAGTACTTCCCTCTGCGCTTGAAGCAGTAATTCCGAATCAGCGCCTCCGCACCCATCACCGCCCTCTTCATAGCAGCAAACAGCCCTTCAAATACACTTCCTTTTATCTGAAACTCCCTACTCAAGTCTTCGTACTTGGGGGTGGGACTGGTAGGGACTTGGGTTTCCACCAGGACGGATAGTTCTTCGGAGACGTCGGACCAGGCTTGGTGGTACCAGTCGGTGACTTGGCTGGACAGGGATTTGAAGCTGTGGAAGCGAGAGAGGAGGTCTTGCAGAACTGCTTGCGAGCTGGCCTCGGGAATAGCGAAGGAACGGGAGTTGAGGAGAGAGGATTTGGGGGAGCGGACAGGAGTCTGGGGGGCGCAGGACTGCGTCTGAATGGACATTTATATGCGGGATTATGGAGTGCGTTATGTGAGTTCTAGGGTAGGGCGAGTGTAGGCGAAACAGGCCAAATAGGGAAGAAACTACTTATATAGTGGCAAAAGAAGCGATGTTTTAGCAAAAAGAGGCCTATTTTCTCTAATTCCGCTCCACGTCTAGCCCTAAAGTGCCTACTTTTCACTCTTTTATGCTAATTCGATACTTTCTTCCTGCTTTAGCAGCTATTTCGAGTACTATAGTATATCAACTGTCTCTCAGCTCTGTATTTCACCCATCCCTTTCAATATTGATCAGGAAAATTAGGCAATTACCGCCTATGCAGAAGTCTCTTTGTGCCTATCATTTAGATTTTCGAAGGATTTCTGCCTTCCGCATGGCCTAGATATAGACTAGAACATGCATAAAAGCCACTAGGCAGACCACCCGCCTCTAATACAAATGGCGATGTCTGCGACAGACAGAAACCAAGCCAGGGTGGAAAAGGAGGTGCAGCGGCTTTTCCAACAAGTAGGACTGGACCTCCAGTCCAAGCACTACAAGTACTTCGTAGAACTGGCCCGCGAGAAGCACGTCCACTTCCTTCTCTCAGGACTGCAAGGTCTGCCCAGGAAGACCTCCACACTCAGCTCTGGCCAGCCCTGGCTGCTCTTCTGGATCACTAATACGCTGGAAATGCTAAAGGAGCCCTTGCCGCTGCCTATGAAGCTTAGCATTGTGGAGTATTTGCGGGCCTGTGTGTGTCCGAAGACTGGCGCTTTTACCGGAGGACCGTATCAGAGGCCGCATTTGGCGCCTTGCTATGCTGCGATGACTGCGATTACGATATTGGGGATTCCGGAGGCGTATGATGTTGTGCAGCGGAAAGGACTGCATGACTTTATCGTCTCAATGAGGTCGTCCTCTCAGCCAGGTCTGTTCACTATGCACGAAAGAGGAGAAAGTGACATGCGCGCTGTCTACTGCGCAATCGTCTCAGCTACTCTCGCAGGAGTCCTGGACCAGACCATTACTGCGGGAGTCAGCGACTTTATCGTCAGGTCGCAGTCATATGAAGGCGGAATCGGAGCGGAGCCCTTTGGAGAGGCTCACGGAGGGTTTACATTCTGTGGGACAGCGACGATGTGCATATTGGGAGAGGGCAAAAAGTTGAATTTACCGAAGTTAGAGGAGTGGCTGGTGTGTAGACAAATGAGTACAGAGGGAGGGTTCCAGGGCAGAACCAATAAGCTGGTGGACAGTTGCTACTCCTACTGGCAAGGAGCGGTTTTCCCAGTCCTGCAACTCATCCAGTCTCCACAGGACACTCCCCTCTACGACCATTTAGCCCTACAAGCTTATCTCCTTGTAGCCTGTCAGAGCACTAAAACCGGCGGTCTAGTTGACAAGCCCTTAGCCTCTCCGGACTACTACCACACTTGCTACTCCCTGGCCGGCCTTAGTCTGTCTCAGCAGATCTCTACTCCTTCCCACCTCTTTTCGGAAGAACATGTGGACTTGGCGCCCATCGACCCTCTCTATAATGCTCCCTGCGAGAAGGTCCGACTTATCAAGTCTCACTTCAGTGCCTTACCCATAAATCTAGTCTAGGCTACTTTTGTACTTACTGGAATCTGCAAGCTGCTGGAATTAGCATTGGCCGGAAGTTAATGCCTCAGTGGCAGACATAACAACCAGTACAGTGCTTAGAGCGCTGAATGTGCAGTGGCCGCAAACATGTCTTTATAACATGGCCTCGGAGTTGGGGATGAGGGCAGAGCGGCACTTTCAAGCAGGGCAGTACAGAGAGGCCTTGGAGGTGTTTGAGGTTATGCAGACCGCAGGCTGTGACATGTGTCCACTCAGGGTCTATAAGGCCCAGTGCTTTGTCAAGCTGGAAGACGTAGATAGTGCCATTCGCGAAGTCGACCAAGGCCTCTCCGAAGTCGACAGCCAAAGCGACTTATCTCGGCAAAAACAACTCTACAAGGAACTGATTCTAAACAAGATCGAACTGCTGAAGACCAAAGGAGCGGGCGCTGACTACCGCACAACTCTCCACGACATCCAGCGCAATCCTTACAGCAAAAAGCTCAGAGAGTGGGCAGACGAAGAAGCGCAGTCACTAGAGACTACAGACCTGGCAGAGGTGCAGGAACGCCTGGGGTCGAATGAGGAATACAAGGCCTTTTCAGTTTGCTTCGAAGGTCAGGCGAAAGAGGGGGATTTGTGGCATGTCGTAGCTACGGAATGGGTCCGGAAGTGGCTTGCCAGTCTGCAAGGAGCAGTCCCGCCCGGCCCCATATCCAACCTTCCCATACTAGAGAAACTCACTGCCAAGTTCCTACCAGACCCCGACCCTTCCAAGGCCTACACGAATGTCAAGGTCAGAGCTGGACTGTTGGAGCAGGACGACTTCATGGTGGTTCCCAAGGCTGCCTATCACCAGCTGGTCACAAAATACAGCCACGACCAGACTGAGATTCGTCGCTACTCGGTGGCTACGAATGTCGACGGGTCGAGTTCGAGTGTGGAGATTTGGTTGAAAAAGGTGCATATATTGGTAGATGACACTGTGAGGGAAATCTTTATTAGTCGGAAGGAGACTGTCACCGATTTGAAGGAAAAGCTGCTTCGTTGTCTGGCCATAGACCTGTCAATCCGGCTTTGGAGGAAAAAGACCAATGAAATGCTACCAAACGTAGTGGACATTTTACAGCGAATTCGGGCTGCAGATGAATCCTACGTCTTCCGCGAGGCCTCTTTAGTTGACGACTCCAAAGAGCTGGAAAACGCAGATATAGCAGACGAAGACCTGCTGATAGTGGAGAAGCAGAGCAGGACTAGACGCTGGTTGCTGCTGCCTGAGCACGCTGAGACTTGCAGTGCTTGTGGCAGACCTGGGAAGCTGCTGGTGTGCACAGGGTGCAGGACTGCCAAATACTGCAGTGCGAACTGCCAGCGACAGCACTTTCAGATGCACAAGGACGTGTGCAAGAGGAGGCAAAAGAAGGGGAGACAGGGACTGGTGGGACTGCAGAACCTGGGCAACACTTGCTTCATGAATAGCGCTATCCAGTGCCTGTCGCACACCGAGCCCTTGACAATGTACCTGCTTGAAGACAAGCACAAAGCAGAAATCAACACCAAAAACCCCATCGGCACCGGAGGAAGACTAGTCTCCGCCTACGTCTCCCTGCTCCAAACTCTCTGGCTGGAAACCGACCCCGTCCAGTCTCCCTGGGAACTCAAGCGCACTATCAGCACCTTCGCCCCACAGTTCAGTGGCTACCAGCAACACGACTCCCACGAGCTGCTTTCCTACCTCTTAGACGGCATTCACGAAGACCTCAACAGAGTCAAGAAGAAGCCCTACACCACTCTTTCGGAACTGCCCGGGAGAAGCGACGATGAGATCGCGGGTGAGTTCTGGAACAACCACTTGAAAAGGAATCGAAGCATTGTGGTGGACTTGATGCATGGACAGTACAAGTCCACACTGTTGTGTCCGCAGTGTGGGAAGGTCTCTATCACTTTCGACCCTTTCCTCACCTACACACTGCAGATCCCCAATAGAGAGACGAAAAGGTTCAACCTGATCTTCGTGCCTTTAGACGTCCACCAAAGTATCAAAGACTTGCAGTGCATCCTGCCCCTCACCACTAACATCCTAGAAGTGAAGCGACTCATCAGTGAGGAGTTCTCCACCAAAGTCGACAACTTAATGGTAATTGCGCTGGAACACAAGAAATTCAAAGGAGTGGCCAATGCTGATACAGAACTTAACGATTTGCGCTTTTATGAAGTGGTCATTTACGAAACTCCAGAGGAGTCTATGCAGCCGGTTTGCCTCAATATCACTGAGAAAGGCTGGAATGACACGCTCAAGCCTGCATGCTGTCCGAGGATTCTCTTTTTTAGGAAGGAGGACACCACTGTTTCTATCCGTAGGGCTGCTTCTGGCATTGCGGAGTGGCTTTTGGGAGTGGGTTCGCAGCAGTTCTCGGTGAGATTGGTGAATCGAGCGAAAGTCAAGACGTCTTATTTCATGTTTCAAGTAAAAGAAGTCTGCGCTTTCTGCGACTCCAAGGAGTGCTTCAACTGCGAAATCCCCTCAGACCCCGAAATGCGCCTAGACGACCTGCTGCTCCGAGCCAAGGACCGGCTCGAACTGGAACTCCGCTGCGAAACAGCAGTTCCCAAAGCCACAATTGAGGAAAAAACGCACAAATCCGTGCAAGCTGCCGTGAACACAAAGCAGCACATCAGTCTGGAGGACTGCTTGCAGTACTCCAGTCGGCCGGAAGTGCTGAGCAAGGACAATGCTTGGTTCTGTTCGGTGTGTAAGGCAGATGTGCAGGCCACGAAGACTCTGCAAATGTACAAATCTCCGGAAGTCCTCATCATGCACCTAAAGCGCTTCCGCCCACGGTTCTATGAAAAGCTCAGCACAACGATAGAATTCCCTATAGACGCATTTGACCTGAGTCCTTACCTCATCGGACCAGAGAGGGACAGACAGGTGTATGATTTGTATGCGGTGTCCAACCACTTTGGGTCGGTGATGGGCGGACATTACACAGCCTTTGTGCGGGCAGCAGGGAGGTGGTTTGATATGGACGACTCTTCAGTGACTGAAATGAGGACGATGGCGGATATCGTCACTCCTGCTGCTTATATGCTCTTCTACCGAAGACGGAAATAAAGGGTTATTAGCTAGAGGCAATCTGGAGTTAGCAGGCCGTGATATCTCCCCATCCCAGACTTCCGTCCGTCAAATATCCATTGGAACCCTGAGCGACTGACAGCCTCATCCAGGCCGACTCCCGTTAAAATCGTGAGTTCGATTTCGAGGATATCTTGTGTGAGTTTGGACTGGATGCGGCCTTTTTCCTCAGTAGTTGCTTGCATGGCGGGACTGCGGTTCACTTCCAGGAACCACAGCTTCAGGTCTTCGTCGAACATGAAGTCCACACCGAAGAGCTCGTACACGCCTGGGTGGCGCAGGAGCTGCTCGTAGACCATTCGTGTGAGGTGCAGCATTCTTTCCTTCATCACACGTCTGACATAGTTCTCCAGCCAGCCTGGCTGCACCTTGCCTTGCTGCACCATGAAGCTTTCAAACGCAGGGAAACTCCACATCTGCTTGGCCATGGTTTCCTCCTTCTCCTTCTCCGAGGCCTTATTGTGCTCCAGCATGTCCTTTGCCAATTGAGTGTTAGTCACATGCGCCATTGTATCGTTCGACCGTTGGTCGAAATCCAGCAGCGAAACTCGCAGAAAGCCATCATGGTACAGAAGAATCAAAGGGTCCATATTGGCGATTACCATATACACGCGGAAATCGAACTTCTTCCCATCCAGCAGCAGCGGGTTTCCCACATACTTCTGCACTATGTATTGGTCGTGGATAGTAGTGCACATAGAGCCTTGGACATAGCGCCTATTAAGCCGCTGCATCGTTTCCACTGTGACTACCTCCACGCCCTCTGCATTGTGACTGCCTCTCGCCTTCTTCTTTATCCACTTGATAGTCGCAGGGTCTGCATCTGTGTTCATTCTTTCGAAGAACTGCAAGCACTCCTCGGTGTCGCTCAGATCTAGCGTTTCCGGCATGAATTCCCAGGAATCGAAGCAGTACTTCCGGTCGCTGTAGTGCAGGCCGTAGTCTCGGTTCAGACGGCCCATTTCGTCCTTGTTCACGAAGTGCTCGTGGCCAGGGATGTGGTTGTACCGCTGCCCGTCACATAGGAAATGAGTGCCGATTTTGTGCTTCAAATGCCACTGAGGAGTTTTATGGTGGAAAAGCAGAATATCCGGGCGAATTGAAGTCAACCCGTCATATTCCTATATAGACTTTACAGCTGTCGACCTGTCCAAGTAGTGGTCCTTCAGAGCCAAAACGCCCATCGCCTCAATCACATCTTTAACCAAATTGCCAGGCTTATAGTCCGAAAACACCACAATTTCCTTCTTCAGAGGGAGTCCATTTTCCCCCACCGTTAGCTGCTTCGTTTCCCTATAGGCCTGGACTTGGCCACAGTAGTCTGGGTCATTGAGCAGGCCTTGGTGGGGGTTGGAAAACTCCCCATTGCGCAAATAGTCCCTCCAGGCCTTGCTTTCCCAATACGGCTGAGCAGGCGAGTCTTCGAATCTCCCTCTTTGGGTCATAGCAAGGAAGTTGGTCATTGGCAGTTGCTCCACTGCTAAGTAGAGGAGCGCGGCCACTAGGAAGTTGACTAGGAGGACGGCGCCTAGGGCCTGCTTGAGCAAGGCGCGCAAGTCCATATTACTTCACCTAAGTTCCTAGCCATGAGCCGATTTCTTCGGTTCTCCGGGCCTGCTCCTCTGGGCTTATTTTGCGGTGGATGTGGAGTGTAGAAGTGCCCCAACTCATCTTATGCTTGGACGACTGCAGCAAGTCCCACGAAGTAGAGGAGAGCTGGCGCGTGAGACTGATGGCAATGCAGCCCGGCTGCACAGGGGAGTTGGAAATGCGCTCAATCATGTCTGTGTAGAAACAGGTGGAATTCACCAAAATCACTGAAGCATCAAACCAATCTAGTTCGAATATATCCCCTTCCAGGTAGGAAATAGGGGTAGGCTGGGAGGCGGAGTCGTACTTGGCTTTGACTTGCAGTGAGAGGCGATACAGCTCTGGTAGTAGCTCTATACCGATGCACTCACTGAAGGGGTGCAGTAGAGCTGCAGCCACCACTCCTTTCCCAACGCCCTATGTCCCTAGTACCGAACCCAGGTCGTAGAACTTGCCCCTCGGCAGTCCCCCAAACAGTCCTTCCACTGCCTTAAACACCTCCCCCAAGGCCTGAAACTCTGCCTATCCAGTACCTATTTCCCCATACGTCAGAGCCAAATTGGTCCCCAAATGCTTACTCGCCAGTTCCTGTTTCGATACTTCAATTCCCAGCGAAGTGGGAAATTCCCTCGTTATTTCCCTGAAAACTTCCGACTTCGCGTCCAAATCGTCCATATCCGCGTCTGTGAGGACGTAGGGCTTGGTCTCGGGCTGGTACACGGCTCTCACCACTTCGCCCACGAGAAAGTCCTCCAGACCAGACATAAAATGTCCTGCTACGAGACCTGCAACCAGGCGTATGGGGCTACGTCTCCCAGCAGAACCTTCTGCAAGAAAGCCTGCGACAGCGACGAAGACACCTTCGCCAAGTGCAAAGCGGAGTTCTGCAGCGGACTTTGCGTCAAAACGGAAGTCGGAGATGAGAGCGATAAGGAGAAAAGCGGGTGGACGAAGTGGCTGGCGCGGGCTCCTGCAGGCGGAGCAGAGGACTGCATCAATGCTTGCTACCACGGCTGCAAAAACAAGGACTCTGAAGCCTAGTTTAGCCTATTTAACCCAGAAAACGCATACTTGCCAGGCCTCAGCTCATAGCAGGCAAGCAGGGTCTCGCTTGCTCTAGTCCTTTTACTCGTAAAAAGACAATAATAAGCGGATTTTCGGGATAACGGACATAATATCACTAGAAATTTCCCCAGTAGCCGTCCTAATCCTGCCTTACTTAGGCCCGATTTCGCCTCTTTCCCCTCTCTGTGACTGTATCCGCCCTCCATAATGGACAAACTGCGCTGTCACACCTGCGGCCAGCCCGCCCAACTGATCTGCTTCTGTCGCAAAACCACCCTCTGCGAGCACTGTGTGGGCAGACACCTAATGGACGAGCCCTCCCTGACCCACAAGCCCTGCACTCTGTGGAGTGAGGAGGCCAAAGTGTATGAAGAGCACTTGCAAGTGCTCAAAGTGAAGGAAGACCTGTTCCTTGCGGAGGCGAGGAAGAAGCAGGAACTGGGGCAGTTGGCGAGGCGGAAGGTGGGAGAGGGGGTCAGTAAGTTGAGGGCTTTGAAACCGGTGATCGTTGACTATGTGGCTTTGGCACTTGAAGTGGTCACCAAGCAGCTCCCCGCCCTAGCAGAGAAACTCAGTCAGGAAATGATGGCTGTAAGTGACAGTCGAGAAGAAGTGTTGATTGCTGCTATGCAGCATTTCGAAGGCACGCAGAAATGTCCTGAAAATGAAATAGTGCAATTGCTGGAAAGCGTGAAAACTCCGTCTGAAATGGCAGCGCTGGACCTAGTGCTGTGCAAGCTCGACCTAGGAGACATCAATGTCGAGGAAGTCCTGCGCACAGGTCTCCAATTCTCCCTTTCCCTGCTCAAAAAGCCGAGTTCCAAGGAAAAGTCCTCCGCCTCGCCCCTAGGGCCCAAGCAGCCTGCCAAAACAATGCTCCCCAAGCCAAGCACTCCCGCCAAAAAGCCCACTAAGGCAGAGTCCAAGAAAGCTGGAGCTCCGAAAGCCCAGCACTCCCTCAATCAAAGCCAAGACACCCGCCAATCTGACGACCGCGCAGATTTCTCCTCTCTGCGTCTCAGCAAGAAGTTGAGCGACTTGAAGGCTGAGCAGCAGAAAGCAGTCCGTCCCGAGCCCACCAAAGACACGAATTTCGGGAAATTCGACCCATTCAGTGAAGACGAATGCGACCTGTTGAAGGGGGAAAGTCCCTCTCCAGACCCACCACTTCAGCGGCAGCCGCTGAATGCACAGACCAATGGACTGAAGCGGCTCTCGACTCAGGTCGAAGACAGCGGCTCAGACAAGCGATTCACCCGCTTGCAGGTTGTCCGCACTTCCAACCGTCAAAGCTCCCTGAAGGACACCGAGCGCAAGCTCCAGGCGCTGGAAGAGCAGTGGAAGTCCGGCAGAGAGTGGGTGCAGACCTGCTTCCCGGACTAACTGCCAGAGGCTAATAATATGAGTGCAGTGAGTCCGAGACGGTCAGGGTCGCCTGTGGCTTTCTTCTCAGAGAGCAAAGTGCAGTCCTGTTCGAAGGTTGTGATGTTGGGAGGGCGGGCGGTGGGCATTGGCTATTCCTCTCCTAACCGCTCTTTCCTGCAACCGAACCAGGCCAATAAGTCCGCAGAGCGGAGAAGTATATCCCACGACTCATACAAAGTGAGGCCGAACCTGCATGTTGGTATGAAGCGGAAGCCCTTAGAGGCGTACTCCCCAGACGCCTACCGCTCTCGTCTGCCTGGGGAAGACTTCATCCAGCCCTACAAGAATGCGTCTTCTGTGGTGATTGGCGACCGCTCTTCTCGCTATAAGCGCCACTTTGTGACTACCGCTCAGAACTTGTTTCGGCCGCCTGTGTTCGAGGTGCGCACCAACCCTGGCATTTTGAGTGACCAGACGAAGTGGACCAGGCACATGGAGCTGCTTTAGTCTAGACAATAGCTCCACTTCAGCCTATTTCCACACTTCCAGACTATCCCTTAGTTCTTACGCCTAGTCTTATGGTCGTAGAGGACTACTTGCGTGTACTCATCAGTCTGGATTTCGATTCTCTCAGTGTTGTCGCCGGGGTTAGAGTGCGGGTCCACATTGATGACCTTCCGGTCTCTCTTGTTTTTGAACTGCACCCCACTTTCCGAATGCGCATCCACTCTGAAATTGGGACTTTCCGTGGACAAAGTGGTCTGAGTGTTCCAATCGAAGTAGCTCAGGTCCGAAGGCTTCGGCAGCAGTCGCTTTCTCCTATCGAAATAAGGCTCGAAGTCCTCTGTTTTGAGCCTGTGGTGGTAGTCGATGTAGCCACTGATTTCTCGCTTGGCTGTGCCTTTTACTTGTTCGTCTCGGATGAAGATGATAGTGGTCAGACGGCCGTTTCGGACCTGTTCCTCGCGCTCTGCGAGGGCTTGGAGGAAGGGGAAGCCGGTCAGGTCTTTGCCTGCGCTGGCTAGCATTTTGGGCACGTTGTGCTGTTTGGACTTCTTCGCTTGCTCGATTTCGGCCTTTTTCTTGTCGAAGGCTGCGTGGGTGAGAATGTCGCCCTTGCCGTGGTATCCCAATTCCACCAGTTGCCTGGCTAAATCCTCGTCCTCCAGGTAGTAACGGTCGATATCAGTGATGTGGGCAGCCAGGTATTGGTCGTAGTTCTCGTACTCTTCGAGAGATTGGTCGTTGGCGTCGCCTTCGTTCTCTTCGAAATTCATATCAGTTACTATTACAGGAAAGCAAGGAGCTAGGCGAGGGTTTGGCTCTATTTGGGCATTGAGAAGAAGGAGATTTGCCAAGTGCTTGAGAGGCTATTTCGATGTGGAATCCTACAACAAGCAGCAGTGCTAGTAGTGACTTTATAGCCCAAAGCCGTAATTTCCTTCAAGTTTCATACATATATACAACTTCCGTCCTATATCCCTCGAAAAGTACCTTCCAAGTCCCCTATTCCAATCTCCCCAACATACTTCACTCCATCCACCGTTACAAATAGCCAAATCCCAGTACTTTCCGCAGTGATGTGGCTAGCATGCAGATTATTTCCAGACCTATGAGCCATAAAATATAGATATGGCGGACAGCCTGGAAGCCAATATGCAGAAGTTCATAACAAACCAGCTTTCCCAGTTCCCCACTCAACTCACAATTGTTCAAGTCGTCGACCAGCCGGCCCTCCAAAGCGGCCTTCAACAGGCTTTCCAAGGCGCCTTTGAACAGCAATATGGCCCTGTGGAGCAGAAAATGAAGCGAGATGTTGAGGAAATGAAGAGAGCTGCAGACACCAAAGTAGCGGAAATCAGAAAAACGCAAACTGCGGGACTGCAGGAATTGACAGGACTGAAAGGACAAATGAGGGGGCAGATGGAAAATCAGGAGAGGTTGATAGGGGAAATTGAGAGAGTCGTGGGGGAAAAAAGCACTGCTTTGACCTATAGTCACAACCAGGCAACGGCTCAGATCTACGAAATGCAAGGGAGAATTAGAGAGTCAATGCAAAGAGTGACAGAACTTAAAGATCAAATTGAAAATAAGCAGCGGAAGCTGGAAATTCAATCGGAAATCGATATTCCAGGGGGCGACAGAGTGAACTTCACAGTTTTCAATATGAAATTGTACAGCTTCGATGACGCTGTGCTGCGCTTTTTCGCCCCAGACTGCTCATTTTACGACAGCGACGGAGTAATAGAACCAACGATACCTGCGAGGGCGAGCATTGAGGTTTCTGCACCACTGCCTAAGGAGTTCCCACCCAATGTTGCTTACCAGGTGGCAATTTGCAGGAAAGGCGAAGTGATTAGCAACTATAAGCAATTTATCACTTAGGCCGACTAACCCACTAGGTAGTACTTAGAGCTAAGTTCCCATTAACTAGCCTGTGCCTTGTGCTCCTCAGCTGGCGTTTGAGTAGTGCTTGCGGGCGGTTTGATAGGTTTCGGCCTGGGCTCGTACTTCCATGTTCCCAGCTTGGTGACTCCGCTGATCCTCAGTTCCTCGGTCTCTGCCTTTCCCTTCCAGGTCAGAGTGCCGAAGACTTTGCCGCACCGTGGGTCTTTGAAGGCCACTTGGGTGACTGTGTAGTAGCAGTCTTCGGTCCAGGTCCGCTTCCTCAGCTTCGCGCCTACGCCGTACTGAGGCTGGGACCTCAGCATTTCCAGGGCGTTCTTAAAGCCACGGTTGATGAGAGGCTTGAGCACTTGCTCCTTGGTGTAGACAGTGGCAGCAAAGCCGCGCAGCCCCAAATACGCCAGCATGTGGTAATAAAGCAGGGCAGATGGCCGCAATATGTTTCGGTTTAATACAGGTCTGTTGCCGCTGAGACTGAGTCCTCGGCTGACTGACATAAACAAGGTGATTAATACGATCAACGCTGCGAAGAAGCATACAAGACGCTCATTAGTGTGTGAGTTGCACCTGGCAGCACAGGTAGAGTCCCAATTTCACTACCTGTTAGCACTGCTCGGACATATATACTGCTACACGTATGAAGTGCTGGGGCCTAGAGTGTACCTAACGATGCCTGGACACTTCAAACAGCCCTCAGCCCTGGAGTATGCAGCTAACCTGGAAGTGATGTTCGAACATAAGGAATACGTGGTGCCGCTGGACTATGAAGATGTGTGCAGGAAGCGGAAAAGCAAGGAGCTGCCTGCGATTGTGCAATTCGCTTTGAGTGAGTTTCCTATTCACCAGTTTCCGCCCTTTTACCCCAAAATTCCCAAAGATGCGATTCCGAAGTTTGGGGAAACTGTCCTGGGTGGGACGTTTGACTACTTACACCCAGGCCACATGCTGCTTTTGACCTCACAAGCACTAGTGACTCAAAACACAATCCACGTGGCTCTGACCTCCGATGCTATGCTCACAACCAAGACTTTCCCTGAAATGATCCAGCACTACCGAGTCCGGGAAGACGAGGTCAGAAAGGTCTTGGCACATATTGTCCCTCACAAATCACCTCACATCTTTCCCATCACTGACCCTGTCGGGCCTGCAGCCACAGCGGAGTCCTGGGAAGCGATAGTGCTGAGCAGGGAAGTGGAGGCTGCGGAAGGCACTATCAACGCAAAGAGACGGGAAAACGGGTTGGCAGGCCTAAAGACGGTACTAGTGGACTTGGTGCAGCTGGGTACTCACAAAATCAGCAGTACAGACATTAGAGCACTCATCAGTGAGCGGGCAGAGTACCAAGTGGAGTCCATGAAGCAACAATGGATGCACACCTGCACAGCCCTGGAGATATCTGCGGAAAAGGCAGGGTACTGGTGGACTGTTCTGCTCAACAGCTATATGCGGCATGACCGCTACTACCACTCCCTCACTCAGCTGTCCAGAATGCTAAAAATGAAGGAGGACCTGCACCTGGATTGTAACTTGGGCCTGAACTTGGCAATATGGTTCCACGACATCGTCTTTTTCCCAGACTCCAAGAACTGCGAGGAGCACTGTGCACAGACCTATGAAGACTTCTGCAGGGATACCGGACTAAAGGGATATGAACAAGTGACGGATTACATACTAGCGACTAGGGGACATCGTACTCGCACGAAGGATAAGGAGGAGCAGTGGCTGCTGGACTTGGACCTGGCCATACTGGGCAGTGACCCGCTGGAGTACAGGCATTATGCGGAGGCGATTAAGAAGGAGTACAGCTTTTCGGGCGGGTTTGAGAGTGGCAGACGCAAAGTACTCAGGAAGTTCCTGGACAGAGACAGCATCTTCCTAACTCCCCTCTTCCGCCGCCTCTACGAACAGCAGTCCCGACGCAACATCATGAGTGAACTCTCCACGCTTAGCTAAGCAAAAATGAACTTCTCCTGCGCAGTCTGCATTGTCAGAGAAGCGCAGTGGGCCTGCAGCTGCGGAGACGCCAAGTTGTGCGAATCCTGCGTGCCTACTCACCTGGGCAAGAAGACCGCAGAGCACTTGCTCAGTCCGTTGCTTGTCCCAGGGCTGGAATCTGTAGAAGTGCAGGAAGTGATACGCGTGGAAACGGAGAGATTGGGTAGAATTGAAGAGGAGATGTATGTGGAGTTGGATAGGAAAGAGGCGGAGTTGCAGATTAGAGTGACTAAGGTCTGCAGAGAAAGGAAGGAGCAGTTGAAGGGGATTATTCGAGAAGGGATGGCTTATCTGAATGGACTGGGGACTAGTCCTGAGGAGGCAGCAGCGGTGCTGGCAGCGAAAGAGAGGAGTAGACGGCTATTTGAACTCACTGTGAAGTGGGATGAAAGCAGGGATATCGGCGAAATCGCCTCTTTCTCCTTCCTGCGCACTATGGGAGAGTCCAAAACATACAACCACGCGAAGTCCTTAAAGGGAAAATGGACCTATACAGGCCGCAAAGTAGACGCAATTTCCCTCTCTGTATCCCGGTCCATCCAACTAATCGCCCTCGACTTCCCTCCCACTTTGCCCAACAACCCCCCAACAGTTCTGAAGTCCTTCGACATAGTCGAGGGTCCGAGCACCTCCGGTCGAGTGCTGTACTCCCACTCCTCAGTTGAACTGGCAGCTGACGAAGTGGCGAAAGTCGCACTGTCCACTGCTGTGAGTTTGAATGCTGGACAGGTGTATACGCTGAAGGCAGTACTGGCAGGAGGGTCGACTTTGGGGATTAAGGAAGTCTGTCCCAGTTCTGAGGAAGGACAGATATTTACTTTGCTGCCTGCAGAGTTCGGACCTGGGGAAGTGTCCAATCTCTCAAGTCCCACGGCGGGGATTTTCCTAGCATTTCACTATCTACTTTAGCGTTGGTAATCATCATGGCTGGCCTGGGAGTCTCTGGGAAGCACGTGGAGTCAGAGCCTCGCGAGCACCACCTGCACATTGAAGAGGTCATCGTCCAGGCTAATCGGCTCTTGGCCAACCCGGACCTGTATGGAGTGCAGCAGTCGCCGGAAATGAGGTCGTTACGCCATCTCAACTTGGACTCCAACCATATGTTCCTCATGCTGAAGCGACAGCTGGGCAAGTACTATGAGGAGAAGCAGACGCTGAAGAGCACCCTGCACCCAGAAAAGTCCGAGAAGTGGAAAGAAGTCCTCTACGCGTCCCTGCTGCGAGCTCTAGTGGAGCTGACTTTCGCAGTGGACAAGGACCAGCAGCTCTCCGCCCTGAGCCACATCCACAAGTGGTACTTGGACAAAACGCGGATCGACCTACCACAACTGCCCAGACAGGCACTGAAGCCGGTTTCCACGGCCAGCACGAGGCCTACGACTGAAGTGTCGCAAGATAATACGATGAAAGCGAGGCGTGAGCGGCTTTTAGTACGGCAAATGGACGCTGTGCGCTCCATAGAGTCCCGCTCCCCCTCCCCTTCCCGCGTTTCCCCCACATTAGAGAGAACTCAGCCCCCGAAGCTCCTCGACACCTATGAGGAGGACCGTATTGCAGGACTGTTCGTGGAAAGCAGGGAAAGGGAGCAGGGGGAGGGCCGTTCCAGCCAAGTCCAGCACAAGCTAGTGGCCAAGTGGTCACTCGCAAGGTCGCGACTGGACGAAAAGCTGCTGGCGAAGGTGGAAAACAGCGCAGTTCGGACAAGTATTCAAGTTGCAGCGATTCCGCAGTCTGATGAGAGTGAGGAGTCGGACAGTGGCGAGGGCTATCGCAGGCCTTTGCAGACCTCTATGGCGGGCAGGGCGCCGCTGTTGGTGGACTTGAGGAACAGGGCGCTGTCTGCTTCTCCAGAGACTGACCTCGAACCTGTAGAAGGCTTGTTTAAGCCGCTTACGAAGGTGGAAAGGACGAGAGTGGTGAACGGCAGAGTTATCCACACTCATACCGGCTCCCTGCCTATCTCCCCTGACCGTCTCTCCCTCTCCTTCTACACCACCGCTCGGAACACTGGCAGGTCTATCACTCCTGCCTCTGCTCTCTTTTCCCAGGCGGAAGACAGGAAGCGGCATATACTGCTTATAGCGGATATTAGGAGGAAGCTGGCGGCGAGGCAGATTCCCTGCACTTTCCGGGCTCTTTCCACTGGACTGAGTAGGCCGGAGGACCTGCCGAGCAGTCTGCTCACTTCCCACTTCCTGCCTGTGGGCGGGGAATACTTCACTTCTGACCCCTTTTCTTCACTTGGTAAGAAGAAAGGCAAGAAAAAGGGCAAAAAGAAGCGCTAATCTTTGTAATGTTCCTTAATTTTCATACTTTACGCCATTTGTCGCTTTTCTCTGATGCAGTTCACATATAATTATCAAGTATTGCCCTTATATAGTCGTGCAAAGATGCGAAAAATGTGGAAATGGCGGAATTAGGGCGATCTGATATATTCATTTCTATATTGGATACTACCATAACTGCTATTTCCTCATATCCTCTGGCATTATAGCTACCTTTCATACATAATTCCACACCGCAGACCTAGACCAGTCCACGAGGCCAATTATATTGCGATATGTCAAAGGCGAGAGAACTGCTTGTGTCTTTGGGGAAATCCGGACATCGGTAGTAACTTGGCAGCTTAGGCAGGGAGGAATAGGCTTTAAACTGAAGAAATAGGAGTGAAGTTAAGATAGAAATGGTAAAATCGGTCTCAAATTGGGCCAAATTAGCGATTTTGCATGTATCAAAGTGAGTAATAAGAAAACACTATAGGTCTGCGCTGCTGCTTCCGAAACTCATACTCTCCTCCTAAGCAGATTCGCGATTCTCCAAAGAGCAGCATTATCCACCCAAAAGGAAATATTCGGCCTGCCAAGGAGATGATGGACTGAAAGACATGAGTATGTAAGGTGCACCACTGGCCCAGGGTCACACTTAATGAGAGTGTGGATAGTCAACTTTGGGCAAGGGTGTTAGGGTAGCTAACTGTACCAATGCTGTCAGACATACACTGCAGCCCACACTATCTTCTTCCCCATGTACCATTTCTGCGGGTGATAATACTGGTCAAATGGAACTGTATTGCAGGGAACACATTCTGTCAGGGTCTGAATCCACAAATAACGCTTTGATGTAGTGTAGTCTGGAAGTTCAGTCCACATGCATTCTTTGTAGGGAAATTGTTACAACTGGGAGATGCTTGGTTAATCGCTTCCCAGCCTGCTGTGTCCAAAGCACATCCCACTAGGTGCGGAATTAGTAATTATTGGAATTATCAGAAAGGGGAGATAGGCTAGAACTGACTTGCGCTATCTTTCCTAATAGCTGCAATTAGCTATCTTCAGGTGTAGGCTTCTCAATCTCTTCATAGTCTGCTAGAAGTGTTTGAATGCCTTGCAGTGCTTCTCTCAACTCCTCCTCTTCAACTCCTTCCCTCGAATACCACTGCAGAAAAGTCCTTTTACCCAGCAATTTCCCTACGTTTTCGGCTATGCGTTGATAGGCACTCTTTACTGCTGTGTTGTTGCTTATCACTAGGCATGAACGAGGAGTGACTTCCAAGTCTCCATTATGGATAACTGCTGGTGAACGATATTCGATTCCACATTTGAATCCTGTTGGACACCAATCCACAAAGTTAATTAGGCGGTTTGTTTTAATACGGGCCACGGCACTGCTTACATCTTTGGGAATGATATATCCCCGATAGTGCATAACACAGCTCAAGTACTGTCCTGATAATGCATCGCAGCTCATTAAAGTGGAAGTTGGAGAGAAGAGCCGTGCACTGATTTCAGCTGTGGAAATGGTATGGTAATAAGGCTTTAAAACAGAGTAGTAAGGAACATAATTTAGCATACAACTGTGTACTCGGGGATAGGGCACCAAATTAGTCACAAATTCAGTCAATTCCACATTCAAGCATCCATCATATCTGAGTGAAGCTGTGAGAGTACTGTAGGCCTGGGCCACTATTTGATTGAGACTGGAGTAAGTCGGACACTCTATTTCCAGTGCCGAGTGAGCTATGTTGGTTAAAGCCTGGTTGTCAAGTAGGAAGGAGATGTCACTTTGGTCAAGTAGGTGGTGAGCTGAGAGACAGGCATTATAGGGCGCCACTGCCCTTTCCTGTGCACCACTAGGAAATACATTGACAGTGTGAGTAGTTGTGTAGGGGAATTGTTCTTTTAGTTGGGGAAGGAGCAATTCACTGAGTGCAGTGCCTGTCCCGCCTGCTAAGGAGTGAAACACAATAAAGCCCTGGGGACTGCTGCTATTTTCAGCAAGGAGACGTACTTCCTCCAGTGTCCTCTCAGCCAATTGAGTCACATTCGATCGGTAGTACACTCCTCCCATATCCCCATCACCTGATACCATCTGATGTGCCTGTAAACTCTCCCCAACAGAACTGCATCGCAAGTAGTCAAGAGTGTCAGGCTCTGAGTCAACGAAAACAGCTCTGGGTGTGAACTGGAGGTCTGACTTGGATGTCCTCATGTCTGCTTTGTTGTTTTCATCGTGGTTGATGAGTTCCTCGAGTTGGAGTACTTCCCAGCAAGTAGAGCCCAGGGCTATGCCTGCTTGTCCGAGGTGAAGACTGATGATTTCTCGCATTTGTCAATCTTGGCGATTAGACAAGGCTTTATAATGGCGCTAGCTGTGGACATCCCTGACTAACTGGCAAACCATCTCGGAGACTTCTCACTCTAATAAAAGAACTATATATAAGAAGAAAGCGTAGGTTTCCCTCAAGAAACTGGAATTCGCTTCAAAGATACTTAACCACCATTCATCTTTCTAGATATGCACTATCACCCTGTTCTAATCGAAAAGCGACATACTGATCCAAAGGAAGCAACTTAGACTTCTTACCCAATGAAGAAAGCCTGCACTGAGGAAATGTCTTATCAGTCCGAAAAAGTATTAACTTGGGAAGCTACAAATATTGACCTAGAACTGCTGTAGAAGCTCTGAGATTGCCAGCACTGCAGACAGACTTCCACAATTATGTGAAGGCAGCCCATTTCCTCAGCTAAAAAAGCACTATTCCCAGTCCAGACTGACCTATAGCACCTAGTTCCTACCAGGCTCTCCTTCCAGACAGCACGACTGAGACCTGAAAGAAGTTGCTTGGATATTTTGAACAAAGCCATTTAAACTAACCCAACAGCCATTTTCTTTGAATACTGAATTTCCTCTTTTTTGAAGGAAAAGTTAGGCCTTTGGTTGATTTAACTGTATCAACAGGCATACAGTTTCCCTAAAGTATATACTTCGCTTGCACTATCCTGTATCAATAGGGGAGTAAGGAGCCCTGTAACAGCGGTCTAGTGCCTTTCTACCTCCTTATAGTCCTCTACTAAAGCCTTCACACTCTCCACAGCCTCCGCCATTTCCCCTATTTCCACCCCTTCCCGCTCATACCAGTGCCAACACGCCCTCTTCCCAAGCATCCTCTCCCCCTGCTTCCCCACCCGTCCATACATTTCCCTCACAGCAGTACTATTCACCACCGCTAATCCCGTCTCCGCCCCTGCCTCCAAGCCACTCCCCAGCACTGCAGCCGCCCTTTCCTGTACCACTCCACATCTAATGGTCTCAGGACTCCAGTCTACATAGTGGATAGAGTGGCTAGAGGTAAGGCAGTGGGCAGCTGCTAGGGCTTCCACTAGACTGAGACTGCCTCGCAGGTGGAGACCACAAGTCATGTAGAGGCCAGAGACTTGGCTGCAGGAGGATAGGCAGGAGAGGGGGTGGAATACACGTGTGAATAGCTCGGATGTGGACAGGACTGGATGGTAGGGGTGGAGACTGGAGAAATAGGGGGCGTGGTTCAGTAAGCAGCTGTGAAAGCGAGGGTAAGTCACGAAATTTACCACAAATTCGCTTAAATCCGCATTAAAAGAGGAAGAAAACCGCATATTTGCAGTTAAAGCGCCATAGGCCTGAGCCATTATCTGATTCAGACAGCTATAAGGCACACTAGCAGTCCCAAAGACTGCTTTCGCAATGCCTCCCAGTCCCTTATTATCCACAAAGAAGCTAATATCCGCCCTTTCCAGTAGACTATGGGCCGATAACAAGGCATTATAGGGACTCACTACCGACTCTTCCTGCAAATTACAGGGAAATACGTTCAAAGTGTGGATAGTTGCTTTAGGACTACTGGCTTTGAGGTGAGCTAGCAGTAGTTCGCTCAGAGCAGTGCCTGTGCCTCCTGCAAGTGCGTGGAATACAATAAATCCTTGCAAGTTACTGCACTTTTCCAGCTCTTTCCGCATACTTTCCACGCTCCTTTCAGCTATCAATTTGACCCTAGACCACTGATAAACTCCCCCTAAGTCTCCCTCTCCTGCTACAATTTGCCCTGTTTCCAGCCTTTCCCCCAGTGAACTGGCCCTCAGTGCATCTCCACTAGCAGGGTCTGAGTCGATAAACAGTGCTCTGGGCCTGAGGGAGTGGTCTGGAAGCTGGGTCCACATCTCTTCGAGGGAAAGGCCGGTTTCCAGGGCTAAAAGGTCCCAGCAGGCGGAGCCTAGGCCCAGGCCTGCCTGGCCTAGATGGAGACTAAAGATTTCACGCATATTTACTATGTATTAGAAGCGTTCATTGATTAACTTCCCTATAACCCGCGATTAGCTGCCTTATTGCAGTGTTTCCCCTATCTCCCGATATAATTGCGCAATCTAATGCGGCTCTCTGACACTCTCTGGTCTGTGCGCAAGCCAGCGAAAGGCGCTGATGGGCGCACTCCTCTGCAGCGCAAGGACCAGTTCCAGCTGCGACTGCCTGTTAAAGCAGTTCACACAGACCGCGGCTTTGAGTACGAGTCCCCGCGCTCTCCGGAGTTCAATGAAGACGTATCAGTCCTCACCCGCGCCAACACCGACCTCCCGCGCACCAAAGCCAACCCTCTACCCGGCACTCTCGCCAAAGACTTCAAAAACCCACTGACCCAGCCCTCCACCCACCGTCTCGGCTCCACCTCCTTCATCCTCTCCCAACCCCTCACCCACACTCTCAAAGACCTCAACTCCGACCTCAAGTCCAAAGTCCACAAACTCCAAGACGAAATCAAGAAGTGGAGACGACTCCGCCTCCTCACTCTGGAAAAGGAAAAGCTGATGGAGCAGTTGCAGCTGTCCATCAGTCTGGCGGAGCAGGAGAAGGCGGAGCTGCTGGCGAGTCTGCATAGTCCGGAACTGTCTGTGGGACTGTCAGTGGGCAGGGAGTGGCGACCTGTGCGAGACCCTTGGACGAGTTTGAAGCCGGATTTGGAGAGACTGAGGGAGAAAATGAAGACTTTCCTAGCTGTGTAATACTTCCTTAGTAGGTAAGTGCATAGAAAGCGGGGATATCCATTTAGTAGCCAGTCTCTCTGAGGTATTGGAGGGGATTCGCCTATTTCGCAGCTTAAAGTCCTGGCTTTGTACAGCTAATGGACACATAAAGCCTGGTACTGGACTTCGGACAGAGGAAGGACAGAAGCCCTATAAAGGACCTGCAGAGGCTGCTATCTAGACTTCGACCCTGCGTGAACTACTTAAAGTATGCTTTCATATGGACGTCTTACAGTTTTCCAGACTTAACTCCTGGCTTCAGCCTGAATTCAGCAGCTAAGAGCAGTTCTAAGCCTGTCCTTCTGTCGGAACTCGTAGTACCCTCCTTGCCCAGCAGAGTGTAACGAGGACTGCAGTTCAGCCACATTCTTTTCTTCACCAGTGAATTCCGCTTAAGACAGCTATGTCCGTCTCTAAATACTGGCCCAGCTTCCCCTCACTACAGTCCTAATTTCCCTCTGTATCCCCATCTCCCTCGCCTAATCTCCCTGTGTTTGAGTGAAAGTAAGGAGGAAGGGTTACCAATTAACTAGCTGTGTGTCGAGCACACCGCCGAGTGTACAGGTCACTGTGTAGCAGCACCAGGCTGAAGGACTGAGATGGGACTTGGCTCCGTCCCTGTGCTGCTCGGCTCAGTGTAGGATGAAGTTCCTCTGTGTCTATTTCTTCATCTGAGTCAAGGAAGATTGGCGTCATGTCGAAGTCCATAGCAGGGCCCTGACACGGAGACATTGGAGTGTCGTCTCTGTCCTGGGAATCCGTACTGAGGCTGTAGGTGGAGTCGAGTAGACTAAAGGAGTGTTCTTGCACTCTTCTTAGGCTTGACATTAGGATTTTTATGAAGCTACCATCTTGTGGGTCGTTAGAGCGTAGGTACTTCAGTGATGAAAATGGAAGTTGGGTGAGGATATAGGCGTCTAGCTCGATTTGCGATGCTGATAAGCTGATTTAGCAGTAAAATAGCTTAAAACGTCTAGAAGTGAGTAGCTATATGACGACAGGACTGCTGGATGAGTCCCTTAGCTGCCTAGTCACTGCAAGTCGTCTTGGCAGGGACTGACCCCTCAACCCCGCCGCATATTCAATAGTGCTAATTCAATAGTCACCTTGCAGAGTGAAAATTGCGAAAAAGCTGATAGGCTGGAATAGCTGAGACTTCGATTTGCCTCAATCCGCTATTCCTTGAGAAAAACTCAGGGAAATCGAATTAACGGAATTTGTTCGGAAGCAGCAAAAAGACGACTTTTTGCACTATTTGGGGATATACAGGTAGAAGTAATGATAGATGGACGGGGACTGCAGATTTCCCTTCCTTAGCGTGTTTGACCCTTTCGTTTTCGAAGAAAGCCGAGTTTCCCAGGTTAACTCCACTCTAGTGACTATATGAAGGCTGCTTACTTACCTGTTCTCAAGTTGGGTAATGATGAGATTTCTCTTCGACATATAATGCGAAGCTGATTCGGTTCTTTTTGCCTAAAATCACTGAGAAAATACGATATTAGCTCTTATGAAAATTGGAAATACCGTCCAAATCCATTACTAGTTTCCTGAGTTCTGAGAAAAAACCTGCTTCTTAAGATCCTACTCAGCCATTAGCGTTTTCCCCTGTTTCCATAGTCGCAATGTGGCTATTTGCTTCCTTCTTGGCCTCTGCCGCAGGCGATTCCATGCTTTGGAGTGACCCGGACTCGGGCGCTTCCTTCGACTGGTCCTCTTTGCGCCGTTCTGAGCCTTATATCGTCCTTTCTCCTTCCAGTGATGATGTCCTGACTACTGAGTACCACTTCACTTTGGGCGACAACCTGCAAGACAGCTGCTCCAAGTAACTCCCACCCAGAGAGCCCGCCTCCGCTATCGAGCGGGACATCGTATACGGCCAAACCTTCCAAGAGTGCAGTATTTTGGGCCGGCACGAGATGAGTTCCGCAGTTCTAATGGACACCAGAGACCCTAGAAAGGGCGTGGTGGTGACCTACTCAGGGGGACATGTGTGTTCTTCTGTGGAAAGAATGATGTTCAATGAGCCGAGGAAGGCAGTGTTTCGATTGGTGTGTGTGAGTGAGGGGGAGGGGGAGGGGGAGGGGGAGTGGAGGGAGGTGGAAATGTTCCCGTTCGACTTGGCAGGGTGTGAGATAGTGCTAGAGAAAAGGACCAAAGCGGGCTGCCCCCTGAACTACGTGCCTCGGTCTGCTGCTGGACGGATATGGCTGATGTAGTCCTCACTCAGATTAGCAGCTATCGGCCTCGCCTACTTCATAATCGGCACAGTTCTCAACTGCATCAACGGGGCGAAGGGCCTGGAAGCTATGCCGCATTCCAAGGTGTTGGTACAGGTGGTGTACCTGTTTAAGGCAGTAGGGACTTGCTGTCTGCCTGCTGAGAAGTACGAAGCTTTGCCTAGCTAAGCTAAATAGCCCTTATAATTGCCCCGATTTCACTTGGGTGCGGCATTCTTCCCATCTTCAGCTTCGAGAAAATCAGTTCCCCGTTATAACTCACCTCAAAGGCTCCACTTGAAAGCAAGTAACCGCTGCCCAGAGAGCACACAGCGAACACCATCAGTCCCGCCTGCACTTTATTGTTCTTTATCCAGTCGTAGCGAGGGAGTTCCAGCCCCGTTTTCGCCTTTATCCAGTCTCCAAATAGCATAAAGACGATGAAAATCAGCTTGAAGCTCGATAGAAACTCCCCTAATAGACGGAAAGGTGTAGGGATTGGGTACTCCCCAGCCACCACAGTGACCATCGGCAGTTCCTCCCTCAGTTCCAGCTCTAAGTAAGGTCTTACGCAGCTCTTCGAACCGCTTTTTGAAGCCGCAGGAGGTGCATAGGTCCACAGAGAGGTAGCCAGACTTGTTGGTGGGGGAAGAATCAGAGGGATCCGAGACAAGTGTGACTCCAGGGGTGGAGATCCTGGGCGGCAGGTCTGCCTCTTGCGTCACCTCAGACTGTACTGATTGACTGAGCGGTGCAGGCTTAAAGGCGTCATAGAAACAGCACCCGAGGAAGAGCAGCCAAAATGCCTGCGTGCCCATTTACCTAAGGAACCCTGTCCTGAACCCTCCGAAGCCAAAGAAGCGCTCATCACCTCTGCGTCCTCTGGAGTCCTGCGAAGCGTTCAGCTCTGCAAGCACGCGCTCCTTCTCCTTCTTCTGGCTTTCCTTGTGGTGGTCGAGCCGGAGTTGGGTATGGGTGCGGTGGTCCTCAATGCTGCGTTGCTGGGCGGACAGGAGGGAGTCCACTGAGCGGACTTGAGTCAAATAGGCACTGAGCTTACCTAGTAAGTGAGGGACTTGCTCGGGACGGACATCCCTGCCAAAGGCACTGTGGATCTGCAGTGCACTCAGCTTGTGGTCTAGTTTGCCCTCAAGTAGTCCATGGTAGATTGAGTCGATGATCAGGTCTTCGAGCTCGCGCAGAGAGGGAATTTGCAGCTGAGATTGGAGAGAGGAGAAGGAGAGGAGCTTGGATTCGGCGGCGAGGGAAGCGAGAGTGAGCATTTTCAGCTTGCGGATTTGGTTGGAGTTCAGGTCTGGCAGCTGTCCGCGCCTGCTCTCGTAGTCGGAGTAAGAGCCGTAGGCGAAGATGTTCAGCAGGTCTTGGAACGGCTGGGACACGTCGCTGCCAGCCAACAAGTCCACCAACTCCCCAAAGACGAAGGTGTTGGCATTGGCCACGGCCTGCATGATGAGGGCCTCCGCAGCCTTCCCACGAGTGCTCTTAGCCAACACCAGGTACTGCTCCAAGGCTTCTTCCATATATAGTGCTTGGCGAGAAAATGGATGATGACCAAGACAAACTGCTGGAAGAGGCCTCGCAGGTGGTGCGGCAGCAGGCTGCGGAGATGGTGCGCGCCTTAGACAGCAGCAACATGCGGGAGGCTTTGAAGCACTCGTCCAACATGCTGTGCGAACTGCGCACCTCCAATCTCTCCCCACGGAGTTACTATGAGCTGTACATGAAGGTATTTGACGAACTTCGTCACCTGGAAACCTTCTTCATGGAAGAGCACCGGAAGGGCCGCAAAATGGCCGACCTCTACGAAAAGGTGCAGCACGCAGGCAACATCGTCCCCCGACTCTACCTCCTCATCACTGTGGGCTCCGTGTACATCCAGACCAAAGAGCAGCCGGCCAAGGACATACTGAAGGACCTGGTGGAGATGGTGAAGGGCGTGCAGCAGCCAATCCGTGGACTGTTCCTCCGCTACTACCTCAACAAGTGCTGCAAGGACAAACTGCCGGATGTCGGGAATGAGTACCATGGAGTGGGCGGCGACTCCACTGACTCGATAGAGTTCCTTCTCACCAATTTATCGGAAATGAACCGACTCTGGATCCGAATGCAGCACACAGGCTCTGTGAAGGACAAAACCAGGCGCGAAAAAGAGCGAAATGACCTACGAGTGACCGTAGGCGAAAACCTCGTCCGTCTTTCCAGCCTCCAAGGCGTCACCTTGGACATATACAAAGCCGTAGTGCTGCCCAGGACTTTGGAAGTAGTGACCATTTCCAAGGACGTCATCAGTCAGCAGTACTTGATGGACTGCATTATTCAGGCCTTCCCGGACGACTACCACCTGAACACGCTGGAGCCGCTGCTAGAGGCCTGCACACAGCTGATGCCGGCTGTGGACGTGAAGGGTGTTTTGATCAACTTGATGGACCGTTTGTCCAACTACGCCGGGGAGCGGCAGGGGGACATTGACATCCTCAAGAAGTTAGACGTGTTCGCCCTGTTCAAGCGCTACATCGACAAAATCATCAGCGACCAGCAAGGCAGCATGGACGTCCGCAAACTGCTAGAGCTGGAAGTGGCCTTTCTCCGCTTCTCCCTGAAGTGCTACCCACTCAATAGTGACTACGTCAATTGCATATATGAAAGCTGTTTGCTGATGATAGAGAAGACGGAGGGACTGGTGCTCGACCCTGAAAGCATGAATAACATCGTGCAGCTGCTAACAGTGCCTTTGGAGACTTTATCCCTCGCAATCCTGTCCATGCGGCACTACCCTCTTCTAATGGCCTACTTACCCTTCATTTTCCGCAAACAAGTCGCTCACCGCATTGTCAAAGCCGTAATAACAACCAAAACCGCCCTAAATACAGTCGAAAGCTGCGAACGCCTGCTAGACTACATCCAGCCCCTGCTCCTAGACTCCAAAGACTCCCAGCAGCCAAGCGACGACTACGAATTCGAGGAGGAACAGGAAGCTGTGGCCAAAATGGTGCATTTAATCTCTGCGGAAAGTGGGGAAATCCACTATAATCTCATACAAATGTTCGAAAGGCTGTTCAGACAGGGCGGCTCTAGACGAGTTCTGCACACTTATCCGTCACTCATATTCGCCTATATGCGCCTTTGCAGGAAATCAGTATCGGCTTCTCAGTCTTTCGACCTGGAAACCATCTTTAAAGCCTGTTTAGAGTTCGTAGATACAGTTTCCGGCCTAAACCCGCAGTTAGGTCTGCGTCTAAACCTGCAAATCGCGCAGTGCATTAACCTTGTGGACCGGGAAAAGGAGTACGAGGAACTGGCCTATGAGTTTGCCTCTCAGGCGCTGTTGCTGTATCAGGACAAGTTGCAGGCGGAAAGTCGGTTTTCGGCCTTAATGCTGATTACTGGGACTTATGTGTGGCTGAATTGCTTCGAGGAGGAGAATTACGACACTTTGGCACTCAACTGTGCGCAGTATTACCTCAAATTGGGGGAAAAGAGGGACCAATTCGCAGCGCAAATGGCGGCTTTGAGGCTTTTCAGCAGGAAAAGTACTGAAAATGAAGGGAAAGTGGTGAGTATTTTCGCAAAAGCTCAGAGAATTGCAGCTTTGGCGAAGGAGCCGGCCCTGTATCCAGCGCTTTTCAGCCACTTTGTCTACTGCTTGGAGAAGGATTTCCCTGGAGTGGAGGACAGCAGTGCGGCTGCTTTGCTGGATTTGACGAGGAAGAAGCTGGCGGAGGCGGAAAAGGCTGGAGCGCTGACTTCCGAAGCGCGTATTCACCTGAATAGCACAGTGGACTACGTGCGCCAGCAAAAGGCAGCAGGGAAGTTCCAAGGAGTAACAGTCTAGGCTAGGGTAGCAGTGCTGAGAACTCCGACACACTGCGGGGGCCTGCCCTGCGCTCCAGCATCCTTCGATACGCACTTTCCGATGCCAGTTTCTGCTGTGTCTTCGAAAAAGCGCTGGACCGCCGACCGCGCATCCTGCGACTCTGCTTTTCCCTGTGAAACACAAGCCCCCGAAGCTCCAGGATTTTGCGTTTAAAGAGCAGCATTTTGGTCATGAAGCGGACCTGCTGCGTGCAGAAGAGAGCCAAGGTGTCTCGAAAGGGCTTGAGCGGCTGTAGAGACCGGACTGTTTCCTGCACTCTGCGGTCCAAGGCCTGTCGAGTGATGTGCAGGAGTTCCGTTAGTTCGCGGGAGCGCTCGCTTACTTGGCGGTGGACCCTGCTGCGAAATCGGTCTGCTTGCTCGTAGAAAGAGAGTAAGAGGATGAAGCGGAGACTGGCTTTGTGCTTCCTTGCAGCCGTGAGTCTCCACCAGCGCTGCACTAAGACAAGAGCCACGACTTCCCTCTCCCTATCCGTCTGCTTCCTGACTGCCGCCACGAAGTCCATTTCCCTCACTGTCAACTTCGTGATTCTCAGCAAGGAAGTAGTCACCACGGTATTGGCAAATACACCCACACACGCTACTCCGCAGCACACTACCTGAGTCACATAGAAGCTCGGCGGCATTTCCCCATACCCCACCGTCACCTGCGTCTCTACAGCCAGCCAAATCCCATCAGATATCATCAGCTCCCCTGGCATTGTGCGTTCGTAGGTGCGGATCAGCAGGCCGCCTAGGAACATGAGGCTGAGGTAGAGGATCAACAGCGGCTGGAAGGGATTCCGCATGAAGGACTTGAAGCGGAAACTGAAGGGACTCGCTACTCGGTGTAAATTGCTGGGTGGGCTTTACAATAGACGGAAGTCTCGGGGCTGGCGCATACGCCAGTAGGCGAGTTTGAAGAGTTGATAGAGGCGAATGCATGTCAGGCAGAAAAGCACATCTCCCAGACTTAGCTGACTTGAAGGGTGCTCAATAGACCACGACGGAAAGGCCAAATACAGCCCTGGCGGACACACAAAAAGGGCCAATACTCCCTCTACTACCAGTGATTTCCTCAACTCCGGCTCATATATCAGCTTTGTGCCTGCTGCTAGTAGTCCCCGGGCCGTTTGGGTGAGCAGTAGTCGGGTGTAAAAGTGGAGAATGCAGGCGATTTGCAGGAAACTGAGGAGAATTATAAGGATGCGGAGAGTGTTGGCCAGCCAATTAGCCTCATTTCCCTTGCTTTGAGTGATTTCGCCTTCGCAGAAGGCTGCCAGAATGGAAACCGTGCCTAAAAGAGCGGAGGCGAGCGTCATTCGCTTCATAGAGCAGAAATACTCTGGTACATGAATCGAGTCCTCAGTAGCCCGGATCTTGAGAACTTTCGGGGGATTATCAGACGACTCTATGCTTCCCTTGTTATCCACGGTAGTGTGCAATGCCGAGTCTCTCTTGCAGTTGTATCGCTTGGGGCGTACGGGATATGAACGAGGCTGCATATTGCCTGGGCCTAACCCAGTCCGACTATTTAGCTAGAATCTGCACAGGCTTTTCCTTCTTCGCCTTCCGAGTAGTCTTCCCCCCCGGCTTAGAAGCCATATAGGCCTCCCGTCTAGCCTTATCCCCCTCACAGTAGAAGTCATCTTCCTCACTTTCCGACACCTTGCGAATCACCAGCATGTCCCCTTCCTTCAAATTCACTGGAGATTTCTTCAGGTTGTATATGCCTCCGGTAGCCTTTGTAGGCGGATTTCCCAGCAAATTCCCTCTCCTCGCAGTCTCACGGTCGTCCTCTATGACCTCCCACGAGAACTGGTGAGGGACATATTTCGCCAGCATCACATCGTTAATGTTCCAATCCAGTCCCAAACAGGCAATAGCAAAGCTGTACATGTCGTCGACACTCGGACTGGGTCTCCCCTCGAATAGGCATTCCTTAGGCCGAGTGGTAGTTTTGGCGTTCGAGTCTCTGACACAGAGGAAAAGACTGAGGCCTTGGGAGTAGGGAGGCGGGCAGGGAAGCGCTTGTACGACGATTTCGGAGTTGTAGGAAATGTGCAGGTTCTTGAGGGATTTCGCCTCTTCGCGGTATATGCGGCCGTAGTGGCCTGTTTTGGTCCTTTCTCTGAGCTGAATGCACTCAGCGGAAGAGGACTGGAATAGGGCTAAACTGGATATTCGAGTCCGTAGCTCTCCTAAGTGGAGGTCGAAAGGCACTGTTAGGTCCTGGCCTGGACGGTCTTCGCCGGGGATTCCTGTCTCTGTGACGTAGAGGTGGAGGGTTATTTGTTCACTCGCTACTGTGTAATCCAGCGTCTTGAGCACTAGCAAGTCCCCAGCCTTGACCTGCGCCTTGGCCAAAGTCTGTTCCTCGTTCTTCAGCAGGGTCGTAGGCTCCTGCAGCCAGTCCGTCTTGTACAGCTTGTATTGGTCCACGTCAATATCCAAGCAATCCCCCACCTTTCCCTTGCTGAGGAAACATTACAGTTCACTAATAGTCGACTTGGGCGCTAGAAACACATCACAAAGGGAGTCATTTAGCATCACTTTCAGCACTATTTCACCCACAGGCGGAGTTTGGCCTCTTTCTAGACACAATCTAATCCCTCCCTCCGCGAAATCCAGGTCCAAAAGCCGCTTCTTAGCCTCTTCAGAGGTGAAATAATGGTTATCCACTAGTCTTTTTAGACGACATTCGAGGGGAATATCGATGTTAAGGGCCTTTTTCAGGTCTGTGATGAGGCGGGTGAGGGGGAAATGCAGGGAAGTATAGTGCTGAATGGTAGTTTCTTGGTCTTCTTCATCATAAACCAGTACTGAAATCTGCCCTTCTGCAGGCAGTACAGCCTCAGAAGGGGTCGAAACTGCCTCTTTACTGTCCAAACAGACAATTGTCATCGAATGGTACCATTTTAGGCTCGACAGAGTGGCGGACAGGTCTGCAACTGCCTCTAATTCCCCTTTATTTCCATGCACATTTAGCGATATTTCACTTTCAGCCCTGCCTAAGAGCGCCGCAGCCCTCTTTTTCACCACTCCCGCAGTCCAGCCCTTATTGACAGGCAGCGAAAGGTCCACTTTCCCCTGCCTCATATGTAGAACTATTGGTTCGCAGTCTTGCCCTATACTTCCCCAAGCAATTTCCGCATGAATTTGTCCTCTTGGTAAGGGAATAAAGCAGGATTGGTGCTTGATTCCGGCCTGGTCCAGGGTTTCTTCGTCTGGGACGGAGTCCAGACTTCTGAGGAGGTGGATGTAGCCGTGGGAAAGACGCAGGGCTTCCACTAGTTCTAGGTCGGGGCAGCTGAGGGCGGAGTAGATTTGCTGCTTGAGTAGGGAAATGGGGGAGTCGAGGGTGAGACTGAACTTGAGGCCTTGGGTTTGAGGGGGAGTTTTCTCGTCTGAATAACGTAACAGTCCATCCACAGCCACAAACAGCGACTTCTCCTGCACCAACACCACCACTTGCCTCTTCATCTCCTCATACATCCTCCTCTGCTCCCCAATCGTATCATTCATCGCACAAATCCGTTCCGCCCAATAGGGTGGGATCATCGGCTGCTCTCTCCTGTCCATTTCCACTTTCCTGTATATCAGTATATAGGCTGTTTCACTGGACCCGCCGAACTCTGCAGTGAGGTCTTCGGCAGGGATGGCTCGCACTCGCTCGTCGTCAAAGTCGAACCAGCCTTCCAGGAGTTCGGAGTTGGAGGGAGGCTGTAGCTCGGGCTTAGGGGCTTTGGGGGAGGGAACGGGGGCTGGCTTTTGGCTGCGCTTCTTTAGGCGTTTCCGAGAGGGCTTGCTCTGCTGCCAGTCCTGCTCCTCCTGCCTCTCAATAATCGTCTCAATCTGCGCCTCACTGAGTTCATCCGCAAACCTGACTTCCTTATTCCCCTTCCTTTTCCCCTTCTTCCCCCCCACTTCCACTACCTCCATCTGAGTCCCAGTGTCCACAGCAGGCACCCAATCCCCCTCCCTGCCCACATCCCTGAGGTAGACATGGTAGTGCCCGTGGTGGGCGGTGCCCCTGTGAATCAGTACTCCGAACAGCTCGTATTGGTCTGGAGAGGAGGGGGATAGCTCGGAGGCGGGGAGTTCTAGGGGGAAGGCGAAGGAGGAGGTTATCTTTTTCCGGTCTTCGGACTCGGGGACGAATTCGAAGCGGTTGAGGGAAATTGTGAGGATTTGGGGGAGGGAGGTGACGACGCAACTGCGCTGAGCGTCCACCTTCCCCCCACACACCTCACACTCAGACTGATTCTCTCCAGTCATCATTTCCGCCTTCCTCATTTCCCTCAATGCCTCCACCAGTCCTTTCATTCCCTTCACATTCACGCTCAAATCCAAGAAATCCTCAGGTCTCCCCTTCACATTTCCACAGGTCAGGCACTGCATTTGGTAGGCGAAGCTGCCTTTGTATAGAGACTTGACGAGGTCACTGTGTTCCGTGCCCTGCAAAGCCTCTTCGATTACGCTGAAAAGGACCCGGTTTAGCTCTTGAGCGTCGTGCTGGACTACTAGGTCTTCAGAGTCCCAGTGGAAACTGTCTGTGAGTGGCTTCGTGGACTGCGCTACTTGGTCCAGCGACTGCAGGTACACAAACAACTGCTGCAGGTTGAACAGGACCGAGCGCTGGTCCTGGTTATGCACCAAGTCACTGGGTTCCTCAGGACTCGCCAGCTGCCTAGCACCTACACACAGTTCCAGTCGATAGATGGCTTCCCGGAACTCAGGAGTCATATAGAGCGCTTGCAGGAGGGAGTTCAGGTAGCAAGTTGCGCCTCTGTATGAGACTCACTGGTTCAGCAGGCCTGCAAACCCTGCAGAGACTCTCGGCAAAGCCGGCCTTTGGACCTCGTCTGCCACTGAGACAGGACGGGTCTCAGCGGCACTGAGTACCTGCTCCCCCTCTTCTCCGTCTGTGAACAGCGGTCCAAGCAGGTCCATTTATTACACAATGGCTATAATACCTATGGGCAACGTCAATTGCCACTGTCTCAATGCTCGCAGTGAAGCCGGGCCAATACTGGACCTCGCGTTCAAGACTGAGCCGTCGCCGAGGAAGAATAAAGCGCAGAGTAAGCCTGCGTCAAGCCGCCAGTCCATATCCAGTGACTCTGCACTGGGGAAGGCGCTGCAAGTTCATTTGGCGAGGAAGAGCTTGATGGCGATGAAGTATTTGCCGAGGCTGGAGGGGAGGATGGGGATGCGGCTTTCGATGCAGGCCCGGATGCAGTATATACGTCTGGGTCCTCGCTTCACGGATTTCACTGCGGACTGCCACCACCTCAAAGACGGCAGCGTCTTCCTCGGCCACCTCTCCAAATCCACCGACCCCACAGGCCCAGGCTGTCTTTTCCAACCCGACGGCAGTCTTTTCGAAGGCTCCTGGGACAAATCCGGCCTCGAAGGCCAAGTCCGGGTCATATACATGAACGGAGAGTACTACGAAGGGGAGTACCACCAGGGTCAGTTGCACGGCCAAGGGACTTTTCTGTCCTGCAATGGGTCTATGTATCAGGGGAGCTGGAGGAGTGGGAAAAGGTGTGGGAAGGGGAAGGAGACTTGGCCGGATGGAGCGGTGTATACTGGGGACTTTGAGGATGAGTTTAAGCATGGGAGAGGGGTGTTCAGGTGGGCAGATGGAAGCACCTACGAAGGCGACTTCAAGCGTAACGAATTGGACGGATTCGGCCACTACATCTGGGCCGACCTGAAGGAGTACACCGGCACTTGGAAGAACAATAAAATGCACGGGAAGGGGATCTACAGGTGGCCGGACGGACGCAGGTACGAGGGCGAGTTTAAAAATGATGTGAAGGAGGGACAGGGAGTGCTGACTTGGGCTGAGGGGAAGACGTACTCAGGCAGCTGGGCGGCTAACCGCATGCATGGCCTGGGCACGCAGTCCTCCCCAGGCGCGGGCAGCAAGAAAGGCGAATGGAGCCGCGGTAAGCGTCTCCGCTGGCTTGACTAGCCTAGTTTGTAACGGCTTCCTGCCTTTTCTCCCTCAAAAGCCAGTTTTATCGCTAATTTCCCCGTTTTTATTACCATAAATACGATATTCGAATGCGACTTTATGTGCATTTTCGGGAATTTTCATGAGAAATCCGTAAATTTCGCTCAAATTTTGCTCAAATTCCGCCTATTCTAGTAGCTATTTAGCCTTTGCGCCCGGTAGAACACTTCCCGCCATCGTCGACATCTTATAAAACTTGCTTTTTTCGCTCAAAAGTCTCCCCATCATCATAAAAGCCGCCATCTGAATGACCAGCGCGCCTATAATTACCACCTTCTTGCGGACATACGGCGCAATAAAGTATGAAATCAGCACTAACACCGGTAGAGACAGCAAGTAAACAGTGCCAATTAACGCCAATTCCCACACCAAAGTGCGCAGTGTCGGCTGGCTGGACTGGTACAGGGACTTCATGTTGTAGGCGAACCAAGCCCACATACCAAATCGCATTATAAGTAGTAAAACCCCTGAAATTCCCTCATAATCCGTATATTTACTATGAGAATCATCAGCTAGTCTTCCCAGTCCCGCAACCATTAGGTGCAAAACAACCACTAGGAAGGTAACTGGCAGGTACACTTCCAAGTCCGGGAATTCGCTGTATTTCAGTACCCAGCCCAGGCTTATTAGCAGGAACAGGATGGTGAGGAGCAGGTGACTGCCCAACTCTGAGGTCTGATGGAAGAAGTCGAACAGGGAAAAGCCGGATCCGTCGTAGGCGTATATGAGGAGGTGCAGGCCGCCGAACATTAGACTGGAAATCTGGCCTGAAATGGACATATTCAGCATGAACAGCGGAGGCTCGAGAGTGTCGGTTTTCTGAAAGCGGCGTAGGAGACTCAGCACATTCGTAGACATGAAAAGGAGGAAAACCACCAAAAACAGGATATACACATACTCCATATTTCGGTCTTCTAGGGAGAAATGCGACCCATCCGCATTAGTCACCGTCACTTCCAGCTTCACTCGATATGCGCCTTTCAACTCATGTCTGCAGTCCGCGAGTGCGAAGTACCAATAATACGGCCTCACCCTTTGCGTCATCTTTCTCGCTATCACATCTGACCACTCTCCTGAGGCCGGGAGGTGAATGCTCTGATGTATGTGGGCGTGGCGGGTGCGGCCTTCGCAGGTTTCTTGGTTCAGGGCGTTGTCCCAGTCTGTGTCGCGGTAGAGGTGCAGGGTGAGGATTTTCGTTTCGTTGAGGCTGGTCAGGGGCTTGGTGAATTTGGCGCGGATGGAGTATTCGCCGGAGCCGATGTCGACTGCGAATTTCGTTATATAGTTCCAATCCACCGTCTCCGACATTGTAACCGTAGTAGTGACCACCTTGGCCTGGGCTACCGCCAGCAGTAGCGCCCACAGGACTCTCATATGCACTATTATACTCAAAATGTCAGCCGCAAAGCTTCGCTAGAGGGCTCAATCTATATAGACTGGGGGATGAAAGTCTATTAGTGGCTTTTATGCATTTGAAGTGAGAGCAATTTCGAGGAATGGGTATATTTGCTGAAATGCATTGCAGGTGTTGATATACATTTAGCTGAAAAAAGCAGCTACCGAAATCTCTCCTATTATCCCTTTTACAATTGCCCGCTTTTCCCTGATAAAAAGTGACTTTTCCCCTAACACCCAATAGAAACAAGCCTACCTGCCTGCTAACTTCCCTCTCTGCCCCGCTCCTCTCAGTCCTTGAAGTGTCGTTTCGCTTGGGACGGTGGGCTTGAAGATGGATACTCCGGGTTTCTTCATAGCGCGGAGGAGCTGCAATTTGCTTAAAATGGGTTTTTCTGCAGCTGGAGTTGGGGGACCAATTGGCTTTGAGGATTCGGAGGGGTGGATAGAGGGAGAAAACTGCATTTGTCCCTTCTTCCTGCCCTCCAGTCGACTCCCCTCCTGCGACATACTCCTCGGACTCGCCGCATGTCTATCCATATCCTTCCTCCCGTCCTTATCCACTCTTTTCAACTGGGAAATTTCATCCTGCGTCTTCCTGAGTGCAAAGGCCAATTCATAGAGTCTCGCATCTGTGCTGCTCTTAGGGGAGGCGAAGTGACTGGAGCCGCGGCTGGGACTAGGGGAAAAGTGGGAACTGTGATTGGAGTGGAGGGCGGTTTTGTAGTTCTGGAGAGTGGATTTGCTGAGAGTTTGGTCGGTTTTGGTCTGGAGAAGCTGGATTTGGGCTTCTTTAGACTGGATTTCTTCGGTGTATTTCCGGATTTTCGCCTTAAGAAGGTCGAAATCTTGTAAATGTCCAGCCAAAGTCGCACTTTTTTCCGCAGTTTCCTGCTTTTCCATCTCCGCAGCCACCAACTTATCCTTCAAATTCCGGTTTTCCCCCTCAATCCTCTTCATCTTCCTCTCAAAAAAGAGCTGCCTCGCCCTCTGCGTCGTATTCAAGTCCTCATACCTGCCCACTTCCCCCTCTCTGTCGCTTTTACTCAACACCACCTCCCTCCTCAGCGCCTCATTTTCCCTTTTCAACGTTTCCTCCCTTTCCCTGAGTCGCTTCAACTCGACTTCTCCCTGGACTCTGCCCAGCTCGCTTTCTCTATATAGGGAATACAGTAGTTTGTCGTGCATTTTGCCCGGTTCTTTGCGGCTTTCGACAGCGGCTTGGAGGCGGCTTTCTAGGTCCCTTCGGTCCTTGCTGAGGGCGGAGATGCGTTCCTTGGCGGTGCGGAGGTGGGAGTGGAGGTGGTCGAGTTCTTGAGACTTTTGAGTGAGCACAGAGTGGTCCGCCGGCAGGTCCAGCGACGTGTTGCGACTGTCAGTCTTCAGCCTGGCCTTGAGCACTGCAATTTGCTCCTTCATTGTCCTGATAATCGCCTCGTACTCCCGAATCAGACCTTTCTCTTCTGCCATTGCTGACTATAACTAGGCTAGGGCGACCTGCTTGTTGCTGGCTTCGGCCCAGGTCTGCAGCTTGGAAAGGAGGAGCTGTGGGGAAACGCTAGGGGCGGCTTGTACGGTCACTAGCTGGCCGGGGATATCACAAGCCACATTAGTGACTCCCTCCACTTTCGTCAATATCCTGGTAATCGCATTCGCACAGCCCTGGCAAGTCATCTGCGCTCTCAGGCGTATGGTCTGCGCAGCCTCCATATTAGTACATGGCTACATTAGCTGGAAACTAATCTGCGTGGGACAGACTTTTGGTTTCTAAGGTGGGAAGTACTGTCAGGTAAGGAGTCAGTCCGACGCTTTTCGGTGCAGACTTCCAAGGATGAATCCATCGGCTTGACCCTTGCGATTTTCTTGCTCTTCATGAGGTTAATGAGTTGCGACCCACTCTGATTGTCAGGGTCCACATTGTTGGTTTCCTCTGGAATGCCTGGAGACTGTCTGGGAACTACTTTGCTGTCTGTGTATTTGTGCAGACTGCGAAGGTAAAGGATGTATTCGTAGGTTGTCATCTTCTTATGCTTCCTCAACCACAAATGCAGCGCAATCAAATTCCCAATCGCCACACTCACCACAAGCGCAAACAGCGCATTAATCAACACCATCACAAGCACCAACCCCTGCTGACTCCTCCCAAACACCCCTTCACTCTGCCTTTCAATCCACTCCATATCGTCAAAAGCCTTCAGAAGCAGCCACAAAGACCAGGAGAACATCCAGCCTTGGGATAGCTCGAGGGAGGTGATGAGGATGAGGAATAGGTTGTAGTTGCGAGCGCCGATGCAGTTGTTGAGCCATTTGCAGTGGTGGTCGAAGCGCACGACGCAGCGGTTGCAGTAGCCGCAGTGCTTGGAGGAGGAGTTGACGCTGGTGCCACAGATGGTGCAGACTGAGGAGTAGCGGGAGGAATCAAAAGACTCGCTGTGTGTCTCTCACTTGTTCTGTATGGCTTTGCGGTGTTCGTAGACTACAGGGTCGGTGGGGTCTGAGAGGGTTGTCACGAGGCCGGTCAGCAGCACTGTGGACTGAGTGGGTATATAGACCACTAGGAAAATGATCTGTCTGTTCCTCACCTGGCGATAGTCAGGCAGCATAGGCGCCAATATAGCCGAAGTGACCAAGATTTCAAAGGCAATGATAAAGTAGGTAATATACTGAAAGGGATGCAGAGGCAGACTGAAGCCGTTCGTCTTGGTCTTCCGCATTGCTAATGGAAGGGTATATATACAAGGGATTTGGTCGATTTCCTAGGCACTGGGGAGGGATGTATAGGGGAATAGTGGGAGAAGGCAGGAGAAGTCTGCGGAAATTTGCGGAAAATAGTGAGGAAATTGAGGCTTTTGGAAGTTTGGAGGGAGTCTGTATGGATTCGGTGCTGATTTAGCAGGGAAATGGTTGCAAAATGCAGTATATAAAGGAAGCAATGTTAGCCTCAAAAACAGCCTAAGAAGGGAAATTTTTTATTCTACTGAGCTAAAAATGAGTAATTAGCTCCGTTTTCCTCCCATTGATTCTGCTACCTAGGGCTTATTGAGCCTTTCCACTCTCCTAAAGGTCTTATACCATATACAAGTCCATATTTAGGCAATACAGCCGCTTCCAAAAGCCCTAAAATCGCTTAATACCCTTTCAACCTCCCCTCTGACAAAAGCCTCATTTCTAGCCTATTCGCTTAGTCTCTATAGCTATTTCCCTGCGCCAAATGCTCTGCAGCAGCGAACTGAACAGCTGTACAAGCCGAGGAATCGGTGCAAAAAGGCGCCTCCGAAGACTGCAGCCATAAAGATGAATATGTTCTTAGCTCTTGGGTGCAGCTTTCTTTCCCACCTACTATCTCCCTAATATACAGCTTATATACGCATTTCAAAGCCTCATTCCCAGGCTTTTCGCTTATATAGCTACTTCCCTCGAGCCAAACGACGTGCTTGCACTGCAGTGCGCACAGCGGCATTAACTCGAACTGCCAGGAAGAGCGCCTGCATCGGGTTTCTGAGGAGTCTTTCCACCTTCGGCCGCAGCTTTCTTTCCAAGTTGCGCAGAAGTCCCATTTTATTACAATATTGCAAGGGAAAGTCTATATTTCGGCTGAGAAAAGGAGAATGTCCGATAGCGAAATTTCCCAACAGTAAGGAAAACCACAAGTTGCACACATGCAGTGCAGAGTGCATTGCAACTATCCCCGTGCTCTTACCTATCCGCCTTCACAAGAGGCTTAATCGCTGTGGGTGCAGTTAGCATTCCTCCCTAGTCAAGGCGTCTGAAGGCTAAGATGGTTATTTCTGCATGTTTCGCTCCATACATAGCCATACGAAAGTCGAGGAAGCGACTTGAATAGAAGCCAGGGACCTCAAATTAGGCGCATTTCGGGAATTCCAGGGTAAACGCACTCTCTTTTGTAAACCCTCTATGCTTACTTTAGGGTAGACCACATTTGGTAGGTTTACATTTTGGAGTGATTTTTTTTTAGAGTAGGCTTGGAAGCAGCCGTCCCCACATCCGGGCTGACTACTCCAGTAGTTGGGTGATATTGCAGACAGAGTGGATTTATATGTGCAGACTATGTGATAGGGCAGTTGGGTCGATGTAAGAGATAGCTTCAATAGTCTCTGCTTTAAGTGGGACTCTCACACATTATTTATTGTAGATGGTTCCTGGGATATTTAGCTTTCTATCTAGTTAGCACTCGTAGATTGCGCACTTTTGTATTATCTCGCTTGGACACCTTGTAATATACGGGCATTTATGAGCAGCACTGACCCGACACTGTGCTACATCGAGCAAGAAGACAGAGGATATGCGTAAACGCATTGCCCAGCCATAACATTACCGACATACGCAATAGCTGTTTCGTCTATTAATGGGAACACTCATAAGTACCGCAATGCCCATGCAGATAATACTTAGCTAGTCGGTATAGTAATAATAGGCACGGCAGACCAAGGTCTTCTGGGACCTTCAAACAACAGGGCTTGCCACTTCTGCCAACAGCATGAAGCCACTCAGTTCTGCAAGTGCACAGGCAGTTCCACTCTCTTCTGTCTCGACTGCTACGGCCAGCACAGTTCCAAGTACCCCCGGCCTTCCACCCAGTCCTCCATTGCTGCGCTCAGTCAGAAACCCAAAAAATACAAGCGTAAATACGAAACACTTATGCAAGCGGCTGCAGAGCTCCGCTGTAACGTAGGTCAGATGGAGTTCGCAGACATGATGCAGAGCTGCATTGACTACTTGGTGGAGTACCGCACTTGCTGGCTGCAGCAACTGCAGACAAGCAAGGAAGAGCTGGCCGTGGCTGTTGAGACAGCCATCCAAGAGGTCAGGGGTGGAGCCTGGGAGTGAACTGGGGAGGGCAGTGTGGACTATCCCTCTAGAGGAGCTGCAGGTGTTTAAGTACACTGTGACCTGTCCTGACCTGCCCACCCTATGCCAGAACTGGGCCTCCTACGAGAACGACCTGAAGAACTCTGTCTGCTGGCTGAAGAGGAGCCAGACCTATGCAGCAAGGCAGTGTCAGCCCGTTCTTTATCCGATTTTCGACTTTCAGAGAATCGCTTGGCAGCAGCCACTCCCACTCAACCCCCGCATCCAGGCCGATAATTGTAGTAGGTGGGTGATATTGGAGGATAGGAGTGTATTCATATGTGGAGGGAGGAATTCGAATACAGCCTATATCATTGTAGGAGAGAGGTGTGCAGAGCAGGGGAGGATGTGTGTGGCTCGAGGGATCCACGGAGTGCCGGCCTACGTGTATGTCTTTGGGGGCAAGAACAGTGTTGAACTCAATTCATGTGAGAAATACGAGCTGCAGCAGCACTCGTGGTCACCTCTGCCGCCCATGCAAGCACCCAGACACTGCTTCAACCCCTGTCTGTTCAACGGAAGCATCTACCTATGTGGCGTATTCAGCTCCCTCCTAGAAGCGTTTTCTCCTCAGACTAACCAGATGCTGCCCTTCCAACTCTTTATGCCTGCAAGTGGATACAGTCCCTGCCACATGTATGTGGAGAACAACCTGCTGGTAGTGCACCTAAAGGGGAACATCCTCAAGTACAGAGCAGGGCAGGCGGGACTGGTGCAGGCCAGCAGAAGCAGCACGCAAAAGAGGCTTAAATCGCCCAACTCGCAGCCAGTGGTGAATGCAGCCCTCAGAGTCTACTATATCGTTCATGGTAAGGGATGCTACTGTGTCAATATGGACACTGGAGTGGCGGGCTCAGTCATAAAGTAGATCTTTAGGCGGCTTTGGCTGTGACTTATAGGGAGTAGGCTTGTGATGAGGGTGCAGTGGGTGTTTCTTGGTTGGAAGACTATGAGGTGTAGGCGGGGTCCTTACATTGCAGAGCTGTGTGCACTAATAAAGCAGGAAACCTGCCAAGGCCTATATACATAGGAAATGAGTGAGGCCTCCTTTCCTTCCAAGAGGACCCAGCACTATTCCACAATGCTTTACTTCTATAGGTGCTGAAGTGCGCCAGAAGCACTTATTGCATTCCAAGGAAGCATTGCTATTCACTGGCACAAGGAAAACCATACTGCAGAGGGTAGATCATATCGAAAGTCTCCCCTATGAAGTAGTGCACTGAATACCCTTCATTTACTACAACCGACAGAACTCCACCCGTACTTCCTAGTGAGGAAACGGGTGCTGAGGGCATAGACACGCCCTATATCTCCCTGCACCTTAAAACGTAGAACTCTATTCGCAGTGACTTGACACTTTCCAAGTTGCTTAATAGTCTTTAACTTTAACCCAATTATGGCTATAGCCTTTTAAACCTTGTAATTACTACTGACATCCTGCTGAATCACTATTAAGTCTCTGCTGAGTTATTATTCATACAGAGTTTCTATTGACTCCTATAGAGTCAAAGCCCTGCTTAGCTCCTAAT
>Ga0247837_1000548_pt1 | contig 79480 bp, 86 predicted proteins | sample LaCtaG_2_FD_187115 | JGI IMG/M metagenome (GOLD analysis project Ga0247837, IMG submission 187115) | Freshwater microbial communities from meromictic Lake La Cruz, Castile-La Mancha, Spain - LaCruzMarch2015_14.5m | ecosystem: Environmental > Aquatic > Freshwater > Lake | place: Spain: Castile-La... | reverse complement strand
ATATTTCCAATCGCTTCTATAGCAATATTAGGCTCTAGTCTGGATGCAAATTTATCGCAAACTGTAGGCTTTAACTTTCTTGTTTTTGTTTATTTAGGCGTTATGGTTCAAAATATGTTTTCATCAACAGCTTCAGGTATTGCCTGGTTAATTGAAGATAGGCAGAACGACTTCTCCCAGTCTTTTTTTGTAGCACCTATTTCTAGATACGCGATTATCTTTGGAAAAATTCTAGGAGAAAGTATTGTTTCTTATACTCAGATTTTAGGTTTACTTGCAATCGGTTTTATTTTAAATATTCCGTTAGATTTAGACAAACTTCTACTTCTACTTCCAATCCTATTTTTAATTTGTTTTTTTGGAGGGGCTTTTGGTGTTCTGATTATGGCTAACTTTATGGACAAAAGAAGTATTGACCAGGTTTTCCCGTTTTTTATATTTCCTCAATTTTTTCTTTCAGGAGTTTTTACCCCAATGAAGAATCTTCCCGATTATCTAACAGTGTTATCAAGAATCACCCCATTATTTTATGCCGTGGACTTTGTTAGAGGTATTTATTTTTATGGAAAGCCTGAATATAACGAGGTAGTAATTTACAGTCCCCTAACAAATTTGATTGTAATGACTGTTATGTTTTTTGCTTTTATAATCATCGGAACCTACATTTTTGTTAAATCAGAGAAAGAGAGATAAAATACAACTATGTTTTTAAGAAATTTAAAAAATTCAATTTTAGAGAGTGTTGAAACACTTCTAACAGCCATCATAGTCTTGATGACTGTCTATGTGTTAGTTGCTTTCCCTGTTGAGGTTTCAGGGTCCTCTATGTCTCCAAATTTAGAAACTGGGGACAGATTATTGGTTGAAAAGTTAACTCAGTTATTTCAAGGGTACAGTAGGGGGGATATTGTAGTTTTACACCCTCCGGATAATGATTATATAGACTACGTTAAAAGGATCATAGGGATTCCAGGAGATACTATAAAGATAATTAATTGCAAAATACTGATATCCAGAGATGATACTAAGTTTCTCTTAAATGAGGAAATATACCTTTCTCCGGAGGTTTGTACAAATGGAGGAAAATCTTTAAGTGAAGGTAGGATCTATATTCTCAAGGAAAATCAATTTGTTGTTTTAGGTGATAACAGGGATAATTCTTCAGATTCAAGGTATTTTGGAATAATTTCAAAAGACAGAATTCAAGGGAAAGTAGTCGCCAGAATGTGGCCTTTTGAAAAAGTTAAGCTATACTAACTATTACAGGCACAAAGAAAATAATATAAAAGATAAATATGTTGACAGGGGGTATTTATTGTATTATTATGTGCGTATTCGTTTCTTGATTTATAAATAAAAAAACCACTTAATGAGATATAACTTAGCAAAAAATACAAAGAAGTTTCCATTACCAAACTTATCCAGCTCACAAAAAGAGTCATATAACAGCCTAATTAAAGAAGGATTTAATGAATTATTAAAAGAATTCGGTACTATTATTGACGAAAGTGGTAGAGGCTGGGAGTTAACATTTTCAAACCCAACATTAGAGAAACCAGTTGTTTCTCTTGAAGAAGCTATCAGAAAAGGAAAATCATACGAAGCTCCTTGGTATTTAACAGCTACTTTAAAGGACTCAGTTAGAAGAATTGAAAAAGTTCAAAATATCTATATGGGCGATATTCCTTTGATGACTGATACTGGAACTTTCATTATTAACGGAACAGAAAAGATCGTACAACACCAACTTGTAAGAGCTGAAGGTGCTTACTTTACAGCTGAAATTTCACCAATGACAAGACAAATTTTAGGAGGAGTTAAAATTCAACCTAAAATTGGATCATGGGTCGAAATTGAAACTTCAAGAACTGGTGTTCTTTCTGTAAAAATTGATAAGAAAAGAAAATTCACAGCTACAACACTTCTTAGAGTTTTCGGAATTGAATCCGATGACCAAATCAGAGAGTTATTCAAAGATGTTGATATAAACCCTGAAGTTTCATACATTGAATCTACAATTGTTAAAGACCCTTCTTCATCAAAAGAAGAAGCAGCAATTGAGATATTCAGAAAAATGAAACCAGGAGAACCTCTAATTTTAGATGATGCTCAAAGACAAATTGAACAATTATTTTTTGATCCAAATAGATATTCACTTGGAAAAGTTGGAAGATTTAAAATCAACCAAAAATTTGGTTTAGATACACCAAACGATGATATTCACAGATTAATCACTAAAGAAGATTTAGTAGAAATCATTAAATACATTATCAAAATTAACAACGGTCTAGGCGATGCTGATGATATCGATCATTTAGGAAATAGAAGACTAAAATCAGTCGGTGAGTTATTACAAATTGAAGTTAGAAGAGGTTACTTGCAATTAAAAGCAAATATCTTAGAAAAGATTTCATTACAACAAAGAGATTCATTTCCTGAACCTTCTGCTTTGATTTCTACAAAGCCCGTTTCTTCAAAAATCCAATCTTTCTTTAATACTGGAAGATCTACTGCTTTACACGAGCAATTTAACCCACTAACAAGACTTGATTACTTGAGAAGAATGAATGCAGCAGGGTTAACAAAAGAAAGAGCAGGACTTGCAGTTAGAGACGTTCACTATTCACAATATGGAAAAATCTGTGCTGTTAGAACACCAGAAGGTGCAAGTATCGGTCTTACAACATTCCTTTCGATTTACGCAAGAATTAACGAATTCGGGTTTATTGAAACTCCTTATTTCAAGCTTGATAAATCTGGTGACAAAGTAAAAGTAACCGATGAAGTTGTTTACCTAGCCGCTTATGATGAAGATAATTCCTACATTGTGGGCTATGGTGCTGAAATCAACGAAAAAGGATTTATTATCGAAAGCCAAGTTCCTCTAAGAAAGAAAGGTCAATTCATATTAGGAGATCCTGCGCAAGCTGATTTCATTGACGTTGACTCAGCTCAGGTTATTGGTATCACAGCAGGACTTATTCCTTTTATTCAATCTGATGATGTAACTAGAACTTTGATGGCTTCTTCTCAATTGAACCAAGCTGTTCCTTTGATTAAAGCTGACGCTCCTTTAGTAGGAACAGGTATTGAAGAAGATATTGCTAAGAACTCTGAATGGATTCAACTAGCTGATAAAGATGGTGTTGTTGAATACGCAGATTCAACTAAAGTTGTTGTTAAATATGCAGGTGATAAAGAGTTAACAACTTACTCCCCAACTAAATTTAGAAAATCAAACCAAAATACAAACTATAACCAAAAGGTTAAAGTTCTTTCAGGTCAAAAAGTTAAAGCTGGAGAAATCCTTTTCGAAGGACCTTCTATTTCTAACGGTGAGTTAGCAATTGGAGCAAACGTAAGAGCTGCTTATATGGTTTGGAGTGGTTACGAATTCGAAGACGGAATCGTAATTTCTGACAGACTTGTTAAAGAAGATATTTTAACCTCTATTAAAATTGAAATTAAAGAATGTGATTTACTTGAAACAAAGCTTGGAAATGAAGAAATCACAAGAGATATCCCTAACGTTTCAGAGGAATCACTAAGACATTTAGACAAGAACGGTATCGTTGCTGTTGGATCAGAAGTTTTCCCTGGCGACATACTAGTTGGTAAAGTTGCACCTAAAGGTGAAGGAGATTTATCAGCCGAAGAAAGACTTCTAAGAGCAATCTTCGGAGAAAAAGCTAAAGATGTTAGAAACACTTCCCTATCAATGGATAACGGAGAAAAAGGAACTGTAATTGAAGTTAGAAGGCTAACTAGAAAAGACTCAAGCTTTAATAAGAATGGTGTTATTGAAAGAATTCAAGTTTTCATTGCACAACAAAAGAAAATAGAAATCGGGGATAAACTAGCTGGTAGACACGGTAACAAAGGTGTTATCTCAGCCATCGTTCCTGAAATTGATATGCCGCACATGGAAGATGGTACTTCAATTGATATTATCTTCTCAGCTGAATCTGTTCTTAAGAGAATGAACTTAGGTCAAACTTTTGAAGCTCCGTTAGGACTTGCAGGAAGAAAACTAGGTAAGATGTATACAGTTCCTGTTCTTAAAGAGATTGATAACGATATCATTGCTAAAGAACTTAAAGCTGCAAATATACCAGCTAACGGTAAAGTTAAATTGGTTGATGGTAGAACTGGTGAGTTTTTTGACAGACCAATTACAGTCGGAGAAACTTATATATTAAAACTTCACCACATGTCGGATGATAAGATTCATGCAAGATCCGTTGGACCTTATAACTTGATTCACCAACAACCTCAACAAGGTAAACAAAATATGGGTGGTCAAAGACTTGGAGAAATGGAAGTTTGGGCATTACAAGCGTACTCAGCTGCAAACTTACTACAGGAAATGTTGACAATCAAATCAGACGATATGATTGGAAGAGATAAAGCATACAGAGCAATTCTTGAAGGTCAGCCAATCCCTGAACCTACAGTTCCTGAATCATTCAAACTTCTTGTAAGAGAGTTAAACGGTCTAGGTCTAGGAATTGATCCTTTAGAAGCTATAAGACAAGAAGTAGAAGATGTTGTTACTCCGGAGACACCTCTTGTTGAAGATGAAAACACATTGGCTGATGAAGACGCAATAAATAATATGAATGAAGGTATGTCAGAAGTTGCTGATAAAAATGATGTTAATTTGGAAAAAATGGAGGAAATCGAATAATGAAAAATATACAGGATCTTAAAAAATTTGAAGCTTTAAAAATTTATATTGCGTCAACTGACGATATTCTAAGTTGGTCTTATGGTGAGATTACAAAACCAGAAACTATTAACTATAGAACTTTCAAACCTGAAAGATTCGGTTTATTCGATGAAAGGATTTTCGGACCACATAAATCATACGAATGTGCTTGTGGAAAATATAAAAGAATTAGATACAAAGGTGTAATTTGTGATAAATGTGGTGTTGAAGTAACTACCTCAAAAGTTAGAAGAGAAAGAATGGGCCACATTAAACTTGCTACTCCTGTTGCACACGTTTGGTTCTTTAAAGCAAACCCTTCAAAACTAGCTACTTTGTTAGACTTATCTCCAAGAAATCTTGAATCTGTTATCTACTTCTCATCATTCATCGTAACTGAAGTTGAGAACTCTAAAAAAGCATCTGCAATCACTAATGTTGAAAAAGACTTAATGGTTGAAAAAGAACTATTAGTAAGAGAAATGGAATTAAAGATCGCTGATTTAGAAGCTACAAAAGGTGCTCAATTAAGAGCTAAAAAAGGCCTTTCAGCTGAAGAAGCCTTAAATAAATTACAAGGTCAAATACAAAAAATTAAAAACAATTACGCTGATAAACAAGCTGATGTTGAATCTCAATACAAAATGTTTATTAAGAAGATTGAGAGCATCGATGTTCATACAATTATCCCTGATACAGAATATACAGTTTTGATTTCCTACTTACCAATATTCGCTAAATTAAGTATTGGTGCTGAAGGAATTCAACAGATTCTGAAAAACTTAGACTTAAATAAAATTGCTCTTGAGTTAAAAGATGAGCTTGAGAATGCTAAAGAAGCTAAAGCTATCAAAATTCTAAAGAGATTAAAAGTTGTAGAAGGTTTTAGAAGATCAAGCATTAATCCCGACAGAATGATTATGGATGTTATTCCAGTAATCCCTTGTGACTTAAGACCAATCGTTCCTTTTGATGGTGGTAGAGCTTTCTCATCTGACTTAAACGATTTATATAGAAGAGTTATTAACAGAAACAACAGATTGAAGAGACTTATGGATCTTGGAGCCCCTGAGATTATTTTAAGAAATGAAAAGAGAATGCTTCAAGAAGCTGTCGATGCTTTATTTGACTCATCAAAGCAAAGAGTAAGCTCAAAATCAGCTAGAGGCCCTCAAGCTGCAAAAAAACAATTGAAATCCCTTGCTGATTTATTAAAAGGTAAATCTGGAAGATTTAGAGGAAACCTTTTAGGTAAGAGAGTAGACTACTCAGGTAGATCTGTTATTGTTAACGGTCCTGATTTAAATATTAATGAATGTGGAATTCCTAGAGAAATGGCCCTTGAGTTATTCAAACCAATGGTTCTAAGAGAGCTTATGGTTAGAGGTATTCCAAACGAAAGAGCTGCTAAACTTGTTCTTGAATCAAGAGTTGGTGAAGTTTACGACGTATTAGAAGAGGTTGTAAAAGGCCATCCAGTTCTTTTAAATAGAGCACCTACACTTTGGAGACTTGGTATTCAAGCATTCTATCCGAAATTAATCGACGGAAATGCTATTAGATTACACTTATGTGTGGCTTCAGGTTATAACGCTGACTTTGACGGAGACACAATGTCTGTTCACGTTCCTCTATCAGAAAAAGCTATTGATGAAGCTAAAAACTTAATGATCTCAACAAATAACTTATTGAAACCTTCAGACGGTACCCCTGTTGCTAACCCTGCTAAAGAAATGATCTGGGGATGTTTCTACTTAACTAAGATGGATGAATCAATGACTGAGTATCCAAAAGTATTCTCAAACTTTGATGAAGCCAGATACATTTTAGATTCAACCTCTGAAATTGACTTACACCAACCAATTAGAGTTAGACACAATGGTGAAATTATTAGAACAACCGTAGGAAGAATCATCTTTAATGATGTTATCCCTTCAGATGTATTTGAAAACAAAGCATTTGACAAAAAAGCTATCAACAAATCAATTCTTGATGCGTTCAAGATTGTTGGAAATGAAAGACTTGGTCAATTTATCGACGACTTAAAGAATATCGGGTTGAAATACGGAACAAGTTCCGGTCAATCAGCTTCTGCAAGAGACATTGTTTCTCCAGAATCACTTGATACTGTTATATCTGAAGCTAAGACCAAAATTGAAGAGCTAAATAGAGCTCTAAAAAGAGGTTTAGCTACACAACAAAATGTTACTCAAAGAGCAAATGATATATGGAAAGAAGTTTTCGCTAAAATCCAAAGTGATTTATGGAACAGCTTATCTGCTACCAACCCTGTTAAAGAGTTGATTGAATCTGGTTCTTCAAAGGCTACAAAAGACTCAATTACTCAGATTGCTGGAATGAAAGGTCAGATTGTCGATACTTCAGGTAAGACTGTTGACTTCCCTATCTTAGGAAACTATATTTCTGGACTTTCTGGTTTTGAATATTTCTTAAGCTCTAAATCAGCTAGAAAAGGTCTTTCAGATAGAGCTCTTAAGACTGCTGACTCTGGTTATCTAACTAGAAGATTAGTTGACGTTGCACAAGATGTAATCGTAAGACAAGAAGATTGTGGGACTACTGATGGATTTACAATTGAGGTAACTGATAAAGGATTCTCTCTTGATTTCGAATCAAGAATGGAAGGAAGATTTGTTTCTAAAGATGTAAAAGACGGAAACAAGGTTCTTGTTAAAGCAGGAACAATGTTAACTTCTGAAATTATTGTAGAAATTAAATCTCTTGGAATTAAAGATATAACAATTAGATCCCCACTGTTCTGTCAAACAAACAGAGGAATCTGTCAAAAATGTTTCGGATTAGACTTAATGACTAAGGAAATGGTAAAGATTGGTACACCAATTGGTGTTGCTTCTGCACAAGCTATCGGAGAACCAGGAACTCAGTTAACAATGAGAACATTCTGGGGAGGAGGAGTTGCCGGAGGAGCTGACATCACTGTTGGACTTGAGAGAGTTGAAGAAATATTCGAAGCAAGAGTTCCAAAAGCTCAAGCTACACTTGCTGAAATCGACGGTAAAGTAAAGATTATTGAAACCGGAGATGATAGAAAGATCATACTTCTACCTAAAAACAAAACTGAAGAAGAAGAAGCTGAGTATATTGTCGATACAGCAATGAAGATTATCGTTGAAGATGGTCAAGAAGTTGTAAAAGGCGATAAGTTAACTGACGGACACAAAGATCTGACTGAACTACAAAAATTAGTTGGTGTTTCTGGAACTAAGAAATATATCGTTGATGACGTTGTTAAGATGTATTCATCTCAAGGTGTAGCATTAAATGACAAATACGTTGAAGTTATCGTAAAACAAATGTTTAACCACGTAAGAGTTGAGGATTCAGGAGACACAACATTCATGGTTGGTGAGACTGTAACTAGAGCAGGATTTTATGAAGAGAATGAAAAAACCATCGCTTCAGGAGGAAGACCTGCAATTGGAAACGTTATTTTACTTGGAATCAAGAGAGCTGCTATCGGGTCAGATTCATTCTTATCCGCAGCGTCCTTTGAGCAAACATCGTTAGTATTGACCGATGCTGCTGCTTCTGGTAAAGTTGACTCGCTAATCGGATTGAAGGAGAATGTAATTATTGGAAGATTAATCCCAGTAGGTGATTACGTAAAAAAGATATAATATGCCAACATTTAACCAGTTGTTGAAAACAAAAAGAAAATCAAAGAAACTTAAGTCAAAAGCTCCGGCTCTTGGTGTGATTTTTAACTCAAAAAAGAAAGTATCTAAGAAATTAGAATCTCCTTTCAAAAGAGGTGTTTGTTTACAGGTTAAAACTCAAACTCCGAAGAAACCGAACTCTGCTTTGAGAAAAGTTGCTAGAGTTAGACTTTCAAATGGAAAAGAGCTTACTGCTTACATTCCAGGAGAAGGACACAACTTACAAGAACACTCTGTTGTAATGATTAGAGGTGGAAAAGTTAAAGATTTGCCAGGTATTAAATACACAATTGTTAGAGGTACTTTCGACTTGCAAGGAGTTAAAAATAGAAAAACTTCTAGATCAGTTTACGGTACTAAGAAAGAAGTTGCTAAGAAATAATCTATGAGATCAGGAGCCATTAAAAAAAGACAAGTAAATCCAGATATAGTTTTCAAATCAAAATCTGTATCTAAATTAATTAACATCTTAATGTTACACGGTAAGAAGTCTCTCGCTGAAAAAATTATATACTCTTCATTAGATAAAATTAATGAAGACAAAAAAGAATCATTAAGAATTTTCGAACAAGCTATCAAAAATGTAATGCCTAAAAACGAAGTTAGATCAAGAAGAGTTGGTGGTGCAACCTACCAAGTTCCTTATCCAGTTAAACATGAAAGATCTGAAAGTTTAGCTTTAAAATGGATTGTTGAATCTGCTAGAAAAAAACAAGGTAAAGAGATGGTAGAATTTTTGAAAGATGAGATTCTAAACGCTTACAATAATATGGGAGATGCTATAAGAAAAAGAGACGACGTTCATAAGATGGCTGAATCAAACAAAGCTTTCTCACACTTAAAGATCTAATTTAATAAGTATAAATTTTTGAGGTAACTCCGTTACAAGAAACTTAAAATATGAGTGAAAATATTACATATCCATTAGAGAAAATTAGAAACATTGGTATTATTGCGCACGTTGATGCTGGTAAAACTACAACTACTGAGAGAATCTTATTTTATACAGGTAAATCGCACAAAATTGGAGAAGTTCATGAAGGTGCTGCTCAAATGGACTGGATGGAACAAGAGCGAGAAAGAGGTATTACGATCACTTCAGCTGCTACAACTTGTTTTTGGGATAATCACAGAATTAACATTATCGATACACCAGGGCACGTAGACTTTACAGCTGAAGTTGAGAGATCTTTAAGAGTTCTTGATGGTGGTGTTGTTTTGTTTGACGGAGCTCAAGGGGTAGAACCTCAATCCGAAACTGTTTGGAAACAAGCTGAAAAATACGGAGTTCCCCTACTTGCTTTCATAAACAAATTAGATAAAGTTGGAGGAGATTTTTTCATGACTATGGATACTATCCACGAAAGACTTTCTAAAGACGCAGTTGCTGTACAACTTCCTTTAGGCTTTGAAGAAACATTCTCAGGAGTTATCGATCTAATCGAAAGAAAGGCCTATAAATTCGAAGGAAAAATGGGTCTTGATGTTATAGAAATCGAAATCCCTCAAGATATGCTTGAAAAAGTTGAATCTTATAGAGGGACTTTAGTTGAAAAAATTGCTGAAAAAGATGATGTTTTAATGGATAAATTCCTAAATGGGGATGAAATCTCCGTTGCTGAACTTAAAACAACTCTTAGAAAATTAGTTATAACTACAACAATTTATCCTATTTTCTGCGGTTCCTCTCTTAAAAACGTTGGAACCCAAAAATTACTTGATGGTGTTGTGGATTACCTACCTTCACCTAAAGATAAACCTCTTATTAAAGCTAAAAAAGATGATCAAGATGGTGAGGAAATTGAGCTTATACCAAATCCAAACGGTGAATTTGCAGCCCTTGCCTTCAAAATCCAAACCGATCCTTATGTTGGTAGAATAACTTATTTCAGAGTGTATTCTGGAAAAATTACAGCAGGTTCCTACGTTTTGAACCCAAAGAATGGTAAACGAGAAAGAGTTTCAAGACTTCTTTTAATGCACGCAAATCACAGAGAAGAGATTAAGGAAGTAAGTGCTGGAGAGATTGCAGTTGCTGTTGGATTAACAGAAACAAGAACAGGAGACACAATGTGTTCTGAAAACACACCAGTTTTACTAGAGTCAATCAAATTCGCAACTCCGGTTATCGGTCTTGTTATCGAGCCGAAAACAAAAAATGATAGAGATAGGTTAGGTGAAGCTCTAAGAAAATATCAAGAAGAGGACCCAACCTTCAAAGTTGAAACTGATGTTGAAACCGCTGAGACTCTTATCTACGGAATGGGTGAGTTGCACCTTGAAATTATCGTAGATAGGTTAAGAAGAGAATTTAAAGTTGAGGTAAATACTGGTAAACCTCAAGTTGCTTACAGAGAAACTATCAAAGGTACTGCTGATGTTGAGAACAAATACATTAGACAAACCGGAGGTAGAGGTCAGTATGGACACGTTTACATTAAAGTTAGACCTCTTGATCAGGGCGCAGGTCTTCAATTCGTTGATAAAATTGTCGGAGGATCCATTCCAAAAGAATTTATCCCTGCAGTTGAAAAAGGATTCAGAGAAGCTTGTGAGGCTGGAACTACTGCCGGATACCAAGTTGTGGATGTTGAATTCACACTTTATGATGGATCTTTCCACGATGTAGACTCTTCTGAAATTGCCTTTAGAATTGCTTCAATCGAAGCATTTAGAACAGCTCAAAAGAAGGCAACACCAATCCTACTCGAGCCTATTATGAGTGTTGAAGTTGTTGTTCCAGAGGAGTTTATGGGAGATATCATTGGAGATCTATCTTCTAGAAGAGGAAAGATTGAAGGAACAGAGCAAAGAAGTATGTCTAGAGTTATTAGTGCAAAGGTCCCATTGTCTGAAATGTTCGGATATGTAACTCATGCTAGAGGACTAACTCAAGGTAGAGCAGTTCCAAATATGGAGTTCTCTCACTATGAAGAGGTACCATCAAACTTGGTACAAGATATCGCATCAAAAAGAGCTAAGAAATAAGCAGAAAAGCACTTTATTTCAATAAATTTTTGGTATAATATCGGTGTTATTATTTGTAATTAATTGAGGTGACCCCTCACATAGAAAGGTTTATATGGCAGAGTTTATTAGAACAAAACCACACGTAAACATCGGTACAATTGGTCACGTTGACCACGGTAAAACAACATTAACTGCGGCTATTACTACAGTATTGGCTAAAAAAGGCCAAGCTGAAGCTAGAGGTTACGCACAAATTGATAATTCCCCAGAGGAAAAAGCTAGAGGAATTACTATCTCTATTACTCACGTTGAGTATGAGACAGAAAAGAGACACTACGCACACGTAGACTGTCCAGGACACAAAGACTATATTAAAAACATGATTACAGGTGCTGCACAAATGGACGGAGCAATCTTAGTTGTTGCTGCAACCGACGGAGCAATGCCTCAGACAAGAGAACACTTACTACTTGCAAAACAAGTTAACGTTCCTCAGATTGTTGTATTCTTAAACAAATGCGACATGGTTTCAGATCCTGAACTTCTAGACTTAGTTGAATTAGAAATGAGAGATTTATTATCTAAATACGGGTTTGATGGAGATAATACCCCTATCGTTAGAGGATCTGCTCTTAGAGCTCTTGAAGGAGACGCAAAGTATGAAGAAGCAATCGCTGAATTAATGAATGCGGTTGATAGCTTCATTCCAGATCCAGTAAGAGATTTAGATAAAGCTTTCTTAATGCCAGTTGAGGATGTGTTCTCAATTGCTGGAAGAGGAACTGTTGTTACTGGAAGAATCGAAAGAGGAAAAGTAATAGTTGGTGAAGAAATCGAAATTGTTGGAATCAAAGATACAGTTAAGACAGTTGTTACCGGAGTTGAAATGTTTAAAAAACAATTAAAAGAAGGTATGGCTGGAGATAACGTAGGTCTTCTATTAAGAGGAACTAAGAGAGAAGACATTGAAAGAGGACAAGTTTTGTGTAAACCAGCATCAATTAAACCAGCAACTCAGTTTGAGGCTGAAGTTTATATTCTTTCAAAAGAAGAAGGTGGAAGACACAAACAATTCTTCTCAGGTTATAAACCACAGTTCTATCTGAGAACTACAGATGTAACTGGAGAAATTACTTTACCTGCTGGTGTTGAAATGGTAATGCCGGGAGATAATGTAAAATTCATCGTTAAATTAATTTCCCCTGTAGCTATTGAAGACGGATTAAGATTCGCAATCAGAGAAGGTGGGCAAACAGTAGGAGCTGGAGTTATAACTAAAGTTGTAGCTTAACCCAATCGGGCGGATGTAGAGCTACTACATCCGCCCAAATGAAAGAAACTATGAAAAAAGACTCAAGAATAAGAATTAAATTAAAATCCTACGATAGCAGAATCATTGACCTATCATGTGAAAAAATCATTGATACCGCTGTTAGAACCGGAGCTAAGGTAGTTGGACCTGTTCCCCTACCTACTAAAATCGAGAGATTTACTGTTATTAGAGGTCCTTTTATCGACAAAAGATCTAGAGAACAGTTTGAGTTAAGAACTCATAAAAGAGTTATTGATGTTTTAAATCCTACCCCATCAACAATCGAAAATCTGTCTCACCTAACTTTGCCTGCAGGTGTTGGTATTTCAATTAAGATGTAATTCATTAAAGAAATACCTTCAAATTTCCACCTTTTTTTGGTAGAATACTGGCATTGTTAAAAATGATAGCTTGTAAGAGAAATAAATATGTTAAAAATAAACGCTTTAAAACTAAATATGACTCAGGTTTTCCTGGAAGACGGAAAAGTTGTTCCCGTTACCATATTAAAAGCGGAATCTGAAATTTCAGATATTTTACTTAATCAAACAGCTAAAATGACTTCAACATCAAAAGGTAAAGGATTTACTGGTGTAATGAAGAGATGGAATTTTTCTGGTCAACAAGCTACTAGAGGTCAATCAGACAGACCAAGAGCTGCCGGATCTATTGGTGCTCAAACTCCAGGAAGAGTTTTTGCAGGAAAGAAAATGGCCGGAAGACATGGTAACAAAAAAGTTACTCTAAAAAATATTTCTGTTTTACAGGTTGATTTAAATGCAAAGACTTTATATGTTTCAGGACCTGTTCCAGGTAGTAGAAACACAAAAGTTGAATTATTTTTTGAGGGTTTAGGTGAATAATATGTCAAATTTTAAATTAGATGTTCTAAACAATAAGGGTGAAGTAGTTTCTAATCTTTCAATTTCAGAAGTGTTATTTGGAAAAGAAGCTAACTCAGATTTAGTTGCTCAATATATTAGAGTTTACTTAACTAACCAAAGAGTAGGAAACGCCTCCACTAAAACAAGAGGTGAAGTTTCTGGTTCAGGAAAAAAACCTTATAAACAAAAAGGTACCGGTAACGCTAGAAGAAGTTCTTTAAGAACACCTTTAGCTAGAGGTGGTGGTATTACTTTTGGACCTAAACCAAGAAAGTTTAGACTAGAGTTGCCTAAAAAAATGAGAGTTGGTGCGTTATTAAACATTCTTTCTTCAAGATTCGCTTCTAATAATATGTATATTTTAGATACCTTTGGTACTTCTGATATTAAGACTAAACAAATTACTGAAATCTTAGAGTCTATCAAATTAGCCGGAACTAAAACTTTAATTATTACTAGCGATAAAGATGAAAATGTACTAAAATCTGCAAGAAATATTGAAAGAGTTTCTGTACGAATGGTTAAAAACTTAAATGCTTATGATGTTATTTCCCATAAGAACATTCTATTTTTAGAGGATTCTATTAAATCTTTAGAGGATAAATATGAGAATAAGTAATGATATTAAAAAATTAATAGTAACTGAAAAATCAACATCTCTTAAAGATAGAAACATCTATGTTTTTAAAGTTGACGAGTCTTTAAGTAAGTACGGTATTGCTGAAAATGTTGCTAAGTTGTTCAACGTTGATGTTGTTGAAGTTAGAACAGTTATAATGCCAAGTAAGAGAAAAGTTATCTATTCAAAATCTACAAGAAAACAAACTAAGATCAGAACCGGAAGATTTAAAAAAGCTTACGTTGAGATTAAGGCTGGTCAAGTAATAGATCTTAATAAGGAAAGTAAATAATGTTAAAGTCATATAAACCAAAAACTAACGGAACAAGAAACAAAAGATCTTTAGTAGCAACTAAAGTTACTAGATCAAAGCCTGAAAAATCACTTATCGTACCTCTTAAAGGTCCTGCTGGAAGATCAAATGGAAGAATATCAGTTAGACATAAATCCAGAGGTGCTAAGAAATTTTACAGAATTATTGATTTCAAAAGAGATAAATTAAACATTCCAGCAAAAGTTGCTGCAATTGAGTATGATCCAAACAGAGGACCACTAATTGCCCTACTTCACTATGCTGATGGTGAGAAAAGATATATTTTAGCTCCAGAAGGACTACAGGTTGGTGCCACTGTTTTATCAGGTGATAACATAGAATTTACACCTGGAAACACTACTAAGTTATCTAGAATTCCTGCAGGAACTATAATTCACAACATTGAATTAAATCCTGGACAAGGTGCTTCAATGGTAAGGGGTGCTGGTAACTTTGGTACATTACTAGCTAAAGAAGGAAGCTTTGCACAAATTAAATTACCTTCTGGTGAATTCAAAAAAGTATCACTTGAATGTTTCGCTACAATCGGTGTGTTGAGTAATCAAGATGTTAGAAACATTAGATTAGGAAAAGCTGGTACTAACAGACACAAAGGTGTTAGACCTTCTGTTAGAGGTGTTGCAATGGCTAACCCATCAGATCACCCTCATGCCGGATCTTATAAAGATAACGGTATTGGTATGCCTTCACCTAAATCACCATGGGGTTGGAAAACAAGAGGTGTTAAGACTAGAAGTAGAAGACACACAAATAAGTTTATTGTGAAAGATAGGAGAAAATAAAATGTCTAGATCACTTAAAAAAGGTCCATATATTGATGAAAAATTAATGAAAAAAGTTTCTACCATTAGAGAACTCGGTGGTAAATTAACTTTTAAAACTTGGTCAAGAAGATCTACTATTACTCCCGAAATGATCGGATTCACAATAGAAGTTCACAACGGAAAGATTTTTCACCCTGTATTTGTTACCGAAGCTATGGTAGGACATAAGTTGGGCGAATTTTCTCTAACCAGAAAATTTATTAAACACTCAACTAAGAAGGATTAATATATGAATGAAGCAAAATCACAAGTATACGCTAAATTATCAAGCAGCCATACTTCTGCAAAAAAAGTCAGAATTATTATGGAACTGATTAGAAATCAAGATGTTGTATTAGCTGAAAGAATCCTAGCTTTCCATCCTTCAAAAGGTGCTAGAATCTTAGCTAAGGTTTTAAAATCAGTTATTAGTAACGCATTAACTAATCTAAATCTTCCAAAAGAAAATTTAGTTGTTACTGAGGTATTTGCTAATGAAGCTCCTACCCTTAAAAGAGGTAGACCAGCTTCAAGAGGTAAGTACTCCCCAATATTAAAAAGAAGAAGCCACGTTATTATCGGTTTATCAGGAAGGAATAAGTAATGGGACAAAAGATTAACCCTATAGGTTTTAGAATCGGAATTTCAAAAGACTGGTCTTCAAAATGGTTTGCTGAAAAAAACGAGTATTCAAAAAATACTATCGAAGATTACAGAATCAGAAGATTTCTTGAAAAGAAATTTGAACCAGCTGGTTTAAAAGATATCTTGATTGAGAGATCTGGAAACATCTTAAATATAACCATTAGAGTTTCTAACCCTGGTATTGTTATCGGTAAAGGCGGAGCTGGTGTTGAATCAGCTGAAAAAGAAATCAAGAAAATTACTAAATCAGTTATTAGAATTACTGCTGAAGAAGTTAAAATTCCTGAAATTCATGCAAACATCGTTGCCAACAATATTTATAGACAGTTAAAGAAGAGAATCAAGGCTAACAGAGCCGCCCAACAAGCTGTAAAAGCTGCAATGGATAAGGGTGCCAAAGGAATTAGAATTAAAGTCTCTGGTTTATTAGGAGGAGGTTCCACTATCGCTAGAACTGAGACCTTCCGAGAAGGTTCTATTCCAGCTCAAAAATTAAGAGCTGATATTGATTACGCACAATTGCACGCACATATGATGTATGGCGCAATTGGAATTAAAGTATGGATTTACAAAGGTGACTTGGAGTTATAAACAATTATGTTAATGCCAAAAAAAGTAAAATTTAGAAAACACCAAAGAGGTAACAATAAAGGGCTAGCAGTAAGAGGTTCTTCCATCTCATTCGGTGAATTTGGATTAAAGTCAGTTACTAGAGGTCTTATTACTTCAAGACAGATTGAGTCAGCTAGAAAAGCTATCTCAAACAAGACTAAAAGAGGTGGTAAAGTTTGGGTTAGAATTTTCCCTGATAAGCCTATTCACAAAAAACCTGCTGAAACAAGAATGGGATCAGGTAAATCTCCTGTAGATCATTTTGCAGCTGTTATTAAACCAGGAAAAGTATTATTTGAAATTGGGGGTGTTGATGAAGCAACAGCTAGAGAGGCCTTCAAAAGGGCTGAAGCAAAATTACCACTTAGGACCAAATTTGTGAAAGATGGGTTATAATATGATGTCTCAAGAGTTAAGGAAGAAGACAATTGCAGAATTGAAAGAAATGATCTCTGGTAAAAAGGGTGAAATCCTTGAATTATCAAAGGCTATTCTTAAAGGTTCTGAAAAAAATGTTAAAAAAATAAATTTCTTAAGAAAAGAAGTAGCTAGAATCTCAACTATTCTTAATGAAAAGGTGTTAATTTCTACAATTGAGGAAGCTAAAAATGAGTAAGAAAATATTTACTGGTGTTGTAACATCAAACAAAATGAATAAAACTGTGGTAGTTACTGTTGATACAGTTAAATCACACCCTCTTTATGAAAAAAAAGTAAATTTAACTAAGAAATTCATGGCACACAACGAATTAGAAGTTAACGAGGGCGACATAGTTACTATTCAAGAATCTAAACCTTTCAGTAAGAATGTTAAATTTGAAGTTGTGAAGGTAGAGAAAGAGGCTAAATAATATGGTACAAGTCGGAACAGTTTTAAAAGTTGCAGATAATTCAGGGGCTAAAAAACTTAAACTTATAGGTATTCCTGGAGATTCAAGAAGAAGATTCGCATCTCTTGGTGACATCGTTACTGTTGCAATTAGTGGAGCTGCTTCTACAGGTTCTGTAAAAGACCACTCAGTTGTTAAAGCTGTTATTGTTAGAGTTAGAAAAGAAATTAGAAGAAAAGATGGATCCCATATCAGATTTGATGATAACGCAGCTGTTGTTATCTCTAAAGATAAACAAATGATTGGATCTAGAGTTTTTGGTCCAGTTGCAAGAGAGCTAAGGGACGCAGGCTTTTTAAAAGTTGTATCTTTGGCAAAGGAGGTTTGGTAATAAACTATGAAACTAAGATTAAAAGATAAAGTTAAAGTAATATCAGGTAAAGATAAAGGTAAAACTGGAGAAGTTATCAAAGTACTTCTTCTTAAAAATAAGGTTGTTGTTCAAGGAGTAAACATTGTTAAAAAACATGTTAAACCAGGTGTTGTAAACAAAGAAGGTGGAATTATAACTTTTGAAAAACCTGTAGATGTTTCAAATGTAATGTTTTTTGATGAAAAAGAAAATAAACCGTCAAGATTAGGTTACACTCTCGTTGATGGCAAGAAATTTAGAGTTATAAAAGAAACAGGAGAAGTTTTAAAGAAATAAACGGCTTATATGAATAGACTAAAAGAATTATATATTAATAATGTTAAGAAAGAATTGCTTTCTGAGCTAAAACTTAATAATGTTATGCAGTTACCTTCTCTTGAGAAGATTGTAATTAACTCTGGAGTCGGTTCTTTTAGGGACAACAAAGATGCTTTAGATTCATTTTATAATGAAATTACTTCTATCTCTGGTCAAAAACCTACTTTTAGAAAATCAAGAATCGCTGAAGCCGGATTCAAAGTAAGAAAAAATGACATAGTTGGAATCACCGTAACTCTTAGAGGGGAAAGAATGTGGAACTTTTTAGAGAAGTTTATTTCTGTTTCTTTACCAAGAGTTAGAGATTTCAAAGGCGTTAATACCAAAGCTTTCGATAAGTTGGGTAATTACTCAATTGGTATCAAAGAGCAAGTTATTTTCCCCGAAGTTGACTCTAATAAAACTAAAGGAATTAGATCTTTACAACTCACATTTGTATTTAAAAATGGTTCACCTGTTAACAGTATGAATTTATTAAAGAAACTTGGATTGCCTTTTTCTAAGTAATATTGTGATAAAATAACGAAACATTATGGCTAAACAAGGAAAGTTACAAAGACATAAAAGACCCCAGAAATTCTCTTCCAGAGAGTACCACAGATGTAATATTTGCGGTAATCCAAGAGCATTTATGGGAAAATTTGGTATTTGTAGAATTTGTTTTAGAGAGTTAGCTCACAAGGGAGAACTTCCTGGAGTAAAGAAAGCAAGCTGGTAAATTATATGGATACAATAGCTAACTTATTATCAAGTTTAAAAAACGCTTCTATGGTTTCAAAAGAATCAATTGAGGTTCCTTATTCAAAAATTTCTGAAGAGATTCTTAAATTATGTAAAACTACTGGATTTATTAAATCTGTTAAGCCTTTTAAACACAAAGATAGTGTAATTAAAGGTCTTTCTATTGAATTATCCTATCTTGAAAGTGGTAAAGCTAAAATTTCAGAGGCAAAAAGACTTTCAAGACCTGGAAGAAGAGTTTATAGAGGATTTACAGAAATTAAAGATGAGAGAAAAGGATTTGGTTTAATTATAGTATCAACTTCAAGAGGATTGATGCCTATCGCTGAAGCTAAAAAGAAGCATTTAGGTGGTGAGTTAGTCTGCGAAATATACTAATATGTCAAGAATTGGAAAAAAACCTATTACAATACCATCTGGAGTCACAGTTTCATTCGACAATGAATTTGTTAAAGTTACAGGACCTCTAGGATTTTTAGAAGCTAAATTACGACCTGAAATTGGGCATTCTGTTGAAAATGACGTTTTAACTTTTGTTATAGCAAAAGAAACTAAAGAATCATCCGCATTTTTTGGTCTTGTAAGATCTTTAGTTAATAATATGATTGAAGGTGTTACAAAAGGTTTTGAGAAGAAATTAGAGCTTGAAGGTGTTGGTTATAGAGTTATTCCAGAGGGAGCTTCGGATTTGAAGTTTACTTTAGGTTTCTCACACCCTGTAATTATAAAAGCCCCTCAAGGTATTAAATTCGAAACTGAGGGAAATACCAAATTTACTATTAAAGGCATTGATAAATGCTTAGTGGGACAAATTGCTTCTAATATTAGAAAACTGAGAAAACCTGAACCGTACAAAGGTAAAGGAATTAGATATGCTGGAGAAGTTGTTAGAAGAAAAGCAGGTAAATCTGCTGGTAAAGGTAAATAAAAATGAAATTATTAAACGATAGCAAAAAAAGAATTAAACTTAAAATTAGAAGTAAAGTTTCTGGTACTGAAACTATTGCCAGGCTTACAATTTTTAGATCAAACAAATTTGTTTATGGTCAACTAATTTACGATACTTTAGGGCAAACTATTGGAAACATCATTAGTAAAATTGATGGTAAAAATAAAGTAGAGGCTTCTTTTGAAGCAGGTAAGTTAATTGCTAAAGTTGCTTTAGATAAAAATATTAAAGAAGTTGTATTCGATAGAAATGGTTATAAATACCACGGAAGAGTTAAGAGTTTTGCCGATGGAGCAAGAGAAGGAGGGCTAAAGTTCTAACATGGATAGAAAAGAAATTTTTGAAAAAATTATTCAAATGAAAAGAGTAGTTAAAGCTACTACAGGAGGTAATAAACTAACTTTCACATCTCTTGTTGTCGTAGGAGACAAACAAGGAAAAGTTGGTGTTGCTTTAGGTAAAGGTAGAAATGTAGCACAAGCAACACAAAAAGCTGTTGCAGCTGCTAAAAGAAACCTTATCGATATTAAGATAGTTAATAATACAATTTCTCGTAGAGTAGATGCGAAGTTTAAAGCTTCAAAAATCTTAATGAAACCAGCCCCCGAAGGTACTGGTGTTGTTGCGGGAGGATCTGTTAGAGAACTTATTCAACTTGCTGGAATTCCAAATATTTCAGTTAAAATGTTGGGTTCAAGCAATAAAGTAACAAATATTTACTGTGCTTTAAAAGCATTCGCGGAATTAAACTAATATGGATTTAAGTAACATTAACAAATCAACAGGTTTTTCTAGAGGTAAAAAAAGAGTTGGAAGAGGCTCAGGTTCTGGTAAAGGTTTCCACACAACCGGAACTGGTACTAAAGGTCAAAAGTCTAGAACTGGTCATAGTCACAAATTTGGTTTTGAGGGAGGTCAAACTCCGTTCTATAAAAAATTACCTCAAATTGTTGGATTTACAAACCCAAGATCTAAAGAAATTTATAATGTCCCTGTTGATTACTTCAACAAATTTGATAATAACTCAGAGATCACACCCGAAATTTTATTAGGTTCTAAATTTAAAAGCCTTCCAAAGTACGGGGTTAAAATTCTTGGTAACGGAGAACTAACAAAGAAGTTAAACTTTAAAAACTTCACCTATTCAGCAACAGCTAAAGAGAAAATCGAAAAAGCTGGTGGTAAAATAGAGTAATATGAAGACTCTGTTCTATAAAATCCCTGAAATTAGAAATAAAATTTTATTTACTCTATTTATTATCCTTATTTTTAGAATTTTATCCCATATACCTGTCCCTAATGTGGATATAGCCGCGATAAAAAGTTACATTCAACAAAACCAAATTCTTGGTTTACTAGATTTGTTTAGTGGTGGGGGGTTAAAGAATTTTTCAATTGTAACTTTAGGATTAGCTCCTTATATTAACGCATCTATTATTGTTCAGTTATTTACAACTATAATCCCCTCTTTAGAAGAGCTTTCAAAAGAAGGTGAGTACGGAAAAGAAAAGATTAATCAGTACACTAAATTTCTAACTCTACCAATTGCTTTAGTCCAATCATTCGGATTTTATTCTTTGCTTAAAGCTCAAAATGTCGCTCCAGCTCTTAATCTACTTGATACAGTGGTTGTTGTTGCAAGTATGGTTGCTGGAACTTATATTCTTATGTGGGTAGGTGATTTGGTAACTGAAAAGGGTCTAGGTAATGGTATTTCATTGTTAATATTCGTTGGAATTGTTTCAACTTTACCTGAAGGTATTTTCAGATTTCTTTATTTATTAACTCCAGAAACTATTTTTAATGCATTAATTTTTGTTGTAGCCACCGTTTTGATTGTTGCCAGTGTAGTTTTAATTAATGAAGGTGTGAAAAACATACCCTTAGAGTATGGTAGAAGGATGTCAGTTGGTGGATCAAGAGTTAATTCTTTCCTACCCCTTAAAGTCAATCAAGTAGGTGTTATTCCTGTGATTTTTGCAGCTTCTATTGTTTTAGTCCCATCCTTTTTAGGCACCTCTTTAATTGCTTCTTCAAATAATTTTTTGAGAGACTTAGGTTTCTTTTTTAATTCCAACTTTCAGTCAACTTCCTTTTTATATAATTTTGTAATGTTTATTCTAGTTATTTTATTTACTTACTTTTATACATCCCTTCAATTTAACCCTGAAAAGATTGCTGAGGATGTAAAAAAAAGAGGAGGCTTTATTCCTGGTGTACGGCCTGGAATTAATACCACGTCATTCTTAAAAGGAATCATTAATAAAATCACTTTAGGTGGCGGTGTTTTCTTGGCAATCATCTCTGTTTTACCGTACATTATTCAATCATTTATTGGGTTTTCCAGTTTTGCTCTTGGGGGAACCTCCCTATTGATCATCGTTTCCGTAGTATTAGAAACAATTAGAAAAATGGACTCATTGATGGTAAGTAAAAAGTATGATAGTTTTCTTGATTAGGAGGAACAATTAAATGCTAGATAAAGTTAAACAAGCGTATCAATTAAAAAAAGCCCAGTCCGATTTAAAAAAAATGGTAGAAGGCCTATCTGTTTTTGAGCAAAAGGGTGAAAACTCTGTTGTTGTTACAGGTGATAAAAAAATTTCAAAAATCATAATCAATGGTGTTGAAAACAAGCAAATTAAAGACCTGGTAAATGATGCTATGAAAAAAATGGATACCAAACTTCAAAAGGAAATGAAATCTAAAGAAGACGAGCTTCGAGCTTTGTTAGGGATGTAGAATGAACTTACTTCTTATCGGGCCCCCTGGTGCTGGAAAAACCGTTATAGCTAATAAAATTTCTGAATACTATTCAATACCTTTTATCAAAACCGGCTCATTACTAAGAGGTATTAATAAAGATAATCCAAACTATGAAGTTATTACTGCAGCTATGGAGAAAGGGGAACTTGCTCCCAATTCAATTGTGGCTAAAGTTGTAAGCGATGAAGTAACAAAATATCCAGATGGTTTTGTTTTGGATGGTTGGATGAGGCAGTTATCAGACAAAGATCAGTTCAATCCCGATTTAGATAAAGTAATTTTTTTAAATTGTCCTAAAAATATATCTGAGGATAGAATTTTAAATCGAGTTATCTGCAGAATTCATGGCTCAGTTTATTCATACTCGGATCAAGTTTGTCACTTATGTGGGGGTTCGTTGGAAAAAAGGAGTGATGATACAAAACTAACTTTTGAAAATAGATGGTCTATTTATGAAAAATTAACACAACCAGTTATTCATTATTATAAAAACTTAAATTTAATACTAGAGGTAGACGCTTCGAAAAGTATTCCTGAAATTATGGAGAGTATAGTTAAAGGCCTGAAATGATAACTATCAAAACATATAACGAAATTGAAATAATGAAAAAAGGAGGCAACATTGCAAAGAATGCCCTTAATCTAGCTTTAAAAATGGCTAAAGAAGGTATAACACTTAGTGAGATTGATAAAGCTGTGGATGATTTTATAATTAACCATAAAGCTTTTCCGTCATTCAAAAAGGTTCCAGGTTACCATCACGCAATCTGTATTAATGTAAACGAAGGTTTAGTTCATGGAATACCTAATAAATACAAAATTAAGCACGGAGATCTTGTTAAGGTAGATCTAGGGGTGTATTACGATGGTTTTCACACTGATACCTCAGCTACTGTTGAGGTTGGAACTAATAAGGAGGAGAAGTTTATTCAAGCTGGAATAGATTGCGTTGAAAACGCTTTAGCTATGTGTATTATCGGTAATAAGCTAGGAGACGTATCTTATGAGATGCAAAAAACTATAGAATCCAGAGGTTTTACTGTATCCAGATCGCTGGTAGGGCATGGAATAGGTAGAGATTTGCACGAAGAGCCTTTAATACCACCTTATGGGAAAAAAGGCACAGGCCTCCTTTTGAAAGAAGGAATGGTTTTTGCCATTGAAATCATCTACCAAAAGGGATCACACCATATCAAATCATTGGAAGATGGTTGGACTTTAGCTACAAAAGACGGTTCTTTAGCCGGTTTACACGAGCATACAGTAGCAATTACTAAAGAAGGGCCTCTGGTACTGACCAAATAGGAAATATGTTGACAAATAGGTTGATAATTTTAATAAATTTTGATAAAATTCACCTTGTCACTGCAAGTATTTGCAGAGAAGCTTTATCTTAATGAATACTAAAGAAGTTGTTAAAAAAGACGGGAAAGTAATAGAGAACTTAATGGGGGGAATGTTAAGAGTAGAATTAGAAGACAAAACTATCGCTATTTGTACGATTTCCCAGCTTTTGAGAAAAAATAGCATTAAGGTTTTCCTTGGTGATAGAGTTCAAGTGGAATTCTCTCCAGTTGATTTGACACGAGGTAGGGTTTGTTACAGATATAATAAATAAAAATGAAAGTAAGAGCATCAGTTAAAAGAATATGTAAAGATTGTAAAGTCGTTAAAAGACAAGGGGTAGTTTATGTTATCTGTAAAAGAAATCCAAAACATAAACAAAAACAAGGATAATTATGGCAAGAATATCAGGAATCGATTTACCAAATAATAAAAGAGTTGAGGTTGCATTAGGATATATTAAGGGTATAGGCCTTCCTTTATCCCAAAAAATCCTGACTGAAACTGGTATTGATTATAATATCAGAGCAAAAGATTTGACAGATGCTCATGTTGCTAGTATAAATGCTAAAATCATTGAACTTCAGATTCCTGTGGAAGGTGAGCTAAAAAGAATCATCTCTCAAAATATCAGAAGACTTATTGAAATTAAATCTTACAGAGGATCAAGACATCAAAAAGGTCTACCAGCAAGAGGACAAAGAACTAGAGCCAACGCTAGAACAAGAAAAGGTAAAAAGAAAACAGTTGGTGGTACAAAGAAGAAATTAGCTAAGAAATAATTATGGTTGTTAAAAATACAAATACAAAAGGTAAAAAAGTTACAAAAAAAAGCGTTGCTAAAACATATCCAGCTGTTGGAAATGTTTACGTTTCTTCTGGGATGAATAATACAATTATTTCTATTACTGATGAAAAAGGTAATGCTTTATTTAACGGATCTTCAGGCATGTTTGGGTTTAGAAACTCCAGGCAAGCTACACCTTATGCTGCAACTAAAGTTGCAGAAGAAACTGGATTAAAAGCTTTTAAAGCAGGTTTTAGAGAAGTAAATGTATTTGTTAAAGGTGCTGGACAAGGAAGAGTTTCCTCAATTAAAGCACTTAAAACAGCAGGACTAAAAGTTGTATCAATTACAGATATTACTCCATTACCTCACAATGGATGTAGACCAAGTAAGAAAAGAAGGAATTAATAATGGCTAGAAATACCGGACCAAAATGTAGACAATGTAGAAGAGAAGGCACAAAGCTTTTCTTAAAAGGTGCTAGATGCGAAACTGAAAAATGCGCAATGACTAGAAGACCAACAAGACCAGGTCAACACGGAGCTAAACGAACTTCATTAACTCCATTTGGAGTTCAATTAAGGGAGAAACAAAAATTAAAGAGAATCTACGGAATTTTAGAAAAACAATTCAGTTTATATGTTGCAAAAGCACTTAAATCTAAAGGAATTGCTTCTGAATCACTATTACAGATTTTAGAATCAAGATTAGATAATATTGTTTATAGATGCGGTTTTGCGACATCAAGAGCTCAAGCAAGACAGCTTATTAGAAGAGGTATTTTCAAGTTAAACGATACTGAAGTTAATGTACCTTCAATTCAAGTTAAGGCTGGGGACATTGTTAAGCCTATTGCTTTTGATAAATTACACTTAAAAGAAGGTTATACAATCCCTAAATGGTTGGAAGCTAATGTTACGGAAAAGTATGTTAAAATTGACAGACTTCCGTCAGGTGATGATGTGAATGAACCTGTGAATGCTCAGTTAATAGTTGAATCTTATTCTAGATAAGGAGAATATAAAAATATGCTAAATCAGTACGATTTAAATTTTACAAAAGTTTCTGAGAACAAAAACTCAGCTGTGTTTTCGTTTGAACCATTACCTTCTGGTTTTGGACATACTTTAGGATCTGTTCTAAGAAGAGTCGCTTTGACATCTGTTAAAGGTGCTGCTGTTAGCTCTTTCAAGATCCCTGGAATTACACATCAATTTACTACTATTGATGGAATTAAAGAGGATTTAGTTGAAGTTACATTAAATCTTAAAGAATTAAGATTTAAACTTCACTCTGAAGGCCAATTTATTGGTAAGATCTCCAAAAAAGGTCCTGGAGTTGTAACTGCCGCTGATATTGAAGTTTCTTCAGATGTTGAGATCATCAATCCTGATGCTGTAATTGCTACAATTTCCGATAAAACTATTAATTTCGAAATTGAGTTAACAATCGAATCTGGAATTGGGTACTCCCCAGTTGAAAATAGAGAAAATCCAAAATTAGGAATTGTGTTAGTTGACGCAATTTTCTCACCAGTTGTTTCTGCTTCATATAGTGTTGAAAGCACAAGAGTTGGAAGACAATCTGGGTTAGATAAATTACTTCTAACAATACAGACTGATGGAAGTATCAAAGCTTCTGACGCTGTTAAAGTTTCTGCTTCAATCCTTAGAGATTTCTTTGCTAAGTTTGCTTCAGCAAATGAGTCTCAAAATATTGATACTCTTTTCCAACAAACTTCTGCTGCTGAATTAAAGTCTGATAATTCTTCTGTTGATGATTTACCTCTACCAACCAGAACAATCAATGCTTTAAAGAAGCATGGAATTAACACTTTATCTGATTTGAGAACTAAGTCTGATGAAGAAATTTCAGATATTAAAAATTTAGGTGAAAAGTCAATTGACGAAATTAAGAAACTATTAGGAAGATAATTAATGAGACATAGAGTTGTTGGTAAAAAATTAAACAGAGATAAAGATCACAGAGCTTCTTTATTAAAGAACTTGGCATCTGCTTTAATCTTGCACGGTAGGATTGAAACTTCAGTCGTTAAGGCTAAGTTTGTAAAACCTTTTGTTGAAAAATTAATTACCAAAGCTAAAGATAGTTCTTATAATTCTGTTAGACTTTTAAGATCAAGATTAGGCAATGAAGAAGCACTAAGAAAGTTGTTTGCTGAAGTTGCACCTGAGTTTAAAGAAAGAAATGGCGGATATACTAGAATTAGAAAATTAGGAATTGTTAGAAAAGGAGATAGTTCTGAAATGGCTATGATTGAATTAGTTTCTAATACAAAAGAATCTACTGTTGTTAAGGAAATTAAAGAAGCTAAAAAAGTTTCTAAATCAAAAGCTAAAAAAGAAGAAGTTGTAGAAAAATCTACACCCCAAATTTTAACTGAGGAAATTTCCAAAGTTGAGGAAGCTAAATAATGAAAACTGCAGCTATAAATCCAAAAAAAGTTAATATTGGGTGGCATTTAATTGACGCTAAAGGTGAAATTCTTGGTAGAGTTGCTTCTAGAATTGCACAAATTTTAACTGGCAAAAATAAAGTTGAGTTCTCACCTAATCAAGTTATTTCCGATAGAGTAGTTGTTATTAACGCAGCTCAAGTTAAAGTTACTGGAAATAAAGCCCAAGATAAAATTTATTACACTCACTCTAACTTTCCTGGAGGACTTAAATCTGCTTCTTTTGAACAAAGAATGGCAAAACACCCTACAAAAGTTTTAGTTGAAGCTGTTAAGGGTATGTTGCCAATCAACAGACTTAGAGATAAAAGGATTGTTAATTTATATGTTTACGAAGGTGAAACACACCCTCATCAAGGACAAATCAAATAATGGCTAAAGATATTAATTCAAACTTAATAATCGCTAGTGGGAGAAGAAAGACAGCTACAGCTTCTCTTTTCTTAAAATTAGAAAAAGGTGAAATCATAGTTAATGACAAGAGTATTGAAGAATACTTTCCTTCAGAAAAAGAATCTTTAATTTGGAAGAAACCCTTCTATCTTTTAGGGATTGCTACTCCTGAAGCTAAGTATGATCTTTCAATTAAAGTAAAAGGATCTTCAAAATCTTCTCAATTAGGTGCTGTTACTCTAGCTATCTCAAAAGCTTTAGCTTTGTTAAACGAAGAATTTTCTGTAGTTCTAAAGAAAAACGGTATGCTTACAAGAGACGCTAGAATGGTCGAAAGAAAGAAACCAAACTTAAGAAAAGCAAGAAAAGCCGCACAATTCTCAAAGAGATAATCTTTAATATAAATTAAATTAAATATAAAAACATATACTAAAGTTGTTTGGATAATTCTATTTTTAATAGATATAGCTTATTTAAAGAATTGTAAATGTATTTTAAAAGGATAAAGATTCTTTAAAGATGTTTTGGAGCTCAATAAGAGACCTCTGTAGTTCTTCGATTTTTCTCTCAATTTCTCTATTTGTTTTTTTAACAATGTTAACTTCAAATTCTTCTGAAATTTTATTTAAAACTTCTATTGGTGGGGAAATTTTCCCTGTTTCATAGGCACTAATTGTTTTTCCTGTTAATCCAATTCTTTTACCAAATCTATCCTGAGATATATTTAACCTTAATCTTAAATTTTTTATTTGTTTTCCAATCTCCATTTGTGCTAGAGAATACCATAAATTTATTTTGTATCAATAGTTAGAATTCTAGTAGTAATAAATTAAATCTAAGGAGGTGATTAATATAAAAATAAAACTTAAATTTAAGAGATTAATCTCATTTCTACTTGCGGGTGTTTTGGTTGGAGGGGCAGCGTATGCTGCTATTAGTAATAAAATTTATATGAAAGGAACATCTTTTACAACAGCAACCGTGGAATTAAAATTCTTAAAAAATTTAAGTCAAGGAATAGGTATCGAAAACTTAACCTCAGAACTAACTGGAATTACATTTGATGGGATTTTGAATGGATGGCAGCAAGATTACTTAGTGAAAGTAACAAACACTTCTAGAAAAAATATGAATGTTTGGTCTTATGCTAACTATCAAACTGATCAAGACCCAGCTTCACTAAGATACTCGCTTAATGTTGAGTTATTTCCGTGGAATGACCTAAATAACGATGGTGTACTTGATTCCGGAGAAGAGGGAGCTTCTTTAGGCAAAAAAACATTTGTTAAATGGAAAACAGAAGGGTTTGATCTAGGAAGTTTCGAAAGTAATAAAGTTTATGGATACATCCTTAGATTTTCATCGGCGGATATAACAGACGCAAAACAAGGCGCATCCGGTATATTTGACTTTGAGTTTGGTGTACTTCAGTAGTTAACTGCCCTTCTGCCCACTAGATGATAGAATCTAAAATATGGAAGAAAGACAAGAAAATCTAAATTTACTTAAACAAAGCTTAGATTATGATAAAAAAAATTTAAGAATCAACGAGCTTAAAAGAGAACTAGAATCAGAAAAAATTTGGAATGAATGGGAACTGGGGCAGAGATTATCAAAAGAACTTGGTACACTTCAGAAAGAAATTTCAGAAATAGAAGAACTTGAATTTTATTTATTGGAAGAAAATTCATCAGATTTTGATAAAAAATATCAAAAATTAAGATTAAAAACTTTTCTTGGTAATAATTACGATAAACTTGGTTGCATTTTGACAATTCATGCAGGGCAAGGCGGTGTTGAGGCAATGGATTGGGTTGCAATGCTTGGAAGAATGTATCAAATGTATTTTGATAAAAAAAAATACCACTACCAGTTAATAGAGGAGATTTCAGGAGATGAGGCAGGTTTTAAGCAACTTTCTTTTGAGGTTACAGACGAGTATGCATTTGGATTTTTAAAAAACGAAGCAGGTGCTCATAGATTAGTTCGAAATTCTCCATTTAATTCTGATAATCTAAGACAAACCTCTTTTGCTTTGGTCGAGATTATTCCATTGGTTGATGAATCCATTGATATAGAAATTAAAGACGAGGATGTTGAATTTGAAGCCTACCGATCTGGAGGAAAAGGGGGCCAGAACGTAAATAAGGTCTCTACAGCAGTGAGAATAAAACATAAGCCATCCGGAATAATTGTTGAGAATCAAACGGAAAGATTTCAAGGAAAAAATAGAGAAATCGCTATGGATATATTGAAATCTAAACTTTACGCACTTGAAGTTGAAAAACTAGAAAAAGCAAGAAAAGAAGTTAAAGGTGAATATAAAATTCCTGGTTGGGGAAATCAAATTAGAAACTATGTTTTAAATCCTTATAAATTAGTTAAAGATTTAAGGACTGACTATGAAACGGTTGAAGCAAATTCAGTTTTAGATGGGGAGTTAGAAGAATTTATTCAAAGAGAAGTTGGTATTTAAATATTTTATCGCAAATAAAATTATAAAAGAAACAGTAATTAAAATAGCGGTTTTGTATAAATCTTGATATATTTTTTGTGTTAAGTCTTTATTTTCTGAGATTTTCTCATCTTTATTGATTGAAACTCCTTTTGATTTTAGTTCATTATTTAAAGCTTGGATCTTAGCGTTTAGTTTAGGATTTCTTTTTTTCATGCTGATATTATATCTTATTTTTAAACTTTTTAATTTTATGGACAAATAATATACCCTTTATAGGTTATTTTATGAATCTAATAAAAAAAGAGCCTTTATCATCTAAAAATTTTTGCTAGTATATTAACATCGAGAACAAAATATGCTTAAAGAATTATTTATTTCAGAAGTAAGAGTTAATTTAATAAAATTTCTTGTTAAGAATTATAGTCAAGAATTTCATATTAGAGCGCTCGTAAGAGAGCTTGGTGTTGAAATAAACGCTATTAGGAGAGAATTAGAGAAGTTAAATAAACTGGATATTTTAATCCGAAATCCTTGGGGTAATAAAATTTTCTACAAGATGAATGTTTTAAGCCCAGTCTATCCGGATTTTGTTTCACTGATTTATAAAGAAGAAGGAATTTCTTTGAAGTTTCTGAAAGCTAAAGATACTTTAGGAAATATTAAATTCTTAGCGCTATCTAAAGAATTTTGTAAAGGAAGAGAGGCTTCGGCTTTAGAGTTAGATTTATTAATTGTTGGAAATCCGAATATTAACGTGTTGGAAAATATTATTTCTAAATTTGAACAAGAGGAAAGGGAGATTAATTACTCAATACTTTCTGAAGAAGAATTTATCCAGAGAAAAAGAAAATTTGATACATTTGTGATTAAGTTTTTAATTCAACCAAGAATCATGATATTTGGTGATGAGTTTGAGATTACAAGGATTTCCTAATGTTTAAGAATAATTCTTCAAAAGTTTTAGTTGTTACTATTTTAGCAACATTAGCTCTGTTAATTTCACTTCCTAGAATTGATATTAAGTATGAAACCAAATACTTTAATATAGATTCTTATATTGGGGGGTACATAATTAATTTACCCTTTACAACTAAATTTGTTGATTTTAGCGATTTTAAAAAGGGTTTAGATATTGAAGGAGGGGTGAAAGTTGTAATCAGGCTTGATATGGCCCAAATTCGTTCTGAGGATCAACAAAAATCTGCAGAATCTGTTCGAGATATTTTAAATAGAAGGATAAACTATCTTGGTGTTTCCGAAACCTCAACATATATTTCTAGATCTAATAATGAATACCGAATTATAGTAGAAATTCCTGGGCAGAAGAACCTTGAGGCAGCAATTAAGTCTATAGGGTCTACCGCTCAGCTAAAATTTAAAATAGTAAAACCTGGTTTAAGCTGGCCAATTACTGACCCAAATCTCACAATTAATGATGTTTTTGTAGATAGTACTATTACTGGTAAAGATTTGATTGGGAGTGATGTAAGTTTTGAGTCAACAAATAACCAACCTGTAATTCAACTTAAATTTTCAAATGATGGAAGGGAAAAATTTTCTAGTTTAGTCAAACAAAATGTTAAAAAACCTATCGGAATTTTCCTAGATGATAATCTTCTTCAAGCCCCTATTGTTTCTGAAGAATTAGCTAATGGTTTAACAACAGATCCTACTATTACTGGCGTTGACTTAGAGACAGCAAAAAATATCTCCTCACTAATAAGAGCTGGAGCTCTTCCGGTTCCTATTGAAATTGTTCAACAATCCTTTATTGGAGCAACACTAGGTCAAGAATCTATTAATAAAAGTTTGATAGCTGGATTCATTGGGTTATTTATCATATTCATCTTTTTGAACATAACATATAAAAATCTTGGGTTTATTGCATCTATCTCACTTCTTATATATGTTGTATTTGTCCTTGCTACATTTAAATTACTTAATGTTGTTATCTCTCTTCCAGGAATTGCAGGGTTTGTATTTTCGATTGGTGTTGCATGTGATGCATGTATTCTGATATTCGAAAGAATCAAAGAAGAATCTAGATGGGGTAAGCCTTCAGCAATTGCAATAATGAATGGTTACGATAGAGCTTGGTCTAGTATTAAGGATTCTAACTTTTCAACTTTATTAGCTTCATTTATATTATTTCAATTTGGATCCGGGTTTGTAAAAGGTTTTGCATTAACATTGGCTATAGGTATAATTTTCTCTCTAATCTGTTGTGTTTATATTTCTAGGATTTTGGTAAGTACATTTATCAAGGAAGTTAAATTTAAATAAAATGAAAATACTAAATTATTCAAAATTATTAATCGCAATTTCTTTACTAATTATTATTAGCGGTATCTATATTATTTCAACTTTTGGTTTTAAAACATCTATCGAATATACTGGAGGAACCGTTTTTTCTTTTAATAGCTCTAAACAAGAGGACCTTATTTCTATAAAAAGTTTACTAAAGGAACTTGGTTTTGAGACTTCGGATGTTTCCCAGGATAAGCAATTAATTAAAATTAAGGTATCCGAAACTAATCCAGATAGAGTTGTAGAATTAAAAGATAAAATATTAGCTTTTAATAAAGATCTTAAACTTGAAGGAATAGAGACTGTTGGTTCATCAATGGGTATAGAGTTTGCTAAGAATTCTTTTATTGCAATAGTGCTCTCTCTACTTGGAATCTTAGTATTTGTAACCTACACATTTTATAATTTACCAAATAATATTCCTTCATGGCAATTTGGATTGGCAACACTTGGCGCAATGTTTCACGACGTACTTATTGTAATTTCATTTTTTAGTTTGATGGGGTACTTTTATGGAGTTGAAATCGATTCTTTATTTCTTACCGCATTGTTGACTATAATCGGATTCTCAGTTAACGACACAATTGTCGTTTTTGATAGAATTAGAGAGAACCTTATTAAGTACAATAATAAAATGAGTTTCTATGAAATTGCTAATCTGTCTGTTTTTGAAACTTTAAATAGATCATTAATTACTTCATTTACAGTTATTTTAATTATGTTCTCACTTTATTTATTAGGTGGAGAATCCATCAAATACTTCTCCTTAGCATTAGTTGTCGGTATTGCTGCCGGTACTTACTCTTCAATTTTTATTGCAACTCCATTTGTTCTTTTTATCAATAATAACTTCAAAAAGAGCTAATGTTTGATTGGGATGTTCAGCACAAACCATCTACTTTTAAAGAATTGTCTGATAACTTACTTTCAGTAAGAATTGGCAATTTAACTAAGGATCAGTATTTTAACCCACCACAACCTGTTACTTTTATCTCAGAAACCTATTTTGATTCATTTTTAATTGAAAATTTAAAAAAGGCCAAAGAAATAATTTTTGATGCTATAAAAAATAATGAGTTAATAATTATTCACGGTGATTATGATGCGGACGGGGTTTGTGCAACTTCTATAATTTTAAAAACTATAAAAGAGACCCTAAATTACCCACTTTGTGAGTATATAATTCCAGATCGCTTTGAGGATGGTTATGGTCTTAGTGATAAAACTTTACAGAAAATTTTAGACCTTTCTTTTAATCAGAAACATTTACTAATTACTGTAGATTGCGGGATAACCTCTGTTTCTCAAATTAATGAGCTAAAGAAAAGGGGAAACCGGGTTATTTTAACAGACCATCACCACAAACCGGATGTACTTCCAGAAGCTGATGCAATTGTATGGAGTGATAAAGTTGTTGGAACAACTCTATCATGGATCCTTTCTTTAGGTCTTGGAAATAAAGATCCTAAGTACCTTTCTTTGGCTTCAATAGCCACAATCACAGATGTTTTTCCTCTTGTAGATATAAATAGGTCGATAGTAAAGTATGGAATTAAAGTTTTACAAACTAATCCCCCGTTATCAATTAAAAGTCTTTCTGCGTATTTAGGAAAATCTTTTAAGGATATTGGAACATACGAATTGGGATTTGTAATTGGTCCAAGACTAAACTCATCGGGAAGAATCGGTAGTGCTGATTCCTCAATAGAATTTATGATTTCTGAGAATGAGGATTTAATTAATGACTTGATTTCAAAGATAGATGCAATCAATCAAAGAAGACAACAGATAACTGAGGAATCTTTGGAAAGCTTGTCAGTGGATGAAAACAATCTGCCTAAAATTGTTATTGTCTATAATCCAAACTTTCATGAAGGTGTAATGGGTCTTATAGCCTCTAAGATTGTTCAGAAATACCATAGACCGGCTCTAGTTATATCCACTAGTCACGATAAGCTAAAAGGAAGTGCTAGGTCTATTAAAGGGATTAACATAATTGATATTCTTAATAGTTATAAAGATATGTTTCTATCCGTGGGAGGTCATGAACTTGCAGCTGGATTTTCTCTTTCAGAAGACAAACTCCCAGCTCTTAAAGAGATTTTAGCTTCCCATATGGATGAGTTCTACTCAGACTTCTCTTTTGTTAAAAAAATTAAGATTGATGCTGATATTGAATTTAGCCTTATAGATATGGGTTTAATTAAGTATACAAAATCTATGGAGCCTTTTGGTCCGGGAAACGAGGAGCCCTGTTTTAGTACTAAAGGTTGTATTATCAAAGATAAAAAATTTATAGGTGAGAAGAAAAATCATTTAAGCCTAATTTTAGAGAACTCTGAAAAATCTTTTAAGGCTCTTTTATTTAATTACGACAAAGTTTTTGAGAATTTATATCTTGGTCAAAAGATTGACATTGTCTATAAAATTAGAAAAAATGAATACAATAATAATGTTTCAATTGACTTAAACTTAATTGATATAAAGTTAAATAATGACTGATATTACTCTTAGCAAAAAATTTCTTGTTAACTTTCTTATCCTTGTAACTAAAGGTTTAAATTTTTTTGATCTTCAAATAAGAACTCTTTTCTTAGTGGTACTTACAGCATCCTTTTCTTTTTTCTTCTGGAATATCAGACATATGAGCTTTGAGGATTTTATGAAATCAACTAGAAGAACCCCAGTTCTATCTTTATCTGATACCGTACCGTTTAATATACTAAATTCAAAATCCCAGGTTATAGCAAATGAAAACACCAGCCAACCCACCTCCCCACTTAAAGAGGTTTTGAAGTTAAGACCAATAAACATTTTAGCTAAAAGTTATATTGTTTATGACGCAAAAAATTCAAGGGTAATCTCTGATAAGAACCCCGCTGTGCAGTTACCTCCAGCCTCTTTAGTGAAATTGCTTTCTGTAATGGTTTTTACAGATAATTTGAATTTAGATAATTACACTTTAGTTCCAGATGAGTGTACTAAAGTAAATGGTCAAAAATTAGGTTTTAAGGTTGCTGAAAAGGTTTCTATAAAAGACTTACTTTACTCATCCTTAATTTTTTCTGCTGCAGATTCTGTTTGTACGCTATCTAAGGTTAATTCAGATCGGGATTTAGTTTTTTTTAATTCCTATTCACAGCAAATTGGAATGAAGAATTCTAATTTTACTAATTACATTGGTTTGGATTACGAAGATAATGTCACAACCTCGCAAGACGTATTAACTATGACTTTAAGTTTTATGAAAAAAGATATATATAATGATATTGTAAAACTTAAATCCTACAAACTTGAAAACGGTAAAGTTATTTATAATACTAATAAAATGCTGTTTGAGAACCAGTACTCTATCGGTATTAAAACTGGTACAACAGGAGAAGCTAACGAAAACTTAATTTATCGATATAAAAATGAGGAATCTAAAAAAGATATTATTGTAGTAATTCTGAATTCATCAAATAGGTACCAAGATACTAAAAATATAATTTCAAATATTTATTCTGCTTTAGAATAGTACTTTGGATCAAGAGCAGGGGTGTAGGCAGTTATTCTTCCTTTTTCCCCTGTAGCAAGTTCTATTGAGCCCTTGAAGACATAAATTGGTTGTATGTTTGTGTTTAGGGAAGTCTCATCAAAATTATCATAGTAAGCAACCTCTACACTTTCTATTGAAATAGTTTTTATGTTTGTTGTTTCAATATTTGGTATAAACCTAAATTCTGAGTTATTAATTTTGATTTCAGAAATTACAAAATTTTTAGCTTTTAATTGAGTTTCGACAACATTTGTAATTGGATTTAAATCAAATAGTTGTTCATTGTAAGAGAGTTTATAATCTATTTTGTTTAATTTAATTAGAGGAAATCTATAGTTTTTAAAGGATGCTTCTACTTCAGGCCTTAAACTTGCAACATAGAAATATATCTGAGGAAAATCAAATCTTTTTGATACAACTTTCTTATCATCAATACTTCTATAAATCTTCAAATAACAAAGCTCTGAGCTTATGTTATTGCTTTCAATTAGGTAATTACTTTCGAATCTAAGGAATGTTGGCTCTATGACTAAGCTATCAAGCTCCTCTTTACTAAATCTTCCACTGTTTCTTAAGAAATTAAGAGAGAAATTTGAAGGTATTTCGTTAGAGATAAAGTTCCCTCCTGTAACATAACTCTTTAAAAATGTAACCTCAGATCCTTGTGGGAATTGAATTATTTTTTTGTTAACTTTGTTAATTTCAAATTGAAGGCCGTTTTTTGCCCATACAAACTTATTACTTATTTCTCCGTTATCAACTAAACTAAGATCGTCATAACCTGATTCTAGAGCAATTCTTTTTGCAGTTGGGAGGTAATCGATATCTTCTAATTTTGAAAAATTGTATTCATATAACTTCATTTGTTTGTTCTCAAGGTTTTTCCATTGAGAGTCTGGATTACCAATATATAGAATAGTTGTATTTGATAAGTTGTATTTTAGAGAAGGGTCCTGAGTAAAATTAATCGGATTAATATAGTAGGGGATAACTTCTTCTTGAGTTGCTTTTTGTGCTTGAGAGGCGAAATCAGAGATTATTGGTGAAACATAAATAAAAATTGCTATTACAATTACTATTCCAATACCTATATTAACCAACTTTCTAATAAAATTAGCCATCTCGTAAAGTTTCATACAAAAATATTATCATATTTAATCGTGATAAAATTGGATATATGTCAGTCAGAACAAGAATAGCACCAAGCCCAACAGGGGAATTTCATGTTGGCGGTCTACGAACACTTTTATTCAACTACGCTTGGGCTAAGAAAAATAATGGTCAATTCTTAATTAGAATTGAAGACACAGATAGAAACAGGTTTGTTGAAGGGGCGACAAGCAGGATATTAGAGGTTGTAAAAGAGTATGGTCTTGATTGGGATGAAGGTCCAGTTAAGGGTGGTACTTGCGGACCCTATATTCAATCTGAAAGACTTAATATTTACCGAGAGTATATTGATAGACTTTTAGAAGGTAAAAACGCTTACTATTGTTTTTGTACTCCTGAAAGACTAGATAAACTAAGAGATGAGTATTCCTCCGAGAACAGAACTTTTAAATACGATAGACACTGTCTATCTTTAAATGAAATTGAGGTAAAAAATAAATTAGATTCTGGGGTTGGGTTTGTAGTTAGATTAAAGGTCCCTGAAAATGAAACCGTTACTTATGAGGATATCGTATTAGGTGAGATATCAATTCCCACAAAAGAGATTGACGACCAAGTTTTATTAAAGTCAGACGGGTTCCCCACATACCATTTCGCTGTTGTGGTTGATGATTATTTAATGAAGATTAGCCATGTTCTAAGAGGTGTTGAGTGGCTTCCTTCAACACCCAAGCATATATTACTTTATAGATTTTTCGGATTTCCTGAACCTAAATTTGGACATCTTCCGAATCTTAAAAATTTAGGATCCAGTAAGAAAATGTCAAAGAGGGATGGTTCAATATTTGCAATAGATTTTTTAAAAGATGGGTACCTCCCAGAAGCAATGCTGAACTTTTTAATGTTTCTTGGCTGGAACCCTGGAACTGAGAAAGAAATATATTCTCTAGAAGAGTTTATAAAAGATTTTGATTTAAGTAAGATACAAAAGACAGATTTGGTTTCTTTTAACAAAGAAAAACTTGATTGGTTCAATAATCAGTATATGTGGAAAATAACCAATGAGGAATTTTTAGAAAGACTTAAATACTGGTCTCAACGATTTAATATGCCTTGTTTGTTAAATGATTTATCTGAAATTTATTCGCATCAACAGTTAGTTAGCATAATTGTGTTAATCAAAGAGAGGATAACTGTCTTTTCTGACTTTGATAAAAGCGTAGATTACTTTTTAAATTCCCCACAAATTGATAGTTTGGTATTGGGCAAGTATTCTAATGATCCTAAAAAAGTTCTGGAATACTTTTACAATTTAATTTCAATTCAATCGGATTTTTCTTTTGAAAACTTAGATCCTCTTTTACACAATAGTGTTAAAGAAGATGGTTTAACAATGAAGGAATACTTTATGACTTTGAGAATTGCAATTACTGGTGAAACCGTTACTCCACCGATAATAAATATTATTAGTGTGATTGGTAAAGAAGTAACATTGAATAGAATTAAAAACGCAATCGATGCACTTTAATTTAAATTACCTGATTCAATTCTACTTTAAATAGATATAAGTTATTACCAAAAAATAAAATGGTGCTAAACTTAATTCATGAAAAATAAAACACCAATAAAACAAGAAATAAACCCAAATAAAAATATAGCTCTTCAATCTGCAATTGCTCAGATTGAAAAAAACTTTGGTAAAGGTTCTATCATGAAGTTAGGTGAAGGAAGTTTATATAAAGATATTGAAGTTACCCCAACCGGTTCCCTGGCTTTAGATTTAGCTTTAGGTCTTGGTGGAATTCCTAAAGGAAGAATTATTGAGATTTATGGACCTGAGTCCTCAGGTAAAACAACATTAGTACAACATATAATAGCTGAAGCACAAAAAATGGGAGGTACCGCCGCTTTAATTGACGCCGAACATGCATTCGATCCCGTATACGCCGAAAAAACCGGAGTTGATGTTACAAATCTTTTAGTTTCTCAACCTGACAATGGAGAACAAGCCTTAGAGATTGCTGAAACACTTATTAGATCAAACGCAGTTGATATTATAGCAATTGACTCTGTCGCTGCTTTGACACCAAGAGCAGAGATTGAAGGTGAGATGGGTGATAGCTTTGTTGCTCTTCAAGCAAGACTGATGTCCCAAGCTTTGAGAAAAATTACAGGAGCAATTAGTAGATCAAACTGTACTGTAATATTTACAAATCAATTAAGAATGAAGGTTGGTGTGATGTTTGGAAACCCAGAAATAACTCCAGGTGGAAATGCTTTGAAATTTTATGCGTCAGTTAGAATGGAAATTAGAAAAGCTGAAACTATCAAAGACGGAGATAATGTTATAGGAATTAGAGCTAAAGTTAAAGTTGTGAAGAATAAAGTAGCCCCGCCTTTCAGAACCGCTGAGTTCGATATTATGTTCAGTAAAGGGATATCCAAAGAAGGAAACGTACTTGATATTGCTTCTGATATGAATCTGATTAAGAAAAGTGGGTCTTGGTATGAGTACAATGGTGCCAAGATTGCCCAGGGTAGAGACAGCGCTAAGCAGTACTTAGTAGAAAATCCTAAGATTACAGAGACCTTATACGCTGAAATTAAGAAATTAGTTCTATCCGGTAAAGAAGCTGTTCCTCTAGAGATTGCTATAGAAGAAACAGAAGATGATTCCTCAAAAACTGAAGAATAATTTCAACTTTAAGAAAATCTTGAAATACTGCTCTCTTTCCATTAAATCTGAAAGTGAGGTAATTCGTAAGCTTCGTGATTATGAAGTCTCCCCTGAGGAGCTAACGGAGATGGTAGATACCCTCAGAGTGTTCAAGTTCTTTTTTTCAGATGATGAGTATATCTCTAGATTTCTTGAAAACCTTTCTTCTCAGAAAGGGTACTCTAAAATTCAACTTAAACAGAAGCTTACTCGAAAGGGGTTGCCATCAAAACTAATAAACTATCACTTGGACCAATTTTATAAAATAAATGAATCAGACCAAGCAGATAAATTTATCAAAAAGAATTACTCTAAGTTACTAAGAAAAGATAAAAATAAAAGAATAAATTTCCTTATTTCTAAAGGTTTTGGGGTTGATAGCATCAAAAAAAGATTGATAGAGTATGACCTATAGTTATTATCACTTTATTTGACATAATTACCCAAACAACCTAAAATCTATTTGTTTTTGTAAAGTAATTATAATTTCCGGAAAGGTTTACTGTCGTTTACGTATGGTAAAAATAACAAACTATGAATTTGATACTAATTATCCTTATTATTGCTCTATTTGCCTTTGTTCTATACCTAGTTTTAGTTAAGAAGCTTGATTTATCATCTTTTATATCAAAATCATCCCAACCAAGTAATTCATTTGAGAAGACTGAAGTTTATCTTGAAGCTAAGCAGAAATCTTTCGAAATTGTTCTAGATGCCAAAAATGAGGCACTAAGAATTAAGAACGAGACCGATGAGTATGTAAGAAATAAAAAAAATGAAATTTCAGATGATAGCGCAAAGATTACAGCTAGGACAACAATGCTTGAGTCCAGAGAAAACGAGCTTAAAAGAAAAGAGGAAGACTCATTAAATCTTAAAACAAATCTTGAAACTAAAGTTAAAAATTATGATGAACTTATTCACGCTGAGCAGGACAAACTTGAAAAAATTTCAAGACTTACAGTAGAGGAAGCTAGAAAAAGATTGATTGAAACAGTTGATAGGGAACTTAAAGAAGAATATGGAAAAAAGATTAGAACCTACGAAGAAGAATTAAAGTTTAATGCCGAAGAAAAAGCTAAACAAATTTTAATAGATGCTATGAGACAGGGTGCCTCTGATTATGTAGTTGAGTACACTTCCTCAAGAATAAAACTTCCTGACGATGAGTTGAAGGGAAGAATTATTGGTAAAGAAGGAAGAAACATTAAAACTTTCGAAGAAGTAACTGGAGTTGAAGTTGATTTAGACTCATCACCAGGAGATTTGGTTATTACATGCTTTGATCCCGTTAGAAGGGAGATTGCAAAACTTGCAATGCAAAGGTTGATTGCCGATGGAAGAATTCAACCAGCTAAAATTGAAGAAATAGTTGAAAAAACTAAAACAGAAATGGATCAGGTTATCTTTAAAGAAGGTACTGAGTTATGCCATAAACTAGGAATCTATAATATTCCTAAAGAAATTATCCATACACTAGGAAGATTCAGATATAGATTCTCATATGGTCAAAATATGATTGAACATGTAATGGAAGTTGTAAAGATTGGAGTATCCATTGCTTCAGAACTTAAGGCAGACACAGAGATTGTTAAACTAGGTTGCTTACTTCATGATATTGGTAAAGTCATTATGGATAAAGAAGGTTCCCACGTTGATATTGGTGTTGATTACTTAAGAAAATTTAAAATCAACGATAAAGTTATTAATTGTGTGGCTGAACATCACGAAGATAGGCCATTTAGTTCGATTGAATCAGCAATTGTTGCCTTAGCTGACCATGTTAGTGGTGCTAGACCTGGAGCAAGAACCGATGATTACGAATCATATGTTAAGAGAATGAGAAATCTTGAGGAAGCTGCTACATCTTTTGACGGTGTTGATCATGCGTTTGCATTGTCAGCTGGAAGAGAAGTTAGAGTCTATGTGAAACCTACACAAGTTGATGATTATTCCACATCTTTTTTAGCAAGAGAAATTGCTAAAAAAATTGAATTAGAACAAACATATCCTGGTGTTGTAAAAATTGTTGTTATTAGAGAAACTAGACAATTAGCAACAGCAAAATAATTTTCATAATTAATTAAATATTTTGGAACTTTCTAGATCCTATCTAGAAAGTTCCTTGATATATTAGCTAAATTTCATAATATAATAACTGATATGTTACTAACAAACCTAATTTACTTATCTTTAATTATTTTAGGAATTTATCTTTTAGCTCATGTATTAAACTCAATTTTCAAATCTATATCAATTATATTGATTATATTGATTTTGATTGTATTATTGAAATCAATGAATGAACCTGTTGAGATATTTGGTAAGTTTAAAGTTTCGAATTTTAAAATGGAGATAATTAAATGAAATTATTATTTATAGGGGATATTGTTTCAAACCCTGGGTTAGAAGTTGTTAAAAAGTTTTTACCAATTATTAAAAAAGAATACGAGCTTGACTTTGTAATTGCAAATGCAGAAAACGCTGAAGGTGGGAGAGGGGTTTCATTTGAAACTTTAAATATCTTACAATCTTCAGGATGTGATTTTTTTACAAGTGGGGATCATGTTTTCTGGCAAAAGAACTCAGAAGATCTTCTAGATAAATTTCCTATTATTAGACCTGCAAATTATCCGGTTGAAACTCCTGGGTTTGGATACAAAATTGTTGATACAGCTAATGATAGAAGAATTCTAATTATTAATGCAATGGGAAGAACTTTTTTAAATGAAAGATTAGACGACCCATTTAGAAAAATTGATGAAATCCTAGAAATAACATCATCCCAAAAAATTGATTTAAGGGTCGTAGATTTTCACGCTGAAGCTACAAGCGAGAAATTAGCAATGGGATTTTACTTAGATGGTAGGGTAGATATTGTTGTTGGTACTCATACACATGTTCCTACTTGTGATCAAATGCAATTACCAAACGGTACCTTCTACGTATCAGACCTAGGTATGTGTGGGAATATTGACTCAGTACTGGGTGTAAAAAAAGAAATCATTATAGACCTATTTTTGACAGCCAGGAATCAAAAATTCAGTTGGGAAGAGGTAGGTAGAAAAGCATTTAGAAGTGTTTTTGTTGATACTGTAAACAACGTAATTAAAAGAATTGATTACGAAGCTTAATATATGATTATTTTTTTGAAAAATTTGAAAGGAGGTGTATTTAAATGAACAAACAAGATATTGTAAACGCACTTGCTGAATCAACTGGAATGACTAAAGTTGACTCTTCAAAAGCATTAGATGCTTTCGTAGAAGTTATCACTAACGCTCTAGTTAAAGGCGAAAAAGTAACTTTGACTGGTTTTGGAACTTTTGAATCAAGATCAGTTGCTGCAAGAATGGGAAGAAACATTAAAACTGGTTCTCCAATCAAAATCCCAGCTAGCAGAAGACCTGCTTTCAAAGCAGGAAAAACTCTTAAAGATGCTGTTAAAGCATAATTAAGTCCTTGCTAAGTAAATGACGGGAGCTTTGTTTAAAACAAAGCTCCCGTTATTAAAAAGATTTAATTATTTCTTTTGTAAAAAGAAGAAGAATTCAGATCCTTTTCCATTGCCGTCACTTTTTGCAGAGATTTTACCCCCCATTCCTTCGACTAACTGTTTTGTAATATAAAGACCTAAACCGGTTCCGGTTGATTCTGCCATTGTTTCATAAGAGTTTTCTAGTTTTCCAAATTTTCTAAATAGTTTAGGCATATCTTCCTTTGAAATACCTTTACCGTCATCAATAACAGATACTTTTACGAAGTTATCGTTGTGTGATATTTTTACTTTAATTGTTCCGTTCTTTGTAAATTTGATTGAATTTCCGACTAAGTTATAAATAACTTCTTTAAGTCTTTTTTTATCACCAAGAATATTGTTATCTGTCCCATCATGTTCGAAGACTATTTTTGATCCATTTTCTTTTACCTTTGCGTCAAAATCAGTAAGTGTTTCGCTGATAATCTTTTCTATCTCAAAAATTTCCATCTTGAATTCAATTTTACCTTGTTCAATTTTTGAAACACTTAGCATGTCATTTATAAGGCTTAGCATTCTCTCTGAAGAGTTAATTGCTTTGTTTATATATTCTGATTGTTTTGCATTCAGTGGCCCAGCTTTCTCTTCCTGAAGTAACCAGAGATAGCTTTTAATTATAGTCATTGGAGTTCTTAATTCGTGAGAAGTAATTGTAATAAAATCATCTTTTGATATTTCAGACTTTTTTTCTGGAGTTACGTCAGTTAGAGTGAGAACATACTCTTCATTACCCGGGATTTCTGTAGTAATAACTGAAATTCTTAGGTTGAAATAGAATTCCTTATCATCAATTATTTGTTTCAAACCATTCAAGTTTATGCTTGTGCTATTGATAAAATTTTTAATAGGGATTATCTTTTCGTTCTTATCAACTAGAAATAAAACTGAGTCTATTTTTTTACCCATCAAATCATGATTCTTACCAAAAAAGATTTCACTTTTTTTATTTGCTAAGGTGATTTTAAATTTACTATCTAATACAAAAATACATTCAGAGATATTGTAGATTAATTTCTGAGATTTCTTTTGCGCTACATACAATTCTCGATTTTTAAGGTATAGCTCTTTCTCGAGATTAATTTTTGGCATAGGTTATAATTCTATCTTATATTTATTACTTTTTGAATAAATTATGCTTTTTTATGACTTCATCGCATACTTCAACTGATGCATCCCCGAAAATTTCTTCAAAAGATTTTATTAGTTTTTTAAGTGCGTCATCTGGTGTTGAAAGGATATTAATTACATCCCCTTTAATTTCTATAACTTTTGTTGCTCTTGCTCTGTCTATGGCGACTCGGGACCCTACAATATTTGATTGTTCTAAAATAATTTCTCTAATTATTGTACTAATTTCGTTTTTCATTTAATCTATCAGGGTTTAGCATCAAAACTCCATAAGTTACGAAGGATATTGACATAAAAAATATTAAATCAGATAGAGAACCATTTGTTTTTTCAGAAACAAACAACTCAAAAAGGTTATCAGCAAAGTATTGGCATAATAACCCAATTAATATTAGCTGTAGGGCTTGTTTGTACATACCACCAAGTTTTTTTGAAAACAGTAAAATTGATACAACATAAGTTGAAAGAAATACGCTTCCAACAATGTAGAAAGTATCTATATCTAGGTTGGTAAATGAAGTAAAGATATCCTGATTTCTAATCAGACAAATTGCAATGTAATTTAGTATTAAGATCAAAGCTGAAAGAAGTAATAAATTAAAATTTTTTAAAATATTTTCATATGTCCCAATAGCTTTCGACATAAAATAAACTGCTAATAAATAAAATGGATCAATAAAAATAAAGAAGAAATCATATATATTTTGTGGAGTAGTAGATTTAGAGTCTAGGAAATAGAAAAATTCACCAACAGCCCACATTGATAGGGCTAAGGAAACGAATATCATTGAAAGCCCCATGTAACTCTTAGTAAATCCCCAGAGAATACTTCTTTGGTAACTTAAGTAAGCTCCTAACAGAGATACTGATATTATTAAACCTGCGAAAATATCTCCAAATAGCTCTTGGCCTTCGAACCAGACCGAGAGATGGTAGCCTCCCCAGAATACCGTTGTGGAAATGAAGAATAGTGTTACATAAAAATTAAAAGCTTTATTTGAGATTTGGGGCAAGTTTTTATTTTTCATACTCTATTTATTCATATATATTATCAATAGGATACTTCATTCCCCTCCTAAAGTGCAATACATCTTTATCTTTAGGTTTAAATGTTTCTGTAAGAAATGAAATTATTTTTGAAGTATCGAATTCTTTACAAGAATAAAGATCAATAGTTACAAACCCCCTTTTTGCGAAAGTATGAATTGTTATATGAGATTCTTGTATAAAAACTGCACCAGTAAAGCCACCTGGATCCTTACCTCCTAAAATTAAATTACCTTCAGATTTTATAATCATTGGTTCTGTGATTTTGTGCATACCTGCAAGGTTTACTAATGTGTTTAAAACATCGTAGCAAGTTTCCATGTTGTTGAGGGAAGAGTATTCGCAGCCGTAGGCATCAAAGATTAAATGTTCACCAAAAGCGGACGTTTTTTCAATCATTAAAGTAAATTAGATACTATAATTATTGAATTGTAAATAACATTTAATGTAATACAATAAATTAATGAAAGATCTTGCCCATTTTAAAGAGAAGAGTCTAGTGAAGCACCACTTTGTTCCTAATAAAGATACAAAAAAAAGAGCTAGGCTATTACATCATAAATTTTTTTATTTTTATTCTTCAATATTTGTAGTTTTATTTTTATTAATAAATGTTTCTAAATCAATTAAACCTGGTGTTTTGGGATATTCGTCAGAAATAACAGTTAGACAATTATTAGACGGTACAAACAAAGAGCGAGAAAAAAATGGTAAAAAGCCCTTAGTTATAAATGAAAAATTATCCAAAGCCGCAAAATTAAAAGCTGACTATATGTTTTCTAAAAATTTTTGGGCGCATACAGCTCCGGATGGAACTCAACCTTGGGAGTTCGTATTAAAAGAGGGTTATGACTATGCCTATGCTGGAGAAAATTTAGCTAGAAATTTTTATTACTCACAGGAAGTTGTTGATGCTTGGATGAATTCACCATCACATAAAGAGAACTTGTTATCAGAGAATTATGATGAAGTTGGATTTGCAGTTGAGAATGGTATTTTAGATGGTTACGAGACGGCACTTGTGGTTCAGTTTTTTGGACGTCCAAAAAATTTAGCAGCAATTACTACTACTGAAGATCAATCAAGATATCTAAATTCCCTTAACGAGAAGGTTTCTACAATGGGAATCTCAACTAAAACTAACTCTAATTCTGCTACTGTTGATATACCATCTTTGTTTAGATATATTGCTTTTACAATTCTTGGTTTTGTTTTAGCCTTATTTATCTTAGATATTTATTACTCAAAGACTAGAGGGGTGGATAAATTTACAGGTCATACCTCAGCTCATATAATGGTTTTATTGGTAACAATGTTTAGTGTTTATATTATTTTTAAGAATGGAAACATTTTATGAACCACAGAAAACATATTTTTGAATATACATTTATAGGCATTTATTTTGCTTTTTTGATTTATTTCTTCCAGTTTTTATCTTTCAGCCCGTATAGTAGCTATATATTCTCAGCTTCGTTACCTGCCTTTTATCTTCTTTGGTCCTTACTTCACCACTATTTTGAGGAAAGATTAAATTTAAATATTTTCCTTGAATATTTGTCAATTAGCCTTTTTGTCTTTATAATACTTATTATCGCCTCAAACTTATAAATGAAGATATCTATTATAATTCCTACTTACAACGAGGAGGAAAACATAAAAATCTTAATACCGCTCTTAGTTGCTAAATTTAAAGAATTTAAAAACTATGATTTTTCTATTTTATTTGTAGATGGTAATTCTAGGGACAGGACTGTGGCTGTTGTTAAATCATTACAAAAAGATTTCAAAAATATTTTTTTGATTGAAGAGGAATCCAAGTCTGGTTTAGGTGGGGCATATATTAAGGGCTATATCTATTCAATGGATAAATTAAAAGCCGATTATGTAGTTGAGATGGATGCTGATCTACAACACAATCCAGATGACTTTCCAAAATTAATTTCTAAAATAAAAGATGATTATGATTTAATAATCGGCTCTAGATATATTAGAGGTGGTTCGGTTCCTAAAGAGTGGGCTTTAAACAGAAAATTTATTTCTTACTTTGGTAGTTTATTTTCTAGAATTATTTTAAGAATAATGAAGATAAAAGATTTTACTTCTGGGTTTAGAGTAACTAAAGTTAAAGGTATTTTAGATCAACTTGACTTAACTCAAATAAAATCTAAAGGATTTGCTTATAAAATGGATATGCTTATCCGTATATATGAGATGAAAGCAAAGATTGTGGAAGTGCCTATTGCCTTTGGGTTACGGGATAGGGGAACGTCTAAGATGGAGAAGAAGAATTTTAGAGACTCTCTAGAAGTTGTTTTATATTTTGCACTCCAAAGAAATAAAAATTTTATCAAATTTGTTATTGTTGGTTTTGGTGGGCTTTTTACCGACCTATTAATTTTTAATTTATTGTCTCTTAAGATACCATCCTCAACATCAAGTTTAATTTCTGGAATTTTTGCTCTAACTTTCACTTTCTTAATGAATAATTTCTGGTCTTTTAGTGAGAGGCAGAAGAAAAGATTGAGAGAAATATTACCTATTTTTATTGTCTATGCAACTAGCTCATATATCCCAATTATTCTTAGAAGTTATTTAATTTATTTCTTAGAGTCTATTTATGGAGATTCATTGATAGTAAGTAATGCTGGATTTTTAATTGGTGTAGTATTTGGAATTATCTGGAACTTCACTGTTTATAGTAAAATTATATGGAAGAAAAAATAATGAAACAACATAAACTCGACATCTCAATTGTAATTCCTTGCTTCAACGAAGAAGAAAGGATTATATCGTCTATCAGTACTATTGTATCTTTTATGAACTCCTTTAACCCATCGTTTGAAATAATAATTGTAGACGACGGCTCTAGAGACAGTTCTGTTACTTTAATTAAAAATTATATTTCAACCAGAGACAATATTTATCTAATTGAAAATCCTCATAAAGGAAAGGGTTTTGCTGTTAGAACTGGTGTTCTTATGTCTGAAGGAAAGTATGTTTTAATGTCTGATGCTGACTTGGCTACCCCAATAGATGAGATTAAGAGGCTACTTGTTTGGGTTGAGAATAACAATTACGACATTTCAATGGCGTCTAGGGAGGGTCTTGGTGCTTCCAGATCTGATGAACCGTTTATAAGACATCTAATGGGGAGAGTTTTTAATTTTTTAATTAAATTAATTGTGGGATTATTTTACAACGATACTCAATGTGGTTTTAAATTAATTAAAGGGGATGCTGCTAGAGATATATTCAATAGGATGATTTTGTTTGGAGATGATGCAAGGGTTGTAAAGTACCCCAAAGTCACTGCATTTGATGTTGAGGTTTTGGTTATTGCAAAAAATGACGGATTAAAGGTTAAAGAAGTTCCAGTTGCTTGGAGCTATATTCCAACTAAAAGGGTTTCAGCGATTCGGGACTCTATACTTATGTTGCTTGAAATATTAAAAATAAGAATTAACGATTTATTTGGGAGATATAAAAAGAGATAGAAAGGGTTACTTATGAAGATTTGCGTAATTGGTACAGGTTATGTTGGATTAGTTGGTTCGGCAGTTTTCGCTGATTGGGGCAATCAAGTTATAGGCGTTGATAATAACCCAGAAAAAATTAAGATGATTGAATCTGGCTTGATGCCAATATTCGAGCCCGGCTTGAAAGAGCTTGTTGCAAAAGGTATTTCAAGCGGCAATTTAAAATTTACCAATTCACTAAAAGATGGCATAAATGAGGCTGAGATTATTTTTATTTGTGTTGGTACTCCTATGGGTGATGACGGAAGTGCAGATTTGAAATACATCTATCAAGTAGCCGATGAAATAGCTCTTGAGATGAAAACACCGAAAATAATATCAATTAAAAGTACTGTTCCTGTTGGAACTAATAGAAAAGTTAGAGAATACATCAAATCTAAAACTTCAGTTGAGTTTGATTCAGCTTCGGTACCAGAGTTCTTAAGGGAGGGTTCTTCAATTGAGGATATGAATCATACAGATAGAACAATTATTGGTTCCGATAGTTTAGATGCAATTGAGAAAGTTTCAAGTTTATTTACTCATCTAAACTCCCCAATAGTCAAATGTGATTTAGAAAGTGCTGAGCTTATTAAATATGCCTCAAACTCTTTTTTAGCGACTAAGATCTCGTTTATTAATGAAATTGCTCAAATGTGCGATCTAAGCGGCGCTGATGTCTCAAAAGTTGCCGAGGGTATGGGTCTTGACTCAAGAATTGGTCCTAAATTCTTAAATGCATCAATTGGGTATGGTGGAAGCTGCTTCCCTAAAGATGTTCAAGCTTTATTTAAAACTACTAGTGATTTAGGTTACCATTTTAATATCTTAGATAGCGTAATAAAAGCAAATAAAAATCAAAAGTATTATTTTGTTGAAAAGATTAAAAAAATATATGGTGATGACCTTCAAGGCAAGGTTGTTTCTTGTCTAGGTTTAGCTTTCAAAAATGATACTGATGATATAAGAGAATCCGTTGCTGTTGAGGTTGTAAAGATTTTGAAAAATATGGGTGCTTCTATTAAAGCTTTTGATCCTGAGGCAATACCTAATACAAAAAAAATACTTGGTGAAGAGGGTATTATGTATTGTTCCACAGCTAGCGAGTCGGTCAAGGATTGTGATTTCTTAGTTATACTCACTGAATGGAAAGAATTTAAAGACTTAGAGGATTCGCTTCTTACTACAATTAAAGATAGAAATATTTTTGATGGTAGAAATTTACTTAATAGAAGCAAACTTAATAGTTTAGGAATTAACTACTACTGTATAGGTAGAAAATGAAAAAAATTCTTTACTTTGTACCAACATTTTCAAATCTTTCTGAAACTTTTATTCTAAGAGAAATTGAATCATTAGTTCAAAGGGAGAAGCTGGATGTTCATGTTGTTTCTTTAAAACAAGGAAAGGCAAAATTACCGGATTGTTTGATTTATAAGGTAACTTATATTCAACCCTCATTTGTTGATTTATTTCATGTAGCTGGGTTTATATTCAAAAATTTAATTCAGGTATATAAAGTACTTATAAAGTTTTTTAAAGAATCTGATGATAGCTATAAATCCAAAATAAGAAATTTCTCTAAAGGAATTTTATATGCATATAAATTAAGTTACTTTAATTGCGATCAGGTTCATATTCATTTTCTATCAGACATCTCAACAATAATATCCATTTCCTGCTTAATTAATAAAAAACCTTTTAGTATCTCGGGACATGCAAAAGATATTTTTGTTGACTCTTCCTCAATAAACTTTAAAGTGAAAAACTCAAGATTTGTAACAGTGTGTAACTCTAAAGCCTTTTTAAAATGCATCGAGCTCTCTGGAGGTAAAGGTAGAAAAAACTTAATAATGTCATTTCATGGGGTAGATCATTCAAAATATCAATATAAAGAAAGAAAATTTAATTCCACAGATCAGTTAAATATTTTAACTGATGCTAGGTTTACAGAGAAAAAAGGTCTAATTCCCTTATCCCAAGCTGTAATCACACTTATAAAGGAGTACAATTTTGATGTAAATTTAACTATTGTAGGTTTAGCCAATACAGATGAGCAATTTCAGCATCTTGAGGACGTTAAGAAATTATTTAAATCCGCCCATGTGTATCAACGACTTTCAATTCCAGGTAATGGGGCGGGTATTCAGCAAGATGATGTTATAGAGATTTACAAAAATTCTGACATATTTATCTACGCTGGAAAAGATGCCTCTACTGGCGATGTTGATGGGGTTCCAAATGGACTACTTCAAGCTGCTTACTCAGGAGTACCGGTAATTACTACTTTGGCCGGAAGTATATCAGACTTATTTAATGACAAAAACTCGTATATTATAAATCAAGGTAGTTCTGAAGATATTATAGAGAAGTTCAACTTTTTAATTCTTGATAAAATGAGGCTTAGCAAATCAGAAAAACTAAAGAAGGATGTAAGTGAGAATTTTGATTTAGTAAAGAATATAACTTACTTGGAAAATCAGCTACTAAAATAATGAAAAAAATAGCAATCATTACAAAAAATACCACTTTTAACAAATATTTTGGAGGACTTGAAGTTCATACAAAAGCACTAATTGAGAACCTTAGTTCTGACTATCAAGTAGATGTTTTTGCTCCAAAAAGAGAGTTAAAAAATTCCGAAGTAAAGGAAAATAATAAAAACTATTATTTTATTGATTCTGAATATAAAACAGGTCCTTTTTCTGATTTAATAAAAAATAATTGGTATTATGGTTTGAGCTCTTTCTTTGAAGAGAAAGATCATATAAACAAGTATGATTTAATAATCTCAATATCCTCTGCCGGTTACCCTATTATTAGAAACAAGTCCAAATATAAACCTAATATTATTAGTGTTTGTCACGGTTCAGCCTATTCGGAGTTTAAGTCTTTATATAATGAGCAGGGTCTAAGCTTTAGTTTATTTAAAAACCTTCCATATTTTTTATACAATTACTTTTATAAACAACCTGATTTTATTAGAAATTCAGATTTTGTAGTAAGCGTATCAAGCTATGTTCAAGCATCAGTTGTATTAGAAACCTCTTCAATGGATTTGGCAAAATTTAACGTTATTCATAACGGTGCAAAACTTGAAGCCTATCAAAAAGATTTCAACCGATCTGGGTCATTAAAAGTTTTATTTTCAGGAAGAGTAGAAAAATCCAAAGGAATTTTTATTTTACTCCAGAGCATTAAAGACTTAAATATAAAGTTGTATGTTGCTGGAGATGGGTCTATGTTAGAAAAAGCAAAACAGATGCAGTACGATTTGAAGATTCAGGATAAAGTAGAATTCTTAGGAAAACTAAATTATCCTCAGCTTATAGATTATTATAAAGAGTGTGATGTTTTAGTTGCTCCAAGTCTTAGAGTTGAGGGTTTCCCAATGTCAATTGTTGAAGCAATGGGGTACTACATGCCTATAATTGCAACCAAAATAGGTGGAAACGACGACGCTGTTTTTGAAAATAGGAACGGGTTTTTGATTTCTCCTGGAGATGCGGACGAGTTAAAAGAAAGAATAAAGTTTTTTGATACATATCCCGAAAAGGTAAAAGAATACGGCTTAAATTCTAGGAATTTAGCAGTTCAGAAATTTAATCAGGATTTTATGGTAACTGAGTATAAAAATTTGATTGAAAGATTTATTATTTAATTATGAGAATACTTAGAATTTTTTATGATTGGCCTGGTGCCTGGAATGGTTTAGCCCCTGCTGGGTATGAGATTACAAAAGAACAAATACACCAAGGTAATAAAGTTACATTAATGTGTGGTAGATGGGCAAAAAATCCTCCTGTTATGCTACCTAACTTGAATATTATCCCTATCATCAGAGAACCTGTCGAAGGAACTATATATTTCACTTCATCTGTCATTTTATTTTTTAAATATATTATTTGGAGAAATACATATAAGGTAGATGTAATTCACTCACACGGTCATTTTGCAATTTGGATTTATCTATATAGAGTTATTTTTAGAAAATTATTTTTAGCAAGATTTGAGTTCGAGCCTCTTTTTGTAACTCATTTTCATAATACATTCTCTGGAAGATGGGATTCTTTGAAAAAAGAAAACAAGCCGATAAAGTGGTTTTCAGAAAAAGTGGCTTGGCCTTTGGGAGTTATGTCTGATAAATGGGCAATTGCTTCAAGCGACCTTTGTATTTTCGTTTCACAAAATCTTTTGGATGAGGCTGTTAAATTTTATGGGGCAGATTTATCCAAATGTATTGTCCTTGAAAACGGTGTAAACACTGAACTATTTAATAAAGTTAATAGTATCGAGAAAGATAAGACTAGAAAAGAGTTAGGTTATGACGTTTTTGATTCAGTAATTATTAATTACGGGAACATGGTTGCTAGAAAAAATATTGTTAGTTTGATACAAGCTTTAATTTATCTACCCATCAAATATAAATTACTTTTAATTGGATCTGGTTCCAAAGAATATCAAGAACAGATTGATAAAGTTATAATCGATAATTTATTAGGATCTAGAATTAGAAGGATTCCTTATACCCCATATCCTGATCTTCCAATTCCAATACAAAGCTCTGATATTTTTGTGCTACCATCCGATTTTGAAGGACTGCCTAAAGTGGTGTTAGAGGCTTTGGCATGCGAAATTCCTACATTAGTATCTGGATTTAAATTCACTGACCCAGTTGACGGAGTTTTTTATTTAGAAAATAAAGATCCAAAAACAATTGCAGATCAAATTCAAAAAATTTCTCAAACTGAAGTGAAGATGGATATAGATGCCTTTAGAAATAAGTTTTCTTGGAAAACAAAGTTGTTTGTATTAAATAACCTCTATCAAAGGTTTATAAACGAAAAGAATGCAAAAAATAATTAATTTATTAAGTCAGTATAAATACCTGTTATTTATAGTACTTTACCTAGTTCTTAGGCTTTTTCTCTTGAACATTAATTCAGCTGAATGGGGGGATAGTTACAGAATCTTAAGGGCTACAGAGTACCTGAGTTCTTATTCTTACCCCGATGATGAAAAAAGACCTCCGTTATTTTCTATGTTGTTACTTCTTAATTTTGGATTTGACGCTATAACCAACTCCAGGATAATAATGATGGTTATATCTGGTTTAATATTAGTATCTTTTTATTATTTACTAAAACAAGTTAACTTAAGTCTAACTAGCAATCAAAGATTTTTAACATTAGTTCTATTTGCTGTTAATCCTCTTTTTCTTTACTGGTCAATTAGAATTTATGCGGATAGTTTATTCCTACTTTTGATGTTATTAGCGCTGAATGTATTTTATTACTTTCAAAGAAGTGCGTCCAAATTAGCTTTACCCCTTTTATCAGTTATTTCTGTATTAGCTATTTTGACTAGATTTGAAGGTTACCTATTGTCTATAATTTTGTTTATTTCAATTTATTTAACTTGTAAGAAAAAATATGATTTACTTTTCTTTCTGCTTCCTCTAACTTTACTATTTTCTCTGGTTCTTTTATTCCCTCAGTTCTCATTTTATAAAAATCCTATAAGTTCAAGTTATGTCGAAGAAGTAGGTACTAGGAGTATTTCGCTAAGAGAGGTGTTTAATTTTACTCTTCAATATCTATTTTTACTTGGAAATTTATTTACGATATATTTTCTGGCATTTTCAAAAAATAATATTTTAAAATTTTTTAAAGATAATTTAGTTCTGTTATTTATAGTCCTAACACACTCAGCTTTAGCCTTTGTTTGGTTCGCCGCTGTACCAAGGTTGTTTTTACCAATAGTTCCAATTTTATGTATTATTTTTGTAAAATCACTAGAAATATTTTTTAATGAGACTTTTAGAGTATCAACCTTTGCCTATCTTAAAAACTTCTGGAGAAGAGAGTATCTTCATTACATTATTCCTATTTTGCTTTTACTAACTTATATGTTGGGGCAAGCCTACCTTAAACTTCCATTTTTGCTAACTAGTGTAAGCTTTTTTGCACTTGTTTGTTTTTATTCTTTATTTTCGCTACTTTTGATTTTTTCTCATTATAAAAAATTATTCATTAGTGTATTAATTATTTTCAATGTACTTTGGGGTTACTTTTATATTTCTTTGGAAAAAGATACGCTTAAAGTTTTAAATACTGCGACTATTTATTTTACGCAAAACTATACTCCTGAAGGTAATGTTTTAACTAACGACATATCAAGTATTACTAGATACTATCTAAAAGAGAAATATGTTTTAACCAGCCTTTTGAGTAAAGGAAGGGATTTAACTGATAGTATTAAATTAAATAACATTGATTATGTAATTATCACTAATGAGCAAAATCCTGAGATGTCTTTTACACCCTCAAAACATCCCTATTTGACCATTTTGCATGAATTTAGGCAGGTTGTTGGTGGTAGAGAGTTTTTTACATACATCGCCAAGGTTAATGAAATAACAGATAAATGATAGAATAATGTATGCTTTTATCTATTGTTATACCCGTTTATAACGAAAAAAATACTGTTTTGGATATAATCAACAAAATAGATGCCCTTTCAAGCAAGTTAAATAGGGAACTAATAATCGTTGATGACGGTTCTACAGACGGTACAAAAGATATTCTAAAAACTTTAGAAACAAGATCCGATATTAAATTAATTTTTAAAGAAAAAAATTCAGGTAAAGGGGATAGTCTTAAAGTTGGTTTTAAAAACTCTAAAGGGGATTATGTAATTGTTCAGGATGCTGACTTGGAATATGATCCGGAAGACTATTTTAAATTAATTGATGCAATTGAAGGAAAAAATAAAACTGTCGTTTATGGATCCAGATTCATAGGACATTATAAAGATATGTCCTCATTACATTATTATGGTAACAAATTTCTAACTTTTATTACAAATATTTTATATGGTGTTGCTTTAAGTGATATGGAAACTTGTTACAAATTATTCCCAGGTGATTTAATTAGAGGTTTAAACTTGAAAGCAAATAGGTTTGATTTCGAGCCTGAAATTACAGCAAAAGTTTTAAAATCAGGGTATACAATAATTGAAGTTCCAATAAGATATTACGGAAGAAAGCACACTGAAGGAAAAAAAATAACTTGGAAAGATGGTTTTAATGCTATTTACTCTTTAGTAAAATATAAATACAATGACTAAATTTTTTAAAAAAATAATTCATCTTGATAAACATTATTTAATTCTTATTGCTTTTTCAGTTGTTATATTTGCTTCAATGCTAAAAATCAATTTCTTTAGATATAACAATTATGATATGGGTAAGTTTGACTTAGGTAACATGACTCAAATGTCTTGGTATTCTTTGAAAGGTAAGTTTATGTACCTTACAGATTATTTCGGCTCGAATGTTCCAAGATGGAGTATGAGTCATGTCGACCCTATCTTGGTTTTGTTCATTCCTTTTTTCTATTTAGTTCCGGAGCCCTTAACATTAGTTATTATCCAGAATTTGTTGATTATACTGGGCGCATTTCTATTATATGAAATTGCTCTGCTTAAGACCGCAAACAAGTTGTTTTCACTTTTAATTTCTTTAGCTTATTTGTCTTATCCCGCTCTAGGATTTGTTATTTCATGGACTGGTTATCATGGAGTTAGTCCTGCAATCTTTTTCTTTCTAGGGTTTTTCTATCTTTTTGAGAAATATAGAACTTCGGATAAGGTATTAAATTATAAAAATTATTTGTATTTGATTTTATTGTTAGTGATAACTTTGTCAGGCAAGGAGCAAATCTCCTTATATTTTATTGTTTTGGGTGCTTATATTTTCCTAACATCTAAATATAAAAAGTTTGGACTATTTGTTTCTATTTTCAGTTTGATCTGGTTTGCAGTTTGTTTTTTTGTGATCATTCCGGCATATGCACCTATTAGAGTTCAGTCATTTGAGAAGTTTATGGTTGAGATGGACTTAAACAAGAATGACATACCGAACGTATACAGCTCAAACTACTTCCTCTCTAGATATTCTGAGTTTGGTGATTCCTACTCTGAGATTATAAAGAGTATGGTTCTTGATCCTGTAAAGACTGCATCCATATTTATATCTGGTGATAAATTGGAAAATTTGAACTTAACATTCGGTCCATTGCTTTACCTTCCGTTTTTATTTCCGTTGTTACTCCTAGTTGCTTTTCCAGATATTTTAATAAACTACTCCACATCACAAGGAGGTATTGGTACTTCAGAAATCTATAACCATAGAATTTCAATGATTATTCCTGTTTTATTTTTAAGCACAATTTATGGAATTGCTTTCCTTTCTAAATTTTTAAAGCATTTCGTATTTGAAAAGTATGTTAGGCATATTGTTTCTGTATTAGGGTTAATCCTATTTTTAAGTAATATTTACTACTCTATGTATGTTGGAGAAAAAAATCCAGTATTTTCTTGGATTGTTGAGGCAGTAAATAAGAGAGTGTTTGCAAAATCTGAATCAATAGAGAATTTTAAAGATTTGAAAATCGGTGAAGTAACTAGGGTTAACCCATTGGATCATAATGATAGAGAGTGTGTTAAAAAAATCGTCCAGCAAATCCCTCCTTTAGTATCTGTATCAGGCCCTGATTTTATGGGTAGCCATTTAGCTCAAAGAGAGACATACGCAATATTTCCAGCAGGCAAAAGTACCTCTGACTATTTAATTATAGATATTTACTCTAAAAAATTACTTAGAATCTTAGAACTTGATTACTCTCTTTCAAAGGATTTCATTGGGGATACTTTTGCTTCTAATAATTACGATTTAAACTTTGCTTGCGGAAATTTGATGGTACTTACAAAAAAGCAGAGCCAAGTCTCTATTTCAGAAGAAACAAAGCTTGTCCCGTTTCAAAGATATTCTAATTATCAAACTAAATTTAATTATGAAATATACAACAAACTGACAGTCGTTGATTATGAATTTAACAAAGAAATCGCTTCAAATCAAAAGATGAATTTAAGATATGTATATCAAAGAGATGGCTCTAAACAACTAAATGGTTTTGTTTTATTTACAACACTTATAAATAAATCTAATGGGGAGATATTTCAGGTTGTTAATTACCCTAGCTTTGTATTCTCAGAATTAGAATCCTTTAGACAGGATAAATTTTATGAAGAAAGGTTTGACATAGTTATTCCCCCATATCTTGAGAAAGGTTCTTATATGGTATTTGTTGGAATGGATAATAAGATTAACACCAGAAGTTTATATCTTGGTGATACAGAACTTAAATGAAAAGTTTATTAAAACTCCAAATCATCAGTTTTATTTCAAGAATTATTGCCATGTTTAGTGGTATCTTCCAGTCCTTAATTATTGTCAACCTACTTTCAGTTAGAGAGTTTGGATTAATAGGATTAGTTGCGTCTATAGCAGGTATCGCAGGCATCACTCAGCATTTAGGTCTTGCATCATCCTCAACAAAAGAAATTTCAAACGCCAAGAACTCCAATGAAGTTATTAATATAGTTTTAGCTTCACTTTCAATACGGTTCTTAATTACCTTTCCTGTAGCTTTAATTCTATTTTTCTTTGCTCCTCAAATTGCGAATTACTATCAAAACTCTGATTTGATTTTTCCTTTAAAAATATTTGGTGTTGTGACTATTATTCAGGCTTTTCAAAGTATATTTAACTCCGTGATCTCAGGTACCCAAAGATTTAAAGAGCTATTTACATACCAGGTGGTAATATCTTTTGTGAGTATCTTAGTTTATGTTCCCTTAATCTACATATATAGATTAGACGGGTTTTTTTATTCTTTAGTACTATTTAATTTAATTCAAACTATAGTTTTGGGTATTTTGGCTTTTAGAAATGTGTCCCTAAACTTTGTTATTCCTAGTAAGTCTGATTTTTTTAGATTAGTAAAGTCACTTTTAAAAGTTTCTTTAGCAATCTATCTAGTTAAAATCTTGTTTACTGCATGGCAAGAAATACCTGTTGTGATATTAGGAAAACAATTTCCTCTAGAAATACTTGCTTTATTTACTTTTGCTTTTAATTTTTCGTCTAAACTAATGTCAATTTCGGACTCCGTAACTGATGTAAATCTTCCAGTGTATTCAAAAAAATTCCAAGATAAAGATTTTTTTGACCACTTTAATTCAAATTTTAATGTACTTTTCCATTTTATCTTCTTTGTTGGTATTTCAGCTGCCTACTGGTCTAAAGAGATACTTCAAGCTGCTGATTACTTTATTTTCAATGTTGGTACGATTTTAAACTTAAGTTTAAATAAAAATATTTACGATAGATATCAAGATGCTTTGATATTATTTTTACCTTTAATTTTATCTATTGTTTTCTATTCTTTCTTAAATATTCTAAAGTCATCTATATTTATTCCACTAGAGAAGTTGAAACAGATGATGATTACTTATCTAATATTATTAACTTCAACTTTCATTTCTTATTTAATATCCATTAATTTATTAGATGGTTTAATTTCTATGTCAGTTTCTTTAGCTATAGGAGCTTTTATTGCTTTTGTATACGCTGTGTTATTTATATTAAGAAACTTTCAGGTTAATATTTTTAATCAAAGTAAGATTATTTATTCTGTTTTATCTATTTCAGTGGGTTATTTAGCGGTTTATTTTTCAGATATGGGTTTAACTGAGAAAAGCTTAATATATTTAACTTATTTCATTTTCTTAACATTTATATTTAAAGTTAACATTATTAAGCTAATATTAAATAGAAAATGAAGAGCTACCTTAAACTTACTTTAAAAATAACCATAAGCGCCCTATTGTTAACTTACCTTCTTCTATACAATGATTTAAGTAAGGTTTTGAATATCCTTCTACAAGTTAACCCGGTTTACTTCGTTTTAGCATCCTTACTAATAATAATTAATTATGTATTTTCCGCAGTAAGATGGAAATACCTAGTTCTAGATTCAAAAATCTCTATTTTTTATATGATAAAACTTTATTTTATTGGCTCCTTTTTCAATAATTTTTTACCAACCTCAATTGGAGGGGATGCATACAAGATTGTTAAATTAGGCGAAAAAATTGGATCTAAAACTAACTCTTTTACCGCTACTTTTCTAGAGAGGTTTATTGGAATGATAGCTTTGCTTGTTATATCTTTGTATGGTTACCTTACATTCTCAAGTTTTAATATATACAATTTTTTATTAGTTTTTACTCTCATTATTGCTAGTTTTTTTGGATTCCTACTTTTCTACCCAAAATTCACATTTAAGCCAAAGATTTTGTTAAAACTATTTGTTATTTTGGATAAGGTTCATGATTCATTTATGAGATATAAAAGAGAACCCCTTTTAATTGGGTACTCCTTTCTAGCAAGTATTGTAGTTCAGATGTCTGCTATTTTTACGCAGTATTTTATTTTTAAATCTCTTGATGTTACTTTGCCGATTGATTTTTCGTTATTTGCTTTTCCGGTTATATTTTTATCTGGTTATGCTATTCCATCTGTTAATGGGATTGGGTCTCAAGAAATACTATATACGTCCTTTTTTACATCGATTGGTGTTTTAGCTAGTATTTGCATTGCAGCATCTTTCCTTTATCATATCTCTAGACTGGTCGTAAGTTTTATAGGAGGATTACTCTACTTAAATGAAAAATAAATTTAACTTTATCTCTACTAATAAATTCTTACTCTTTTTGAGTATTTTTTTGTTTAGTTTAATAATTAGATTTTATTATTTAGGCTATGAGTCAATTAATCCAGACGCAGTTAACTGGCATTATAGGTGTCAGCAATTTGCTAATGGTTTAAAATACCTTCAATTTGAGAAAACATATCCCCACTATCATCCTGGCGTAACTTTATGTTACGTAATGACAGTTCCTACAGAAATTTATAAACAAATTACAGGTCAGATTTATAACAGTAATACCTACCTTAATTTTAATTTTATAAACTCTCTTTCGTTAATCTTGGTTGTGTCTTTTCTAATTGCTTTAATTTCTATTCAATTTTCAATAAAAGAGGGATTACTTTTTAGTCTAATTTTAAATTTAGAACCTTTCTTCTTTGGAAATAGTAAGTTGATCCATTTAGATACCCTACTCTCATTGTTTATTTTTCTATCTTTAATTTTTATAAAGAAATATTTAGATTCAAAATCAATGAAATATATAATTTTTTCTGCAATATGTTTAGCTCTTGGGTTTCTAACAAAAAGTGTAGCTATTGTATTTTTTCCATTTATTTTACTAGGAATATACCTTCTTGTTGATTCGAAGAAGTTTCAGAATACTGGGATCTTTCTATTTTCATTTATTTTAACAATATTTCTTTTATTTCCAGCTCTGTGGGTTGCTCCAATTGAGACATTAACCAGAATATTTAAAGAGGCTGATAGAGTAGGTGTTAGGACCGGTCACTCTGAATACTTTCTAGGTGAGTACTATGATGATACTTCCGATCCTGGGTTTTTTTTCTACCCTGTTGATGCGTTAATAAAGTATTCACCTCTTATTATATTTGGTATATTTCTAATTAAACTCGCTGTCTTTAGGTTTATTCAAAATAAAATTTCTTTCAAGAAGTTACTTAATTTTGAGGTCTTTCTTTATCTCATTTATATAGTGTATGCCGCAGTTATATTTTATTCAGATAAAAAAGTAGATAGATACCTTTTAGTTCTTTTGCCCCCAATTTTCTACTATTTGGCTCATAGTTTTACAAAGCACTCTAAGGTGATTATTGCTCTACTTGTAGTGAACTTTATTTCTATGGTGTATTTTTCGCCTTTTCAGTTTTTATATTTCTCACCAATTTTAATGAACTACACTAATGTTAATAACCTCGTCGGTCAGAAATCTTTTGGAATGGGGATGTACGACTTGAGGGAATACTTAAAAACTAATTATGGAGAGAAACACTTAGGTTTCTATGATATTAAGCCGATGGAAACAATTTATCCAAACTCAAAAGTCCATAATATAAGAGAAACATCTCAATCTAAGGTAGATATCGTAATACTTTCTGTGAATGAAATTATGCCTGAAAAATACACCCAGTTTAAAAAGAAAGAAAGTTTTGTAATTAAAGGTATCCCACTCTATGATATTTATATCAAAAATTAGCTTTTTTATTAAAAAAATCTTTATATCAAAACTTTTTTTAATTTTTCTAATATCTTTTATTTTAAGATTTTATTTCGTTTTTAATAATTATCCTTTTGTTTTTCATCCTGACGAGCCGACTATTATAAACTCAACCATTAATCTTAGATATAATTTAAATCCAAAGCATTTTGATTGGCCTACTACTTACTATTATTTAAATTATCCGCTATACGGACTATTTGAAAGAGGTGTTGGTAATTTAAATAGAAATATTGAAGATTTTAATTATGTAATAAAAGACATCGATTATTATGTTATTTCTAGAACTTTAACAGCTGTTTTAGGTTCTATAAATGTCTTAATAATTTACTTGATAATCAGAGCCCTTGGTAAAGATAAGCCCGTTGCAGAATTAGGGGCTGTAATATTTTCTTTATTTCCTTTTCATATTTCAAGAAGTGCTCTTGCGCTAACAGATGTACCGATGTTACTTTTTGCATCACTTGCTATTTTTTTATTAATTAAATATATAAATACCAATTCCTCCGCTTACCTTTTTATATCATGTTTTTTCGCTGGATTAAGTACCTCTACAAAATATAACGGTTATATGATCTTCATATCAATTTTTCTAGTCATCTTTATAATTAAGGGTTTTAAATTAAAAGAGTGGTACACATATTTGAAATGTGGGGTTTCTTCGGCCTTAGGATTTTTAATTGGAACCCCTTATTCTCTTCTAGACTATAAAACTTTTTTTAGAGCTGATTCTCCAAAGGGCGCTGTATGGCAATTTCAGAATGTGGGTAGTGTTGATTTTATTTCCCAAGTTAAGGGTTTTTTTATAAATTTTTATAACGTTTCTGACCTTGTTGGATATATACCTTTATTATTTACAATAATTTTTATTTTTTGGTATTTATATAAAAAGAATTTTTCTAGTAACGAAAATAAAATCATATTAATATTTATAATTCAATTTCTATATATAATATGGTCAGTTTCAGGTGTAGAGGTTCAACGAGCTCAGTATTTTATACTTATATTACTTTTTATACCTATTTTTTCAATTTATTTTTACGAAATATTCAAAAAAAAATTCATATTATTTTTTCTTATTTTCTTATTTTCAACTTCATATGTAATACTTAAGAATTCAGTTGAAAACCCCGTTGTTAGTTTTTATAGAAATGTTAGATTCGCCAATACTTTAAGTACTTACAATTTTAGATATAATAATAAAGATATGAAAACTGTACTCGAGTATATAGGTGTTGAGAGTGACAAGTTTTCTTCAAAAGATTTTTCTATTGCCAATAAAGATACACATTTTATTTCTGATATCGAAATTTGTAACTCGACAGTTGATTGTAAGTTAAGGCTAATATCAAAATTTGATAGCATACTTAAGAAAGACGTAATATATCTATATGAAATTAAAAGATAGCCTTAAAAGCATCATTTTGAATCAAAAATATTGGGGAATATACCTTGCAATATTCTTTATTTTAATTAGGCTTCCATATCTTGGGTTTTCAAATTTTAATACCGATTCGTTTAAATGGAAAGCTAGGATTTATGATTTTGGTTCTGGGGTATTCAATCTAAATTTAGAGCAAACAGTTCAAAAGTATCACCCTGGAGTAACTCTATTATGGGTTGGTACAGCGAGCGTTAAGGTTTATAACTTTACTTATTCAAATATTCTACAAAAAGTACCACAAGATGATTCAGCAGAGTTTCTTTTTTCTTTAAATTTTTATCAAATTTTATTTCTTGTTTTATTTTTAGCCTTTCTGATTTTAAAGTCATATCAATACTTATCTGAAATACTTGGTTCGGTAAAAAGTTTACTGATTCTCTCCATTGTTTCATTAGACCCTTTTTTTCTTGCTTTAACCACAACCCTTCATTTAGATGGCTTGCTTAACCTGCTTTTACTAAATACAATTTTAACTTTTTACCTTTATTTAGATGGGAAAGGGTACAAATATATATACCTCTCAGGAATTTACTTTGGATTAAGCCTTTTAACTAAGACTACAGCATTATTAATTCTTCCAATTTTAATGATTGCCTTAATTTTCAGATTTATAAATACAAAGGAATACTCTCACTTTAGTAAGTTTGTTTATTTCATTTTAATATCTTCATTAACCTACTTTATTTTATGGCCTGGTATGTGGGTTGATCCTATAGGAACTCTTACTTATGTTTTAAAAGGGGTAACTGTAGGAACCGATGATCATTCTCAAATTTATTTTGGAAATTTGGTGAATGACCCCGGTCCTTTTTATTACTTAATTGTATGTTTTATAAAAACACCAATTTATATATCTCTAGGGCTGCTAATAGCAGCCTATAGGCAATTTGGTACCACATATAAGAAATATACCTTTGAACTATTTTTATTTTTTAGTTCGATTCTATATCTAATAGAGATATCTATCCCGTCAAAGAAACTTGATAGGTATATACTTACATTTATCTTGTTGATTAGTATTGCAATAATTTCCTACACATACGATTACAGTAAAAAGCTAGCTATTTCATATTTAGTTTTGAATTTATTTTTTGTTTTCTATTTAAAGTTCGATTTCTTTTCCTATTACAATCCTTTAGCTGGCGGTATTGCAAACGGTATAAGATGGATAGAGCCTAAATGGGTTTTTGGTCAACAAGATATTTCAAATTATTTTGCAAACGAAATTAAAAAGAATAATTTAGATTATTTTGAGTCAGGTCAGAACATAAGTAAAATATCAAACTCAAACAATAAACTCGTTGTTGCTCTACCTGAGAAATACTATACCCAACTTTACCCTTACTTTAGATTAATTGGGGGCTGGGCTGTAATTAATGAAATTAACCCTGAAGCCAAAAAAGCTAGTTATTTTGTGTTTCCTGTTTGGGAAGATACCTCCAGCGAGTTTGTTGAAAGATATAATCTTTATTATTACGAAGACATTAAAATAAGAGATGTAGCTATTTTTAAAGTATTTAAAAGAGATGTTAAGTAAAATACTGAGCCCAACAGTGTTGGGGATGTTGCTTGTGTCATTTGGCTCAATTATTTCAACTTTTTTCTCTTATTATTTTAACTTCTATATTCAATCTAGTTTCCCTAACCTTATTGATTATGGAAACTTTGTTTTTGTGCTTACATTTTTAACTATTTCTCAGTTAATTCCGTTATCGATTTCAAGTTCCTTATCTCTTCTGGTAACTGAACTTAAAGTTAAAAATGAATTTAGACAATTAACAATGCTATACCTTAAAATGAACCTTCTTTTTGGTTCAATTGGGGCCCTGATAGCTTTATTTACGGTCTTTTTTAGTAATCAGATAAGTCAGCTTTTTAAAGTCGGGGATCCATTTTATATCCAGCTTGTTGCTGTACTAATCTTAGTATCCACATTATCAATCCCTGTTACCTCTTACTTATATGGATTGCTTCGTTTTAAGTCACATACCTCACTAATTATATTGATCTCAATCTTAAAATTGGTATTTGTTTATCTCTTTTTCATATCTGGGTATGGATTTGCATCTGTTTTGTATGGATTGATTCTCTCGTCAGTATCTTTAATTATTGTTGGAAATATTCTTTTACTTTCAAGCTTTGATAAGGAGTATAAAGAGTCGGATATAACTGGTTTAACTAAAAGAGTTATATTTTTCTCACTACCAATTTTTTTTATTTCAACAGGTAATGGCCTAATTACCCAAATTGATTTCCTTTTAATTAAATCTAAATTTGTTCCAGAGTTATCTGGTCAATATGGTTTTTTAGTAAATATAGGTAAGATTTTTTATTTTAGTTCCCTAATATTTTTAGGGGCTATGAGTGCTCAGATTACAGAAGCTTATAATAAAAAAGATGGTTACTTTAAAATTCTATTCTTTTATTTAAAAATTATTACTGCTTTAATTGCAGGATTCCTCTTTGTTTTCGGTCTATTTCCAAAGTCGTTTCTTGATGTTTTCATATTTCTTTCTAGTAAATTAGGTCTTAACCTTAGTTCGTTGAATCTCTACTATCAAATATCTGATTTAATTCCATCTTATTCAATCTTTATTTCTTTGGTAATTTTAATAAACTTTTTGGTATTATTTCTTATTGCAACTGCGACTACAAGAATTTATATCGGCTTCATTATAGGAACAATACTTCAGTTTTTACTAATATATACTTATTCATCAGACCTTTATTCTGTAATAAATTGTAATATAATATCGGCAAGTGTTTTATTAGTGTATTTACTTTACGAAACATATAAGAAATATGAAAGTTTCCATAATAGTTCCAGCGTATAAGCAGGAAAAATCAATCCTTACAGATTTAGAAAATATCTCAAATGTAATGTCCAAAACTAGATGGGATTATGAGGTTATTTGTGTAGTTGATGGAAACCTAGACAAAACTTATGAAAATGCTTCTAAAACCAAAGACCCAAAAATTATAGTTTGTGGTTATGATCAAAACAAGGGTAAGGGTTACGCAGTACGTTATGGTATGGCTAAGTCAGATGGTGATTTTATAGCATTTATAGATGCCGGGATGGATATTAATCCAAACGGTATTTCATTAATTCTTGAGCATATGATTTGGTATGACGCAGATATTATTGTTGCAAGTAAAAGACACAGCGCCTCCAAAGTCCATTACCCATTTGTTAGAAAAATATATTCCCTGATATACCAAATATTAGTTAGAATACTGTTTAATTTAAGGGTAAGAGATACCCAAGTTGGTTTGAAAGTATTCAAAAGAGCTGTTCTTGAGAAAGTTTTACCAAGACTTATAGTTAAGAAATTCGCTTTTGATATTGAGATTCTAGCTGTATCAAATTATTTAGGATTCAATAAAATTTTTGATGCTCCCGTTGAAATAAAACTTGATATTTTTAACTCAAGTTTTAATCCTGCAAAAGTTATTTTTAACAAGCACATTTGGCAGATGATATTTGATACAATCGCTGTTTTTTATAGAATGAGAATCCTTAAATATTATAGTAACAATTCAAAAAGACTTTGGGTTTATGATAAAGACCTTGAAATGAGGGTAAACACCGGGGAAATGAAATAATGTTTTCCATTATAATTCCCAGCAGGATTTTCAATAATAGATTAGCCGAAGCTTTAGATAAACTTAGTGTACAAACTTATAAAGATTTCGAAGTAATTGTAATTTTAGATTTCGAAGACTCAAACCTCGTTTCATCAGACAATGTGAAGTATATTTTTTCAGGAATCAAAACACCTGGTGAAAAAAGAAATATAGGAATTAATTCCTCAAAAGGAGACTATATAGCTTTTTTAGATGATGATGCCTATCCAAACGAAAAATGGCTTGAAAATGCAAAGATAATTTTTGATTCCAGTCCAGAATTTATTGGTGCATGTGGTCCTTCAATTACACCCCCAGATTCTTCTTTATTAGAGCAAATTGGTGGTTATATTTATGAGTCTTTTTTGACTTCAGGCCCCACACGGTATCGACACCTACCCCAGAGTTCTAGAGTTGTTAATGATTATCCATCTGTAAATCTAATTGTTAAGAAAGAATGTATCAAAGAAGTTGGTGGATTTGATAATAAATATTGGCCGGGGGAGGATACAAAACTTTGCCTAGATTTGACAAAAAAATATGGAAAAAGGATTTTTTATTCGCCAATCCTTATTGTTTATCATTATAGAAGAAGTGTATTTCACCCCCACTTAATTCAGCTTTCCAGATACGCTTCTCATAGGGGTTTCTTTGCAAAAGAGTTTCCAGAAACCTCTTTTAAACTTTCCTACTTCATTCCTTCTTTGTTTGTACTTTATTTAATACTACTACCACTTTTAGTAATAAATATTAAAAATTCAGAATTTTTGTTAATACCACTTGCATTTTATTTGCTTATCTTATCTATTGAAAGTGTCTTAATTTATAATAAAAGCGGATCACTAGCCAAAAGTATACTTGCAGCCTTTGGGATATTTTTTAGTAATATCACATACGGAGTGTTCTTTTTAAAAGGGTTGTTTTCAAAACCAAACTTAGTTTTGAGAGAGGTTGATATTTTGAATGAAAAGTACATTAAAGGATAACCAATTATTCCTTTTCAATGCATATTCAAAAACTAATTCAACTGAAAATTTCATAAGTGGAAGCGATAGAGTTGGTTTAGAGTTAATTAAACAATCATCTCAAAAGATATATGTTTTTGCTCCTAAATCATTTGAATCTTTAATTCCTAAAAATTGCATTTTTATTTCAACTCAGAGTAAGCAATTTAACAGTTTACTTCTAAATTATTTTTACAGAACCTTAAACACAATTAAACTTCTTAAAGATCTTAATATTGATGGTGCTGCAATCATTTCAACCTCAGATTTTTTTTGTGACACTATACCGGCAGCTATCTTTTCAAATAAATATAAATGGTACGCATTTACCTATCACCTTTACCCCTCTATCTTTAAAGTTAAATCTTTAAGGAATCTTTTTGGAAATTTAGCTCAATTTATTTCATTCTGTTTATTTAAAAAGGCTGGGTTAATTCTTACAACTAATAGTATTTCACTTAGTTTCTTAACGAAATTTTTTAGCATTTTAAATATTAAAAAGATTAATTTAGGTTTAAACTATGAATTGTTTCTTAATTCTAATTCAATTAGGCCTATAGATTTGATTTATGTTGGAAGAATTAAGGAAACTAAGGGCATATTTGAATTACCTGAAATTGCTTTTAATTTAAAGAAATATTTTCCAAATTTAAAAATAGAAGTCATAGGTAACGGAAGTAGTCATGATTTACAGTTTCTTAAAAATTTAATACTGAAATTTGATGTTAGTGATGTGGTTAGAATTAATACTAATTTAAATGATAATCAGTTAAGGGAGCACCTTTGCGCTTCAAAATTTTTAATTCAGCTTAGCAGGGAGGAAGGTTTTGGTTTGGTAATATTAGAGGCTCTAGCTTCAGGTTGTCAGGTGATAGGCTATAAACTTCCTGTTTACGGAGAAAATTTTTTAGAATTTAATTTAGACATGGTCCAGGATTTTAAACAAAAAGATTTAAATCTACTTATAGTAGAAAGGCTTAAAGATTACCAATACAAAGATACGCATAAAGATGATTTTATAAATTTTGAATGGAAAAGTATTTATAATTCAATCTTTAATAATTGATATAATAATCATATGAAAGATTTTAAGGTTGTTATAGGGTACCCTCCAATTATTACAGAAAAGGGAGTTCCTTTGTTATCTCAAAACAGACAATTTCAGTTTTTTAATGCAAAAACTTATATTTACCCCATGGTTCCAGCTTACAGCGCTTCAATGGCTAAATCTAAAGGATACGACGTTTACTGGATGGACGGTATTGCTGAAGAGAAAACTTTTGATGAATGGTTAAATGATTTAAAAGAAATAAAACCTAATTTGTTAATGATTGAAACTAAAGCTCCCATTGTCAAAGCGCATTGGAAAATAATTGATACCTTAAAGCAAAAGCTACCCGATATGAAGATTGTTTTAGTAGGGGACCATGTAACCTTCAGACCAAAAGAAACAATGGATAACTCTAAAGTCGATTTTATTATCACAGGGGGTGATTATGATTTTATGCTAACAGATCTTCTAAATACCCTTACAAAAGGAGATAAACTTGTTGGAGGAATTTGGGGAAGATACCCTTCCAATATTAATCTTTCGGAATTGGTCAAAATTGAAAACTCAGATAACTCGGATCAAAGGTATTTCATATCAGGGCCATTAGTTCAAAATCAAAAATTAGATGATTTACCTTTTGTTGATAGGGACCTAACCAAATGGAAAAATTATGCCTATTACAACGGAAATTTTAAATACACACCGGCCACTTATATGTATTCAGGAAAAGACTGTTGGTGGAATAGGTGTACTTTCTGTGTTTGGGATCATACATTAAATCCAATGGGTACTTACAGAAGATTTTCCCCAGAAAGAATGTTTGCTGAGATAAAGCACTTAGTTGATAACTATGGAGTTAGAGAAATTTTTGATGATGCTGGTACTTTGTTTGTTGGGCCCCCTTTAAAAAAATTCTGTCAGATGATGATTGACTCAGGTTACAATGAAAAAGTAGTTCTTGGTTGTAATATGCGTCTTAATGCCTTGACTCAGGAGTATTACGATTTAATGAAAAAGGCTAATTTTAGATTTATTCTTTATGGAATGGAATCAGGTAATCAGTATACTTTGGACAAATTAGATAAAGGTTTAAAAGTCTCTGAAATTGAAGAGGGGGTAAGAATGGCAAAGAAAGCAGGACTTGAACCACATCTTACAATTATGCTTGGTTATCCATGGGAAACAGAAGAGATGGCTAAAAATACAATTAATCTTGCAAAAAATTTATTTAAAAAAGGTTATGTAGATACAATGCAGGCAACAATTGTGATTCCATACCCTGGAACGCCTCTTTATAAGGAATGTATAGAAAAAGAGTGGTTAATAGTAAGTGAAAATGATTATGAAGCCTTTGATATGAGGGGACCCGTAATGAAGACTCCTTTTTCAAAAGAAAGACTTATGGAGCTAACTCAAGAGTTATACTCAGCATTTTTTAGTACTAGTTATATTTTTAGAAAAATATTAAGCATAAGAAAAGTTGATGATTTTAAATTTTTATTTTTCTCTGCGTGGAAATTGTTAGGTCATTTGTTAGATTTTGATAAAGATCAAACCAAGGTCTCTTTCTGGTCATTTAAATTTTGGAAAACAGCTGTGAGTAAGTTAAGAAAAAATTCTGTTGAGATAGAAAATGCTTAATTCAAAAGATTTTTCGCACGGACATCTTAGATTTTTCACTCACAATTTGTTAAATGATTTTCTTAAGTATCATAACTTCAATGTTAAACATCTAGGTGCAGATGTTGTAAATTTTAATTCAAGAGGGACTCTATTTTCAACAAAATTAGCCCAGTTGTTTCCAAAAATTGGACGTGGAATAGTTATAAGTGCTACAAATATAAAATGAAAGACTTATTGAAGGTATTTTTATTTAGCTTTCTTCTCTTCTTTTTAAGTTGGTTATTTTTATACAAACTCAATGTAAATTCACTACCGCTTCAATCTGAGGACGCAATACCCTCTATTTTTACTGGTATAGCAATTGTTAAAGAGGGAACTTTAAACCTAGATTCTTACTATCAAATGATGGTTAGTAAGTACCCTCAACCTGATGATTCAAATTTAACCCCTTTTTATCTAAGAAAAGTAAATAATCATTATCTTTCGGCTTTTCCGATTATGAATACAATTCTTTCTTTACCCGTTTTTCTTCTATATGTTCCATTTATTACAACAATTTCTTGGGATGATGTTTACTTAGTAAGCCATCTTTCTGGAAGTTTCATTCTTTCAATATCCTGTGCTGCTTTATTTTATTTGTTTAGTAGGGTATTAAAATCTTCATCAAGAATTTCTTATATATTAATTGCAGTTTATGCCCTTGCAACTATAAATCTACCTCTTATTTCACAAGCTCTTTGGCAACATGGTGCAGTTCAATTCTTTTCAATATTAGCGTTAATATTTTTCCTAAGAGAAAGGTACTTACTAACTTTTATGTTTTTAGGTTTTGGAATACTCTCAAGACCTACAGCTGGAATAGTTTTTGCCGTACTATTCTTATTTTTGTATTTCAGTAAAAAATTAAATATAAAAGTTGCTATAAGTACAGTTATTGGAATTTTAATCCCTATATTGTTTTTCTTTTCATACAACTTTATTTATTATACTGATCTATCGAATCAAGGATACGCATCCCAATTAGGTAATTCCTGGCTTGGAAATTTTCCTGAAAGCTTAATTGGTATTTGGGTTTCACCTTCCAAAGGCTTGCTTATTTACTCTCCAATTTTTATTTTTACACTTATAGGAATTTGGAAAGGATACAAAAAAGATAATTTAGTCGCAATATCCTTCTGGATAATACTTCTGCATACATTAGTTCTTTCTAAATGGAAACACTGGTATGGAGGTTACGGCTATGGTTATAGAATGATCTCAGATGTAATCCCTTTTTTTATAATCCCAATATGGTTTTTACTTGAGAATTACTATGAAAAAGTTAAAAAAGGGGTTTTACTAACTTTTATTGTATCTTTTATAATTCAGGTTTCTGGACTAGTCTTTTTTGATAGTATTTGGCACAACGCCTATGACACAGGTTTTAAAAATACGTCTTGGTTGTGGTCTTTAAAGAATAGTGAAGCTGCTTTCAATGCTAGAAGAGTAATGGTTAAACTTAATTTACTTGAGCGTGCCTGTGAAAAGTGCCTTCCTCAAAATAGGTAATTTTAAATTATCTTAATTTGGCTTTATACCTATTTTCCAATATAATATATTTATGGCTGAAAAATATAATATTATTTGCCTTTCAAATCAACTTTGGGATTACCCTAATTGGACAAATAAACGACACGTAATGTATAGAATGGGGCAACTGGGACATAAAGTAGTATTTGTAGACCCACCAATCAACTTTGGAAAAGTACTTTTAACTCAATTTAAGAAAGGCTTTTTTAATATCGGAAGACTTCTTAAAGGTTATAAAATTGACGGAGATATACTGATTTATACACCTATTAAGTTTCTCCCATTAAAGAAATTTTACTCCGAATATTTTAGTAAAAAAATTAATAATTTAGCCAAAAACTTTTTTAAGAATAGTAATAAAACAATTCTTTGGGTTTATAACGTCGAAATTGAACATTTAGATTGTTATTTAGATGGAATCAATAGGGATTACCTTATATACGATTGCGTAGATTATTATGCAGGTTTTCCTAAGTATGAGACCAAGGAGTCTAAAGAAGCCTTTTTTGAAATTGAAAAAAATTTAACACATCAATCTGACCTTGTTTTTGCAACAGCTCCTGGGTTGGTTGAGAGATTGAAGAAATACAACTCAAGAACTTATTACACACCAAATGTTGGTGATTTTGAATTATTTCATAACATTAAAGAGAAATATAAAAACGATACTCCTTCCGAACTCAAAGGTATCAAACACCCTATAATTGGTTATATCGGTGCCTTAGATACTTATAAATTTGACTATGAAATTCTTAAAGAAGCTGCAACAACTTATCCTGACTATAGCTTTGTAGTTATTGGAGATATTGCTTTGAAAGATAGGGAAGGAACTCTTAAAGAATTAGGTTTAGAGGAAATACCTAATATTTATTTCTTAGGATCGATTCCTTTTATTAAAACTCCAAAATTTATGGCCCATTTTGACGCAGAATTAATTCCGTATGTGTATAACGACTATACAATCGGAGGGTGCTTTCCTGTAAAGTTCTTTAATACTATGTCGGCTGGAATCCCTTCAATCGTTACTGATTTGCCAGTTTTTAGTATATACAAGAATATTACTTATATTTCTAAAAGTAAGACTGACTTTGTTGAGAATATTAAGATAGCACTTGATGAGGATAGTGATCTTAAATATAGAGAAAGAGTTGCAGTTGCTTCAGAAAATACATGGGACTCAAAAGTTTCAGCAATGCTACACATAATTAAGAGTACTTTTAAATCATGAAAATTTTATTCACATTAAACTCTTCAAACTATGGTGGAATGGAAAAGACAGTCTTGGAATTAGTTCAAGGTCTTAGTTTTGAATTCGAGAAATTTGTTATTTGTCCTGATGGTGACCTAGTTAGTGACCTAAAAGTTTTTTCTAAAGTTTCAATTCACAATAAAGTAAAGTCTTTTGATTTAAGTTATCTCAGGTTTTTAATCTCTTTTATAAAGGAAAATAACATTGAAATCATTCATGCAAATGAACCTAGAATTGTGTTTCATTCTATGTTAGCTGGATTTATTTCCGGGGTTCGGGTTCGAGTTTCTCACACTCATACCCCAATCTCAATGTGGCAAATTCCTTGGTACAAGAAGCTTTTAAATATTTTGTTAAATTCCCTTACAATAAACCTTCTTAGTACTAAGGAGGTTGCTCTTACGCCATCCATTAGTAAGCAGAAAATGAAGGAATTAATTCTTCCAAATAAGATTGTTATTATTCCTAATTGTTTGGATTCAAATTTTATTTCCCAAATTGATTTCTATAAAAAACCTAAAAAAACTATATTGAGTAAATATAAGTTAGACGGAAAATATATATTTTTGTATCTAAGTCGCTTAACAAAAGAAAAGAATCAAAAGTTACTTATTGAATCCTTCTATAATTTTTCAAAAAATAACGATTCGTCTGTATTAGTTCTGGCAGGAAAAGGTCCTGACTATGAAGTTTTAAAAAAAAGAATCTCTGCAATAAATATGGAAAAAAGGATACTTATTTTAAATGAGATAAATGAAACTGATAAAATAGATCTATATATGGCTTCCAATTGCTTTGTTTTCCCTTCTTTGGCTGAAGGATTTGGTATAACATTGCTTGAGGCAATGTATTCGTGTTATCCAGTGATTTCCTCAAATTTAGAAGTTCTAAAAGAAGTTTCTGGGAATAAAGTAATGTTTTTTAAAAATAATAACCAGAAATCACTCACTTCAAAATTAAAAGATGTGGTTAAATTAAAAGAAAGCTCGAGTAAATTACTAGAAAACAAGAAATTTGTATTAACAAACTATACTGCTGGAAGATATATAGAAAATTATGAAAGTTTATACAAACATTAATTTATGAAAATACTATTGTGGACAAGGTCTGATTGTTTTAAAGCCAAAGGCGGTGATATGGTTCAGATAGAGAACACCTTCATTGAACTGAAAAAGTTAGGAATGGATGTTGTTATATCTGATAAGAATAATGTTGATTTAAAAGAGTACGATATTGTACATTTGTTTCAATTGGACTGGACCCCAGAAACCTACTTACATGCAAAAAGAGTAAAATCCCTTGGTAAGAAGTTAGTTGTTTCCCCAATTCATCATAATGTTGAGGAAGTTAAAAAATTTGATAATGAGTATGTCTTTGGGCTTAGAAGGCTTTCCAGATTTTTATTCGTAGACCAATTTCAAAGGGATACCTTTAAAAATATCTATAGGGCTATACTTGATAAAAATAAAGTTTTACCTACCTTATACTCAATTCTAATTGGCCTAAAAGAAATGAACAGAAAAGTAATTGAATGGGCGGATATTGTCCTAGTTCAGACAAAGCTTGAGGCACAGGACCTAAAGAAAACTTATGATACTGACTTTAAATGGGAAGTTGTCCCAAATGGCGTTAGTTCGGTTTACCTAGATAAGCAGAAATATAATAATCTTTTTGATTTCGATGACTATATTATATGCGTAGGAAGAATTGAGCCTAGGAAAAACAATCTGAACATTATTGCTGCTGTAAAACAACTCAGAAAAGAGTTGAATAAAGACATCAAACTAGTTTTTGTTGGTAAAAAATCAAGTAAACACACAGAATATACCTCGTTGTTTGATCTAGAAGTTTCAAAAAATGGGTGGATTCACTTTAAAGACTACCTATCTTATAGCTCAATGCCTGCTGTTTATAAATTCGCGAAGGTTTGTGTCTCAGCTTCTTGGTTTGAAACTACTGGCCTGACATTGCTTGAAGCCTTGTTTGTTGGTACGAACGCAGTTTCCACATCACCTAGGGCTAAAGAGATTTTAGGGGAATACTCATCCTATTGTGAACCTGATAATATAGATTCTATTGCTTCAGCTATTAGAACTGAGTATTTTAAATCTAGGCCCAAACTTCCAATCTCTTTTAGAGAGGAATTTACTTGGGTAAATACTGCTAAGAAAACCTCTGAAGTTTATAGGAATCTTTTTAAATGATTGAAATATTGCTAATTGCTGGAATTTTAATAGTCACTTTAATCCTTTTAAGGTACAATTTTTATTCAGCCTTAATCCTAGCTTTAGTTTTGTCCACCTTCCTTCACAAGGAGTTATTTTCTATTTATATCTGGGATATGCTTCCGATCAGAATCTTAATGGGAGCTTTTTTAATTAATTCTTTTTATGAATTTATAAAATTTAATGGTCTATCTTTTAAATTTGTAAAATATCTTAAAGACCCGTTTATTATTTTAAACGTTCTTTTTCTTTTTTCTAAATTAGTATCAATGGTGAATTCTTTAAATTTGAATACGTCCCTTGCTTTAAATGCCTTTAATATTACTATTACAGTTTTTATAATAACTATTTATTTGAAGCTGGATTCAGAAAAAATTTTAAATTTATTTAAACTTTATTTCCCAATAGCTGCAGTTTTATCCATTCTTACTTTTATACAATTATATGTTTATTTTAAGTATTCCTTTTTGTTTGGCGCAATACTAAATATTGCAGGAAACTCTGTTGATTTTCCGGCTTTTAGTCTTTCAAGAGAGTTTTTGAACGATTCAATTAAGTTGGTTGTAATGACTCGAGTTGGAAGTATATTTTGGGACGTAAATCATTTTGGAGGTTTTCTTGCAGGTTTAGTTGTTCCTCTTTTGGCGATTATTATTGCAGTATCTAAAAATAGAAATCTAAATATTTTTTATTTTATTATTTTGAATATAACTTTATTTCTGACTAATTCAAGAAGTGCGTGGGTTTTAGCAGGAATTGCTTACTTAGTTTTCTTTGTTTTTGCAGCTTATAAGAAAATTGGAAAGAAGGGCGTGGTTTATTCCCTATTAGGATTCGGTTTATTTTCCTTACTTCTACTTTTCATGTATCAAGATAAGGATTCTTTCTTTAGAGAAAAGGTAAGATCCTATTTTCACTATAGACTTGATTCTTTTGATTCACACTTCCTTTTATTACAGGGAACAGTTGAAGTATTCAATAAACATCCTTTGATAGGTGGTGGTACTGCAAGTTTCTTTGAGCATTTTAAAACAACCCCTTCTTCAAATGAGTTCCTAAGAAGAGACCCCGCAGGTTTAAGTGTCAGAGTTCCGGCTCATTCTATATGGGGTGAGACTATTTCTGAGACGGGTCTTCTTGGCCTTACCACCTTCATTCTAATTGTATTATTAAGTCTCGGTTATCTTCTGTACTCCATAATACATAGTAAAGATGCCGCTGATTTTCTCCTTTTAGCGTCATTTTTTGGAACTATACTTGGATGGTTGATTGCTGGTATTTTTTATTCGTTCAATTCTGAATTCTTTTACATCCTCTTTTTCTTCCCAGTTATTTATGCGATTAAAAAATATAATTTGGTTCTTGAAGAGGTGTTACTTTATTTCAAGAAAAAATCTTTCTACGCAACTTCAATTCTGTTTGCAATTTGTTTTTATATGATTTTTATAAATTTAGGGGCTAATAAATTCATTGCCTTTGATGAGGCAATCTATGCAAAAGTTGCCAAAAATATGTTTGAAACTGGAGATTTAATGACTTTAACCTGGAGAGCTTACGATTTAAACTGGTTTGAAAAACCTTCCTTGTATTTTGTTTTGACTTCTTTTGTTTATTCTATTTTTGGCGTATCAGAATTCTCAGCAAGATTTGTTACAGCCTTTTTTTCAATAATTTGTTTAATTTACACATATAAACTTGGTAAGACATTAAAAGATTCCGTTACTGGTTATTTTGCTGTTTTAGCTTTGGTTTTAAATGTTTCCTATTTATATTATTCAAGAACAGCTATGTTAGATGTAATTCTAACAGCGTTTATAACCGCTTCTGTGTTTTACTTCCTTAAATTTCAAAAAGAAAAAAGAAATATTGATCTCGTTCTTACAGGAATTAGCGTTGGTTTAGCTGTTATGGTTAAAAGTATCGTAGGTTTTCTTCCTCTTGGTATTTTTTTCCTATTTTATATTTTCAGTTTCATCAAAAAGGATTCTAATTTTAAAGAAGCTATAAAAGAGTTATCAATTATAACTTTCTCTTCTTTAGCCGTTTGTGCACCTTGGCACATTTATATGTGGTTTTTACACGGCAGCGACTTTATAAATTCTTACTTTGGCTACCATCTATTTAAGAGATACACTTCTGCAATCGAGGATAAAGGTGGTCCTTGGTATTATTATTTTGTTGTAATAAGAAACACAATGAGAGTTTGGTATTTAGTATTACTTCCTTCAATTGCTTACTTCATTTTTAAACTGTACAAAGAGAAGTTTTCCAAGGATAAAATTATTATTTTAATTGCTGTCTTTGTTGTTATGATATTTTTTTCAACCTCATCCTCAAAATTAAAGTGGTATATTATGCCAATTTATCCTTTCTTAGCCATTATTTGTGGTTACTTTATTTCTGAATCCAAGGAATTATTTTATAAAAAATCAAAATCCTTGGTTGCAACATTTATAATTTTCTATCTATTTATATTCGGAAATTTCTATTATTTTTATACTCAAAGGGGGATGGTTTACACCGGAGACCTGACAGGAAGAATTGTAACTTTGATACTTAAAAATAATGAACTGCCTAAAAACGAAGTTGCATATACTTATTTTGATAAGACTGATTACCCTGTGGCCCTTTATTACTCAGAAAAACCTTTCGAGTTGGCTGATTTTTCGCCTTTAAAACAAAGCCTAACTAATTTAAAAAAAGATAATAACGGAATAATAATAACCAATACCTTTATTACAAGTCAAAGTAGGTTTAAATCTTTAAAAAATACTTTTCCTGAGTTGACTATAATATCTGAAAACAAGGATTATGTTCTTGGATCTTTGACGGCATATTAATAAAATACTAACTATCTTTGAGACTTATTTAAAATATAAAGAAATGTAACAACTGTTAATGTTATTGATGCGATTAAATCTGCAGCAGCAAGTCCTGTAAGTCCAAAATTTAAAGTTAAAAAATAACTTAAAATTACAAACAGAATTAACTTTCCAATTGTAAATGCAAATAATGTTTTGGATTTCTCTTCAATAAAAAAATAATTATCTAGGAATTTGTGAATTGAAGCAAAAGCTTGACCAAATAAAAGTATAGAGAAGATTAAAATGGAATCATTAAATTTACTTCCAAAGAATAGATTAAAGAAGAATGGGGATATTAAAGAGCCTATTGAAGCAAGAATTAAAACAAAAACACCTAATAATAATGATTCTTTCAAGTTATAACTTAGGTCGTCTCTTTTTCTTTTTGCATTTGAGGTTAGGATTACTGTATAGATTGAGTATGAAACGACCGAGAATACATTAGAAAGTTTAGATGCCAAAGAAAAGGTCCCCAAGTCGCTTAAAGTGCTAACAATTCTTAAAATTTGATTTGAGATTGTATTCCAGCTTTCGTTAATTGTTTGACTTATTCCAGCCAAAAAGAAGTTTGAAATAAATTTTTTAATTTTGAAATCAAGTTTAAAGTTTTTTAACTCTGATAATTTAAGAGGTAAAAGTATACAAGATGCCGCAATTGATATTGAGAATATTTGAAAAGCAGATTCTAGACTTATAACAAATTGATTAGTAAGTATTAACGACCCAAAAACTCCTTTAATTACTGCAGGAAAAAAATTAAGTAGGGATGCAAGA
>Ga0247837_1000547_pt1 | contig 79510 bp, 78 predicted proteins | sample LaCtaG_2_FD_187115 | JGI IMG/M metagenome (GOLD analysis project Ga0247837, IMG submission 187115) | Freshwater microbial communities from meromictic Lake La Cruz, Castile-La Mancha, Spain - LaCruzMarch2015_14.5m | ecosystem: Environmental > Aquatic > Freshwater > Lake | place: Spain: Castile-La... | reverse complement strand
TCGCTCGTCCTGTATGCAAACGTTGCGTTGCAGGCGGCGGTGCAGGGTATGACACTCGCGCTAAAAGCTTTGAAGGATGGTGGCGATGTCAGCGAAACCAGCGGTCTGGTCACAAGCTTCGCCAACCGCCAGGCCTTGGTGAAAAAGCAGTTTTTCGACGATCTAGAAAAACACTACAGCCGATAAGACGGCTTGTTCTTCCCTTGAATGGAGCAGATACCCCGTACCCCCAAAGTACGGTCGGCTTACAAAACACCGCATCTGACGAAAAAAAACAAAAAAGCCCAGAAGAACTGGGCTTTTAGGGGTGTCATTCGGACTGTGCTGCACAGCCTAAAACATAACCATGGCGGAGCGGACGGGACTCGAACCCGCGACCCCCGGCGTGACAGGCCGGTATTCTAACCAACTGAACTACCACTCCTGGTAGCGGCAACCTTTGCTCTTTCGAGCCAAGCCACCGGCCCTTTCGGACCGGCTGTTACCGGCTTGCGCCTTGCTCATCTTGCGATGAAACCTGGCGACCCCACGGGGATTCGAACCCCGGTACTCACCGTGAAAGGGTGATGTCCTAGGCCTCTAGACGATGGGGTCAAAACCTTTGGACTTCCGTCTCAACACACAGCTTTACAGCTGTTTCCCGAAAAATGGTGGTGGAGGTAAGCGGGATCGAACCGCTGACCTCTTGCATGCCATGCAAGCGCTCTCCCAGCTGAGCTATACCCCCTTCTACCCGAGCTACCTGTGACCTGAGTCACCCTGGCAATCCCGTTTTCCGAGCCTTAAATTATAGCGTCAATTTTCAGGTGGCTTGGAGCCGCTGCAGCACTTTTTCTCGGTCGCACAGTTCCAGCACCGCATCCAGCGATGGCGTCTGGACCGTGCCCATCACAAGTACTCGCACCGGCATGGCCAGCTGTGGCATCTTTAGGGCGCAGGCGGCCAGCACCTCTTTGATGGCGGCGGCAATGGCGGCGCGCTGCCAGTCGCAGCTGGCCAGCTTGCTTGCCAGCAGCGCCAGCGCCGGACGCACCGCGTCCGTCACGTGCTGGGCCACTTCCTCTGACGACGGGCGCACGTCGGCATAAAAGGCCTGGGCCCAGTCGGCCAGCACCAGCAGGGTGTCGCAGCGGTCTTTAAACAGGGCGCAGATGCGGGGCAGGCGCTCGTCCACCGTCACGGCGCGGCGCTGCAACTGCTGTGCGACCAGCGGGGCCAGCACCTCATCTGCCATGGCCTTGAGGTGCTGGGCATTCACCCAGCGCAGCTTGGCTTCGTCAAACTGGGCGGCGCTGCGACCCAGGTGGTCCAGGTTGAACCACTGCAAAAACTGCTCGCGGCTGAAGATTTCGTCGTCGCCATGGCTCCAGCCCAGGCGGGCCAGGTAGTTCACCATGGCATCCGGCAGGTAGCCTTCGTCACGGTACTGGGTGACGGGCTTGGCGCCGTTGCGCTTGCTCATCTTCTCGCCCTGCTCATTGAGCACGGTGGGCAGGTGCGCATACACCGGCGGCACATGGCACAGGGCCTGAAAGATGTTGATCTGGCGCGGCGTGTTGTTGACGTGGTCGTCACCCCGGATCACGTGGGTGATGGCCATGTCGATGTCGTCCACCACCACACAAAAGTTGTAGGTGGGTGTGCCCACCGGCTCGCCAGGGCCGGCTGGGCGGGCAATGACCAGGTCGTCAAGCTCGTCGTTGCTGATCTCGATGCGGCCCTTGACCTTATCGTCCCAGGCCACCACACCGTGCAGCGGATTTTTAAACCGCAGCACCGGCGCCACACCGGCCGGTACCGGCGGCAGGGTTTTGCCAGGCTCGGGCCGCCAGGTGCCGTCGTAGCGCGGCTTTTGTTTGGCGGCCATTTGGCCCTCACGCAGGGCGTCCAGCTCGGCCACGCTCATGTAGCAGGGGTACACATGGCCGGCGGCCTGCAGCTCGGCCAGCACCGCCTTGTAGCGGTCCATGCGCTGCATTTGGTAGAGCGGGCCTTCGTCGTAGTTCAGCCCCAGCCAGGCCATGCCCTCGATGATGACGTCCACCGCGGCCTGGGTTGAGCGGTCAAGGTCGGTATCCTCAATGCGCAAAATAAAGTCGCCGCCGGTGGCGCGGGCAAAAGCCCAGGGGTAGAGCGCCGAGCGGATGTTGCCCAGGTGGATGAAGCCGGTGGGCGACGGGGCGAAGCGGGTGCGGGTTTTGCTCATGACAAAGTATCCAGGCCAAGGGCCAGGTCGGCCTTGATGTCATCCATGTGTTCCAGCCCGACCGCCACGCGGATCAGGCCCTGGCCGATGCCGGCGGCCTGGCGTTGCGGCTCGGTCAGGCGGCCGTGCGAAGTGCTGGCCGGGTGGGCGGCCAGGGTTTTGGTGTCGCCCAGGTTGGTGGAGAGAGACAGCACCTGCATGGCGTCCAGCACGGCAAAGGCACGCGCGCGGGCCTGCTCGGGGTTGGCGGCTTTCACGTCAAACGACAGCACCGCACCACCCACGCTGGATTGCTGCGCCATAGCCAGCGCATGCTGCGGGTGGCTGGCCAGCCCCGGGTAGTAAACACGGCTCACGGCCGGATGGTCTTGCAGCCAATGCGCCAGCGCCAGCGCCTGGTCAGATTGGGCGCGCATGCGCAGGTCCAGCGTTTCCAGGCCCTTGAGCACCACCCAGGCGTTGAAAGGCGCCAGCGACATGCCGCCGCTTTTAAGCACCGGCAAAAACTTCTCGGTGACCATCGCCTGGCTGGCGCACAGGGCACCCGCCATCACGCGGCCCTGGCCGTCCAGGTACTTGGTTCCTGAGTGCATGATGATGTCGGCCCCAAACAGCACCGGGCGCTGAAGCGCCGGCGTGGCAAAGCAGTTGTCCAGCGCCAGCAGGGCGCCGGCATTGTGGGCAATATCGGCCAGAGCCTGGATGTCGCACACCTCGGTCAGGGGGTTGGTGGGCGTCTCGGCAAACAGCAGCCGGGTGTTGCTGCGAATCGCGGCCTGCCAGGCGGCGGTGTCGGTTTGCGACACAAAGGTGGATTCCACGCCAAAGCGGGCCAGATCAGTGCCAATGAGCCGGATGGTGGAGCCGAACATCGAACGCGAGCACACGATGTGGTCACCGGCCTTGAGCAGGGCCAAACACATCATCAAAATGGCGGACATGCCCGAGGCGGTGCCAATGGCGGCCTCAGTGCCTTCCAGCGCGGCCAGGCGCTGCTCGAAGCTGCTCACGGTGGGGTTGCCGTAGCGGCCGTAGGTGTAGCCTTCTTCCTCACCGGCAAAGCGGTGCGCTGCCGCCTCGGCTGTGGGCTGCACATAGCCGCTGGTCAGGTACAGAGCTTCCGAGTTTTCGCCGTACTGGCTGCGCGCCACGGCCTCGCGCACGGCCAGCGTGTCGCGGTGCAGGGGGCGGGGTGGTGTGGGCTGGGTCATGGCTCAGTCTTCATGGTTGGGCAAAGCCAAGCGCGAGTTGTCCTCCAAGGGCTCCTCGTGCTGGGGGCGGTCGGCATTGAGCCGGGCGATGTCAGTGGCGGTGATGTCGCCGGTCACGTAAACGCCGTCAAAACACGAGGCGTCAAAGCCCTGGATGCCCGGGTTGAGCGAGCCGATGGCGCGCTTCATGGCGTCCACGTCCTGGTAGATCAGGGCGTCGCAGCCGATGATCTCGCGAATCTGCTCCACCGTGCGGTCGTGCGCCACCAGCTCATGGCTGGTGGGCATGTCGATGCCGTACACATTGGGGTAGCGCACCGGCGGCGCGGCGCTGGCCATGTAAACCTTGCGGGCGCCGGCATCGCGCGCCATTTGCACAATCTCGCGGCTGGTGGTGCCGCGCACGATGGAGTCGTCCACCAGCAACACATTGCGGCCCTTGAACTCGCTGGCGATCGCATTGAGCTTTTGCCGCACCGATTTTTTGCGCACGGCCTGCCCTGGCATGATGAAGGTGCGCCCCACATAGCGGTTTTTAACAAAGCCCTCGCGGTAGGGCAGGCCCAGCAGCTGCGCCAGTTGGGCGGCACTGGGGCGGCTGGATTCGGGGATGGGGATGACCACGTCAATCTCGTTCGGCGGCACCGTGGAGATCACCCGCTTGGCCAGGGTCTCGCCCAGGTTCAGCCGTGCCTGGTAGACAGAGATGCCGTCCATGACCGAATCCGGCCGGGCCAGGTAGACAAACTCAAAGATGCAGGGGTTCAGCACCGGGTGTTCGGCGCACTGCTGCGCATGGACGGTGCCATTCAGGTCAATAAAGATGGCCTCGCCCGGGGCTACGTTGCGCTCAAAGCGGTGCGCGGTGCCCTCCAAGGCCACCGACTCACTGGCCACCACCACTGTGCCATCGCTGCGCCCCAGGCACAGCGGCCGGATGCCAAAGGGGTCACGAAAAGCCAGCACACCGTGCCCGGCGATCAGGGCAATCACGGCATAAGAGCCGCGGACCCGGCTGTGTACCTTACGCACGGCGTCAAACACGTCGGCCGGCTGCAGCGGCAGGCCCCGCGTGGTTTTGTCGATTTCGTGCGCCAGCACGTTGAGCAGCACCTCGGAGTCGCTCTCGGTGTTGATGTGCCGGTGGTCGGTGCTGAACAGCTCGGCCTTGAGCGCCTTGGCGTTGGTGAGGTTGCCGTTGTGCACCAGCACGATGCCAAAGGGCGCATTCACGTAAAAAGGCTGGGCTTCTTCCTCGCTGTAGGCGTTTCCAGCGGTGGGGTAGCGCACCTGGCCCAGGCCGCAGTTTCCCGGCAGCGAGCGCATGTTGCGGGTGCGGAACACATCGCGGACCATGCCCTTGGCCTTGTGCATGAAGAACTTGCGCTCCTGCTGCGTGACGATGCCGGCCGCGTCCTGGCCCCGGTGCTGCAGGAGCAGCAAGGCGTCATAGATCAGCTGATTGACAGGAGCGTTGCTGACAACACCAACAATTCCACACATAGGTTTCCAATCCGCCCGGGGTGCGTGTTTGACGCAGCCTCAGGGTAAGTACTTTCCAAATTCTTTCGGCAGCAGGGGCTTCAGGCCTTTGACGGCCGCGCTGGCGATGCCCGCGCCCAAAGAGTCGCGCCACCAGTCGCTGGTCTTCAGAGGGGTCATGGTGACGACCACTGCCGCCGCCAGCACCAGCACGGTGCCACGCACCAGGCCAAAAATTGCGCCCAGAATGCGGTCGACAGGCTGCAACCCGACCATTGAAAACAGGGTTTTGGCCAGCCGAGCCAGCAACGCAGCAACAAAAACAGAGAGCACAAAAACCAACACAAAGCCGGCGGCGTAGCGCACCGCCTCGCCAGCCCCGCGCATGGGCAGTAGCTGGGCCATATCGGGCGCGAACCATTGCGCCAAAATAAATGCCGCCGCCCAACCCAACACCGACAACACCTCGTAGACCAGGCCGCGCCAAGCACCCAACAGCATCGACAAGGTCAATGCTGCCAGGATGATCCAGTCAAGAACCTGCATAACGAGGAACGGGCAAACTCAAAGCGTCAGGATGTTCGCCGGCAACTCAAGCCGACGGATTTTTTCGACAACCCGGTCTGCTTCCGCTTTGGTCGCAAACGGGCCTACTCTGACCCGGGTGCGGCGCCCCTCTTTGGTTTCAGCAACATGGGTATAGGTCTTGAGCCCGGCCCGCTCGACCTTCAGGCGCACCTCTTGGGCCCGTGCAGCGTCGGCAAAAGCGCCAACCTGAACAACATAACGGCTGGCCACGTCGCCGCCAGGCTTTGGCGGCTCTTGTCCATCCAGCAACGCTTGTGCCTTGGCAGCCTGGTCCACCTTCGGCGCGGACATTGGCACAGGTTTGGGCGCGGAGACCGCGACGGCAGCGGGTGCAGTAGGCAGGATCTCTTCAATGTCCTGCGCCGGGGCAGCGGGCGGGGCAGGCGGCGGGGCAGTCACCACTGCCTCGGCTACCACTGCAGGGGGCGCAGCAGCCGGGAAACTCAAGGGTTTGACCTTGTTACGGTCGGGTATTTCGATCGGTATATCCACCGAAACGGGTCGCGGCTGCTGGTCAAACAGCAGGGGAAACACGATGACACCCGCCAGTACCAGCACAGCAGAGCCGATCAGTCGATGTTTGGCGCGCCTGCGAACCGCCTCGACACTTTCGGGCGGGATCGGTGCGGCGGCGGATTCATCGCCACTGCTGCGGGACTTGAAAAAGGCCATAGGGTCCGGGTCAGGGGTCAGGGTTTCAGGTATCAACCATGTGCCGCGCCTGCAGGCGGGGAATACCGTCTTTCAGAATGCCGCCCACGGTGTAGAACGATCCGAACACCACAATTCTATCAGCGGGGTCAGCTGCGGCCATGGCCGCTTGAAGCGCCGACAACGGGTCGCCATAGGTCGTTGCCACGGCGTCCTTACGTTGGTTTTGCGCCAGCCATTTGGCAGCCAGGCCATGGGCTGAGTCGGCTCTTGGCGTGGGCAGGTCCGTGAAATACCACCTGTCGATCAACGGGTTGACCTTGGCCAGCATGGGCGCAAGATCCTTGTCGGCCATGGCACCAAAGATCGCATGCGTCGTCGGAAAGTAGCCCATCACATCCAAATTGGCCGCCAAGGCAGCCACCGAATGCGGGTTATGCGACACATCCAGCACCAGCGTGGGTTGGCCTGGGACAATCTGGAACCGCCCCGTCAGCTCGACCTGGCCCAAACCGCTGCGCACTGCCTGCGCCGTCACCGGCAGTCGCTCACGCAGCGCAGCCAATGCCGCCAGGACACCAGCCGCGTTAACGAGTTGGTTAGCGCCGCGCAAGGCCGGGTAAGCCAGGCCGCTGTAGCGACGGTTACCACGTGCGGCCGAGGTGCTCCAGCCCCACTGCTGCTTGTCGCCGGCCACTTGAAAATCAACACCGGCACGCCACAGATCAGCATCAATGTCACGAGCGCGATCTAGCACGCTTTGGGGTGGCATCGGGTCGCTCACCACCACCGGGCGTCCTGTGCGCATGATGCCGGCTTTCTCAAAGCCGATGCTTTCGCGGTCGGGGCCGAGCAGCTCCATGTGGTCAAGGTCGATGCTGGTGATGATGGCGCAATCTGGGTCAATGATGTTGACAGCATCGAGTCGGCCGCCCAAACCCACCTCCAGAATCGCCACGTCTAGCTGCTGGCGCGCCATCACATCCAAAATAGCCAAAGTGGAAAACTCAAAATAAGTGAGGGAGATTTCCTCGTCATTTTGGCACCTAGCCCTCTCCACGCTTGAGAATGATGCTACTAATTCAGTAGCATTCACTGGCTCACCCTGCAGGCGCAGCCTCTCCTCAAAATGCACCAGGTGGGGTGAGGTGTAAACCCCAGTGCGGTAGCCGGCGTGCCGTAAAACCGACTCCAGCATGGCGCAGGTAGAGCCTTTGCCATTGGTACCAGCCACGGTGAAGACCGGGCAGCGCAGGCGCAGGGCCATGCGCCTGGCTACGGTGTGCACCCGCTCCAGGCCCATGTCAATGGTTTTGGGGTGCAGCTGCTCGCAGTAGCTGAGCCATTCGTCCAGGGTTTCAGGTGCCATATTCATAGGTGCGCACATTGTCGCCGAGTGCGGCATGATGGCGGTATGAACCAAGCAGCCAACAACCCCACAATTTTCGGCATCCCCAACTGCGACACAGTGAAAGCCGCCCGCGCCTGGCTCGCCGAGCACGGCTTGGCCCATGCCTTTGTCGACTTCAAGAAACAAGGGGTGGACGAGGCCGCCCTGGCGCGCTGGCTGGCGCAGCTGGGCTGGCAGGCCCTGCTCAACACCCGCGGCACGACCTGGCGTAAGCTCAGTGAGGCTGAGCGGGCAGGCGTGACTGACGCCACCAGTGCCAGCGCGCTGATGCGGTCCCAACCCAGCGTGATACGGCGGCCAGTGGTGCAGTGGCTGGGGGGTGAGGTCAGCGTGGGCTTTGATCCGGCCGACTGGCAGGCCAGGCTGAACAGGGGTACCGCGGCAGGGGTCGCCTAAAATTGACGATTTTCTCAACGAACGCCCCACACCACCATGGCCACGATTCTCCAAAACTTGCCGCTCGGTCAAAAAGTTGGCATTGCCTTCTCTGGCGGCCTCGACACCAGCGCTGCGCTGCACTGGATGAAACTCAAGGGCGCCCTGCCCTATGCCTACACCGCCAACCTGGGTCAGCCTGACGAACCCGACTATGACGAGATCCCGCGCAAAGCCATGCAGTACGGCGCAAAGTTGGCGCGCCTGGTCGATTGCCGCACCCAATTGGCGGCTGAGGGCATCGCCGCCCTGCAAAGCGGCGCCTTCCATATTTCCACCAGCGGCCTCACCTACTTCAACACCACCCCGATAGGGCGCGCTGTGACCGGCACCATGCTGGTGGCGGCCATGAAGGAAGACGACGTCAACATCTGGGGCGACGGCAGCACCTTCAAGGGCAATGACATCGAGCGCTTTTACCGTTACGGCCTGCTGACCAACCCGTCGCTAAAGATCTACAAACCCTGGCTGGACCAATTGTTCATCGACGAGTTGGGTGGCCGGGCCGAGATGTCCGCGTTCATGACGCAGGCCGGATTTGGGTACAAGATGTCGGCTGAAAAAGCCTACTCCACAGATTCCAATATGCTGGGCGCCACCCACGAGGCGAAAGACCTGGAGCACCTGAGCAGCGGCATGACCATCGTCAATCCGATTATGGGCGTGGCCTTCTGGCGCGAAGACGTGGCCATTGCCCGTGAGACTGTGCGCGTGCGCTTTGAAGAGGGTCGTCCGGTGGCACTCAACGGGGTCGAATACCCGGACCTGGTGGCCCTGATCATGGAGGCCAACCGCATCGGCGGCCGTCATGGCCTGGGCATGAGCGATCAGATCGAAAACCGCATTATTGAGGCCAAGAGCCGCGGCATCTACGAGGCGCCGGGCATGGCGCTGCTGTTCATCGCCTACGAGCGACTGCTGACCGGCATCCACAACGAAGACACCATCGAGCAGTACCGCGACAACGGCCGCCGCTTGGGCCGGCTGCTGTACCAAGGCCGTTGGTTCGACCCGCAGGCGATCATGCTCAGAGAAACCGCACAGCGATGGGTGGCGCGGGCGATCACCGGCGAGGTGACCCTTGAGCTGCGACGCGGCAATGACTACTCACTGCTCAACACCGAGTCCGCGAACCTCACCTACCACCCGGAACGCCTCACCATGGAAAAAGGTGAATCAATGTTCTCCCCAGCGGACCGCATCGGACAGCTGACCATGCGCAACCTAGACATCGTGGACACCCGCGCCAAATTGGGCATCTACGCCCAAAGTGGTCTGCTGGGCGGTGACGTGGGCACTGACATGCTGAGCCTGACCGACAAGCCAGCCCCCTGAACCCGGCTCTGCGCTAGCGGCCGCTGGCGCGCTGGCGCAGGCCGAGCAGGCCCTGCCCTGGCTGGTTTTGTGTCAAATAAGCCTGAGCCACCGGCCGCAGCGCCGAAGGCGTGATGCCCAGGGAGGCCAAGCCGGGCAGTTTGCCGCTGGCCACATTGGGCCGGCGCATCGAATCCAGGTTGTCGCGACTCATCAGCGGCTCGCCGGGTGCCAGCGCCATCAGTGCTGCCTGAAGGTGGCCCAGCCAATTCGGTAGGCCGAAGACCGGCCGGCCACGCCCCTCCCGAACGCCGCTGAGCTGGCCCGCCAGCTGAACCAGTTGTTTCAAAGTGAAGATCTCGGGGCCGCACAGTTCCAACACCTGCGGCGTCTGGTCTGCGGACATACCAGGCCGGCGTGTCAGGCAACAGACCACCGCCCTGGCCACGTCTTCCACCCAAACCGGCTGAAACTGCGCCTCAGCGCCGGCCAGCGGCACAAACGGTGCCACCTTTTGCAGCCCTGCAAACAGGTTCATGAACTTATCTTCAGCACCAAAAATCACGCTGGGGCGCATTATGGACAACGCGAATGGCGCCAGGGCGCCGCTGGCGGCTGCCTGCATCAGGGCAGCTTCACCGTGACTTTTGCTGCGCAGGTACATGGATGGCGCCACCTGCGGCTGCAGGGCATCGGCACCCAGCGCGCTCAGATGAACCACCTGCCGCACCCCTGCCGCCCGACTGGCACGTGCCAATTTTTGTGGCAAAGCGACATGAACCTTGTCAAAAGCAGTCTGGCTGCCATGCAGGATCGCGACCAGGTTGATGACCGCGTCGTGGCCTGCCAAGGCTGCGGTCAGGGCGACTTCGTCGTGCACGTTGCACTCCAGCACAGTGAGCAGCGGCAGATGAAGCAGGTGCCGCGCGTTGGCTCGTCGCCGGGTCGGCACTGTCACCCGCCAACCCTCTCGGACCAATTTTTCGCAGACATGCGCTCCGACAAAGCCGGTTCCACCCAACACCATGATTTTTTTCATAAGGCCGATTTTGCACTGTGGCACCGCATAGCTTTGCGACTGAGGTCAATCAGTGCGCTAAAGAAAACCATCCAGGCGCCAATATGGCGGCTTTTTTGGATATCAGAAGGATCCCATGATCACCAACAGCCTCAGCAACGTGACCGTCACCACCCAGGCCAGCGTCTACTTTGACGGCAAATGCGTCAGCCACAGCCTTACGCTGGCTGATGGCACCCGGAAATCAATCGGCGTGGTGCTGCCCGCCAGCCTGACCTTCAACACGGGTGCGCCTGAAATCATGGAGTGCGTGGCGGGTAGTTGCGACTACCGTCTGGCAGGCAGCGACGTTTGGCAGACCTCAAACGCTGGAGACCGGTTCAGCGTTCCGGCCAATGCATCTTTCGATATCAGGGTCAGCGAGTCTTACCATTACCTCTGCCATTACGGTTGACTCCGGCGGGCGTTCAGACCACCACCGGCTCAGGCTCCAGCAAAATGCCAAAGCGCTCGTAAACACTGGTCTGGATCGCATAGGCCAGGGTCATGACCTCGCCGCCGGTGGCGCCGCCCCGGTTCACCAGCACCAAAGCCTGCTTCTCGTAGACGCCGGCATTGCCGACCGACTTGCCCTTCCAACCGCAAGCATCAATCAACCAGCCAGCGGCCAGTTTGACCGAGCCGTCGACCAAGTGGTAGTAAACGATTTTGGGATCGCGCGCGATGATGTCCACGCATTGCTCGGCCGTGACAGTGGGGTTCTTGAAAAAGCTCCCGGCGTTGCCGATCAGCGCCGGGTCGGGCAACTTGGCTCGGCGAATCTCACACACCCAGTCAAAGATCTGCTGGGGCGTGGGCTGCGACACCTGACACTGCGCCATCTTCTTTTCCAGATCGGCATAACCCAGCACGGCGCGCCAGGGCTTGGGCAGGGCAAAGCGCACCCGGGTGATCAGTGCCCGCCCGGCCAACCCCAGCGACTGGGAAGCATGCTTGAAGACCGAATCACGGTAGCCAAAGCCGCATTGGGCAGCATCCAGGGTGAAGGTTTGGCCGGTTTGCAGGTCAATCGCGTCCAGCGACTCAAACCGGTCTTGCAGCTCGACGCCGTAAGCGCCCACGTTTTGAACCGGCGATGCCCCTACCGTGCCCGGTATCAGGGCCATGTTTTCGAGCCCTGGGTAACCCTGGTCCAAGGTCCACGCGACGAATTCATGCCAATTTTCTCCAGCCCCTGCCTCGACCACCCAGGCCCGCGGGGTTTCGCGCAGCAGTCGGCGACCCTTGATCTCGACTTTGAGCACCAGGGCCTTGACGTCGCCGGTCAGCACGATATTGCTGCCACCACCCAGAATGAACTTGGTCGCGTTGCCCCAGTCCGGATCCGCCAGCACAGCCAGTACATCGGCTTCGCTGCCAATCCGCACCAGCGCATGGGCCCGCGCCACAATATGAAAGGTGTTACAAGGCTGAAGCGGGACGTTTTTCTCGACTAACATAGCTTTATTCTCGCACTTGCTCCTCTCGCCTGACCCTTTTCGGAACCCCGCCATGCCCTCTTTTGACACCATCTGCGAAGCCAATCTGGTCGAAGTAAAAAATGCGGTCGAGAACACAGCCAAGGAAATCGCCACCCGCTTCGACTTCAAGGGCACGCCAGCCGCCGTCGAGATCAAGGACAAGGACATCACCCTGATCGGCAATGCCGACTTCCAACTGGCCCAGATTGAGGAAATCTTGCGTAACAAGCTGACCAAACGCAGTGTCGATGTGCGCTTTCTTGACATTGGCGACTCGCAAAAAATGGGCGGGGACAAGGTCAAGCAGGTGATCAAGGTCCGTAACGGCATCGAAACCGAAGCTTCCAAAAAGATCCAGCGCCTGATCAAGGACAGCAAACTCAAGGTGCAGGCTGCGATTCAAGGCGATGCAGTGCGGGTCACGGGCGCCAAGCGAGATGACCTGCAGGCGGCCATGGCTCTGATCAAAAAAGAAATCGCGGACCTGCCCTTGAGCTTCAATAACTTCCGCGACTGATGAGGCCCTGGGCTTTGGCCCTGATGCCATGACAGTACAAAACGAAAACGAGTACGAGGACCTGCTGGGGCTGTGGTCCGATCTGGAATCTGGCCTGGGCGTGTTGCTGGGTAGCCCCACGAGTATTCAGGAGTTTGAAAAGCGGATACGCCAGTATGACCGGTGGATGCAGGACCTGCTGCGCCGGGACACCGATGTTGGCCTGTACCTGTTGTTTCAATTGGCCAGCAACTCGTCGGTGGGCTACAGCGCCTCGCACGCGCTGGTCTGTGCGGTGCTGTGCCATCTGATCGGCACTGAACTCGGCATTGAACCAGAAGAACGTGAGGGCCTGGTCAACGCGGCACTGACGATGAACATCGCCATGACAGCGTTGCAAGATGAATTGGCGCAGCAATTGGAACGTCCCAACGCACGGCAAACTGACGCCATCCGCAGCCATGCAGTGCGTGGGCAAGAGATTTTGGTCCAGTTGGGCGTGTCCAACCCCTTGTGGCTCGGCACTTTGTTGCTGCACCACGACGACAGCACGAGCAAAGGCGAATTCCGGACCATCGCACCAGCGCACAGATTGGCCAGGATTTTGCGGGTGGTAGACCGCTACGCTGCCATGATCAGCCCGCGGAAATCACGAGAGGGCCGCAGCAGCACCGACTCGCTGCGCTCCATCATCAGCGGGTCTGACCCAAAAGGCGATGAAGTTGGCCACACCTTGGTGCGCGCAGTTGGACTATGCCCGCCCGGCACCTTCGTCAGGCTGGATGACCAGCAGGTGGCGGTGGTGATCCGACGCAGTCAGCAAGCCAACCGACCGTTTGTCGCCATCGTCTTGGACGATAGCGGCACACTTTTGAAACCTCCCCGCCTGCACCGGACCGCCAACGGCAACCCGGGCATTCGGGCCGCACTCAGTGCCTCTACGGTCAACGAGCGCCTGAACCACCACCTGATCCTGCAACTGGGCGCCTATGCGGCTCAGCAGGGCTAAGGGCAGGCCCTGTCAGGACTTGGCTTTCTTGCCCCCCAACCGGGACTCAGTGCCACGCGCCAGGCGTCCGATATTCTCGGCATGCCGATAAATTAGCAACAAAGACATCACCGACAGTGACAGGAGCACGCTTTTGTTGAAGTACCAGGCCAGTCCGTCGGCCAGCACATAACAAATCGGCGCGGCGATCGCGGCGGTCAAGGACGCCAATGAGGAATAGCGAAAGAACCAGGCCATCGCCAGCCAGGTGCCTGCCACGGCCAGTCCCAACAGCGGGCTGATGCCCAGCAACACGCCAAGCGCGGTCGCAACACCTTTACCCCCCACAAACCGGAAAAACACCGGGTACAGATGCCCAACGAAAGCCGCCAGTCCCGTCACGGCCATGGTGCCCTCGCCCAAGCCGTAAGGTTGACCGAACCAGTGAACCAGCGCCACCGGCAGCCAACCCTTGGCGGCATCCAACAGGAGCGTGACGACTGCGGCCGCCTTGCTGCCTGAGCGCAACACATTGGTCGCGCCGGGATTCTTGCTGCCATAGGTGCGGGGGTCATTGAGGCCCATGGCCTGGCTGACAATCACGGCGAATGAGAGCGATCCGATCAGGTAGCCCAGGAGTGCGGCAGCCACAGGTAGGTAAGCGTACATTGAGTTCATTCAGGGCCTCCAGCTATTCCGGGTCGGCCAGCGCGGCAAGCCCCAAGCGCCCATTCTGCCAGCCCTGCAGGACCCGGGCTGATTCTCAACCGGTCGACACCGTACAGGGCCGGAAGATGCGGACTTGACACTGGGCACACACGGCTCGGTCAAGCCGGGCGTAGAGCGTGCCCAGCACGTCATCGCCCATATTGAAAAAATTCTCACGCCCGATCTCATCCAACACACCACAGCGTTGCAGCGTCTGCATGGGCTCGTCTTTCATATGAAAAATATACAGGCCACCGCCAAACGCACGCCGGCGACGGGCCTCTTGCGCGAGCAAGTGCGCCCCGGCCAGGTCAAGAAAATTGATGCCTGAGGCCACCAGCAGCAGGTGCCGGTGCATCGGCTCACGCGCGTCAATCTGTTGCAGGGCCTCTTGCAAATGGTTGACCGCACCGAAGAAGATCGAGCCGTTGATGCGCACGATCTTGAGTTGTGGGCAATCCGGCAGACCGGTGGCTGCACTGAAGGCCGGAGGCCACTGCCCCGGAAAGGGTTTGACGTCCTCCAGCCCGGGCCGCGAGGTGCGATTCAGGTACAGCAGCAAGGAGAGCAGAACGCCCGCGTAGATGGCAAATTCAAGTTGAAGCGTCAGGGTCGCCACAAAAGTCACGCCCAATACTGCCGTTTCTTGCCGACTGGCACGCAGGATCTCGCCGATGTGATGGAAGTCGATCAGGCCCCAAGCCACAACGAACAGAATGCCGGCCATCGCCGCAGTCGGCAGATACACCGCCAATGGCGCGAGGAAGAGCAGTATCAGCAACAAACACACCGCAGAGAAAACGGTCGACAAGGGCGTCTGCGCGCCAGCGGCATAGTTCAGACCACTGCGATTGAAAGAACCACTGGAGGCATAGCCCGAGAAAAAACTGCCAGCCAAATTGGACAGGCCCTGTCCGATGAACTCCTGGTTACCGTCAATCCGCTGACCGCTTTTGATGGCCATGGCGCGGGCAATTGACACTGCCTCGGTCAGGGCCAGCAAGGCGACCGCCATCGCCACTGGCACCAACTTCTCAAGAGTCGCCCAAGAAAAATCGGGGCTGGACAAAGGCGGCATGCCGATGCGCAGAGCACCGATGCTGCCGATGCCGGTATGCGCTGTGCCCCACTGCTGATTGAACAGCATGGCCAGCAGGCTGCCCACCAGCAGGGCCACAATCATGTGCGGCCAGCGTGGCAACCACCGCCTGGCCGCCACACTGGCGAGCACCGTCACCACGGCAACTGCGGTGATAAACGGGTTGACCTCACCCAGGTGCTGCAACAAGCCCTGCATCACCTCATAGGGCGATGCACCACGGGCAATTGGTAGCCCAAAGAAATTTTTCACCTGGCTCACGGCGATCAGAACGGCAGCACCCGCGGTGAAACCAACCACCACCGTGTGCGACACAAAATTAACCAGCGTCCCGAGGCGAAGCCCACCCAGCAATAACTGGAACACCCCGACCAAAAAGGTCAAGGTCAGCACCAGTGTCACGTACTCTGGGCTGCCGGCCGGCGCCAACGGACTCATGGTGGCGAACACCACAATCGAAATTGCCGTGGTCGGGCCAGACACCAAGTGCCAGGATGAACCCCACAATGCTGCGACGATCGCCGGCCACATGGCAGCGTACAAGCCGTATTCGGGCGGCATGCCCGCAATCGTGGCAAAAGCCACGCCTTGAGGCACCAGAATAAGGCCTCCGGTCAGGCCAGCGATCAGGTCGGCGCGAAGGGTTTGCCGGTTGACGCGTGGCCACCAGCGCAAAAAGGGCAGCATGGATTTCAAGAAATTAACTCCTAGTCGGCCCGTTGCAATCACCATGATTTTCGCCCAATTCAGGGCACCACGACGGTGCATTTGGGATCGCGCCACTGGCTCCATGATTGGAGGCAACTGGCTCTACTCCAAAAAACCGCGAGCAGCCAAACTTCGCACTAGGCGAAAGATCTTCCCGCTGAGGGTGGTCGCGCCGCTGCGCACGCGCGCTGTTCTTATTGTCAACACAAGGAAATTTATGCAACACAAATTGTTATCCGTGCTGGCCAAGAGCACATTGGGTCTGGCGCTTGCCGTCGTCGCAGCCAGCTCATTTGCCCAGGCCAAGAAAGAAGTCACCTTTGCCCATCAGGACATGGTCTTCCCCTACCGTACCGTCATGGAGTCTGGCGAGTTGGAAAAAACCACCGGCTACAAAATCAACTGGCGTATGTTCGGCGGCGGCGGCGACGTGATCAAAGCCATGGCGTCGGGTGATGTGTAAATTGGCGAGGTGGGCTCCAGCCCGCTGACGGCCGCTGCCAGCCAGGGCCAGGACATCAAATTGGTCTGGATCCTTGACGACATCGCCAGCTCTGACGTGCTGGTAGCCCGCAATGGTTCTGGCGTCAACAGTTGGAAAGACCTGGCCGGCAAGAAAGTGGCAACGCCCTTTGTTTCCACCGCACATTACTCGCTGATGGTCGGCATGAAGCTCAACGGCGTTGACACCAAAGGCGTGAACGTGATGAACATGCGCCCACCGGAGATCGCGGCAGCCTGGGAGCGCGGCGACATCGACGCAGCTTTCATTTGGGACCCGGTCATGTCCAAGATCAAACGCAACGGCAAGGCCGTGGCGACATCGGGCGATGTTGGCAAACTGGGCTACCCCACGTTTGACGGCCTGGTGGTGAATGCCAAATGGGCTGCCGAGCACAAGGGCTTCGTCGTGGCGCTGATCAAGGCCATCTCCAAAGCCGATGCCGACTACCGCGCCAATGCCGCCAAATGGACGGTCACATCGCCCCAGGTGAAAGCCGTGGCCAAGTGGACCAAGGCCGACGAGAAGGACGTGCCTGAAGCCATGGCCCAGTTCATCTTCCCCGACAACGCAGCACAAGCATCTGCCACCTGGCTGGGCGGCGGCGCGGCCAAAACCCTGGCCAACACCTCGGCCTTCTTGAAGGAGCAGGGTCGCCTGCAGGAAGTCAAGCCTGACTACAACGCCTTCATCGACATGAGCTACCTTCGGGAAGCGATGAAATAATCGCGGCTTTACCGGCCAAGCGACAGGGGGGCGACCTGGCCACGGGTCAGCCCCTTTTCTTTGATTACACAGCACCTGGAGCCTTTGATCCATGCCCACCCTTGAAGTCAAAGACCTCACCGTCAATTACGCCATCAAAGGCGGTACCCTGCAGGCGCTCGCGCCCGTTAACTTGACCATGCACGACGGCGACTTTGTCGTAGCACTTGGCGCCTCGGGTTGCGGCAAGACCACGCTGCTGAACTGCATTGCTGGTTTTCTTCCGCCATCCACGGGTGAAATTTTGCTGGAAGGCCGAGCCGTGGCCGGACCGGGTGCTGACCGCGGCGTGGTATTCCAGAAGCACGCGCTCATGCCCTGGCTGACCGTACGCGACAACGTGGCGCTGGGGATGCGCATGCGTGGCATCGACACGGTGACACGCAACCGCGTGGCGATGGAAAAGCTGGCCCTGGTAGGGCTGGAAAAATATGCTGACCGAGCCGTGTACGAGCTCTCAGGCGGTATGCAGCAACGCGTTGGTATTGCGCGCGCCCTGGCCAGCGACCCAGCTGTGTTGCTGATGGATGAGCCCATGGGCGCACTTGATGCCTTTACCCGGGAAACGGTTCAAGAGATCTTGCTGCAGGCGTGGTCCAAGTCCAACAAGATGGTGTTTTTCATCACCCACTCGGTGGAGGAAGCGCTGTTTCTGGCCACTCGGCTGATCTTGATGAGTCCAAGCCCAGGCCGAATTACCCATACCTACGACAACGTGCCCTTCTCGCGCGAATTTTTGTCGCATGGCGATGCACGCAAGGTCAAATCTGAACCAGAGTTCATCCGCATGCGCGAAGAGGTGCTGTCCATCATCCACCACCGGGAGCCAGCCCATGTCTGAAGCCAGCAAACCTTTGAAAACCAGTGCTTTCAAAGTGCCCGGTGAGGGCAGTAGCGCGACCATCAGTGTGGTCACCGTCATCCTTATTTTGTCGGCCTGGACCCTGGTCACGAACATGGGCTGGATCAAGCCGATCTTCCTACCCTCGCCTCAAGCCACCTACCAACAGTTCTATGAGTACCTGACCGGTGCCGCCAATGACAAGCCACTTTGGCAGCACTTCGCTGCCAGCATGTTGCGGGTATTTGCTGCCTTCTTTCTGGCTTGCCTGCTGGCCATACCGATTGGCATCGCGATGGGTATGTCTCGCGTCTGGCGAGGCATCTTTGACCCCCCGATCGAGCTTTACCGGCCACTGCCGCCGCTGGCCTATCTGCCGCTCATCATCATCTGGTTCGGCATTGACGAGCTGCCCAAAGTGCTGCTGATCTTTCTAAGCTGCTTTGCGCCACTGGCCATGGCCGCTCGCTCGGGCATGCGCAGCGCCTCGCAAGAGCAAATGAATGCGGCCTACTCCATGGGCGCCAGCTACACCCAGGTGATTCGCCATGTGGTGCTGCCCGCCGCGATGCCTGAAATTTTGGTGGGCATGCGGGTGTCGATCGGTTTTGGATGGAGCACGCTGGTTGCCGCCGAGATGGTAGCTGCCAATGTGGGGCTTGGGCAAATGGTGCTGAATGCATCCAACTTCTTGCGCACCGACATTGTGGTGATGGGCATCATCGTCATTGGCGTTGTCGCCTACATGTTTGACCTGCTGATGCGATGGATCGAAGACAAATTGGTACCCTGGAAAGGACGTGTCTGATGAAACCTAATTTTTTTGCGCCCATCACGGGCTCTGTCATGCCTCGCTTTGCCGGCCTGGCCACACTGATGCGCCTGCCCTACCTCGACTTTGACCACGAAGCGTTTCCCCTGGTCGATATTGGTCTGGTCGGCATTCCCTGGGACGGCGGCACCACCAACCGCGCCGGCGCGCGCCACGGGCCGCGCCAGGTGCGCGATCTGTCCACCATGATCCGCAACGTCAACCGGGCCAGCGGCATCAATCCCTTTGCCATGTGCAATTGCGCCGACCTGGGCGATACACCGGTCAACCCAGTGGATGTGATGGACTCGATGGCCCGCATCAAGGCTTTTTTTGACAGGGTCTGTGATGCCGGCGTAGCGCCGCTAGCCGTGGGCGGCGACCACCTGTCCACGCTACCCGTCATGCGGGCCCTGGCCAAAAATGGGCCTGTCGGCATGGTGCATTTCGACGCGCACACTGACACCTGGGACGGCTATTTTGGCGGTTTCAAGTACACCCATGGCACGCCATTCCGCCGAGCGGTTGAGGAAGGCTTGCTGGACCCCAAGCGGACGGTGCAAATCGGCATTCGCGGCGCGCTCTACAACGATGCTGAAGATACCTGGGGCCAGCAACAGGGAATCCGGGTGATCGACATTGACGAATTCCATGCCATGGGCATCGAGGCCGTGATGCAGGAAGCACGTCGTGTGGTGGGCGACGGCCCCACCTACGTCAGCTTTGATGTGGATGCACTGGACCCGGTCTACGCGCCAGGCACCGGAACGCCCGAGATTGGCGGCATGACCACGCTGGAAGCCCAATGGGCGGTCCGCGCGCTGCGAGGACTAAACCTGGTCGGAGGGGATGTGGTGGAGGTGTCGCCACCCTTTGACACCAGTGGCAACACGGCCATGGTGGGTGCGACCATGCTGTTTGAGATCCTGTGCGTCCTGGCAGACAGCGTGAACAGCCGCAAGGGCAACAAGCCCAGCGTCAAGGCCTAGCCGGCAGGGCGCTGCGCCGGCGCGTCCCACGTGCCTGGGCCAACTCATCCACTGCCATGCCCAGGGCGCGAATACCTTCGCCGATCTGGTCGGCGGCAATGGACGACAAACGCAGGCGAAAGTAAGGGCAGGGATAGGGTGGACTGATAAAGAACACCTCGCCCGCCTCGATCAGCACGCCATGGCTGCGCGCCATCAGGGCCAATTCAGATGAATCAATCCAGTCGGGGGCGCGCACCCACACCGAAGCTCCTCCCGAGGGTAGTTGAAACTCGAAGTCCGGCAGGTACTGCGCCAAGGCCCGGGCCACCAAAGCCATGCGCTCCTGCATCGCCTGATTGACTTTGCGCGCGTGCGCATCATGGTGCCCCAGAGAAAGAAACAGGGCAAAGGCATGCTGCAAAAAGGCGCTTGGGTGGCGGACCATGGCGTGGCGCAATTCACGCAGTTCAGCAATCAAGGCACGTGGCGCAACGATGTAACCCAGCCTCAGCGACGGCGACAGGCTTTTGGACACCGATCCCACATAAATCACCCGACCCGATTTATCCATACTTTTGAGCGCTGGCATCGGCTCGCCCTCGTACAGATTTTCGGCCTCGTAGTCGTCCTCGATCACCACAAAATCTTGCTGCTCCGCCAGGTTCAACAGCAAGGCCCGCCGGCGCATGCTCAGGGTTGCTGTGGTTGGGCTCTGGTGCGATGGGGTGACAAACACATAGTCCAGTGCGGGCAGTGTCTCCACGACCAATCCCTCAGCATCGACTGTCACCGGCACACAGCACGGCTTGCGCAGAGAGAAACTGTTACGGGCATGTGGATGCCCGGGTTCTTCAAGCCCTACCCGCTGGGTCTCGTCGAACAGTGCTTCAGCCAGCAGGTAATAGGCGTGCTGGGCACCGACGGTGATCAGGATCTCCTCCTGCAGCGCAAACACGCCTCGCTTGGGCAACAGGCGCAGCCGAATCTGCTGAATCAGATCGGGTACATCGTTGACTTCCAAATCAGGCGTCCAGTGTGGCAAATGCGAGCGCGCCAGGCTGTGCACGCAGCACTCTCGGAAGGCCTCGGTGGGAAACAGTTGCGGGTCATAGGTGCCATACACAAAAGGATAGGGGTAGGCACTCCAACGATCCGGCTTGGACAAAGTCCTCTGATCGACCAAGGATCGCAACACCCGGCCAGACCAATCGGGCGGGAGGCCCGTGGGCTTGGCACCCTGCCGCCCCGGCTCGTTTTGCCGGATCTCGGTGGTCCGTGCATTCATGGTGACGAATACGCCACTGCGGGGCCGCGCATCCAAAAAACCGTCGTCCACCAGTTGGACATAGGCTGCCGTCACCGTGTTACGACTCAAGCCCAGCACTTTGGCCAGCTCGCGTGACGAAGGCAGCGGCGCGCCCAGCGGGAGTCGCCCGTCAAGAATCGCTTGAACCACCGAGAGGCGCAGCCGCTGTTGCAGGGGCAAGGCTGGACCGTCCTGCAGGGAGAACAGGCTTTCCCACTGAGCATGTCTGGGTCGATGAGTATTGGACACGGCGCCTGGCAGTATACGCAGCCGTTCTGCTGCAGGGCGTACTGGCTCGCTCGAATCAAGGCATCTGGCTCTAGATGTACCGGACAATAATGCCTATGCTCTTTCACTAAACCCATTCTCTAGGAGTGCCCTGTGTCATCGTCCCCCAACCGCGTCACCGTTGACACGCTCGCCGCTTTCAGTGAAGCCTGGAACCGTCACGACATCGACGCCTTGATGTCCTTCATGACCGACGACTGTGTGTTCATGACTGCTGGCGGCCCAGACGCTTGCGGCGCCCGCCATGCCGGCACCGAAGCCGTGCGCAAGGCCTTCGCTGGTGCGTGGGCCACCTTGCCTGACGCCCAATGGCGCAATGGCAAGCACTTTGTGCAGGGTGATTTCGGCGTCTCGCAGTGGACCTTCACTGGCACGGCTGCCGACGGCAGCCGGGTCGAGACTGATGGCGTGGACATCTTCACCTTTCGCGATGGCAAAATTGCCGTCAAAAATGCGTTTCGCAAGGCGCGACCCAATTTGCCAGCGGCTTAATCAACAGTCAGGCGCAGGAGCATGATGCAAACAATGCAATTCACCAGTGGCGCGCCATCCACAGACCGGCGCTATGACCCGCAGTACGACCCGCTGGTCTCGGCGAACCCGGGGGCGGGGCGGGCCTATGCACCGACCTATTGGGTCGCAAGTGCTGGCACTCCGCCCACAGACGACGGCCCGATCTCGGCGGACATAGATGCTGACGTGGTGGTCATCGGTTCAGGCTCAACCGGCATGTCGACCGCGCTGTACCTGGCACAAGAGCATGGCATTCAGGCCGTGGTGCTGGAAGCCAATCAGACCGCATGGGGCTGCTCCAGCCGCAGCGGCGGTCAGGGCCAGAATGCCAGTGGCCGCTTGACGCGCTCGCAGTGGATAGAGCGCTGGGGCCTGGATGTCGCCAAAAAGCTCGACCGCGAGATTCGCACCGGCTTCGAGAACTTCAAGGCGCTCACACAAGAGATTGACTGCGATGCCACAGACGGCGGCCACCTCTACCTGGCGCACCGCCCCGAGAAAATGGCGTACCTGCGCGACGAGCACCGGGTGCGCAACGAGACCTTTGGCTACCAGACAAGGCTGTTGAGCGCAGAAGAGGTGCGGCGCGACTACTGCGACGAGCGCGACACAGCCGGCGCCATGCTGGAAGCCGAGGGCGTGGGCGTTCACCCGCTCAAATTCACCTTTGGGCTAATGCGCAAGGCGCGCGCGCTGGGCGTGAAAGTGCACACCGCCAGCCCGGTTCAGGGCTGGACCACGGTCAACGGCGTGCACCACCTGCGCACCCCCGGTGGGGTGGTGCGGGCCAAGCGGGTGGCGGTTTGCACCGGTGGCTACACCGGGCAGGGGCTCAACCCCATGCTCAAGAACAAGCTGCTGCCGATTTTGTCGAACTCGGTGGTGACGCGGCCCCTGACGAAGGCCGAACTGGAAGCCACGAACTTCAAGTCGCACACCTTCCTGACCGACACCCGTACGCTGCGCTTTTACTACCGGCTGCTCAAAGATAACCGGTTGCAGTTGGGTAGCCGCAGCTCTATCACAGGGGCCGACGCGCAAGACCCGGTGCACCTGAAACTGTTGACCGACGCTATCGCGCGCAAATTTCCGCCGCTGGCCGGCATCCAGATCGACTACTCCTGGTGGGGCTGGGTCGATGTGAGCCATGACATGATGCCTCGCATCACTCGCCCCGACCCGGCCCAGACGGTGTGGCATGCGGTGGGCTATGGTGGCAATGGCGTGTCATTTTCCACATGGGCTGGTAAACGGCTGGCCGAACGCGTCGCCGGCAAAGACGGTGGCAACGCGGTGTTTCAGTTGCCGATCTACAGTTCACCTCTCGAATACCCCAACCTGTTTGGCGTGGTGCGGTCGGAGGCGTTTGCGCCTTTCCGGCGCTTTGGCCAGTACTTTCTGTACAAATGGTATTGGTTGAGGGATGAGAAATAATTTAGATAAAGCATGGCAAACCTGCCACAGCGCGGCCATTTGCTTATAAGCTGGTGATCGTTGGACCCAGATATTCTCGTATTTTTACTATAAGGAGCAGACCATGAGCACGATTGACCGTAGACACCTTTTGCAAGCGGGCGCCGCCCTGACAGCCGGAAGCATTTTTGGGATCCCGCTCGACGTCGCGGCGCAAGCCGCCAAGGGCGGTGTGCTGGTGATTGGCAGCACGCAATCGCCACGCCACCTGAACTCGGCGGTGCAGAGTGGTGTTGCCACCATGATGCCGGCCGCCCAGCTGTTTGCGTCGCCGATCCGCATGGACAAGAACTGGAAGCCGCAGCCCTACCTGGCCGAGAGCTGGACCCTGTCGCCTGACAACCGCAGCGTGTCGCTGGTGCTGCGTAAGGACGCGGTGTTCCACGACGGCCGGCCTGTCACAGCCGAAGACGTCAAGTTTTCCATCGAGACGATTCGCGACAACCATCCGTTCAAGACCATGTACGGCCCGGTCAACGCGGTCACGATCAGCGACGCCCGCACGGCGGTTATCCGCTTGTCCGAGCCGCACCCGGCAGTGCTGCTGGCGATGTCGACCTCGCTCACGCCCATCATCCCCAAGCACATTTTTGGTGACGGCACTGACGTCAAAATCCATCCGCGCAACGCCAATCCAATCGGCTCCGGGCCGTTCAAGCTGGTGGAGTTCAAACCTGGTGAGTACATCATCATGGAGCGCTTCGACCGCTTCTTCCTTAAGGATCAGCCCAAACTGGACCGTGTCATCGTCCGCCTCTTCAAGGACTCGAGCAGTCTGTTGCTGGCCTTTGAGCGCGGGGAGGTGGATGTGCATCTGGCGGTTACCGATCCGCGCGAATTGGAGCGGGTGCGCAAGACGCCGGGCGCCGTGGTGGTCAAGGGTGCAGCCCCCGCCATCGGGCCGCTGATCTGGCTGGCCTTCAACACCAAAAGCCCCAAGCTGGCCGACAAGCGCGTGCGCCAGGCCATCAATTTTGCTGTCGACAAACAGTACATCCTGAACACCATCCTGGGTGGCATCAACACCCGCTCCACCGGCCCTCTGACGTCAGGCAGCCCCTTCTACACCGGTGACGTTGAGAAGTACGAGTTGAACCTGGCCAAGGCGACCAAACTGCTCGACGATGCGGGCCTGAAGCCCGGCGCCAATGGCGTGCGCTTGACACTGGACCTTGATTCCATACCGGGCAGTGCGGACCAAAAGACGATTCAGGAGTACCTCAAGCAGTCCCTGACCAAGATCGGGGTCGAGGTCAACCTGCGGCAGTCGCCCGACTTCCCGTCTTGGGCGCGGCGTGTGGCCTCGCTGCAGTTCGATATGACATTGGACTCGGTCTGGAACTGGGGTGATCCGGTGATCGGCGTGCACCGCACCTGGTTGAGCTCCAACATCAAACCCGGCGTGATCTGGTCAAACACCCAAAGCTACAGCAACCCCAAGGTGGACGAATGGTTGGCTGCTGCCGGGCAGGAGATGAACCTGGCCAAGCGCAAGGAACTGTACAAGCAGGTGCAAAAAACTGTGGTGGAGGACTGCCCGGTAGCGTTCCTGTACGAGCAGACCTTCTACGAGGCCTATGCCGCCAAAGTGGTCAACCCACCAGCTGGCATCTGGGGCCTGACCGACGGTCTCAATGAGAGCGCGCTCAAGGCCTGACGGCAGAACTCTTGATGCATTTGCTGCTCGCCATCTTGCGCCGGCTGGCCTGGGCCGCCGGTTTGCTGGTGGCCGTGCTCGCGATCAATTTCATGTTGATCCATGCTGCCCCAGGTGACCCGGCCAGCGTGATCGCCGGCGAAATGGGCGGGGGTGACGAGGCGGTGATGGCCAGCATCAAAAAGGCCTATGGCCTGGACCAGCCGCTGCCGGTGCAGTTCGTCACCTACATCGGCAAGAGTATGCGGGGTGACCTCGGCCAGTCTTACACCTACAACCGCCCAGTGTCAGGGCTAATTCTTGACCGGATCGGCCCCACCATCCTGCTGGTGCTGACCGCCCTGCTCATTGCCATTGTTGCCGGCACCCTGCTGGGGGTGTTTGCCTCACGGCGGCCGGACAGTTTTGCCAGCGCTGCGGTGACCGTGCTTTCGTTGATCGGCTACGCCATGCCGGTGTTCTGGACCGGCATCCTGCTGGTCATCCTGTTCGGTAAGGTCTGGCCCATCATGCCGATTGCCGGCATGCGTGATGTGCGTCAGTTCGGCGTTGGCGGCTGGCCCGCGGTGGTCGATGTGCTGCACCACCTGGTGTTGCCGGCGCTGACCCTGACCATCGTCTACCTGGCGCAGTACAGCCGGCTGGCGCGCGCCAGCATGCTCGAAGTGCTGGGTTCGGACTACATCCGCACCGCGCGGGCCAAGGGCCTGAGCGAATGGGTGGTGACGTTTAAACATGCCTTGCGCAACGCCCTGATGCCAGTGGTAACCATCGCCGGGCTTCAGTTCGGCCACCTGATATCGGGCGCGGTGCTGGTGGAGACCGTGTTCAGCTGGCCCGGCCTGGGCACGCTGGCCCTGGAGGCCATCCTGGGGCGCGACTACCCCACGCTGCTGGGCGTGCTCACCTTCTCGTCAATACTGGTCATTGCCGCCAACCTGCTGACCGACCTCAGTTACCGCTGGATCGACCCAAGGTTGCGTGGCAAATGAGCGCGACACCCTCTAACATGCAGGTCCTGTCACCCTTACGGGAAGCTTGGCGCGTGTTCAGTCGCAACAAGGCTGCCATGCTGGGGCTACTGCTGCTGGTCTGCGTCACGCTGGTGATGCTGCTGGGGCCAGGCCTGTATGGCGTCAAGCCCTTCGAGATCATGGGCGCGCCGTTTACTGAGCCCTTCACAGACCGCAAATTGTGGCTGGGTACCGATTACCTAGGCCGCGACATCCTGGCGGGTATGCTGGTGGGCGGCCGCGCAACAGTGATGGTTGGGCTGGCTGCAGCCGTCATCACGGTGTCCATCGGTGTCACGGTGGGCTCGCTGGCCGGTTATTTTGGTGGCTGGATTGACAGCATGCTGTCGCGCCTGACCGAATTGTTTCAGGTGCTGCCGGCACTGCTGTTTGCCATGGTGCTGGTCACCCTGTTCGAGCCCTCGCTGGGGGTGGTGATCGTCGCCATCGGCATGGTCAGCTGGACGGGTACAGCACGGCTGGCACGGGCCGAGTTCATGCGGCTGCGCGGCCTGGAATATGTCAGCGCGGCACGGGCCATGGGGGCGAGCCATTTGCGTCTGATGCTGCGCGAGATTCTGCCCAATGCGCTGCCGCCGCTGATCGTGTCGGCAACGCTGATCATCGGCGTGGCCATCCTGTTTGAGGCGGGCTTGAGCTTTCTCGGCTTGTCTGATCCCAACGTGATGAGCTGGGGCCTGATGATCGGCGCTAACCGGCGCAACATCTTGGAGTGCTGGTGGGCAGTGAGTTTTCCCGGAGGGGCGATCTTTCTCACGGTGTTGTCGGTCAGTCTGGTTGGCGACGGTCTCAATGACGCGCTCAACCCCAAGTTGCATCTGCGCTGATGAACCCCATCCTGATGCCATGAGCACCGTTACCGAAGCAGCCCCTGCCCTGCTGGAAGTCAGCCAGCTCGGCGTCGAGTTTCAGACCCGGGGTGGCGTTGCGCGGGTGCTTGACGATGTGGCCTTCAGCGTGCGCCGCGGCGAAACCCTGGGCCTGGTGGGCGAGTCTGGGTGCGGCAAAAGCATGACCGCGCTGGCCATGATGCGCCTGATCCCGACCCCACCGGGGCGCATTACCTCGGGGCGGGTGACACTCGACGGGCGCGACCTGCTGACCCTTAGCGAGCCCGAGATGCGCCAGTACCGGGGCAACCGCATCTCGATGATCTTCCAGGAGCCCATGACCTCGCTGAACCCTGCCTACACGGTGGGTGACCAGATCAGCGAGGCTGTGCGCCTGCATCAGGGGCTGGATCGCAAAGCTGCACTGATGCGGGCCACAGAGATGCTGGAGGCGGTGGGCATCCCGGCTGCCAAGAGCCGGGTGCATGAATACCCGCACCAGTTCTCTGGCGGCATGCGCCAGCGAGTCATGATCGCCATGGCCTTGGCCTGCAAACCCGATGTGCTGATTGCCGATGAGCCCACCACCGCGCTGGATGTGACCGTGCAGGCTCAGATCTTTGACCTGATTGCCGAATTGCGCGAACGCACCGGCACCGCCGTGCTGCTGATCACACACGACATGGGCGCCATCGCCGAAATGGCCGACCGGGTGGCGGTGATGTATGCGGGCCGCATTGTGGAGGAAGGCTCGGTGGCCGAGGTGCTGCAAGCGCCGATGCACCCCTATACCCAGGGCTTGATTGCCTGCGCACCCGGGCGGCGCACCGCCGGCTTTGGCGAGCCCCTGCTGGAAATACCGGGCACCGTACCCTCCCTGCTGGAACGCGGCAGCGGCTGCGCCTTTGCCGATCGCTGCACCCAGGTGCAGCCACGGTGCCACCAACAGTTGCCGCCCGAGACCCGGCTGGACGGCGGGCGCCGGCGCGTCTTGTGCTGGCTGCACGTGCCCGGAGGTTCAGCATGACCGAGAACACCCAGGCGCTGTTGCGGGTGCGCGACCTTAAGGTGCATTTCCCACTGGGCAGCGGTCTGTTTGGCAGCAAGTCGGTGGTCAAGGCAGTTGACGGCGTGAGCTTTGACATCCCCAAGGGCACCACCTTTGGCATCGTGGGCGAGAGCGGCTCGGGCAAAAGCACCACCGCGCTGGCCGTGATGCGCCTGGTGAACATCACCTCGGGAAGCATGCACCTGGGTACTGATGACATTGGCAGTCTGGAAGGCGAAGCCCTGCGCCGGGTGCGCCGACGCTTCCAGATGGTGTTCCAAGACCCGTTTGCCTCGCTGAACCCGCGAAAGCGTGCGGGCGACGCGATTTTGGAGGCGCTGGAGTTGATGGACGTGGGCGAGCCGGCCGCGCGCCCCCAACTGGCGCGCCACCTGTTCATGCAAACCGGCCTGCGCCCCGAACAACTGCAACTGTTTCCGCACCAGTTCTCTGGCGGGCAACGCCAGCGCATCGTGCTGGCACGGGCCCTGGCGGCCAACCCTGAACTGGTGGTGTGCGACGAGCCGGTGTCGGCGCTCGATGTGGCCATACAGGCGCAGATCCTGAACTTGATGCAGCGCCTGCAGCGCGAGCTGGGCCTGACCTACCTGTTCATCTCGCACGATCTCGGCGTGATCCGCCACATGTGCGATGAGATCGGCGTGATGTACCTGGGCCAGATCGTCGAGCAGGCCGACCGCCAGTCGCTGTTTGAGCGGCCGCTGCATCCTTACACGCTGGCGCTGTGGTCGGCGGCACCCTCCTTCAACCCTGGCACGCGCAGTCGGCGTGACCGCATCCGGCTGCAGGGCGACCCACCCAGTCCCATCAACGTGCCGCCGGGCTGCCGCTTTGCCGGGCGCTGCCCGTTTGCCGAAGCGCGTTGCCACACCGAACCACCGGCCCTGCGTATGGTGCTGCCAGGCCACCAGGTGGCCTGTCACCGGGTGTCTGACGGTGGTGCCCCGCTCTATCCCGTTTCTGTCCGACCCGTCTGAACACCATGCACACCACGATTTATTCTGCGCGCAAGATCATCACCATGAACGCCTCGCGCCCAAACGCCACCCACGTGGCGGTGCGCGACGGCCGCATTCTGGGCGTCGGCTCGCTCGACGAACTCAAGGGCTGGGGCCCGCATGAACTTGATGACCGCTTTGCCAACAAGGTGCTGATGCCCGGGCTTGTCGAAGCCCATGCCCACCTGATGGCCGGTGGCCTGTGGCGCTACACCTACTGCGGCTATTTTGACCTGCGTGACCCGGATGGTCGTAATTGGCCGGGCGGCCGCACGCTGGAGGCCGTGATCGGCCAATTGAGCAGCTCCAGCGCCCGGCAGGCCGATGGCCCCCTGTTGGGATGGGGCTTTGACCCAATCTACTTTGGCGACCAAAGGGTCAGCCGCAATGATCTCGACCGCGTCAGCACGGCCCGGGCTGTGGGCGTGCTGCACGCCAGCGGCCACATCCTGAACGTCAACAGTTTTTTGCTGGAAAAAGCCGGCCTGCTGCGGGCTGGCGTCGAGCACCCTGGCATGCCGCTAGGCGCCGATGGCCTGCCCACCGGCGAACTCAAGGGACCGGATGCGATGACGGCTGCCTTTGCCATTGTGGGGCTGGACCGTTCCTTTCTGTCAGGCGATGAGTTCGGCGTCCGGGCCTTCGCCAAACTGGCGGTGCGCGCCGGTGTCACCACCTCCACTGACCTGGCCGCCACCCTGCTGGAGCCCGAACTGGACAGCCTACTGAGCATCACCGCGGAGGACGATTACCCGCTGCGTCTGGTCCCGCTGCTGCGCCTGATCGGCATGACACCGACGCAAGCGGTGGAGCGCTCCGTGGCCCTGAGCAGCCGCAGCACCGAGCGCTTGCGCCTGGGCCGCATCAAGGTGGTGGCCGATGGCTCCATCCAGGGCTTTTCGGCGCGCATGCGCTGGCCGGGCTACTTTAATGGCGCGCCTAATGGCCTTTGGTACACCGCGCCAGAGACCATCCGCGATTGCTACACCCTGGCGCTGCAAAGCGGCGTACAGGTGCACACCCACACCAACGGCGATGAGGCTACCGAGCTGGCGCTGGACTGCCTGGCCGCGGCCCTGAAGGCGGCGCCCACGCGTGACCACCGCTTCAACCTGCAACACTGCCAGTTGGCCGATGCCGCGCAGTTCAGGCGGATGAAGGCGCTGGACATGTGCGTCAACCTGTTTGCCAACCACCATTTCTACTGGGGCGACCAGCACTACAGCACCACAGTCGGGCCGGAGCGCGCCGAGCGCATGAACGCCTGTGCCACCGCGCAGCGCAGCGGCGTGCCCTTCACCATCCACAGCGATGCCCCGGTCACGCCGCTGGGGCCGCTGTTCACCGCCTGGTGCGCCGTCAACCGCCTAACCTCCTCAGGCAGGGTGCTGGGCGCCCAGGAACGCATCTCGGTGGCCGACGCGCTGCAAGCCATCACGCTGGGCGCCGCCTACACCCTCAAGCTCGACCATGAAATTGGCTCCATCGAGTGCGGCAAGCGGGCTGACTTCTGTGTGCTCGACGACGACCCCACCGAGGTGCCGCCCGAGCAGCTCAAAGACGTGCGTGTGTGGGGCACGGTGCAGGGCGGCCGGGTGTTCCAGGCGCCACAGCTGGCGTGACGGCCAGACCGGCAGACGTTTTGACACCGACCCTCATCGTCGGCGGTTACCTCGGCGCCGGCAAGACCACGCTGGTGAACCACCTGCTCCGCCACGCCGACGGCCGGCGCATCGCGGTCATGGTCAACGATTTTGGCGAACTCACCATTGATGCCGACTTGATCGAAGGTGCTGATGGCTGCGTGCTGGCCTTAGCCGGCGGCTGCGTCTGCTGCAGTTTTGGCTCGGACCTGCTGGGCGCCTTACAAGACGTGCTGCAGCGCCAACCGCCGCCCGACCTGATCCTGATCGAGACCAGCGGCGTGGCCCTGCCGGCGGCCGTAGCTCGCTCGGCCCGGCTGCTGCCGGGCCTGAGCATCGAGGGCATTGTGCTGATGCTGGACGCAGAAACTGTACGCCAGCGCAGCGCCGACCCCTATGTGGGCGACCTGGTACGCCAGCAGCTGCTGGATGCCGACTTGCTAATCCTGAACAAAACCGAACTCTGCAGCCCGACGACACTGGCTGAGCTGAACGCATGGCTGCCCAGCATGACCACCGCCGGCACGCCGGTGGTACCGGCCAACCAGGCCCGCGTGCCGCCGGAACTGGTGCTGGGTTTTCACGCCGACTGGGCTGCCAACCCGGACGGTGCCACCGGCGACGCGCTGGCGCGCTGGGCCGCGCAGCCCATCACACACCCCATCACCCCGCCCATTGCAGCGGCAGCGGACCGATTCGTCAACGAGTTGTTGGAGCTGACCGCGCCGCTGGACCCACAGCAACTTCTGGCTGCCCTGACCACGCCGGATGCCGGCGTGGTGCGCGCCAAGGGCTGGCTGACCGACCTAGCCGGCCAGCGCCACCTGCTGCAACAGGTCGGCCGCCGCATTGAGCTGCAGCCGCTTGCGCCAGACGCCCGCCCACCAGGCCCCGACCGCCTGCTGGTGATCGGGCTGGCTGGCGTTTACCGTTACGGGCAATTGCTACTAAATAAATAGCTAGAACCCCAATAAGGACGCGGTCTAGAGGCCAATTTTATACATGGATTCCCGGTCGTAGCCGGGAATGACGAACCTCCGTCATCCCCGTGCAGGCGGGGATCCATGCCAGCCAGCCTGACAGCCGAAGCCTCAGGACACCGTCTGGTAGTACAGGTTCTGCGGGTGCTTGGCCTGGGCGAAGAACAGCCAGCGTTCGGCCAGCAGGCCGGGGGCTTGCATCAGGGCGGCCAGCAGCCAGGGCCAGGCACCGGCGTTGACTAGGCCCCAGCCCATCAGCAGCACCGGCAGGCCAAAAGCCAGCAGCTGGAAGCCCCAGCGCACATGCCGCAAGGCCGCGGCGCTGGCGCCGTGGAAGAACTCGCGCGTGTTGAACGAGCCGGCCGACATGCCCATGGACTTTTGCACCGGGCGCTCACTGCGGATGCCGGTGGCCGACTGCAGGTTGGATTTATGGCGCAACAGGCTGTTGCGGCGCAGGCTTAAGCGGCGGGTGGCCCAGGCCAGCCAGGTCACCGTGAAGGCCCAAGGGCCAGTGGCCCGCAGCAGCGCCTGCTCACCGCTCAACGCGGCCAGTGCGCAGCCGAGCACCAGCCCGGCCGACAAACCAATCAACATGAAGTTGACGATGGTCAGTGGATGGGCCCACTCCTCGATGAAGCGCAGACAGGCGTAAATCATGGCGGTGCAGTACCACAGGGCCAGGGCACTGAGGACCACCAGGGCCGGCAACCAGACCGTGCCTAGCGCGCCAGTACCGACATTACCGACATTACCGACGCTACCGCCGCCAGCCAGCGCCAGCCACCACAGCGCCACCAGCGCGATGAAAGCCGGCAACAGGATCACCTCGCGCGACATCCAGGAGGTGCGCCACATCAGCACCGCGCGCCAGGCGCGCATTTTGTGGCCCAGGTGCAAAAACGACGCGGCCAGGCCCGCCAACAGCAGCAGCTGGGCCAGGCCGATGGCCGCCAGCACAAAGCCACTGGCCATGGGCACGCCCAAAAGCAGCGCCAGCGCCATCAGCACCAGCAGGCCCTGCCCGGTGCCGGCCAGGGTGGTGAAAAACAGAATGGAGAAAGCGGGGTGCATGGTGCTTCAGCTTTCCTTGGCTGGCGTGACGCGCCGTGGCAAATACTGGTTGGCGGGCTGGGTCTCCCACTCCGGCATCAGGGCGTAGCCACCGCGTTCGCGGATCGCTTTGGAGACCTCGGAATCGGGGTCTTTGACATCTCCAAACAGACGGGCGCCGGTGGGGCAGGCCTTGACGCAGGCGGGCTTGCGGTCTTCCTTGGGCAGCTGATCGTCGTAGATGCGGTCCACGCACAGCGTGCACTTGGTCATCACCTGGCGCTCTTCGTCAAGCTCGCGCGCGCCATAGGGACAGGCCCAGGCGCAGTACTTGCAGCCGATGCATTTGTCGTAGTCGACCAGCACAATGCCGTCTTCCTTGCGCTTATAGCTGGCGCCCGTCGGGCACACCGGCACGCAAGGCGGGTCTTCGCAGTGCAGGCAGCTCTTGGGGAAGTGGATGGTGTCGGTGCCGGGGAAGGTGCCGGCCTCGTAGGTCTGCACCCGGTTGAAAAACGTGCCGGTGGGGTTCGCACCATAAGCGTTCAAGTCGGCCAGCGGGCCGGCACTGCCCGAGGTGTTCCACTGTTTGCAAGAGGTCACGCAGGCGTGGCAACCCACGCACACATTCAGGTCGATCACCAGCGCCAGTTGCTTGGCCAGGGTTTCGCCCGGCAGCGCGCGCACCGAGGGTGGCGGCGCCGGGGGCTGGCTGCGGCCACTGGCCGGGGCATCCGCCACCAAGTTGGATTGCAGCAGGTCTTTGAGCCAACGGATCATGATTTTTTACGTCCTGCAAAGTAGGTGAGCACCTGGGCCGCCCGCCCCAGCACGCCGGCTGGCGCCGGCACCGCGGCAATCTGCGGAAACGATTCGGCGGCCTCGTCGGGCTCTGCCGGGCGGATGCGCACCCGCACGTCGTACCAGCCGGCCTGGCCGGTGATGGGGTCGGAGTTGCTGATGGTGGTGGCGCCCTGCGGGCCCTTGAAGGGCAATTCTTCCGAGATCAGGTGGTTGAGCAAAAAGCCCTTGCGGGCTTCGTCGGCGCCGGGGGCCAGCTGCCAGGCGCCGTCGGCCTTGCCAATGGCGTTCCAGGTCCAGACCGTGCCCGGCTCCACCGCCTCGGAGTAGCGCAACATGCAGCGCACCCGACCCCACTGGCTCTCCACCCAGCACCAGCCGCCGTCGGCAATGCCGGCGGCTTGCGCCGTCAGTGGGTTGACGTGCAGGTAGTTGTGGCTGTGGATCTGGCGCAGCCAGGCGTTTTGCGAATCCCAAGAGTGGTACATGGCCATCGGCCGCTGGGTGATGGCATTGAGCGGGTAGGCGGCCAGGTCGGTGGCAGCCTCTTCCAGCGGTGCGTACCAAAAGGGCAGCGGGTCAAAGTAGGTGGCAATGCGCTCGCGCAATTCATCGGGCGGCTCCCGGCCACCGCTCTTACCCTGGGCCGCCAGGCGAAAGCTCTGCAAGGTGTCGGAGTACAGCGCCAGTTGCACCGGGTCGTTTTTCTGGCGCCAGCCTTTCTCTTTGGCAAAGTCCAGGTAGGCCTGGTTCCAGTTGCGCATGTAGTGCATGCTCTCGGGCATGTGGTACTGGAACACGCAGTTGTTGGCGGCGTAGGCCTCCCACTGCTTGGGGTTGGGCTCGCCGCGCAGGTGCTCGTCGCCATTTTTGCCGCGCCAGCCCATCAAAAAGCCAATGCCGGGTTGCGGCTGGAAGTTCACCACAAAATCCGGGTAGCCGGTGAATTTGGGCGCACCTTCTGCGGTGGTGAAGGCTGGGAATTTAAGGCGAGCCGCCAACTCGATCAGCACCTCCTGGAACGGCCGGCACTGCCCCAGTGGCGCAACCACCGGCACACGCACCGAATCCACCGGACCATCAAACTCAGAGATTGGCCGGTCCAGCATGCCCATCACGTCATGCCGCTCCAGGTAGGTGGTGTCCGGCAGCACCAGGTCGGCAAAAGCCACGGTCTCACTCTGGAAGGCGTCGCACACCACCAGAAAGGGGATCACATGCTCGCCAGTCTCATCCTTGCGGTTGAGCATCTCGCGCACCGCCATGGTGTTCATCGAGCTGTTCCAGGCCATGTTGGCCATGAAGATCAGCAGGGTGTCGATGCGGTAGGGGTCACCCTTGGCGGCGTTGGTGATCACGTTGTGCATCAGGCCGTGGGCCGACAGCGGGTGCTCCCAAGAAAACGCGTGGTCGATGCGGATCGGTGAGCCGTCCGGGTTGATCGCCAGCTCGTCGGGGTGCGCCGGGAAACCCAGCGGCGCCGCGTTCAACGGGGTGTTGGGTTTGATCATCTCGGGCGCGTTGAACGCCCGGTAATTGGGCACGATGTGGCGCGGGTACGGCGCCTTGTGCCTAAAGCCGCCCGGCGCATCGATGGTGCCCAGCACGCTCATCAGCACCGCCAGGGCCCGCACCGTCTGAAAGCCGTTGGAGTGCGCTGCCAGACCGCGCATGGCATGAAAAGCCAGCGGCCGCGCCTGGGTGCTGGGGTGTACTTTGCCCCAGGCATCGGTCCAGGGGATAGGCAGCTCAAAGGCCTGCTTCAGGGCCGCGTCGCCCATCTCAAGCGCCAGCGCCCGGATGCGCTTGGCGTCAATGCCGGTGATGGCTGCGGCCCACTCGGGGGTGCAGCTTGCCACCCGCTCGCGCAGCAACTGGAACGAGGGCGCCACCCGGGTGCCGTCGGCCAGCGTGTAGTGGCCCTCCAGGGCCGGGTCGCAGCCGTCGGCAATGCCCTCGGGGTAGGCGTTTTTGGCGCTGCCGCTGGGCAGGTCCCACACCAGCTTGTTGTGCGGGTTGCGGCCGTCGCCGGGGGCGCCTCGGGCCGGGTCGGGGTCAAAGGCAAACAGGCCCTCGCGCGGGCCGTCGTCCAGCACCACCAGCTGCGGCGCATTGGTGAAACGTTTAAGGAAAGCGTGGTCGATCAGGTCTTGCGCGATCAGCTCGTGCAGCAGCGCCATGAACAGCGCGCCGTCGGTGCCGGGCTTAATCGGAATCCACTCATCGGCAATCGCCGAGTAGCCGGTGCGCACCGGGTTGATCGAGATGAACCGGCCGCCCGAGCGCTTGAACTTGGAAAGCGCGATCTTCATCGGGTTGCTGTGGTGGTCTTCGGCAGTGCCGATCATCACGAACAGCTTGGCGCGGTCCAGGTCGGGCCCGCCAAACTCCCAGAAGCTGCCGCCCACGGTGTAAATCATGCCAGCGGCCATATTGACCGAGCAAAACCCGCCGTGCGCCGCGTAATTGGGCGTGCCGAACTGCCGCGCAAACAGGCCGGTCAGGGCCTGCATCTGGTCGCGCCCGGTGAACATGGCAAATTTCTTCGGGTCAGTCGCGCGAATTTTGGCCAGCCGCTCGGTCAGCAGGGTCATGGCCTGCTCCCAGGAGATCGGGTCAAACTCGCCAGCGCCGCGTTCGCTGCCCGGGCGGCGCAGCAGCGGCTGCGTCAGCCGTGCTGGCGACACCTGCTTCATGATGCCCGAGGCACCCTTGGCGCAGATCACACCCTGGTTCAGCGGATGGGCGGGATTGCCATCGATGTAGCGCACCTCGGGGCCGTTCTCTCCCTCAGCCAGGTGCACCCGAATACCGCAACGGCAGGCGCACATGTAGCAGGTGGTGCACTTGACCTCGGTCTGGTCGGTCGGCGTGGGTGCAGCCAGCGGATCGTGCAGCGGCTCGGGGGATAGAAATTTAAACATGTAGTTTCCTAGGGGCTTGCGGCGTGCAAGCCCGTGATGCGCGCCGTGTGGCGGGCGATGACCGATTCTTCATTGGTGCGCAGCACCCGCACGTCCACCCGGCTGTCGTGTGCGCTGATGCGCGGCATGCGGCAACTGTTGCCCCGCACATCCAGCCGCAAACCCATCCAGGCAGCGCCTTCGACGATGCGCGCGCGCAGGGCCGCGGCGTTCTCGCCGATGCCGCCGGTGAACACCAGTGTATCCAGGCCGCGCAGAGCGGCGGCCATGCCGGCCAACTCACGCAGCACCTGCTCGACAAAGTAGTCGATGGCCAGCCGCGCACCTGCATTGTCCGCGGCCAGCAGCTCGCGCATGTCACTGGACACACCCGACAAGCCAAGCAGGCCCGACTCGCGGTGCAACAGTTGGGACACCTGGTCCACACTCAGGCCCTCCTGGCGGATCAGGTGCAACACCACCGCGGCATCCAGCCGACCACAACGCGTGCCCATGGGCAGGCCGTCCAGCGGCGAAAAACTCATGGTGGTGGCCACGGGCCGGCCGTCGCGCACCGCGGCCATCGAAGCCCCATTGCCCAGGTGGGCGATCACGACCCGGCCGCGCGGCACCGACGGGTCGGCGGCCAGCTGCGCCACGATCGACTCGTAACTCAACCCGTGAAAACCATAGCGCCGAATGCCGCGGTCAAACCAGACTTCGGGCAGTGCGAAATGCTGGTTGACCAGGGGCGCATCGCGGTGGAAAGCGGTGTCGAAGCAGGCCACCTGCGGCACGCCCGGGAAAGCCAGGCGCGCCGCGTGCACGCCGGCTAGGTTATGGGGTTGGTGCAGCGGTGCCAGCGGCGTCAGCGCCTCGATGTCGGCCAGCACGTCGTCATCGAGCGCGCGCGGCTCGCCGAACAGCGCGCCGCCATGCACCACCCGGTGCCCCACGGCGCGGATGCTGTCGGGAGGCAGGCGCAGCAGCACGCTGGCCAGAGCCGCCTCGTGGTTGGCGGGGCCGCTGCGCGTGCCAATGCCATCCACCTGGCCGGTCAGCACCGGCTTTGCCAAGCCGGCCGTCGGGTCAAACAGCGCGTATTTGATCGACGACGACCCGGCGTTGAGCGTGAGCAGCTGGTCTGGCATGGCCTGGGCGACGGCGCCGGTCTCGGGGGCGGATCAGCTCAGACGTAGTCCTTGTACTTGTCCAGGAAACGCACAGGCTTGGACAGGGCGTCGCGGCGGAAGGGGTCGCCCAGCTCACGGGTGCACATGATCTCAATCACCGTGGTCTTGCCGCCGTTCATCTGGGCATCGATGGCTTTTTTCAGGGCCGGGCCCACGTCTTCGAGACGGTCGACCGTTACTCCTTCGGCGCCCATGGCGCGGGCGATGCCGGCAAAGCTCTGGTTGTCGAGCTCGCCTGCGACAAAACGCCGGTTGTAGAAATCGACCTGGTTTTTCTTCTCGGCGCCCCACTGGCGGTTGTGGAACACGATGGAGGTGACTGGGATGTTGTGGCGCACGCAGGTCATGATCTCAGACATGCTCATACCCCAAGCGCCGTCACCGGCGTAAGAGATGGCGGGCCGGTCAGGGGCCGCCACTTTGGCACCAATCATGGTGGGCAAGGCATAGCCGCAATTGCCAAAGCTCATGGGTGCGAAGAAGCTGCGCGGCTCTTCAAAGCGCAGGTAGCTGTTGGCCACCGAGTTGATGTTGCCGATGTCGGTGGAGACCATGGCGCGTGGCGGCATGGCTTTCTCCAGCTCGCGCAGCACCTGGCGCGGGTGCAGCCAGTTACCAGCCTCATTCTTGGCCTCTTCGATCACGTCCAGGCTGTAGGCATCGCGCTCGTGCGTCCAGTCGTCCAGCTCTTTCTCCCAGGCGGCTTTTTCAGCCGCAATGGTGCCGGCGCGGGCGGCCTTGTTGCCGTCGCACACCAAAGCTCGGCCCTGCAGCCGCTGCAGCATGGCCTTGGCCGAGGCCTTGGCATCGCCATGCACACCCACGGTGATCTTCTTGACCAAACCCAGGTTGGTGTGGTCCGCCTCCACCTGGATGATCTTGGCGTCTTTGGGCCAGTAGTCCAGCCCGTGCTGCGCCAGCGTGCCAAACGGTCCCATGCGCGAGCCCAGTGCCACCACCACATCAGCCTGGGCGATCAGCTTCATGGCCGCTTTGGAGCCCTGGTAACCCAGTGGGCCGCACCACAGCGGGTGGCTGGCCGGGAAAGCATCATTGCGCAGGTAACCGGTCACCACCGGCGCACCCAAACGCTCGGCCAGCGCCTGGCATTCGGCCACCGCGTCCCCCATCACCACGCCGCCGCCGGCCAAAATGACCGGGAACTTGGCATTGGCCAGCAGATCGGCAGCGGCATTCAGGCTGTTTTCGCCGCCGGCGCCACGCTCGACGCGCATTGGCTTGGGGATTTCGCAGGTGACTTCGCCATAGAAGTAGTCACGCGGAATATTGAGCTGGGTCGGGCCCATCTCGGACATGGCGCGGTCAAAGCAGCGCGCGGTGTACTCGGCCATGCGTTTGGGGTTGTTCACGTGGCCCTGGTATTTGGTGAACTCCTGAAACATCGGCAGCTGGTTGGCCTCCTGGAAGCCGCCCAAGCCCATGCCCATAGTGCCGGTCTCGGGCGTGATCATCACCACCGGGCTGTGGGCCCAGTAGGCGGCGGCAATGGCGGTCACGCAGTTGCTGATGCCGGGTCCATTTTGGCCAATCACCACACCGTGACGACCGCTGACACGGGCATAACCGTCGGCCATGTGGCCGGCGCCCTGCTCATGCACCACCGGGATCAGCTTGATACCGGCCGGGGCAAAAATATCCATCGCGTCCATGAAAGCCGAGCCCATGATGCCGAAGATCTCGGTCACGCCATTGGCCGCCATGGTCTCGACAAAGGCCTCAGAGGGCGTCATTTTTTGCGGTCCAGCGGGCACGGCGGGCTTGTTGGCGGTGGTGTCGTTCATGGGAAAGGTACTCCTGAAAAGCGGCGGTTGGGTCGTGGTCTAGCGCCCGTGGACTACCAGGGTCCCCGGGCGCAAGCTGGAGCGGATTCTAAGATCAGGATTTTTACCGGTCAACCCAAATATCGATAACTAGAACGAAATCGACAACTATTTGGAATTTCGATATCATCCAAGGCCATGAAAGCCGTGCCCATTCAGAAGCCAGACGTTGTTGAAATCAACGGCGACACGCCCACGCTGCGTCTGTTTTCGCTGTTGGAGGCCATTGCCGCCAAAGATCAGCTGTTCTCACTTCAAGGCCTGGTGGAAGAAACCGCCCTGCCCAAACCCACCCTGCACCGCATGCTGCAGCAGCTTGAAGCCGCTGGCCTGGTGCAGCGCCAGGGTGATGGCCGGCACTACAGCACCGGCCTGCGCTTGCGCAGGCTAGCTGAAAATCTGCTGCTTAACAACACCTACCACGGCGCGCAACACCTGGTGCTACGCCACCTGGTGGACGAGTTGGGTGAAAGCTGCAACATCACCGCGCTGGCTGGCAGTGAGGTCATTTACCTGGACCGGGTGGAAACGGCAGCACCGCTGCGCTTTTACCTGCACCCCGGCTCCCGCGTGCCGGCCCATTGTTCGGCCAGCGGCAAGATGTTTTTGTCGCAGATGAGCCCGGCCCAACGCCGCCGCCTGCTGTCCCACGCGCCGCTGACGGCCTACACCGGCAAGACCCTGACCGACCCGGCGCTGCTGGAAGACGAGCTCAAACAGGTCAGAAGCCAAGGCTATGCGTTGGACAACGAAGAGTTTTTACCCGGCCTGCTGTGCGCTGCGGTGCTGGTGCCCTCCAGCGCCGGCCGGTCCAACCTGTGCGTGGCCGTACAGGCCCCGATCATGCGGCTCACGCCCGGCAAGGTGCTGGCCATGCTGCCCAGCCTGCAACGGGCCGCGGCAGCGCTGAGCCAGATTGAAAGCGAAGCCCCGCCCGCCGCCACCGCCAACGCGTGACCACCACGCCCTGCCCCACCCCACCCCAGGACCGCCCCCATGAGCGCCACCGCCCCCCCTGACTCTGGCCTCCCCGACCGCATGGTGTCGGTGCGTGATGTGTTCGGCATCGCCTCAGACCTGAGGGTGCCGGCCTTCAGCACGCCCGATGCCCATGTGCCCGAGATCGACAGCGTGTACCGCTTCAACCCCGAGGTCACGCTCGCGCTGCTGGCGGGTTTCACGCACAACCGGCGCATGCTGGTGCAGGGCCTGCACGGCACCGGCAAATCGACCCACATCGAGCAAGTGGCGGCGCGGCTGAACTGGCCCTGCGTGCGCGTGAATCTGGACGGCCACATCAGCAGGCTCGATCTGGTGGGGCGCGACACCGTGGTGCTGCGCGACGGCCAGCAGGTGACCGAGTTTCAGGAAGGCATCGTGCCCTGGGCCCTGCAACGCCCGATGGCGCTGATTTTTGACGAGTACGACGCGGCCCGGCCCGATGTGATGTTCGTGATCCAGCGCATCCTGGAACAAGGCGGCCAGTTCACACTGCTGGACCAAAACCGCGTGCTGCGGCCACACCCGGGCTTTCGCCTGTTTGCCACCTCCAACACGGTGGGCCTGGGCAACCTCAACGGCTTGTACCACGGCGCCCAGCGCCTCAACCACGCGCAGATGGACCGCTGGAACATCGTGGCTGCGCTCAACTACCTGCCGGCCGCCGAAGAAATGGCCATCGTCGCCGCGCGTGTGCCGAGCCTGGCCGACCCCGCCCGACATGCACTACTGGAAGGCATGGTGGCCATGGCCGACCTCACCCGCAAGGGCTTTGCCGCGGGCGACCTGTCTACATTAATGTCGCCCCGCACAGTGATCACCTGGGGCGAGAACATCGGCATCTTCCAGGACCCGGCGCTGGCGCTGCGCCTGTCATTTCTGAACAAGTGCGACGAGGCCGAACGGCCGGTGGTGGCTGAGTATTACCAGCGCTGTTTTGGCACCGAACTGGCCGAATCCCACGCCTTGACCGCCCAGCGGCCATGAGTACGCAGGCGGCCCAGCCCGCCCAGGTGCGCCTGCAGCACCAGGTAGAGGAGCTGTGCGCCGCCAGCATCCGCGCGCTCAGCGGCCAGCCCGATGTGCACTTCCGTGGCCGCCGGCTGCACAGCGCCGGCGTGGCGCTGCCTCTGTTTGCCCCGCACCTGCACCCGTCGCTTGACGACGATGACTTTGCCTCGTTTCGCGGCGCTTCCGATGGCCTGGCCCTGAGGTTGCGGCTGTCTGTCCCGCAGTTGCACCGCCAACTGTGCCCGGCTGCACCGGTGGAGCGTCTGCTGTTTGAGTTGCTGGAGCAGATCCGGGTCGAATCCCAGGTACCGGCCGGCTTGCGTGGCGTGGCCGGCAACCTGCGCCACCGTTTCGAGCAGTGGTCGCTGGCCTTTCACCGCTCAGGCCTGACCGACAGCATGCGCGGCATCCTGTTGTTCACCGTGGCGCAAATCTGCAGGGCCCGGGTCACCGGCGAGCCGGTGCTGCATGAAGCCGAAGACCTGATGGAGGCTATCCGCGCCGGGATAGCACCGTTGCTGGGGCACGCATTGGCAGGCCTGCGCCGATACCGCCATGACCAAGCCGCTTACGCCGGGCACGCGCTACACCTGGCAAAACTGGTGGCCGACCTGCTGCGCTCCGCCGAGCCCGAGGGCGCGGACGGCGACAAGGACAAGCCTGCCGAGGAGATGGAGCGCGCGGCCTTTAGTCTGATGATGGACTTTGACGCCACGGTCGAAGACGGCATTGCCGCCGCCGTGAGCGGGCGCAGCCGGGTGCTTGAAGGCCAGGGCGATGTCTACCGGGTGTTCACCACCGCCTACGACCGCGAAGTGGCAGCCGCCAGCCTGGTGCGCCCTGCCCTGCTGCGCGAGTACCGCGAGCAATTGGACAGACGCATCGCCGGCCAGGGCGTGAACACGGCGCGGCTGGCACGCGAGCTCAAGCTGCTGCTGGCCCGCCCGGTGCAAGACGGCTGGGACAGCGGGCAAGAAGAAGGTCGCCTGGACGGTCGCCGCATCGCGCAGCTGATTGCATCACCCACCGAGCGCCGGCTGTTCCGCACCGAGCGGCTAGAGCCGCAGTCCGACTGCGTGCTGGGTTTTTTGATCGACTGCTCAGGCTCGATGAAGCAACACATCGAGTCAGTGGCCATGCTGGTGGACGTGTTGACACGGGCTCTGGAACAGGCTGGCGTCAACACCGAGATCCTGGGCTTCAGCACCGGCGCCTGGCAGGGCGGCCGCGCCCAGCGCGACTGGCTGCGCTTGGGCAAACCGCAGCACCCGGGCCGGCTCAATGAGGTCAACCACCTGGTGTTTAAACACGCCGATACCACTTGGCGCCGGGCCCGGCCCGACATCGCCGCACTGCTCAAGCCCGACCTGTTTCGCGAGGGCATCGACGGCGAGGCGGTGACCTGGGCCTGCAACCGGCTAAAAAAACGCCCTGAGGCACGCCGCATCCTGCTGGTCATCTCCGACGGCTGCCCGATGGACGGCGCCACCCAGTTGGCCAACGACGCCCACTACCTGGACAACCACCTCAAGCAGGTGGTGGCCCAGCAGGCGCAGAGTGGCGAGGTGGCGGTTTTTGGCGTGGGCGTCGGGCTGGACCTGAGCCCGTTTTACCCGCATAACCTGGCGCTGGACCTGTCCAGCCCACCAGGCAATGGCGTGTTTCGAGAACTGTTGGGGATGTTGGCACGTCATCTGTGCTTTTAGTTCGATGACCTTGAGCTGGCATTTGCCTTTGCATTTGCATTTGCACTTGCGCTTGACGGCTTCGCGCTGGCGAGCGGCGTGGTTCGCGTTCTCCGGCCCACGCTCGCGGGCGTCTGCCTTTGACTTTTGGACGTTACTGCGTCAACGCCTTACTTGGCTGGCTGCCGGGTGGGCAACCGCGAATGGGGCCTGCGCCCGCAAACCCCACCGCCCACCGAGATGAGCATGGTGGCGCACAACGGAACAACCGCAGAGGTTCTTGGCAGATTGCGAATAGCCTCGCTGCCCCCGCCGCGCCATGCCCTCCGCTGGGCAGGTGGTTTGGGTGTCCGAGCGCAGGCCCCATTCGCGCTTGCCACAGAGTGGGTGGGCCAAAACGGCGTTGATGAGCCAAAGCCGGTTCGCCAACCCCGTGCAGCGCGAGCGTGGGCCGGAGAACGGATACCCGGACCGCCGGCCTTGCCAATGCCCCTTGATCTCGTGAACGATCAACAACCGTGGGGAATGGATCGTGACGACCTCGCACTGCCGGGCGGCGTGTTTCGGGGACCGCTGGCAATGTTGGCGTGGCATTTGCCCTGTAAGGCCGTCATTGCTTCACTCAGCCTTGATGTTCGCCACTTTCACCATTTTGCCAAAACGCTCAAATTCGCTTCGGTTGAAATCTGAGAACTGCTGGATCGTCTGGTCTTCAGAGTTGCCGCCAAGGGACTTCAACCGCTCCTGGACGTCGGCAAGTTGCAGGGTACGCTTCAATTCTGTGTGGAGCTTGTCAACGATGGCTTTGGGCGTACCCGCCGTGGTGTACAGACCGTACCAGGTGCTTATTTCAACATCCGGCATGCCCAGTTCCCGCACGGTCGGCACCTCAGGCAATTCTGGCGAGCGCTTGGCGGTGGTAATGGCCAAGGCACGTAATTTGCCGGCCTTGACCTGACCCATGGCCGACGACGTGGTGTCCAGCATGATCTGAACTTGTCCGCCAATGAGGTCCGTGTGCGCTGCGCTACTGCCTTTGTAGGGTATGTGGACGGCTTTGGTGCCAGCCGTCATGTTGAGTGCCTCGCCAGCGATGTGCTGTGTGCTGCCGATGCCCGACGAAGCGTAGCTGTAAGCGGAAGGGTTGCTTTTCATGGCGGCCACCAGCTCTTTGCTGTCACGGGCCTTCTCAGTCGGGCCAACCAACAGCAAGTGGGGGACCACCACAACCATGCCAATTGGTTGCAGATCTTTTAGCGGGTCGTAGGCAAGTTTGAGCAAGTGCGGCGCAATCGCCTGCCCCGTGTTGGTCGCCACCAGCAGGGTGTAGCCGTCCTTCGGCGCCTTGGCAGCCGCATCAGCAGCCAGCGTATTGGCTGCGCCCGGCTTGTTCTCGACGACGAAAGATTGCTTCATCGACTGGCCAAACTTGTCAGCCAGCATGCGGGCCAGAATGTCAGTCCCCCCGCCGGCCGTTGCCCCTACCAAGATCTTCACGGGCTTGGCTGATGGGTAATCTTGCGCCCAAGCGGTGGCGCCCACCAGCAATATAGCGAAGCTCGATGCAATGAATATCTTCCGTTTCATGGTGTTGTCTCCTGATGTGAATGGCCGGGGTTATGGGTATGCCTGCGCCATGCGGCATGCCAGTTTAAAAGCCTGCTTGATGGCGCCCGCGTTGGCTTTGCCTTGGCCTGCAATGTCAAACGCGGTGCCATGGGCAGGGGTGAGGATTGGGATTGGCAAGCCACCCTGCACGGTCACGCCGCGCCAGAACCCCATCAGCTTCATGGCGATTTGACCTTGGTCGTGGTACATGGTGACGATTCCGTCAAACTGGCGGTGCTCGCCCTGAACCTTCAAGAACAAGGTGTCAGCAGCGAAGGGCCCCTCGACCGGTATGCCGTTGGCGACCGCGCTGGCCACAGCCGGGCCAATGGTGTCAAGTTCTTCCCGGCCGAAGGATCCGTTGTCGCCGTTGTGGGGGTTGAGGCCGCACACGGCAAGCCGTGGATTGGCTACGCCACTGCGTCGAATGGCGTGGTTCAGCAACTCAATGGCTTGCGTCACACCCGCACGCGTGATTTGACCCGCGACATCCTTAAGCGCTATGTGAGAAGTCACACGCGAGGTCCAGAGTCCATCGAGCACGTTGAATTCGCATGTCGGCCCAGCATGATTCAATTGGCTCGTAAACCAGTGCATTTCATCTGAAGTTGGCATCCCGGCCAAATGCAGGGCGTGCTTGTTCAATGGCGCAAAGACGATCGCATCGACCACTGCCGTCTTAGCCGCTTCCAACGCTGTTTCCAGAGTTTTCAGAGCGTAGGCGCCAGCTTCAGGGCTGCAGACGCCAAACTGAAATGTATGCCTTGGCTCGGCCGGATGTGGCAGCAGCAGTGGCTGCTGACCAAAAAAAACCGAACTCAATGTGTCGACCCTCTGCAGCTCGATGCGTTGCCCGGCGATCGCCATCCCTTTGGCCAGTTCATGTGGACCAGCAATGACAAGAACGTCGGCTAGCTGAAGGGTCTCAGGGTCTGCCAGCAGGCGCGCCACCAGTTCCGACCCAATGCCCGACGGGTCGCCTATGACCAGCGCGATGCGGGGCCTTCGATTAGCCGTCATACCCAGGCCGCCCCGTCGGGGTAGGCATACCGGCTACGGCTGGCCATCAGCATTTCGATGCTGTAACCCGGTCGGTGGGGCGGCATGTATCTGCCATTGCGAATTTTGACAGGCTCAACAAAATTCTCATGCAGGTGATCGACATACTCCAGCACACGGTTCTCCAGTGAGGCGGAGACGGCGATGTAGTCAAACAACGACACGTTTTGAACGTATTCACATAGACCGACGCCACCCGCGTGCGGGCACACCGGAACCCCAAACTTGGCCGCCATCAGCACCACGATGAGCACCTCGTTGAGCCCGCCTAAACGCGCAGCGTCGAGCTGGCAAAAATCGATCGCCCCAGCCTGCAGCAACTGCTTGAACATGACCCGGTTGTGGCAATGCTCACCGGTAGCCACGCCGATCGGCGCGATGCGCTGGCGAATGGTGGCATGGCCAAGAATGTCGTCCGGGCTGGTGGGCTCTTCAATCCACCAAGGGTTAAATGCGGCCAACTGCCGCATCTGGCTAACGGCCTCATCCACGTCCCAAACCTGATTGGCATCCATCATCAGCTTGCGATCCCAGCCGATCTCTTCCCGCAGTATGGCGGCCCGACGCATGTCATCGGCCAGGTTGCCGCCGACCTTTTGTTTGAAGTGGGTCCAACCTTCGGCGACGGCTTCCTTGGCCAGTCGTCTTATTTTTTCCTCGGTATAGCCCAGCCAACCCGCCGAGGTCGTGTAACCGGGGTAGCCGTGCTCCAGCATTTCCTGCTCCCTGCTCGCCTTGCCTGAGATATTCTTGCGCAGCATGGCCAATGCCTCCTCTGGCGTCAACGCATCTGTGACGAAACGGAAATCAAGGCATGCCACGAGCTGTTCAGGCGACATGTCTGTCAACATTTTCCAGACCGGCTTGCCGACCGACTTGGCCCACAGGTCCCACACGGCATTGACAATGGCGGCAGTCGCCAGATGCATCACGCCCTTGTCAGGGCCCAACCAACGCAACTGGCTGTCGGCGGAGGTGATCTGTCGCCAAAACCCGCCCATGTCTGCAGTGATGGCATCCAGCGTCCGGCCCACCACATGAGGCGCCAACACGCGAATCGCAGCGACACAAATCTCATTACCACGGCCGATGGTGAACGTCAGACCATGGCCCTCCAGTCCCTGGTTGCTGTCCGTGTGCAAAACCACATAGGCTGCCGAGTAGTCGGGCGCAGCGTTCATGGCATCAGAACCGTCCAGACTGCGGGATGTTGGGAAACGAATGTCCTGAACGGAAATGGAGGTGATTTTCATAACGACGAAGGGGCCTTGTAGATCAAGGTTCGGTCGGATCGTAGACCGTTGATCGATACTCGTCTAATCGTTATATCTGATTCATTGATCTATTTTTTCATATCAATACAACATGATCAAACCAACCACACGTCCCGAGGACAAATTCCAGAAGCTGCGCTTGAAAAGCCAACAAATCATGCTGCTGGCGGCACTGGACGAGCATCGCAACTTACGGCGGGCGGCCGTGGCCATCCACACCACGCAGCCAGCGGCGACGGCGGCGCTTCAGCAACTCGAAGAGCGTCTGGGCGTCCAACTGTTCGAACGCCACCCCCGTGGCATGCGGCCCACAGCCTATGGCGAGGCCATGATTCGCTACGCTCAAAGTGCCCTGCACGACTTTGACCACGCGATAAATGAAATCGAGGCACTGGCCGCCGGGGCCAGTGGCCTGCTGCGTATTGGCAGCGTCATGGGGGCCGTACCCAAAATTCTGACCGAGGCACTCAACCGCTTTCACGCGTCCAACCCGCGTGTGCGCTTGTCCTTGCTGGTAGAAACCAGTGACCTGCTGTTGCCCGCCTTGGTCAGGGGAGAACTCGACATCGTTCTGGGTCGTCTGCCTGACGGCTTTTACGACGATAACTTGACGATGCAGCCTCTCGAAGCTGAGCCCATGTGCGTGATTGGGCGGCTCGGACACCCGGTTGCGATCAAGGAAAACCTGAGCATGACCGACTTGTTGCACTGTCGTTGGGTGCTCCACCCAGACGGCAGTCCGATGCGTCGCCGCATTGAACAGGCATTTCAGGTAGCGGGAATTGTGGCGATCCCGGACATTTTGGAAACAGCGTCTATCCTCGCCACCACCGCCCTGCTCTGCAACAGCGATGCGCTGTCGGTGGTACCGGCCCACGTCGCAGAGCACTACGCCAGTTACGGCATGGTGGCCGTGATCCCGGTCAGTCTGCCAATAGCCATGGCAAAGCTGGGGCTCATCACCAGGAATGACCGGAGCACATCGCCGGCACAATTGGCCTTTGTGGACGTGCTCATGGCCAGCCTGGGCTGAAACCTAGAACTGCTGGCGATTGACGACCTCGCACTGGCGGGCGGCGTGGTTCGCGTTCTCCGGCCTGCGCCCGCAAACCCCACCGCCCACCGAGATGAGCATTTTGGCTGTTCCGGCCCGACCAAACCCGCTGCCGGGCAGGTGGTTTGGGTGTCCGGGCGCAGGCCCCATTCGCGCTTGCCACAGCGGCGGATCGCCTTCCACGGTGTTGACGAAGGAATAGTTGCACGCCAACCCATTGGGGCGCGAGCGTGGGCCGGAGAACGGATACACGGGCCGCCTGCCTTGCCAACAGCGTTAGATTCGCCGCTTGCCTGCTCACTGACGATGGCAAATAACGAAAAGACAGGGCAGCTAATCCAACAACGGAAACAAGGGGTCATCCATTACCGCCTGATCCGGCAACCGGTCGGCCAAACCAACAAAAGGCGGCGAGGTGCGCCAGGGACGCACAGCGTGACGGGCATCGTCGCCCAGGTAGCGCGCTGAAAATACACGGCGGCGCTGGGTGGGGCCGACGCCGCTGCTGGCGTGCAGCGTCAGCATGTGAAATGCCACCGCATCGCCGGGCTGCAGCGCCCATGCCAATTGCCGGTATTGGGTCGGCTTTGACTCGATATCCGGCAGTTCGGCCAAACTGCCGTCCGGGAACCACTTCTCCTGCTGGTCACGGAAGGTTCGCGGCATGAACCAGGTACCAGCGTGGGAGCCCGCGACAAAGCGCAGGCTGCTGGCCAAGGGCACAGGGTCCACAGGCAGCCAGAAACTTACGTTTTGGCGGCCGCTCACGTTGTAATAAGGCTGGTCCTGGTGCCAAGGTGTCTCCTGGCGCGTGCCGGGCTCCTTCACCAGCAGGTGGTCGTGGTACAGGCGGCAGGTCTGGCTCTGCATCAGCTGCCGGGCCACCCGCGGCAGCGCAGAATGGTGCAGCACCGCCGCATAGTCCGGGTTGGCCTGCCAGGTACAAAAATCTTCCACAAACCGGCCCGGGTCGTCGGCCTGGCTGGCCACCAGCGCCAGCGGGCTCAGGTTCGCCAGGTTGTGTTCGATGCCGGCCGTGAGCTGGGCGAGCTCAGCGGCGTTAAGCAGGCCGCGCAGCACCACGGCGCCATCACGCGCGAACGACTGGGCTGCATCGGGTAGCAATTGAAACGGTGCCGTCATCAGATCCACCAAAACAGTGAGAGGTCAAAGGCCCGCTCCACGAACCAGGCCAAGGCCACCAACAGGGCAACCCAGGAGCCCCCCACCAACACGCCGCGCTGGTAGAGGAGCGTGTGCCGCAACAAAAAGGCCAGCGGCAAAAACACCGCCACGATGGCCAGTTGCCCCAACTCGACGCCCAAATTAAAGCCCACCAGGCTGACGACCAGCGCACCGGTGGGCAGGCCCAGTTCCGTCAGCACGCTGGCAAAGCCAAAGCCATGGATCAGCCCAAAGAAGAATGCCATCAGCCAGCGCCCTTGCACCATAGGCACCAGGTTGTTGGCGGCGGCAAACACCACGGACGCGGCAATCGCCGACTCCACCAGCCGGCTTGGCAGGCTGATGATCTCCAGGGCAGCTAGCGACAGGGTGATGGAGTGCGCCAAGGTAAAGGCCGTAACCACCGCCAGCACGCTCAGGCTAGCCTCTTTAAAGCGACTGACCCCGCGCACGCCACCGCCGTGCCCGCCTCTTCGGCGAGCCAGCAACACTGCCGGCAAAAGCAACGCGAGCAAGAACAAGATGTGGTCAAAGCCGATCCAGATGTGCCACACACCCTGCCACAGGTACTGCACAAACTGCGCACCAACTGTGGTCGCCTCTGCGAACTGCATGAGTCCGCTTTGCGGCCCCAGCACGGCACTGTGCGTTGCGCCATCCAGATCCAGCTTGAGCAGTCCGCGGTGCTGTGCGTCGAGATCAAACAACAAGCTGTATTGGATGGACAAAGGGCCATGCTGTTGCGGGCAGCGGCCACGCCAGGCCAACACAGCGTAGCCACCGTCGGTATGCTCGTCGACCTGTAGACTGGCTTGCCCGAGTGTGCAGCTGCCCCCGCGCTGCAAGCTGAGACGGCTAACAGCCCAGGCTTGCAGCTCGCGCTCTTTCTGCTGCAACTCCCCCCAGGTGATCTGGTCGTCGCCGTTGGCGTCAAGGCCAATGGCAAATTGAATGTCGCGCAGGGCAATGTCCCACTGCACGCTGACCTGATCGGCCTGGGCCTGTACCGTCAGGTAGCTGTCGCTCGATTTGTGCGCCAGCGCTGCGCCAGCCCACACCATCAGCCACATCACCAGCCAGGCCATGGCCACCGCGCGGGCCACCCCTTGGCCCCAGAAGCCGCGGCTCATGGGTTGCCCTTGGGTAAAGCGGCCAGCTGGGCCAGCTGTTGGCTAAGGGGGGCGCCCTGAAACCCACTGCTCTTGAACCAGGCTTCGACCTTTTGGGCAGGTGCCCGCTGGCCCGCCGCCAGCGCGGCCTCGAGCAGAATGCGGGCGTCTCGCGGTTCACGTTGCACCTCGTAGTTGGCCTGCGCCAGGGCCAGGGCCGAGCCGATATCGCGGCGCAGCTGCAGCGCATAGCGCGCCTCTTCGGCACGGTGGGTGGTATCACCGCGCAGCCGGGTCGCGGCAAAGCGCTCATCCAGCATTTTCACCAGCGCAGGGGCTTTGGGAGAGCCCGTTTGCTGGTGCGCCAGGGCCAGACGCAGCAAGAGCGGGTCCGAAGCCTCCTTGTCAGCCAGCAGTGCCACCACCTCTTTGGGGCGTTGCTGGTCAAGCAAGAAGTCGCTCCAGGCGGCCAGCAAATAAGCATCGGTGATCCCCAGGCGCAAGGCGCTTTTGTAGTGGCTTTCTGCCAGCGCGGCCCGGCCCTGCCAAGCCGCAACCTCGGCCAGCCGGGTCAACAGCCACAAACGGTTACCGGGATCGTCCGCCCGGGCTAAGCCCTTCTCAAGCGCCTGGTAACCCTGCGCCAATTGCCCGGTGTAGGCCAGCGTCAGGCCCAGGCAGCCTGCCTGCAGGGTTAGCGACCCGGCTACGCCCAAGGCCGTGCAGGCCTGGCCGGCGCCAGCGTAGTCGGCCTGGACCAAGGCGATGGCGGCCAGCCAGCCATGCGCCTCCGAAAAATCGGGCTGGGCGACCAGGGCAGCGCGCAGGTCACCCTTGGCCTCTTCAAACGCATGGCGGTATTGACGCAGCAAGCTACGAGTGAACAAAAGCTCGGCCGACAGCTGACCCGGGTAGCCGTTGATCAGCGCATCGGCATAGCCCACATAACGCGGGTCGCCATGGGCCATGGCCAGGTCAAAATACAGCCGGGCCAAGGCCGCCACGGCCTGGGCGTCCTTCGGGGCTCGGTTAACAGCTTGCTGGTATCGCTTGAGCAGGCTGGCATCCGGGTCGCCGGCCTTGACGGCCAATCGCTCCAGCACCTCGCCGGCCTCAGTCGGCGTCCGAGGCGCTGACCAGCCGAAGGTGACTGTGCAAAATAGGGAGAACCCGACCAAACATCGGGTTAACCCGACTTTGCTGCGTACAATTAATCTCGGCATAATATGTCGGCCTAATTGGGCCAAAGTTTGACAAATATCAATAGGAATAGATCATGACCAAAGTTTTTTCAGTAATTGTTGCATCAATGATGTTCGCTTCCGCCGCAATGGCTGGTTCACATGGCGGCGCAATGAGCGACGCAGACAAGAAAAAGATGGAAGAGGCTTGCAAAAAGGCTGATCCCAAGATGGACGCCAAAATGAAGGCTGACTGCGAAAAGATGAAGGCAGCCAAGAAGTAATCTTCTCGGCATTTGGAAAAAACGGGCCTCTGGCCCGTTTTTTTTGGCCTGCCCTCAATTGCCCAGGTGCCACAGCGACCGCAGCTCGCAGTCATAATGAATCCTCTCAAACTTGTCCGGAGACTGCCATGCGCCCCATGCTGAGCTTTCGATCCATCCTGAGTGCCTTTGTGATTTCAATGCTGGGGGTGGTTTCAACCGGCTCAGCCATTGCTCAAGCAGCCTATCCCGACAAGCCGGTGCGCTTTGTGGTGCCCTACCCGCCCGGCGGCGGCACCGATGTGATTGCCCGCATTGTGCAAGACCGCTTTCAGTCACTGCTGGGCCAACCCATCATCATCGACAACAAGGGCGGCGCAGGCGGGTCTGTGGGCTCGGAACTGGCGGCTCGCGCCGCCCCGGACGGCTACACCGTGCTGTTCACCCTGAGCTCACACACCATCAACCCAGCGATTTACCCCAAACTGTCCTTCGACACGATCAAGGATTTTGAGTCAATCGGCACCGTGGCCTCTTTGCCGCAAATTCTGGTGGCTAACCCACAAGTGCCGGCGAATACCGTGGCTGAGTTAGTGGCGCTGGCCAAAGCCAAGCCCGAGTTACTGGCTTACGCCTCGGTCGGCAATGGCTCCCCCGGGCATCTGGCGGGCGAGCTGTTCAAGCTGCGCACCGGCACCCAGATGACGCACATTCCTTACCGTGGCGGCGGCCCGGCCGTCACCGACGTCATCAGTGGTCAAGTACCTCTGCTGTGGGTATCGATCCCGGCAGCTGCGCAGTTTGTCAAAGCCGGCAAGCTCAAGGCCTTTGCAGTCTCCACACTCAAGTGCAGCGCGGCTTTCCCCGATGTGCCCACCGTGCAAGAGACCGGCGTGCCAGATTTTGAGGTGGACTCCTGGTACGCCATGTTCGTGCCGGCCCGCACGCCGCAGCCCGTGATTGACCGGCTCAACCGGACTCTGAACACCATAGTGGCCGAGCCTGGCATCCGCGACAAACTGCTGGCCCAGGGCGCCGAGGGCGTGGGTGGCACGCCACAGGCCTTATCCCGCATCGTGGCGGCCGAAATTCCAAAATGGGCCAAGCTGGCCAAAGACGCCAACATTAAGGCTGACTGACATGCTGACATCCGCAGTCGAAGTCGATCAAACTGTTGCTGATCTGGTCAGCCGGGCGCGACTTGCGCAACGGACGGCCGAGCGCTATGACCAGGCTCGGGTTGACGAGCTGGTCGCCGCCGCCGGTTGGGCCATATTGGCACCGGATCGCAACCGCGAGTTGGCCGAGCTGGCTGTCGCCGACACAGGCATAGGCAATGTGGCCGACAAGGTGCGCAAGAACCACCGAAAGACGCTGGGCCTGCTGCGGGACCTGCAGGGCGCACGCTCGGTCGGCGTAATCCATGAAGACCCAGCTTTGGGCCTGACCGAGATTGCCCGGCCCGTGGGCGTGGTCTGCGCTGTCACGCCCTCCACCAACCCGGCGGCCACACCGGCCAACAAGATCATCAATGCACTCAAGGGTCGCAACGCCGTGATCGTCGCGCCCTCCCCAAAAGGTTGGAGCACAGCAGCCAAGCTGATCGCGCATATCCAGACTCAGCTGGTGCGCATCGGCGCCCCACCCGATCTGGTTCAACTGCTGCCCGACCCGATCAGCAAAGCGGCCACCCTGTCCTTGATGCGCCAGTGTGATCTGGTGGTGGCCACCGGTTCACAGGCCAATGTGCGCGCGGCCTACGCCAGCGGCACGCCGGCCTTCGGCGTGGGCGCGGGCAATGTGGCAGGCATCGTCGATGAGACCGCCGACCCGCAGGCCGCAGCTGAGCGGATATTTCGCTCCAAGACCTTTGACAACGCCACCAGCTGCTCGTCTGAGAACAGCCTGGTGCTGCTGCATGACGTACGGGCAGCTACGCTGGCCGCGCTGCGCGATCAAGGTGCGGTGCTGTTGGATGCCGCTCAAAAAGCCCGTCTGGCTGCCGTGATGTGGCCAGACGGCAAGCTCTCCTCGGCTGTGATTGGCCAGTCGGCCACCACCATTGCCAACCGCGCCGGGCTGCCCGAGGTGGCTGCGCTGTCGCCCACCATGCTGCTGGTGGATGAGGACAGCATCGGCGAGGCGCACCCGTTCTCGGGCGAAAAGCTGTGCCCGGTGTTGGCGGTTTACAGCGTGCCAGATTTTGACGCAGCAGCCGATACCGTCAGCCGCTTGTACGCCTTTCAAGGCGCCGGCCATTCGGTCGGCCTGCACAGCCGCCGGCCCGAGCGGGCGCTGCAGTTGGGACTGACCTTGCCGGTGTCCCGTGTGATCGTGGAGCAGGCCCACTGCATCGCCACCGGCGGCAGCTTTGACAACGGCCTGCCGTTTTCACTGTCCATGGGCTGCGGCACCTGGGGTAAAAACAACTTTTCCGACAACCTAAACTACCGGCACTACCTCAACATCACCCGTATATCGCGCCCCATCCCGGAACGAATCCCCAGCGAACAGGCAATTTTCGGCACATTTTTCGACAAGTACGGACGCGAATGAGGTCAACGGTCCACGCCCTGATCGCGCATCAGGCCAGCCTGCAACCAGATGCCATCTACGCCGTCGACTGCGACGGTGGGCCAAGCTTGAATTACGGCACACTGGCCAAGCGCTGCCGTCAGGTTGCGGGGCTGCTGCTGGCGCAAGGCAGTGTGCCGGGCGATACGGTCTCGCTGGTCATGCCCAATGGGCTGGCCACGCTGCATTGGCTGCTGGGCGCGATGCAGGGCGGCTGGTGCGTCAACCCGGTCAACCTGCTGTCACAGGCGGACCAGATGCGCTATGTGCTTGACCACAGCGATTGCAGCTTAGTGATCGTCAGCCCCGATTGGGAGGCCCCAGTTCGCGCCTTGCTGCAGCATATACCGCGTGACATCGGCGTGTTGGTCAGCGCGCCAGACCACCACGACTGGCCCGAGACTGAGGCCGACCTGCCGGCCCCGCTGCCCGAGGCCATGGCGCTGCTAATGTACACCTCTGGCACCACCGGGCAACCTAAGGGGGTGATGCTAACTCAGGCCAACCTGGCAGCCAACGCAGCGGCCATCAGCGCCGAGCACGCGCTGCAGGCCCATGACCGGGTGCTGGCGGTGCTGCCGCTGTACCACATCAATGCCTTTGCTGTGACCATGCTAGCCCCGCTGCACCACGGTGGCAGCTTGGCGATGCCACCCAGGTTTTCAGCTGCGCGCTTTTGGGAACAGGCGAGCCAGAGCGCTTGCACCTGGATCAATGTGGTGCCGACCATGATCTCCTACCTGCTTGAGGGCCCCGCACCAACACCAGCACAAACCCAGGGCCTGCGCTTTTGCCGCTCGGCCTCGGCAGCCCTGCCGCCCGAGCACCTGCGCGCCTTTGAGCAACGCTTTGGCATTGGCATCATCGAGACCATGGGCCTGACCGAGACCGTGGCGCCCTCATTCTCCAACCCGCTCGACCCCCAACTGCGCAAACTTGGGGCGGTGGGACGGGCCTCGGGCTGCGAGGCGCGGGTGGTGGACGCAGCGCTGGCCGAGCTGCCCGACGGCCAAACCGGCGAGATTGCCATCCGCGGCCCCAACGTCATGCGCGGCTATTACAAGAACCCAGAGGCCACCGCAGCCGCATTCACCCCCGACGGCTGGCTGCGCACCGGCGATCTGGGTCACCGTGACTCGGATGGTTTTTTCTTCGTTACCGGCCGCATCAAGGAGCTGATCATTAAAGGCGGCGAGAACATCGCGCCGCGCGAGATTGACGAAGCCCTGCTGAAACACCCCGCCGTACTGGACGCAGCCGCCGTCGGCATCCCGGACCGGCACTACGGCCAGGAGATCATGGCCTGTGTGGTGCTGCGGCCCGGTCACAGTGCGGATGAGGCGGCGCTGAGGGCGTTTTGCCTGGCAGCGCTGGGCCGCTACAAGACGCCCAAGCTATTCCGACTGGTGGCTGACCTGCCGCGTGGCCCGTCGGGCAAGGTGCAGAGGCTCAAGCTGGTCGACCTGTACGGCGCAGCCACGGCCTGATCTCTTGCAGATCCCGCTGCCACTAGCCCTGTCGCCACCTCTGCCACCGGCACTGCTGATGGCCGCGCTGCTGATCGTGCTGGCCGCCGGCGTGGTACGAGGCTTTGCAGGCTTTGGTTTTTCGGCCCTGTGTGTGGCCGGTCTTTCGTTGTTTGCGCCGCCGGCACAGGTGGTGCCGCCGATTTTTCTGCTTGAGGTTCTGGCCAGCCTGACGCTGTTGCGCGCGGCGCTGCGTGAGGTGGACTGGGCGTGGCTGAGCTGGTTGGCGCTGGGCAATGCGATTTGCATCCCACTTGGAATTGCAGCGCTGGCCTGGCTGGATGAAATGCATTTGCGCCTGTTGATCGGTTTGCTGCTGTTGACCGCAGCTCTTTTATTGCGCAGCGGCTGGAAACTGGCCTTAGCACCCACACGCGGCACGCGCTTGGTCACCGGGCTGGTGTCCGGCTTCGTCAACGGGGTGGCGGCCATCGGTGGCATTGCGGTGGCGGTGATGCTGAGTACCACGCAGATGGCACCCGCAGTGATGCGGGCCACCCTGGTGCTGCTGTTCCTGCTGACGGACCTGTACGCACTGGCCTGGGCCAGTGTGTTCTCAATTGGGGGGCAGCAGGCCACAGCACTGGTCGGCCTAGACACCTTGCGTTGGGCCCTGTGGCTGGGGCCGGCCATGCTGGTTGGCATCTGGGTAGGCAACCGTGCATTCCAAGGGGTATCGCCTGAGCATTTTCGGCGCCAGGTCATCAACCTGCTGATCGTGATTGCGCTGATCAGTGTTTTGCGAGCCTTAGTCGGCTAAAGCACAGTTGACCGGCCGAGCCTCAAGCAGCTGCTCGCACACCTGGGGATCGAGCCCCACCAAATAGCCACGCCGTCCCCCGTTGATGGCGATCTTCGGTAATTGCAGGATAGACGCCTCGATATAGACCGGCATATGCCGCCGCGTCGCAAATGGTGAGGTACCTCCCACCAGGTAGCCGCTGTGCCGGTTGGCCACCTCTGGGGTGCAGGGTTCGACCGACTTGGCGCCGATTTGCCGGGCCAGATTCTTGGTCGACACTTTGCGATTGCCGTGCATCAGCACCACCAAGGGTTTGGCGTCCTGGTCTTGCATGATCAGTGTCTTGACCACGGTGAACGGGTCCAGCCCCAGCACCTCGGCGCTGTGCTGTGCGCCGCCGTGCGCCAGGTAGTCATAAGGGTGTTCGGTGAACGCCACCCGATTGGCCCGCAACAGGGCAGTTGCCGGTGTTTCTGTGACGTGGTCTTTTTTTGCCATGATGGCGATTGTCCTCCGTGGCGCGATGGCAGCGGCGACTGACACAGGGCTCGGGCTGGATCATGACCCGCCTTTACAGGGCCATTGCCCTTGAAGCGCCGGCTTTTGACGGGGCTGGGTATAGTGGGATGGTCGCCAATACATCGCGGGGGTGAGATTGTGATTCAAACCAGGTTGTTACTCGTATTTACCGGTCTGCTGTGCTGGTTCGGCGCTGGGGCTTGGGGCCAGTCAGTGCCGCAGCCCAGCCAGGGCGCAGCCGTGGCAGCCACCACCCTGCGCCAGGCCCAAGCGGCGGTGGTGCAGATCACCGCCCGCGCCATCGAAGACGCTCCCTCGGCCCGCACCCTGGGCAAGGTTCGACGCGGCAGCGGCGTGGTGATCGGCCCCGATGACCTGATCCTGACCATTGGCTATCTGATCCTGGAAACCGACCAGATCGACATCCGCACCATGGACCGCAAAACCTACCCGGCCAGGGTGGTGGCCTATGACACGGCCACCGGTCTGGGTCTGCTTCGCCCGCTGTTTCCGCTGGTAAACATACAGCCCGTGAAGATCGGCCAGGTGGGGCCCAGCGCGGTGGGAGAGACCTTTGCCGTGGCGAGCAGCGAGAGCGCCGAGGCCATAGGGCCGGCCCGCCTGGTGGATGTGCGTGCATTCACTGGCTACTGGGAATACCACCTGGACAAGGCCTTGTACGCCAGTCCGCCGGTGGCCAACCATTCTGGCGCGGCGCTGTTCAACCCACAGGGTGAACTGGTCGGCATTGGCAGCCTGTACATGCAGGATGTGCTGCGCGAGACCGACCCTCGCTCGCTGCCCGGCAATATGTTTGTACCCTCTGAGTTGCTCAACAGCAGTCTGCCGGAATTGCTGGCCACCGGCAGCTCGGCCGACAGCCACCGGCCCTGGCTGGGCATCAACGCGGTGGAGCGCAATGGCCGGATACAGATCACCCGCGTGACGCCAGCGAGCCCGGCGGCCAAGGCCGGCCTGAGCCCAGGCGATGTGGTGCTGAGCCTGGATGGCGAGGTGCTGACCTCGCTGGCGCGGCTGTATAAGAAAGTGTGGGCCAAGCCGCTTGACGCAGGCAGCTTTACCCTGACCGTGCAAGACCGCGGACGGGTTCGCGACCTGCAACTCGAAGTGCGAGACCGCAGCCTGAGCATCCAGAAACCAGCCGGCATTTGAGGGCTGGGGCCATGGATGCCCGATCAGGTCGGGCATGACGGTACTGCGCAGAGTCGCACCACTGACAGCTTGTCGTCATCCTCGGCCACGACCAATGGGGATCCACCCCCTCAGTTCGACGGGTCGCGTATCTCCCAACGCACGGCGTCAATCTGGGCCAGCAGCTCGGGCGACAGGGTGGTGCCCCAGGCGTCCAGGCACTCGTCGAGCTGGGCCACGTTGGTCACACCCAGAATGGTGCTGGCCACACGCCAATTGGTGTAGCAAAAGGCCAGCGCCATGCGGGTAGGCGACAGACCATGCTGCAGCGCCAGAGCGTTGTAGCGCCGCGCCGCCGCCAACGATTCGGCCCGGCCCCAGCGCCCCTTGCGCACCGATTCATAACGCTGCAGGCGGCCACCCTGCGGCGCGTCAGCGCCATCGTGGCCCGAGCTGTCGTATTTGCCGGTCAGCTGGCCAAAACCCAGCGGCGAATAGGCCAGCAGCCCCACCTGCTCGTGGTACATCGCCTCATCCAGCCCGTTATCCACGCTGCGGTTGATCAGGCAGTAGGGGTTTTGCACCGAGACGACGCGGGGTAGACCGTGCTCGGCAGCCACCCGGGTGAAATCCATCACACCGTAAGCGGATTCATTCGACAGCCCGATCTCACGCACCTTGCCAGCCTTGACCAGCCGCGCCAGGCCTTCAAGCTGCTCGCGGGTGCTGGACAGGTCTGTGCGCACCTTGGCCGGATCGAAATAAGGGTTGCCAAAGGCCGGCAAGTGGCGCACCGGCCAGTGGATCTGGTACAGGTCGATCACATCGGTTTGCAGGCGGCGCAGGCTGTCCTCGCAGGCACCCACGATGTCGGCCGCCGTCAGGTTGTCGCTGCCACCGCGCAACCAGGCCATGCCACGCGACGGGCCCGCCACCTTGGAGGCCAGCGTCCAGCGTTGGCGCACGCCGGGGTTACGGGCAAAGTAGTTGCCGATGATGGTCTCGGTGGCGCCATAGGTCTCGGCCCGGGTCGGCACCGCGTACATCTCCGCGGTGTCCATGAAATCCACCCCGCAGTCCAGGCTGCGCGCCATGATTTGGTGCGCCATCGGCTCGTCCACCTGCTCGCCAAAGGTCATGGTGCCCAAGCAAATGGGGTTGACTGTCAGATCACTGCGACCAAGTTTGATTTTTTTCAGGTCCATGGGGATAGGTACGTTGTTAAGGGAGTATGCCCGACTGGCGGGCACGGGATTCTTCTTGCAGACGCAGCACTCGGCGCTGCACCTTGCCGGTGGTGGTCATGGGCAGGGCGTCGACAAATTCGATCTCTTTGGGGTACTCGTAGGGCGCCAGCTTGCCGCGCACATGGGCCTGAAGGGCCGCCACAAGTTGGGCATCAAATCGGGCGCTAGCCCCTGTCCCACTTGGCTTTCTAGCTATATATTCAGGAGCAAGAACGACATAGGCCTTGACCAGGCTGCCGCGTTCGCGGTCTGGCTTGGGCACCACGGCGGCATTGAGCACCGCCGGGTGCTTGACCAGGCAGTTCTCGATCTCGCCCGGGCCGATGCGGTAGCCGGCGGCTTTGAACACGTCGTCAGCCCGGCCTTGGTACCAGAGATAGCCGTCGGCGTCGCAGGTGGCCAGGTCGCCGGTGCGGCACCAATCACCGCTGAACTTGGCCTGGGTGGCTGCCTCGTTTTTCCAGTAGCCCACGAAAAAAATAGGGTCCGGGTCGCCATGCACATCCAGCCGGTGCAGCGCTACATCGCCCACCACGCCCGGCGCGCACACCTGCCCGGCATCGTCGATCACCGCCACCCGGTGCCCGGGATAAGCCCGGCCCATGCTGCCGGGCTTGGCGGGCCAACCTACGCCAACAGGTGGGCCCACCCCGCCGCCGGGCCGCCCCAAGGCGGGGTACGCCCCCTCGGGGGGCAGCGCAGTACGCGCAGCGACAAGCGTGGGGGCACAATTGCCGACGATGTAGTTGATTTCGGTCTGGCCGAACATTTCGTTCACCGTCACGCCAAGTTGGTCCTTGCAGTAGTCAAACACCGCGTCCCCCACCGACTCGCCCGCGCTCATGATGGCCTGCAGTTGCAGCCCGAACTGCTCGCGCACGCTACGGCCCGGTTCACCGGGGTAGGCCTTCATCATGGCCTTGAGCGCGGTCGGGAACAAAAAGGTGTGGGTCACGCCAAAGCGCTGCATCAGCTCAAACGCCACCTGCGGGCTGAAGCGGCCGCTGTAGGCCACGATGGGGCGGCCAAAGTACAGCGTGGGCAGCAGCGCGTCCATCAGGCCGCCGGTCCAGGCCCAGTCGGCCGGGCTCCAGAAGACGGCAGCGCTGTTGGTATTGGTGCGGCCGTCAAAGCCGAACCAGTTCTGGCTGCAGACAAAACCGCTCAGGTTGCCAATCAGCGCGCGATGCGGTACCAGCGCGCCCTTGGGGTTGCCGGTGGTGCCGCTGGTGTAAATCAGCACCGCCGCCTCGTCGGCCCGGGTGTCGACTGCCGCAAAGTGGTCTGGGGCGCCGGCCAGGGCCGCGGCGTAATCGACATCGGCCTTGGCCGCTGCTGCGCCGACGCCCAGCACCCGGCCCAGCTGTGGGCAGTTGCCCCGCACCGACAGCAGGTTGTCAATAGAACTCTCGTCGCAGATGGCCAGCACCGCCTCGCTGTCCTGCAGCCGAAAGTCGAGCGCGTCGGGGCCGAACAGCATGGACAAGGGCATAGCCACCGCCCCCATCTGCAGCACGGCCATGTAGGCCACCGCCGTCTCAAAGCGCTGCGGCATCACAATCGCCACCCGGTCACCCCGCGCCACACCCAGCCACGTGAGCACATGGGACAACCGGTTGGCCTGCGCCTGCAGCTCGGCATAAGTATAAAAAGTAGCTAAACCCCCCGTATTCAGGGCTTGTATAGCTATTCTTTCAGTAGCATCAGGCGTAGCAGCCCAGCGCGCGCAGCAGACCTGCGCCATGTTGAAGTACTCAGGCACCTGCCAGCCGAAGCCCTTATGCAGCGTCGTATACGCGTCATCACCAACCATCGAAGAAGGCGGGGTTGTTACCATATTTCCAGGCTCAGCCGCTCGGCCGGCACTTGTGCAAAAGCCTTGTCTCGGCTGACAAGAATGGCATTGGCCGCGACGGCATGGGCTGCAATCATCATGTCAAAGTCGCTCAAGTTGATGCCCTGGGATTCAAGCGTGCTGCAAAATTCTCCGTAACAGACGGCCACACTTTCACCCCAAGAAAGAACGTCCATGCGCAGGAGTATCTGGGTCAAAGCATTTCGGAGACGTTGCGGCTGCCCCTTGCGATGCAGGCCGTACTCCAACTCGGCCAGGGTAATACTGGACAACACCGCCCGCCCCACAGGCAGTTGCGTCAAACGCGCCAGCAGATCAGCATCACGCCCCTGCATGATGTGGCTGACCACATTGGTATCCAACAGGTACCGTCGGCTCATTCAGCCAAACCTTCAAAAGGGTCCCGCCGGGCGTGGCCTTGACGCCGTTCAATAAGCAGGTCGTGATCCCTGTTTTGCGCCACCGCGTCGAGCAAACCCTGCCAATCGGTCGGCTTGCGCGAAAGAACGACATCGCCTGTTGCCGGGTCGTGGCGAATGAAAACCTCGGCCGCATCAAATCGAAATGCCATTGGCAAACGAACCGCCTGGCTGCGTCCTGTGGTAAATATTTTGGCAGTCTGGTGCATGGTGTATTCCGGTCCGAGTGATATGTCTCATGATATGTACCGAAGTCACGCTTGTCAACATTCTGGATCACGCGCTTCCATGTTGTCCCTGTTTTGACTGACACCGACACTCGCCCTCCGTAAGATCTGACAAATGTACCAAGTCAAACGCCCCTCCCGCAGTGAATTTATCCCGATCCGCCAGTTGCAGTACCACGTACGAGTGTGGGGTGAGCCCTCACCGAACAAGATTCCGCTGGTGCTGCTACACGGCTGGATGGACGTGGCGGCCAGCTACCAGTTTATGGTGGACGCCTTCAGCCAGGGCCACTATGTGATTGCACCCGACTGGCGCGGTTTCGGCCTGACTGGCGGTGGTGGCGCAGACTGTTACTGGCACCCCGATTACCTGGCAGACCTGGATTTTTTGTTGGACCACTACGCCCCTGACCAGGCGGTGAACCTGGTCGGCCACAGCATGGGTGGCGGGGTGGCCATGCAATACGCTGGCGTTCGCCCCGAACGGGTGCGCCGCCTGGTTAACCTGGAGGGTTTTGGCATGCCCGCCACCCAGCCCGATCAGGCCGCCGAGCGCCTGGGCCGCTGGATGGACGAGCTCAAGCAACTAAATCTGGGCGAGCTGGCGCTGCGCGCTTACGCCGAGTCGGCTGGCGTGGCGCGCCGCCTCATGAAAACCAACCCCCGTCTGAACCAAGACAAGGCCGATTGGCTGGCCCTGAACTGGGCCCAGAAAAACGAGGCGGGCGAGTGGCAAATATTGGGCGAGCCCGGCCACAAATTGCCCAATCCCTACCTGTACCGGGTGGACGAGGTACTGGCCGTCTATGCCCGCATCTCCATGCCGGCGCTGATGGTCGAAGCCGCCAACCACAAACTCGAGGACTGGTGGAAAGGCCGCTTCACCCTGGCCGAACACCACGAGCGCTTACGCGTCGTACCCCAACTGCGCATCGTCCGCATCGAGGACGCCGGCCACATGATGCACCATGACCAGCCCGAGCAGTTGGCTTCACTGATCGAAGACTTTATCGCCTGAGGCCGGGCGGCATGAGAAAATCCGCCTCACTACCCACCGCAACGATCAGGATACCCATCATGGAAGCAGAACACATCAACATCATTGGCACCCAATTGGCAGATCTGAGCGCACGCACTGCCGCGCTCAGGGGGTATCTTTGACTACGATGCCAAAGCCGAACGCCTGAGGACGGTCAACGCCTCGCTGGAAGACCCCACCGTCTGGAATGACCCCAAGCGTGCCCAAGAGCTGGGCCGCGAGAAAAAATCGCTCGACGGCATTGTGCTCACGCTCAATGACCTGACACGCGAGTTGGGCGACAACAGCGAGCTCTACGACATGTCCAAGGAGGACGGCGACGAGGCCGGCCTGCTCACCATCGAAGAAGAAACCGCCAAATTGGCGCTAACCATCGAGGGGCTTGAGTTCCGCCGCATGTTCAACAACCCGGCCGACCCGCTCAATGCCTTTTTGGACATCCAGGCTGGCGCAGGTGGCACCGAGGCCTGTGACTGGGCCAGCATGCTGCTGCGTCAGTACCTGAAATACGCCGAGCGCAAGGGCTTCAAGGCCACCATTGAAGACGAATCCGCAGGCGACACAGCCGGCATCAAAGGTGCCACCATCAAGGTCGAGGGCGAGTACGCCTTTGGCCTGCTGCGCACAGAAACCGGCGTGCACCGGCTGGTCCGCAAGTCGCCGTTTGACTCGTCGGGCGGACGGCACACCTCGTTCGCCTCGGTGTTTGTCTACCCCGAGGTGGATGACTCGATCGAGATCGACATCAACCCGGCCGATGTGCGCACCGACACCTTTCGCGCCAGCGGCGCCGGCGGCCAGCACATCAACAAAACCGACTCGGCGGTGCGTCTGACGCACATTCCCACCGGCATCGTGGTGCAGTGCCAAGACGGCCGCAGCCAGCACAGCAACCGCGACGTGGCCTGGAAGCGCCTTCGCAGCCGCCTCTACGACTTTGAGATGCGCAAACGCATGGAAGAGCAACAAAAGCTCGAGGACACCAAGACCGACGTGGGCTGGGGCCACCAGATCCGCTCTTATGTGCTGGACCAAAGCCGCATCAAGGACCTGCGCACCAACTACGAGACCTCCGCCACACAAAAAGTGCTGGACGGCGACCTCGACCCCTTCATCCAAGCCTCTCTCAAGCAGGGCGTCTGATGAGCCGCTGGCAAAGCCCTGCCGACCCGGTGCAGGCGCTGATCTTTGATATGGACGGCACCATGATCGACTCCATGGGCCACCACAGGCAAAGCTGGGTGGCCTTTGCCGCACACCATGGGATTGACATCGAGGTGGGTGAGCTGATGCGCCGCACCACCGGCCGCACCGTGGTGGAATGCATGAACGAGCTGTTCCAGACCCAACTCGCGCCTGAGCGTACCCGTGAGCTCGCCCAGCACAAAGAGTCCTTATACCGGGAGGCCTTTGGCCCAGTATTTCGCGAGGTGGCGGGCTTTACCGAGTTTTCTGGCCGTGCCCGAGCGCTTGGCCTTAAAGTCGGGGTGGGTACAGCGGGCGATCGGCACAACATTGCCTTTGCCTTTGACCACCTGCAACTGCCTCAGGCACCGCACTCGGTGGTGGGCGGCGACGAGGGGCTGCCAGGCAAACCCGAGCCCGCTATATTTTTGGAAGCAGCACAGCGAATGGGCATAAGGCCTGAGTGCTGTATTGTGTTTGAAGACGCGCCTTTTGGCATCGAGGCCGCGCGCCGCGCTGGCATGCGTGCGGTGGCCCTGTGCACCTCGCACCGGGCCGAAGAATTGACCGGGCCGCACGTGATCGCCAGTGTGAATAATTACTTTGACCTGATGAATTCAGGCTTTTTGGAGACCCTGCATGTTGCAATTTCGTGATGGCACCAGCCCCGCTACGGTGATTCGCCGCGCCGATTACACGGCCCCGCCCTACTGGGTGGACACGGTGCACCTGAGTTTTGACCTGGACCCGGCTAAAACCCGGGTGCTGAACAAAATGACGCTGCGCCGCAACCCGGCCGTGGAGGCCAAGCCTCTGCGGTTGGACGGCGAAGAGCTCAACCTGGCCCGCGTGCTGGTCAATGGCCAGGGCACCGCCTTCAAGATCGAAAACCAACAACTGGTGCTGGACAGCCTGCCAGAAGAAGGCAGCTTCGAGCTGGAAATCTTCACCACCTGTGCGCCAGCCAAAAATACCGAGCTGATGGGCTTGTACGTGAGCAATGGCTCATTTTTTACCCAGTGCGAGGCCCAGGGCTTTCGCCGTATCACCTACTTTTTGGACCGTCCCGACGTGATGGCCAGCTACACCGTGACGCTGCGCGCCGACCGACAAAAGTACCCGGTGCTGCTGTCCAACGGCAACCTGGTGGCACAGGGCCCGCTGGAAGGCCCGGGTAATGAGGGGCGGCATTTTGCCACCTGGGTCGACCCGCACAAGAAACCCTGCTACCTGTTCGCGCTGGTGGCAGGACAACTGGTGTGCCGCGAGCAGCGCATCCTGTCGCGCGCCGGGCGTGAGCATCTGCTGCAGGTGTATGTGCGCCCTGGCGACATGGACAAAACCGAACACGCCATGAACGCCCTGGTGGCGTCTGTGGTCTGGGACGAGGCCCGCTTTGGCCTACCGCTGGACCTAGAGCGCTTCATGATTGTGGCCACCAGCGACTTCAACATGGGCGCCATGGAGAACAAGGGCCTGAATATCTTTAACACCAAGTACGTGCTGGCCAACCCGGCCACCGCGACGGATGCCGACTACGCCAACATCGAGAGCGTGGTGGGGCACGAGTATTTTCACAACTGGACCGGCAACCGCATCACCTGCCAAGACTGGTTTCAACTCAGCCTGAAAGAGGGCTTGACGGTCTTCCGCGACCAGGAGTTCTCGCAAGACCTGTGCGCCGAGGCCTCGGCCCGCGCCGTCAAACGCATTGAAGACGTGCGCGTTTTGCGCACCGCCCAGTTTCCTGAAGACGCAGGCCCGATGGCCCACCCGGTGCGGCCCGACAGCTACATCGAAATCAACAACTTTTACACCGTCACCATCTACGAAAAAGGCGCCGAAGTGGTGCGCATGATGCAAACCCTGGTCGGCCGCGCTGGCTTTGCCCGGGGCATGACGCTGTACTTTGCCCGCCACGACGGCCAGGCCGTAACCTGCGACGACTTCGCCCAATCAGTAGCCGACGCCAACCCCGACTCTGACCTGGCCCGCCTGTTGCCGCAGTTCAAACTCTGGTACAGCCAAGCCGGCACGCCCCGGGTGCAGGCCAGTGGCCACTACGACGCCCAGGCGCAGACCTACACCCTGAGCCTGAGCCAAAGCTGCCCGGCCACGCCAGGGCAGGCCGACAAGGCACCGTTTGTGATCCCGGTCAGTCTAGGGTTGGTCGGCCACAGTGGCAGCGCCCTGCCCTTGCGCACCGCGCCGGGTGCCGCGGCCACCGACAGCCACCTGCTGGTGCTGACCGAGGCCGCACAATCCGTCACTTTTTTTGAAGTGACCGAAGAGCCCGTGCCCTCGATCTTGCGCGGCTTCAGCGCACCGGTGGTACTGGACATCGACTACAGCGACGCTCAGTTGCTGACCCTGCTGGCCTCAGACCCTGACCCTTTCAACCGCTGGGAAGCCGGCCAGCGGCTGGCGTTGCGCAGTGCTATTCAATCAATAGCAGAAGAACAAGGTGCGACAAGGGCTAGCGTGCTTTCTGATGCCTATATTGCCGCCCTGCGCCAGCTGCTGCGATCAGACCAACTGGACGCCGCCTTCAAGGAACTGGCTCTGACACTGCCGTCTGAAACCTATATCGCCGAGCAGCTGCAGGTGGTGGACCCGCAACGCATTCATGCCGTGCGCGAGGCCATGCGCCTGCAATTGGCTACCGCGCTGCAAGCCGACTGGGCCTGGGCGTTTGAAGCGCACAAGGACAACGGCGGCTACCGGCCCGAACCGGTCTCGGCCGGCCGACGCGCCCTGGCCGGCATGGCACTGGCCCAGCTCTGCCTGGCCGCCCGAGACAGCGGCGACGCCGTCTGGCCCGGCAAGGCCTACCAGCGCTTCAAGGATGCTGACAACATGACCGACCGCTTCAATGCGCTGTCAGCCCTGGTCAACAGCGGGCACGAGCTGGCTGCTGCCGCGCTGGCGCGCTTTCATGCCCTGTTCAAGGGCGAGGACCTGGTGCTGGACAAATGGTTTGCCCTGCAGGGCGGCACTTGCGACCGAGGCGGCCAGGTGCTGCCGGCGGTGCGCCAGCTCATGAACCACCCAGACTTCAACCTGCGCAACCCCAACCGCGCGCGCAGCCTGATCTTCAGCTACTGCAGCGCCAACCCCGGCGCCTTTCACCGGCAGGATGCCGCAGGCTATGTGTTTTGGAGCGAACGCGTGCTGGAGCTTGACAGCACCAACCCGCAGGTGGCGGCGCGCCTGGCGCGGGCCATGGACCGCTGGAAAAAGCTGGCCGAACCCTACCGCAGCGCGGCCCGCGAGGCCCTCGCCCGCGTCGCCGCCAAGACCGAATTGAGCAACGACGTGCGCGAGGTGGTCAGCCGCGCGCTGGAGGACTGACATGGCAGCCAAGATCTCCCTCACCCGCTACCTAGTTGAACAGCAGCGCGTGGGCGGCCTCATCCCGTCGCAGCTGCGCCTACTGCTCGAAGTGGTGGCCCGCTCCTGCAAAAGCATCAGCCAGGCCGTCAACAAGGGTGCGCTGGGCGGCGTACTCGGCAGCGCTGATAGCGAAAACGTGCAGGGCGAGGTGCAGAAAAAACTCGACATCATCGCCAACGAGGTGCTGATCGAGGCCAATGAATGGGGTGGCCACCTAGCCGCCATGGCCAGCGAAGAGATGGACAGCATCTACATCGTGCCCAACCGTTACCCACAGGGCGAATACCTGCTGCTGTTTGACCCGCTGGACGGCTCCAGCAACATCGACGTGAATGTGAGCATCGGCACCATCTTCAGCGTGCTGGTCAAACCCGAGGGCCAGGGCGTGTCGGAAGCCGACTTTCTGCAGCCGGGCGCGCGCCAGGTGGCGGCCGGCTACTGCGTGTACGGCCCCCAAACCACGCTGGTTCTGACCGTGGGCGCCGGCGTGGCCATGTTCACCCTGGACCGCGAACAGGGCTCGTTCACCCTGACGCAAGAGCACGTGCGCATCCCGGAAGACACCAAAGAATTTGCCATCAACATGAGCAATATGCGCCACTGGGCGCCGCCGGTACGCCGCTATATTGACGAATGCCTGCAGGGCAAAGAAGGCCCGCGCGGCAAAGACTTCAACATGCGCTGGATCGCCAGCATGGTGGCCGACGTGCACCGCATCCTGACCCGCGGCGGCGTGTTCATGTACCCCTGGGACCAGCGCGAGCCCGAAAAACCCGGCAAGCTGCGCCTGATGTATGAGGCCAACCCCATGAGCTGGCTGATCGAACAGGCCGGTGGCGCAGCCACCAACGGGCAGCAACGCATCCTGGACATCGCGCCGGCCAAGCTGCACGAACGCGTCAGCGTCATCCTGGGCTCCAAAAACGAGGTGGAGCGCGTCACCGGCTACCACGCTGAGGCCGCGGGCGTGGCCTGAACTCGGACCGAAGGATCGTCACATGCCCCGCACCCTCCTCGCCTTGCTGGTCACCGCGGCCCTGGCGCTGCCAGCCCACGCCAACCACGAATCGGCCGATACCATCTTGAATCAGTTCCGGGTGATGGCGCCGCGCCTGCATGTGTTGCAGCCGGCCGCCACCCTCAGGGCGCTGCCTGCCAGTCAGGACGAAGCGGCCAACAACCAGATCAGTGCGGACGTGCGGGCGCTGATGCGCGAGAGCTTCTCGGTGGTGGTGATCGACAAAGGCACGCTCATCGCCGAAGCCTATGGCAATGGCGCCCGGGCCGACCTGCCCCTGAATTCTTACTCCATGGCCAAGAGCCTGACGGCACTGGCGGTTGGCGAAGCCTTGTGCGCCGGCAAGATCAAAAGCCTGGACGACCTGGCGTCCAGCTATGCGCCTGCACTGGACGGCACCGCCTACGGCGCTGCCAGCTTACGCAACCTGCTGCGCTACACCAGCGGCGCCAAAGAGCCAGGTGGGGACGGGTACGCCGGCATTCACAATGGGCGTGACTTTTACGCCGTGGCTCAGCACCAAATATCCCTGCTGGACCTGGCTCGCAAACATGGTGAACCCAGCCGCTTCAAAGCCGGTGAAAAATTCATCTACAACGGGCTCGACTCTGAAACGCTAAGCCTCGTGCTGCGCGCGGCCACTGGCATGTCACTGCCCAAGTGGTTCGAAGCCACGGTGTGGCAGAAAGCCGGCGCAGAACACCCGGCCGGCTGGTTCCTGGACCGTGACGGCAACGGTATTGCCGAAATTCTGATGTTTGCCACCACCCGGGACTTTGCCCGCGTTGGTGTGTACGTGCTGGAACGCCTGACCGGCAGCAGCCCGGATGCTTGCATGAACACCTTTATCAAGGAAGCTGCCCAACCGCTGGTCGCCAAGGGCTACTGGGACGCAGCACCCCAGTTTGGCCTGGGACTGCATGTGGGCGCTGACGGCAATACCTGGTTTTTCGGGCACTCCAGCCAACGGGTGGGCATCAACGCTAAGACCGGCCGTGTTGCTGCCACCAATGGCTGGCGCGATTCGCGCAGCGTGGATGGGCTAGCGCGCCGACTGATCAGCCCGTGACTGACTGGCCTCGCAGTCTATAATTTAAGCAGGTTGCCGGTGTAGCTCAGTCGGTAGAGCAGCTCATTCGTAATGAGAAGGTCGGGTGTTCGATTCATCTCTCCGGCACCAATATTTAAAGGCCCGAATTGCTCGGGCCTTTTTCTTTGCCAGTTTTCCACCAGTGTTTGCGGGGGTTCGGGCCGGGTGCGAATTCAACCACCCCTCAAACCAAGCCAAATACCGCCCAATTCACCTCGGTTTCTGTCTCTGTTCTCTGTTTATGCGAGGGTCGTTCTCCCTTGAATTCACGCCTTTTCAGAGGAAGAACGCCACAGCGGTTTGAATTGAACGATGGGTAGCAGATGACCCCGGTAAAAAAACTCACCTGCAAAGTTCAGTGACCACACGCTCTTGATCTGCCCAGTCAAAGGGCAGCGGCTTGCGCACAAAAAACTCGAACGACATGCCCGTCGGTGCCTTGCCACTGGCAATCTGCTCTGCGATCCGGGGGTGCAACAGGGCCATCTTGAGCGTCTTCTGAATCCGCATTTTCTCAAGCCCTTCCGACTTGGCCAGCTCCGTGATGTTTACCACCCGACCAGTATCAAGCAGGTCCTGCCAGTAGACCGCCCGAGCCAGCGCCTTGATCAGGTTGGCATCCACTTCCGCCTGCCATTGGCGTTCACCTGCCGGTTGGCCTTCAAAACCGGGCCGAATGATGACACTGCTGGATCGGTGACGAACCACCCGCATGGGTATCACCGTGGTGAGCTTGATACCATCCGCCTCCGAACGCTTCAGAACTTGTGGCCGACCAGTTGTCTTCAATACGCGAGTGACTCTTCTCATTGATTTTCCATTTCTGCCATTTCGGACCCTATGGTTCCGGGCGTGAACTCATTGGCCAGCGCCGACCAGCCTGTTGCGTGCCATTCAATTTCCACACTGTCGGGCGTGAGTTGAATCCGCTCAATGAGTAGATTGACAATACGCGTCTGCTCAATGGGAAAAAGCGATTTCCACACCGCCGCCAAATTGCGCATAGCCAGCACCACCGTGGGCTCATCGATATCTGTGACCTCCTTGCGCACAGCATCCCACACGCCCTGAATCATGGCGGGCGTTTGCAACGCGGATAAGACCTGCTCGATCACCAACCCTTCGATTTGGTCTGCACTGATGGAGCGAAAGGTATCTGGCCCTTTGCCGAAGCTGACTCGGTTGCTGTCAATGTAGTACAGGTAACGCTTGCCACCACCCGTGCGTTTGGTGGCGGCACTGGGTGTCATTCGACTTCCACTGGGCGAGAACAACAGACCACGGAGCAACGCAGGCGGGCTGTTGCGCGTCAAGGTGCGGCTTTTCTTCTCATTGGCATCCTGCCCCAACACAGCATGGACCGCGTCCCAAACCGCCTTATCCAGAATCGCGTCATGCTGCCCGGGGTAGCTTTTGTCTTTGTGAACCATCTCACCGATGTAGGCCCGGTTGTGCAAGACCTTGTACAGCGCCTGTTTGGAAAAGGGTTTGCCCCGTTTGGACAAGATGCCCTCCGCCATGAAGGCACGCACCATGTCGGTGGTGCAATGGGTGTCAGCAAAATCGCGAAATATCCGGCGCACGATCTCCGCCTCGTGTGGCACAACCAGCAGTTTGCGATCTTGCACTCGGTAGCCCAGAGGCACCACCCCACCCATCCACATGCCTTTGGCCTTGCTGGCTGCAAACTTGTCCCGAATCCGCTCGCTGGTCACCTCACGCTCGAATTGCGCAAAGGACAAGAGCACGTTCAACATCAACCGCCCCATGGAGGTGGCCGAATTGATCTGTTGGGTCACTGCGCTGAAACTGACGTTGTGGCGTTCGAACAATTCGACCATCTTGGCAAAGTCTGCCAGCGACCGCGATAGCCGATCAATCTTGTAAACCACAATGATGTCAACGCGGTGGGACTCAATATCGGCCAGCAAACGTCGCAACGCTGGTCGATCCATGTTTCCGCCGGAGTACGCCGGATCGTCATAGTCGTCTGCAACGGGTATCCAGCCTTCGGCACGTTGACTGGCGATAAACGCATGTCCCGCTTCTTTCTGGGCATCGATGGAATTGAAGGCCTGATCCAGCCCCTCATCGGACGACACGCGGCAGTACACCGCACAGCGTTTGGGTGCGACCAAAGTCCGATCATTCATTTGACACCTCGCGGCACATCAAGCAAACCAAAGAATTTCGGCCCTGACCAATTGGTTCCGGTGATGTGGCGGGCAGCGGCAGACAGGCTTTTGAACACCTTGCTGTCCAGTTCAAACCGACCGTCCGGCATGACCGTAACGCGGTGCGTTCCCTCCTCCCATTCACGCACCAGAACGGTACCCGGCAAAAGTTGATCGTCGAGTTTGCGGCGCTGTCCCAATTTGGACTGGCTTTCACCCATGCGCAACAAGCGGCGCTTGATGTCCGGGTCGATGGCACCATAAGCCCTTTCCTGAATTTTGTAGGCCAGTCGCGATGCCACGTAATCACGACTCCAAGTGCCCGGTCGCCGTGAGAAATGGGCATCCCATAGGTTCCACAAATTGTCCATGGGCATGTCATGCAGCGCGGCGATTTGGGCACTCACGCTGCCTTGGGTTTTGATGTCAGTCGTCATTGAAATTCCTGTTGGTTGAGACCCACCAATGAACGCGCTGTGGTGGGCATTAGCCAAGTCAAACCTGTCTCTTTCATGAACCTGTCGCATCGGTCTGACTATGGTCTTGACTATCGACAGCAATCGAGGTGATCCCCTTGCTGCTGAGCAGCGTCTGCGGCTGACCAGTGCCCTGATCTACGGCTGCGACAAAGTGAAGCTCCCCCTCCCACAAGCCAACCACCACGTCGGTGTCGGGCTGATCAAGGGGCAACAGCCAGCCAGTCACTCCTTCGGGGATGTGCAAGAGGTCTTCGGCTTCCTCAATCGACCATGCAAAGCAGCGGTGCGACTGGTTGGCTTGGAGCAGGATGGCAGGCGAAACATCAGGAAAGTTCTGTGTATTCAGGATTGGGAACCAGACCATGGACTTGTCCTGATCGAGCCAAGCCTGTACGCGGCGCATCATGCTGTCATCGGCGCTGGGGTGGTTGACCCATTGGTAATTGGGGTTTTGAGAAGCGTTCATTGGGAAATCCTTGTGTTTGGGTTGAACAGGTGCGCCGGTGCAATTCAGTGCCGACGCGCACGACGTGCTTTTTCATCACGACGTTTGCTTGGGTTTGAGCCAAAGCGCCTATCCATTGATATGGTCTGGTTGCGCCAGAATTGGCGCATGCGCAAAACCAACTTCAAGCCCATAAACAGCCATGGTCTGGTTTGAGCCATTTCAGTGAGTTGCCGCTGACGCTGGCGATTGCGGTAAATCCCCGTCGGGCGATGAGATTGCTCGGTGGGCGCTGCGAACGCTGCGCCTTGACCGCTGGGGTGTGGCACGCTGAAACTGACCACCGGTGCATTGCGATGCCCGACAAAGTCCGGTTCCAATGAGTATTGAATGGCGGCGGACTCAAGGCAGGCCTGTTGCTGTGCCGATATTTGTTGATCAAGTACCTGACTGACTTGATCAGCGAGTTGCCGAGGTCGCGCAAATGGGTCGACCTGACAGTGACTATGAATATTGATTTCCATGACGATAGGGGTGAGTAAGGGTGAAGAACACGGCCCGCACTGGGCCGCTGCATGGGAGCCACCACGCCAGTTCAGCGCGGACATGACGTGGTTGAATCAAGTCAGTCGACGAGTTCAGCAGCCAGTTCGGCTTTAGTCGAATTGATCAATTCCCACGGAATTTCAAACTTGAATGTGGCTTCTTCATGGTGATGGCCGGTCTGGTTGCGCGTCACCGAAGCACGGCTGAGTTGCTTCATGAACGGCAGCATCTGGTCGTAGATGTCCACTTCGGCCAGCTTTGCCCGGGCAAATTCAAAACTTCGCTGGGCCGATCTGATCTGCTCCGGCATCTCTTTCAGTTGCCCGACCAAGTCAGACCGTTGGCGCTGCAAATCTGTCAGCGAGGTATTGGCCAATCGCACTTGCAGTTCCAGCCGGGTGAGGGATTCCGGCACCACAAAATCATCTTCTGATGCAATCATCTGCTTGGAGGCCGCTGCGGTTTCGGCCGCAATCTTGGCTTGCACGTCGGTGACGCGTTTGTTGATCTTGCCGATGCTGGCATCTAACTGGGCGACTTCCTGGTTGATGCGCTGGCGCTCTGCGAACAGCTTCTGAAGCGCCGCTTGGGTATCATCAAAATTCTTGGGCGCATCAATGATCCGGCGAAGCGGCTTCATTTTGTCTTCCAACGAACTGACCTTGTCACCCAGCCTCTGTTCACGTCGACTGATTTCCATGACGATGTGCCACTGTTCATTTTGTGCAGCCGTTGGTCGCAGCGCCAAGTGTGATGCCCGGTCATCCATTTTCTGGCGCACCGCTGTTTCACGGTCGAGTTCTGCCTTGACGGTGGCGTACTCCCTATTCAGAGCATCCAGCTCGTGACTCAGTTCATTGAACTTGGCCTGGGTGGTCTCGACGTAGCGATTGGTCTTCTTGCGAAATGGATTGAGTTTCATGGCGATGCTTTCAAAGGTTGATAGGTGAAGGGTTGTGCTGGGTGCTGAATCGGGGGTAACGCGGGTCACCCGGATGGACCGTGGTGCTGATAAACAGATTCGGACCAACTTGGCGTTTGATGCCCACGGGTCGACCGGCAACCGGATTTGCCGAGTTGATTTGCCAGTCTTGGCCGACTTGGATACTTGGCGCAGCGATGGTTGCTGCCATGGGTGTCGCCGCAGTGCTTGCCATGGGTGTACTGATCTGCGCCATCAGATAGTTCGCAGCAGCATTGCTATCAGCGCTTGCTGCTGGCACTTGAACCGGCTTGATGCCGAGGATGTCGTGCCAGATCGGGTGAAGGTTCGGATTGACGGGTTGAGTCATGAGGGTTTCCTTAAGAATTGCCGCCCACTACTGAAGTGGTGACATCGGGCGGCGTGACGTCATAAAAAATCATTGGGTTTGATGGGCGCGATGCGCCACAGCGCACCTTCGCGGCTGTGACCGGCGGCGGCAATCTCAATGCCTTTGGCCCGGTACGCAGGTGCAATGCGGCGTAACTGGTCAGACAGCCCCTTGGGCGAGCGCGGCCAACTGGTGCGGTCGCCATTGCTGTGCATGCTCAAGAAGTCGTAGAGCTGACCGGCGGTGCCATTCCAACGCCATGGGAAACCACCGTGGCCCAATGCCTTGTCCAGCGCCTGTGCCACCGCATTGCCTTCCAGGGCGCGGTCGATGCCCGCACTGATCAGTTCGGCGTACTGCTGCTGGAACACACCGGCGTCATAGCCTTGGGCACGTGCAACGGCTTCGCCAAAGCGTTCGTAATCCGCCATGCGCTGCTTGTGGGTCAGACGCACGCTGGGCAGAATCAGCAAGGCTCGGGCAAACAAATCCAGTAATGCGCCAAACACCACGGGTCGGTCACGCTCCCACTGGGCATGGGTGTCGGCATCATCTTTACGGGCTCCGGCGGTGATCACTGGCATGTCCACATGAATCACCCGGTCGATCAGGTCTGGGCGGCTGGCCACAACCGCGATGCCGTTGAGCACCACGGGCCGCTTGGTTTCCATGACATGCTCTTCGCCGTTGGTGTACAACTGGCGCGCAGCAAACCCACCGCCGGTGGCCAGGGTGCAAAAGGCATCCTGCTGTTCGGCGGTCAAGCCCGAGAGGTTTTCGTAAGAGACCAGCCAGTTGTTGGCGGCGGCGACAAAGATGTCTTCCACCGTCTTGGGCCTGCCACGCAACATGACCTTGTTTGGGTCAATCAAGCTGCGCAGCACCGACTGGGTGGTGGATTTGGCTGACCCTTGCTCACCCACCAGTTCCAGAACCGGGAATGGGGTTTCGGGCCGAAAGCAATCCAGCAGCCAAGTGAGCACCATCAAACGCCGGTCGGCCGGGACATTGACGTGCTGCCAAAGGGTGTCGATCTGACCGCCCCGCTCAGGCATGGGCAAGGGGCGCATTGACTGATTGCGGGTGAACAGCAGCGGCGATGCATCCAGAACGTGCCAACCGTTGCAGGTGACGTGGATGGCGCGCCATTGCGCATCACACACATCAATCAAGTAGCCGTTGGCATGGACAGCGGCGCGCAGATATATCTCGACCTCGCGACCATCATTGACACCGGCGGCGCACAGGGTGGCCAGGGCTGCGCGCATGGTCATGTCGGGTATGCCAGTTTCAGTGGCACGCCAATAGGCAGCGCGCAGCCACGCTTCATAGCCGGATGACTGCACCCGCCAGACCTCTTGGCAACTGGGCATGGGGATGATGGCCACCGCAGTGCGGTCAGCATCGTGGTGCAAATGGCACTGGGCACGGGCCATTTCAACCAACGCGTCCATGGCCGAGCGTTCCTCGCCACCACCGGGGAGTTCCTGGTACACCAGTTTGTCCAAAATTGTGACCGAGCAGTCCCGGTTTGTGACCTTGGCTTGGTGGCGAAGGCGCAGATAGGCCGACATGTCGGTGGCGCGCAAAACAGAAAACGCCTGCACCACCGCCTCTTCAGCCAGAACACCGACATCGTCCTTGAGTCGGATCAGCGCTGCCTCGATCACCTCAACCGGGGTTTGCGGCGGCGTGACGGTGGGTTGATCGGTCGATGACTCTGTCTGGACAACGCCCACCACAGGAGATTCAACATCACGACCATCACCAAGGTCACCGCTGTGATGGTTGTGACGGTGGTGATGGTCGTTCCCTACTGTCGAGGCTTGGGAAGGGATAGTGCTCACCATCGTCACACCTTGTCAGCCAGTTCGGCTGTGCTGGAGATACGACGGCTATTGGCTTGCAGCCAAGCCAAAACATCGGCCTTGCGATAGCGAACGCTGCGCCCGATTTTGGTGAGCATCGGGCCACCGCCGTTGGTGGCAGCCCATTCCAGCCAGCCTACGGTGTAGCCAAGGCCAACGGCAGTGGTTTGACGATTGAGTAGTGCTTGGTCTGGCGCACGCCAGAATTCATTGCGTAGATCGGCAGTGCTCGCAAGCTTTGGTATTTGGACCCGTTTGGGCATTTCGGCATTCCTTCCGGTTCATTTGGAATGCCGGATGGTCTGACGTATGCTTTTTTGGGTCACCCATTTTCAGAAAGGTATTCTGATTTTCAGAACTTCGGTCAAATCCGCTTGACTTTGATCTCCGGGCCGTACTGGCGCAGTGCGTCAGCAATCTTTTTGTGAAACGATGCAAGACTGCGTGAGTTGCCCAGGACTTGTTCTGCCATTTCAAGTACCGCTTTGCCAATGGCATCTGAATTTGGCTTCTCTCCATGTCTGTACTTGGGCGATGCGTTAGCCAACATATGTGCCATGACAGCAATGGCCCGCAGGCTATTCATTTCAGCCACGTCGCTGCCATCTGGCAGGACAGGTTGGCGGGATTCGTCAAACAAGAACTCTGGCCTGTCCTCAAACGGCAACTGTTCGAACCACCGGCGCAGGCTTGTCTTGTTGATGACCAGTCGACCTTTCTCCAGTAGTTCGTCAATCGGTGCGCCTTTGAAGACTTTGCCTTGGTTTGTGACCAGTCCGAGGTCTTCATACTCCAATCTGCCATCGCGCAATGCAGTGACCAATGCCGCCCGTTTGGCGCTCATGCATTGGGTCTCAAAGTTCAGTTTGGCCAGTTCTGCAGGCTCGACACCGCACCACAGTGCAATCGCATCGGCGAGTTGGATATGGTCGGCTAAATCCCAATAGCGCAGGCAATTGGTGACACTTGGTGCAGGCATGGCGTTTTCCGAATGATTGAAATGGGGTAAGTCTAGCGACGGGGTATACCTTTTTGGAACTGGACAGTATGAAACAACCATCACGATCATCACCACCATCACAGGCACCGCCGAAACCAATACGATGTGTGATGGTTATGACGGTGGTGATGGTTGTTGCTTACTGTAGAGTCTTGAGAGAGGATAGTGCTCACCATCACCGAGCACTGTCACACGAAGCTTTATCCTGACAAACGCATAGATGTCGTCATCAGGGGCATTTACCTCCGCTGCATCACTTTTGGCGTTGCTTTGTATGGCTATGGGTCAGGATGTCTAAATGGGTATGGGTAGAAATGTATCCATGTCGATATATATCCGTTGCGCAATGCAAATAATAGGAAACAACCGTCACAACCGTCACAACCGTCACAACCGTCACAACCATCACAACCATCACAACCATCACAGACACTGCCGAAAACGAAGCGCAGCGTGATGGTGGTGACGGTTGTGATGGTGGTTGCCTATTGTTATGGTCGCCGCACGGACACATGCCCCAGGTAAAAGGGGTCCTTCTTTCAGAAAATCCTATGCGGGGGGCAACAGCGCACGCGTCGCCTACAGTCAGGGTGCAAACCGAGGTTTGCAGAGGTTTGCACCACGGCAGGTTTGCACCTTGGGCACCAAAGGGTGCGAATTGAATTCCCCCCCTTTGCCGACGCGGCAGGCGGGTCATGCGGAGATAAAACGGAATATTCGCCGCATTTCCTGCGGTGAATGATGTGCTGGCGAAGAAAAAGGGTGTCCGCACAATGGACACCCTTGTGGCAGAGATGACCTCCAGCATTTGGAGGTCACCGCCAACGATGGCAGTTGGCGCGACCGGTCAGATGTAAATTTCGTCGTCGATGGCGGCTTGCACCACAAACCCGGTCAAGTAAGCCATACCGCGAGGGATGCCAGTTTCCTTGGCGGTGAGGCGCCCAATCGTCCAGCCCATCCATTTGGCAGTGGCTTTGTCAATCGCGTCCTTGAGGTTGCAACCCACAAAAAGTCCGTTTTGGACATCGTCTGCAAAGTGGCGACCGTGGCGGCTGTCCAAAAATGCCCTGACTTGCTCTGGTTCGCACCCGGTGGCGCTGGCAATGGTTGGCAGGGCGATGGCCCAAGCAGCGGGGGCATGCTCTTGCATGGTGCCCCAAAAACCGAAATCGGTGACAGTGGCGGCGGGAATGCTGGCGGTTGTGTTCATGGTTTTCTCCGGTGGATTGATTGTTTCGACACCCGTAGTAAGACGCTGTTCAGGGCGTAAGCCAAGCTATTTTTGGCGTGTGAATCAACATGGATGCGCAAATTTGCGCACCCTGTCCACGCATGCAATCAAGCCAGCATTTCGTCTGCAGATGCCACAACGCGGTAGCAGCGTTCGCCACCATCTGGTTTTGCCGATGTGATGGTCAATCCCAGTTTCTTTTTGAACGCTCCGGCAAACGTGCCGCGCACGGTGTGGGCTTGCCAGCCAGTGCATGCGCAAATTTGCGCCACCGTCGCACCCTCGGGGCGGCGCAGCATTGCGATGATGGTGGCCTGCTTGCTGTACTCACGCTGGCGGTGAGATTTTGGCGCTGCCAGTGGCTGTTTTGCGGCTTGCGCCCACTGGGCCTCGACGTTGGCCACGGTGGCCTCCAGTTCTGGGTCTGCGTCCAAGGGTGCCACCTCTGGCGCAAGTGCAGCCGTTGGCCGCGTGAGCCCAAGCGCTTCGTAACCCTCGGCGGCGACAAAATGGTCGACACCGTTGCTGGTGATCAGGGCGCGATTAAACAGGCCGGTGAGCACCTTCTGGCGGGCACCACCTTTGACGTTGTCGGGAAACCAAGTGATCTTGCCGTTGGTGCTTTGGGCGGCACGGGCCAGAACGGCGTGTTGCGTGGGATTGAGTTGGATGGTCATGATGTGATCCTGATTTGTTGCGGGGTGCTGATGAACGCGCTGTTGGGCGACGA
>Ga0247837_1000545_pt1 | contig 79584 bp, 93 predicted proteins | sample LaCtaG_2_FD_187115 | JGI IMG/M metagenome (GOLD analysis project Ga0247837, IMG submission 187115) | Freshwater microbial communities from meromictic Lake La Cruz, Castile-La Mancha, Spain - LaCruzMarch2015_14.5m | ecosystem: Environmental > Aquatic > Freshwater > Lake | place: Spain: Castile-La... | reverse complement strand
TCGGGAACTAGTGGTTCAAGCGGAACTAGTGGAAGTTCAGGTTCTTCAGGTTCATCAGGAACTAGCGGTTCAAGTGGTTCTTCAGGTTCATCAGGAACTAGCGGTTCAAGTGGTTCTTCAGGTTCTTCAGGTAAGTCAGGTTCATCGGGAACTAGCGGTTTAGAAGGTCATATAGCTATTTGGAGATACAATACTTCAACAACCATAGCTGACCCAGGTATATCTAATTTTAGATTCAATACTGCGACTTTATCATCCGTAAGTGCAATCGCAATTGATTATGAGGCATTAACACCTTCAGCAAATTTCCAAAATATACTTACACCGGCATTATTTAGAACTTGGATTAAGTTTGTCAGTGTGACAAACCCTTCAACCAATTACGCATACTATTTCATGGATGCTGACGGTGTTGACCAAACAGGTTGGGTTAGATATTTTGTAACTAACGGTATCGCATCGGGTACTTGGAGTGATGGTGAACAATTCACAGTATTCTTTGAAACTGCTGGTGATGATGGTACTTCAGGTTCGTCAGGTTCTTCAGGAACTAGCGGTTCAAGTGGTTCATCAGGTTCTTCAGGTAAATCAGGTTCATCAGGAACTAGTGGAAGTTCGGGAACTAGTGGAAGTTCAGGAACTAGCGGTTCAAGTGGTTCGTCAGGTTCTTCAGGAACTAGCGGTTCAAGTGGTTCGTCAGGTTCTTCAGGAACTAGCGGTTCAAGTGGTTCATCAGGTTCTTCAGGTAAATCAGGTTCATCAGGAACTAGTGGAAGTTCGGGAACTAGTGGAAGTTCAGGAACTAGCGGTTCAAGTGGTTCGTCAGGTTCTTCAGGAACTAGCGGTTCAAGTGGTTCGTCAGGTTCTTCAGGAACTAGCGGTTCAAGTGGTTCATCAGGTAAATCAGGTTCATCAGGAACTAGTGGAAGTTCGGGAACTAGTGGAAGTTCGGGAACTAGTGGAAGTTCAGGAACTAGCGGTTCAAGTGGTTCGTCAGGTTCTTCAGGTAAATCAGGTTCATCGGGAACTAGCGGTTCTTCAGGAACTAGCGGTTCAAGTGGTTCGTCAGGTTCTTCAGGTAAATCAGGTTCATCGGGAACTAGCGGTTCAAGCGGAACTTCAGGTTCATCAGGAACTAGCGGAAGTTCGGGAACTAGTGGTTCTTCAGGAACATCAGGAGCTGCAACTATCAACAATAACGCTAACAACAGACTTATCACAGGTAGTGACACCGCAGGAGAACTAAACGCTGAAAGTAATCTTACTTATGACGGTTCAATACTTAAAACAACCGGAGGTGGTATTGATACTGGTGGTGGTGGAATTAATACCGGAGCTGGTACTATAACCCTTGTTGGTGGTGACATTGACATGAGTGCTGCGCCTGGTAACATCGAAGGTGGTGGTGTTGCAAACCTTCTTAACTTTGATAACGTCACCGCAAACAGTAAGTCGTTTGATATTCCTCACCCAACAAAAGAAGGATGGAGATTGAGATACGGTAACTTGGAAGGTCCTGAACACGGAGTTTACTTCAGAGGACACGCAACAAGTAAAGTGATTGAACTCCCTGATTATTGGATAGGACTTGTTCACGACACAGATTGGACAGTTCAACTTACACCAATCTCAGGACCTTGTGTTCACTGGGTTGAGAAGATTGAAAACAATAAGGTTTACATTAACTGTCAAGATGGAACACCAAATTGTTACTTCACAGTCTTCGCAGAACGTAAGGATGTATCTAAAGTTCTGTTGGAATACAAACCGATAAAAGAATAAAGATTATAAAAGAAAAGGGGGTTGAAAAACCCCCTTTTTTATTTAACGATTGTCAATATAAATAATAACTTCATTATAATACTCTATAAAATGTTCGTTCCATAAGTCCCATTTTATATCAAAACCATCAATAGAGTATATTTCAAATTTTTTAAATTTAGTTAAGTAGTTGTCTCTAAAATTTCTAAATTTATTCTTATTCAGTGGGGTATTCAAATGCCACTCACCTGTAATTTTTTTCACATTCAAAAGAATATACTCAATATTCTCATCGTTGAATATATCGTATTCACCACCTTCACAATCAGTTTTCATAAAATCTATCTTACCCAATGAATATAAATCTATAAATGTTGAGAATTTAATAGACTCCATTTCATTTTCCCCACCAAAAAGTTGTGAATTTTCAATAATATTATTTTCGGGTCCAATCCCTTTGAATATTTGAGTTACAGGATTACCTATAGTGTTTTTAACTAAAGTTTTAAACTCTTTTTTACTTGGCTCAAAACAAAAAACGTGTTTTGGATTTTTATGTAAAATTGAATATGTGAAAGGACCAAGACTTGCCCCGATATCTAAAACAATATCACTTGGTTCCACTTCAAAAAATCTTTCATAAATCCTCCATTCAAAAATTTCAGATATTAAAGAATTCTTATGAAACTCACTTATATGAATTGCAGAACCATCTTGATTTATGTGCCAAAGATATTGTGTCTCACCATCAACGTCGTATTCAACAGGATTACTCATCCAACCCCAATCAAAATTTGAAATATCTATCATATTGGTAAACTATTGAACACTGTTAATGGTGAAATAGACTTTTCACAAATGTGTTGTTTATCCGTTCCTTTCCAAACAGGACACCAATCCCAATCACCTGGGTCAAACTTAAAGTTGGTATTTGCCCAACAAGAGTTACAAGCGTTTTCGTTGATTATTCTTGTGATGTTGGTTTGAAACTCGTGGTGTTTGGGGGTGAATCCACTAATCATTACGGTATGTTTACCAACACCCCAATTCATCCAAGCCATGCCTGAACTTGGGGATACTAAGAATTCTGAATGATAAAGGATGTTAAGTGCATCATTGAGAGATTTTCCGTAAATACATTTCGCACCTTTAACAGAGTATGGTTTTGTTGTAAGAATTACAACTTCATAACCTTTTTTAATTAATTGGTCTGTTAAGTAACACCATCCTTCATAAGTCCATTCTTTACAACCCGCTGTTGATTCGGGAGCCAAGACAACGTATTTGTTTTTGAATGGTCTTTCCTTTACATCAAAGAAAATACCATAATTACGTTCAACATAATCAAGACCTAAAATATCTGTTGCGGTTTGTTGAAGTGGTAGTGTTTGAATATAGTTCGGATAACTGTCTAACTTATTCCATTTTCCTTCTTCAGACATAAACCAACCAACTCTATAAAGTGCGTGACAGTTTGTAGAACGTCCTGGTTCAATAAATTCAATACTTTCATAGTTAGGGTTATTTTTAAACCAACTATTGTGGAAGGTACTCAAAACTACCTGACAGTTATGTTTTTTCTGAAATTCTATTGCATATGGTGCCCAAGCAATTGTATCACCAATTGATTTTGATTCAAATGAAATAAGAACTCTTTTTCCTGTTAAATCAAGTTCCCCAACAATTTTACCATTAACTCTAATCCTCCACTTTGTATAATATTTTCTACCACATTGAACCCAATGATTGTTTTTCATGGTATGAGAATGAATTACATTATCTTTCTCATCTAAAAACTCAACAAAATAAGTTCTATCTTCATCACCTGATATATCAACCTTTGGGCCGTCAAGATAAAAAACAGAAATTTTATTATTGTCAACGTCGGTCTTTTTATGGTTTTTCATGAACTCAACAACGGTATTATAACCGATTTCACCAATTCTTTCCCAAGAGAATTCTTTATGAATCTCAATAGCATCTTTAATTGCGTCTAATTTACATTGTTTGTAATTTTTATAAACAAACCTCATCTTTTCTGATAAATCATTGAAATCAGGTTCATAATAGTTTCCTGGTAAATCGCTCATTGTGTATCTACCGTAGTCATTTGAATTCGCCGGTTTTTCACCAATAATCTTTACAGGAATACCCTTACCTTCGGCAAACTCCATTTGAGCGCAACACTCAGAATAAATTGACGGGGTACCACAAGCCATGGCTTCGATAAGTGGTAAGTTCCATCCTTCAGACCTTGCACAAGAAACAAACACGTGACCTGTTTTAAGGTATTTGATATAATCTTCTCTTGTTGGGAAGTGAATCATTTTGATTCTTGGGTCAGTTAGACCGTAAGCCTCCAATCGTTCCTCAGTGGTTTTATAACCATCCATTTCTTCACCCCACATATTGTCAATCGACACAACCAAATCTACGGGTTCGTCAGGTGAGAACGTCTTTAAGAATGTTTGAATTATTTCCTTGGTTGATTTTCTGTAATCCCAACGACCAAACAATAGAAACTTGAACCGACCATCATTATATTGTTCCAACTTTTCAACTTCTTCAGGAAAGAATGTATGAATATCAACACCTTCAGGTACAACTTTAACTTTGTTTGGGTTAGCGCCTTGGTTGATAGTACATTCTCTTTGCCATTTACTTGGAACCCAAATCTCGTCGTACTTTAAAAGTTCGTTGAAGAACTCTTCAGGTTGTAAAGTTGATTCCCAAACGTTATACGCTATTTTTGGACCAACATAATCTTGATAGAAGATATGATGGTTTGTTTCACTTAATACAATGTTAACGTCTTGAAAAAACTCTTTTGACTTGTCAGGGTAAATTAGAAAGTCCTCTAACTTACCTTCAGAGTTATACAAAATCTGTTTGTATAACATTGATTTATCGACATCATTAATGTAAGGTTCGTTATCATGGGGGGTTAAGTTATAACCATTCCAACTGTTACCAACAGTAAAGTTTCTTACTTTAACTTTTGTGTGTTTTGATAGTTCTCTTAAAAAATCTCTTGTGTGGTTATTATACCCTGTTGTTCCGATGTAAGACCCATGAACATAAATTTTTGGTTTTTCCATATAAAGTGTTAAGTTGATTATTGAAAATATATTATTTTATTCTATTTTTTCAACATATGGCAAATGGTATTTATAAAATTACAGAAGATTTTGAGAAAGCTCTTTCAGATTATACGGGTGCACCATATGTGATTACCGTAGATAATATGAGTAATGCTTTGTTTTTGGCGTTGTATTATGAAAAAAACGTTAAAAAAAGTATTACTGATGATAAAGTAGGAATTCCTTGTAGAACATATCCTTCGGTTCCGTGTGAGATTATTCATGCGGGTCTTAAAGTTGATTTTGAACCTATTGAAGGTAAAACAATTAAAGGTATGTACCAACTCAAGGGAAGTAATGTTTGGGATTCGGCATTAAGTTTTACAGCTGATATGTATAAACCAAACCAACACATTTGTGTTTCATTCACAGGTCCTTACAAACATTTCAAATTAAGTAAGGGTGGTGCAATATTGACAGATAGTCTTGAGGCGTATCACTGGTTTAAAAGAGCGAGATATAGTGGAAGACGTGAATGTTCTTATCATGACGATTACTTAGATATGATAGGGTGGAACTTCTACATGATGCCTGAATTGGCTGCAAGAGGATTACTTCTTATGAACCAATTCTACAATCTTGATGGTAGTAAAAAACATAACGAGGATTTGGAATTACCATATCCTGATTTATCAAAGTTTGATGTTTATAAACAATGAAAAAAGCTTTGATTGGGTATGGGGGACACGCTCGTGAGGTTATGGCTCAAATGGGAGTTAAACTTACTTGTTTTGTTGACGATGAATATGTTGTTGAAGGAACACTACCATTATCAAAGTTTAACCCAAAAAAATATGCTTTGATGGTTGCAGTTGCAGACTCAAAGGATAGGTTTGATATAGTTCAAAGATTACCAAAAGAAACAAAATATTTTACTTGGATTCACCCAACTGCTTTAATCATGAGTGATGATGTTGAAATTGGTGAAGGTAGTTTTATAGGTGCTCATTCAATCTTAACAACTAATATAAAAATAGGTAAACATGCGTTACTAAATAGAGGTAACCATATTGGTCACGATTGTGAAATTGGTAATTATTTTAGTGCGATGCCAGGAGCAATTGTTTCAGGTAATGTTACAATTCATGATTTAGTTTATATGGGTAATAATTCATCAATTAAGGAAAAATTATCAATTCATTCATTAACAACTATAGGTATGAATGGTGCGGTTGTTAAAGACATAGAAGAACTAGGAATTTATGTCGGTGTCCCAACAAAAAAAATATTATAATGAAAGATTTAATCTTAATTACCGCTTATTGTCCTGACGAACATAGAGAAAATATTCTAAGAAATTTAGTAAATTCACTCTTAAAATTTAAAGATACTTTTGATACTTTAATTGTTAGTCATACACCAATCCCTTTTGATATTCAAAATAAAGTTAATTATTGTTTTTATGATAGTAAAAATGAGATACTTACTGATTGGGATTTACTTAACCAACCTTGGTTTAATCCAAATAATGAAAGAAGAATTCAGTCTTCATTTTTAACTGGAAAAAATACACATCTTGCAATATGGAGAATGATGATATTGGGATTTTCGTTAGCAAAAAATATGGGATATAACAAAGTTCACCACATTGAGTACGATTGTAATATTGAAAACATTGAAGAGTTTAAAAATAACTCTGTATTATTAGATGAATTTGATTCTGTAATTTATATTGATAGTAGAGAAAATGTTGATGACATTTTATTCGGAAGTTTCCAATCATATTTGTTACCAACATTAGATAAGTTTCTGATTAATTTAGATGAGGGAAAAATAGTTGAGATGATTAGACAATCAGAAACTAAATCACCTGAATTGATGCTTCAGAAAATATTGGAAGATAGTGGAAAAGTTTTTAAAAAAGACAGACATAGTCTCGAAGTAAATGGAAATAAATTCGGTATAATTGATGGACAAGTTGGTGTTAAGTTTATACCATGGGCGGTACCTTTTTACGATAAATTAAACGATACTATTGGATTTGTTGTTTGGAATACAAAAAATCAAAATGGTGTTGAACACATTATAATTCTTAATAATGATAGGATTGTTAATATACCAACAACATTATTAAACCATTGGAGATTAGTTAATTTAGGTAATGTAAATGAAATCCAAAGTATATTAATAATTGAAAATGGTGAAATTAGAAATAAATTTAAATTAAATAGTAATGAAGAAATTGATATCTTCAAAAAAAGTAGTTTCAGATATAAAGAATCATTTCAAATATGAATATAGAAAACATACATCTTTGGCATGCAGATAGGGGTACCTATTTTGACCGACATGTAAACATAATTTCATGGAGTGACCAATACAATGTTAGGGTTGGTAAATACAATTCAATTGGTAGGGATTGTAATTTTTTCTTACACGCTAATCACAGACCTGACTGGGTTACAACCTCATCACAACTTTGGGGTCCTGTAAATCACGAGATTGCTCAAATGCATATGGATATGGGCCACCCATCCTGCAAAGGTGACATTATTATTGAAAATGACGTATGGATTGGTGCTAACTCAACGATTATGTCAGGTATAAAAATTGGTAATGGTGCTATAGTGGCGGCTGGTTCTACAGTTACTAAAGATGTTCCTCCATACGCAATTGTTGCCGGTAATCCTGCTAAAGTTGTTAAGTATAGATTTACCGAAGAGCAAATTGAAAAACTATTATCAATTTCTTGGTGGGATTGGGATGAACAAAAAATTAGAGACAATGCAATGGATATGTGGTCCGATGATATAGATGGGTTTATTAATAAGTTTTATGGAAATTAAAAAAATAATATTTGCAAGTGATGACTCTTATTTCTTAGAGTTTTGGCCAATTCAGGCTAAATTGTGTCGAGAACTATTTGGTTGGGAACCAGTCCTTTTTAAAATTTCTGATGAAGATAGTGAGTTCTATGATGATGGAAACGGATTGGTAAAAAATGTTAAATTTGTTGAAGGAATACACACAGCAATTCAAGCCTGTACCGTTAGAATGTTCGGTACCAAATACTTTCCTGATGATGTTTGTATTTGTGGTGATTTAGATATGTTGATGATTAATAAAAATTATTTTGTCGAACAACTAAAACACTACTCAGAAGATTCTTTAGTTATCATGTCGAGTGATGCATATGACTTAAGCAGACCTGAATCAAATGACTTGTTTCAAGAAGAACCACTACCATTCAAACAAGAGATGTATGGTTATATCTACAACGCAGGTAAGGGTAAAACTTTTACAAAAATTTTAAATTCTGATTGTTCTTTTGACGAATTTATGAATAGACACTCAAACTACAAAGATGGTTATAAAATTATGTGGTTGATTGATGAGTTCTATTTTTCAGATTGTGTAAATACCAATCAACACGATGTTGAAATCATCAAATTAAAACGAGGGCATTATAGTAAATTTTTAACCCCAAGGAGAATTGAAAGACATAACTTTCCTGTAGAATTAAAATGGGACGGTGAAATAGAAAACCAAAAAAAATATGGGGTGTATGATTTAGATAAGTTGAAACAAGGTTTTTATATTGATGTTAATTGTGTTAGACCTTACAGTGATTATAAAGATGCTATTGATGAGGTTGTAAATATTATTCTTGAAAATCAGAACAATAGTGATATGTATGGTCTGGGTCTAAAATACAATACAGACAAAGTATTGGAACATAGATATGATAGAATTTATGAAAAGTTTTTGGAACCATTAAGTAATAAAAAAATAAAATTATTTGAAATTGGTTCTGGTAGCGAAGCGGCGTCTTTTAGAATGTGGATTGAATATTTTAAAAACGGTATGATTTACGCTATGGATATCTCTGAAGAAAGAAATCAAGAAAGAGGTATTATGTATAAAGGTGACCAAAGTAAAATCGAAGACTTGGAAAGAATGTTTAATTTGATAGGTCAGTGTGATGTTATTATTGATGACGGAAGTCACCAACCACAACACCAAATAGAAACATTTAATTACCTATTTGAAAATATGTTAAAAGAAGGTGGAGTTTACATCATTGAAGATATTGAATGTAACTATTGGAATCCCAAAGAAACCATATATGGATATGAGATTGGTAATTATAATGTTATTGATTATTTTTCTTCAGTCCCACACAAAATAAACTCTAACTTTAGTAGGGTTAAAAATCACCAAAATATTGAATCAATTACGCATTATAAGAATTGTATTATTATAACTAAAAAAAGTGTTGAAGAAATTTTAGGTGTTAAAAAAGATTATAGATTTGGATTTATGTTATGAAAAAAATAGTTTTAATTAGTACATATTGTGACACAATAGAAAAAATTGAAATTCTAAAAGAAAATATTATTAAAATAAAATCTTTTGGATTAGATGTTTTAGTAATAAGTCCATTAACATTACCATCAGAAATTATTGAATTGTCTGATTTTGTTTTCTTTACTAAAGAAAATCCTTTATTGCTTTGGCCTGTTCGTTCTTTTACTTTTTGGAAGTCAGTCTATACTGATGAAGGGTGGGTTAAAATGCACCACAATTTGGCGGATTATGGATGGGCTGGATTATACCAAGTTAAAAAGTTATCTCAAATTGCATTATCTTATGATTATGACATTTTTTATCATATGATATATGACTTAGTAATTGATGACGTTGTAGAAAACGAACTAACTAACGACACTACAAATATCATCCACCCAAGAAGAGACCCACATAATCCTGATACGTTATGGGAAACAACTTTACACTTTATGGTTTTTGATAGACCTATGATGGAAAAAATTGTTAGTGAAATAGAACTTGATGAGTATTTGAGAACAAATGGTGTCGCAGAAGGTGAAGTTTTAAAATGGAAAAATAAATACAATATACCAACATCAAACCAACCCGTTAAAGACCTAATTTATTATTGGGAGGACACAGATTTTTTTAATTACTCTAAGAATGAGAAGTATAAATTATACTTTAATAAGAACGATGATGGGGAAATTTGGTTAGAAGATGGACCAACAAAAGGATGGATTAACGGTAAATTAAAAATTTTCTTCTATGATGTCAAAGAAAATATTGATTTTAGTTTAAATATTAACGGAGATACACATAACTTCAAGATTAATGACACGGTGGTAATTGAATTAGATTACGACTCAACTAAAATAGATGAATTTGTAATTTTTGATGGTGAAATGACTTATGATTATTCGGATACCATAAAAAAAACAAATCGTAACATATTTTACTACGATGAAATACCTTTTGAAATAGATTACTCACACGAAATACGTATAAACACTAAAGATTTGATTAGAGTATTTAATAAAGATAAACTACCATTTTCATTTGAATTTAAAAGACAAATTAACCAGCGTAAAATTTGGGATGTAAAATTATATTCAGATTCTTGGGCAACATTTCCTGATACTGAAATTGTCGATGTTGTTGTCAAAGACAATCAAGATGAACTGGTGTATCATAGAAAATGGGATGTAAATACTGATGGTGATTTTATTTACAAAAAGTTGTGGAACTATTGTAAAAACAAAGAAAAATCTAAAGGTGTTGTTGTTGGAACTCATAATGGTGAATTTGGTGAATGGGTTCCTGTTGCGATTGATAAGTTATCCGAAATAACACTTATTGAGGTTAGTAAAAAACAATTCAATGAGTTAATTAAAAATTACTCGTCATTTGAGAATCTAAAATTTATAAATCAACTAGTTACTAAAGATGGAACTGATACGGTCTTTTACGAAGGTGGTAAAGGGTATACAAACACTGTTGTAAAAAGAGTTATTGATTATTGGGAGACAGAACCAATAACTGAAACTGTTAGAGAATCAATTAAATTTTCTGAATTAATAACACCTGATGTTAATTGGGTTCACACTGATGTGGAAGGTATTGATTTTGAATTAATAATGTCATTAACGGATGAACAATTATCACATCTTGACATTATTATTTATGAATATAATAACTCAAGTGACAAGGAGAGAGAATTGATTAATAACTTTTTAATTGAAAAGGGATTTCAAACCTATAGAGAAAAAGGTGTCTCAATTGCCTTTAAGAAATAACCTCTATTGATGTCCTACCATCGTTCCAATAGTTAACATCACCATACCAAACAAAAATTTCTTCTTCTGGTTCAATATCACGATGTGCAACAAATTTAAATGTTCTTGTTTCGTTATCTGAAAACCAATAAGCGTTTGGACTTTCACTGTGATTATAAAGACTACCGAACCCTAAAGAAATAACTTGTTCTTTCCAATCTGAAGTTCCCGATGGCCAATTGAATCTATAGTCAATAAACAAAGGACTTACTTCACCGAATTTCATTGGTAGTGACAAAATTGGACATACTTCAAAAATTTCATCTTTGTTAATTTTTTCACTTGCAAAAACACCTAATCCGTGTACAGGTGAATTTTTTACATAAATTTTTTGGGGAGGGTGAATATTCAATGTCATAATATTACTTTTTTAAAAAAATAGTTTATAATTATGTTATTGAAAATAGATTATGAAAAAAGTTATTGTTACAGGAACAAGAGGTTTCATCGGGAAATCATTAGCATTTCAACTTGAAAGAGATGGTTATTTAGTCACTCAATTTGATGATTCATATTTTTTAAACTTAAATTGGGGTGAAAAATTATTACAAATACTTGAAAGTATGAATTATGATGCGGTATTCCATGTTGGAGCGTGTTCAGATACTTTAGAAACCAATGTTGATTATATGATGACTCGTAATTACGAATCAACTAAAATCATAATGGATTGGTGTGTTAAGAATAACAAACCAATGATTTACTCATCATCTGCTGCGAATTATGGAACTAATAATTTATATCCATCAAACTTATATGGTTGGAGTAAATATGTTGGTGAGGGATATGTAATATCCAATGGAGGCATTGCTCTTAGATATTTCAATGTCTATGGACCAGGAGAAGAAGACAAAGGTAAAATGGCGTCCGTTGCTTATCAGATGTTTATAAAGAATACTAAAGGTGAAAAAATAACACTGTTCCCGAAAAAACCACAAAGAGATTTTGTTTACATCAAAGATATTGTTTCAGCCAACATTCATGCGTTGGAAAACTATGAAGAATTGGGTAGTAAATACTATGAAGTAGGTAGTGGTACCGCAAGAACCTTTGAAGATGTCCTTAATAATATGGGTATTGAATATGGTTATACATCAGAAGATGTAATTCCAAATGGATATCAATTCTATACGTGTAGTAATAAATCAAAATGGATGAATGGTTGGGAATCCAAGTGGGATTTAGAAATGGGAATAAAAGATTACAAAGAATATCTTGAGAAAAAATGAGAATGTACGAAACAATGGCATTAAGCCGTTCAGGACACCACTCAATTAAAAATTGGATTATTAGAAATTTAGTTGGTTTCCAATTAGAGTGGAAATTCAAAATGATTAATGCTTCAGGAACTAATTTTTTTCATTTAGGTGAGGCAAACCACGATATACCATTAAGTTTTAAATTTTTAGATGAACATAAAGAATCTATTGGTTTAATTTTTGTCAATTATGAAGACGCTCCTTATGATTATACTATCTTTAATGAAGATAGAATTTATAAGGCACCATTATCACTTGAAAAAAGAAACGAATATAATATAGACCATTTAGGTCGGGTTTGTTTTTTAAGAGATTTTTATAATAATTTATCATCACGTATTCGTTCAAATGAGAGAACCATTTTTACAAAATGGGACACTCAAGAACCACATCTTTTTAAAGTTGATGAGATATTCATTGAACGTTGGAAGAGTCATGCAAGGGCTTGTGCAAACAACCAAGTATCTTTTTTAAAGTTTGAAGATTGGATTAGTAATAAAGAAGTTCGTGATAAATTTTTGTTTGAAACTTTTGGTGTCAAAGACCATTATGGGTTAGACGGTATTAAAGGAAGTCAAAGTTCTTTTCAAACATGGGATAAAGTTGAAGAAAGATATCATGAATTAAACTTAAGTGATAAGATGAAAGACTTGATTTCATCTGATGATGAATTACATCATTTAATTAGTGACTTAGGTTATAAAAAAATAAATTTGTAAAATGGAAAAACCAAAGGTAATTAACGCAATTGAATGTGAAGGGTGTAATGTTCCCAAAGGATGGGGACATGAAGTGATATTCGTGAATAACGAATTATATTGTGGTAAACTATTAGTGTTCAAAAAAGGTGCGAAATTTTCAATGCACTACCACCTAATAAAAGATGAGACTTGGTATGTTGATGAAGGTGAATTTATCTATAGATGGATAGACACCAAAACCGCTGAAGTCATTGAGCAACATTTAAAAGTTGGTGATACTGTAAGACAATTACCAGGTCAACCACACCAGTTGGAGGCTTTGACCGATGGAACCGTATTTGAAGTGTCAACACAACATTTTGATTCTGATTCTTATCGCGTATGGAAGGGAGACAGTCAACCGAAATAAAGGTTTGGGTTAATGGTTCTTTTGATGTTCTTCACAGAGGGCACATTGAACTCATTCAATTTGCGTCAAAGTTTGGTACTTTAAGAGTAGGGATTGACACTGATGAAAGAATAAAAGAATTTAAGGGACATAATAGACCCTTCAATTCTTTTGAGGACAGAGAATATTTTATGTCTAAGATTAAAGGTGTTAATAGTGTGGTTGGATTTGGAACAAGGGAAGAACTTGAAAGACAAATTAAAGAATGGAATCCTGATATCTTAGTTGTTGGTAGTGAATACGAAACTAAAGAAGTTATTGGTGGTCAGTTCGCAAAACAAGTTATCTTTTTTCCAAAAGTAGGAGAGTTCTCTACAACAAAAATATTGAGAGATAGATGAAAATTAATGAGATACCAGTAATATTACATTCAATGGATTCATATTCCAAATTTTGGAATCCATGGTATCACTTATTTAATTTACATTGTAAAAATCACGGACCAATTATCTTTTTATCTGAAGAAAAAGAACCTGATTTTGTGAATGATGTTACTCACATTAAAACTGGTAAAGGTGAGTGGGGTGAAAGACTATTAATTGCTTTAGAACAAATTGAATCTGAACTTGTATTTTATATGCAAGAGGATTTTTGGTGTATTAAAGATTTTGAATTAAAGGATAATATTCTTGAAATGTTTGAAGAATATAAAATGGACCAATTACATATTAAGGAAAATATTAATCTAATAAAAACCATTAAAATTAAAGATAATTTATTAAAGTTTGCTCAAGATTCTGAATATACTCAGAACCATCAATTTGGTCTTTGGAGAAAAAGTAAATTAAAAGATAATGTTTTACCTAACGAGAATCCTTGGGAAAATGAAATAAATGGTAGTATTCGTTTGAATAAAAATCCACATAATATTTATCTATTAGATTATCACTGGTATATTAGTGTTTGTCGTAGAGGTGAAATAATGCCTCGGGGACAAAAAATTATTGAAAAATATGGTATCAACTTCTAACCTGAATTACATTACACCAAACAAAACTATTGAGGAAACAATTGGGATTATTAAAGATAAAATCTTAAATAAAACACCGTTTGCATTAACAAGATTTGGTGATGGTGAAATTTATATTTTAAACCGTTCAGGTGGTGGTGGTTTTGAGGAAAAAAATTGCAAACTTTGGGGATATAAATACCCTCAAGAAGTTAATCAATTTTATGGTGATGCTGGTGATATAATAAAAAACGCTTTTGTTAAATCCGACATAATTGGGTTGATGGACCCGAAGACAAAAATTGTTAATATTGCGTACAATTACAATACTTGGTCTATTGAAAAGTTTAAAGCTGAGTTGTGGGGAACTAATTTAAAAAACATACAAGTATGTGACCACATGATTGCACGTAGTCCACAACTTGGGAATGTTAATCAATTAAAAGACATACTTGATGGTGTATCTGTAAACATTGTCTCACCTAATACCGAATTATTATCAACAAAAAAACTTGAAGAAAAGTTACAAACAACTGTAAACTTTACAACACACTCTAAAGAGATTAACTTTAGAAATAGAGATGAGTTTTTAAAATCTTTTGAGAATATTAAAGAAGATGTTGTGTTGTTAGGTGTTGGTTTACAAAAAGATTATGGGGTAATTCTCAGAGATGAGTTTGGTAAGATAGCTCTTGACATGGGAGCAACTATGGATGCTTGGGCTGGCATAATAAGTAGACCTTGGTTTAATAAAGGTCAATCTCAAGAATATTTGTTAATGTAATGGCAAAAATTTTAGTTATAGGTGAACTTTGTGTTGACCGATTTGTGTATTGTGAAATAAAAAGATTGTGTCCTGAGGCACCTGTTCCGGTATTGAACCCGATTCAAACAACCACCAACAATGGTATGGCGGGTAATGTTGTTGAAAACTTAAAAACTCTATTACCTGAGGGTGATATTGTTCATTGGTATCAACACAATAAAATTGAAAAAACAAGATATGTTGAGAAAAAAAGTAATCAAATGATTACACGTGTTGATGAGGGTGAATTACAACCATGTGAAAGTTTGAATTTTCTTTCACCTGAACAGAAAAAAACTATCATGGAATCCGATGTTGTTATAATAAGTGATTATAATAAGGGATATGTTAGTGAACAAATGATTCGTGATATAAGTAAAATTGCTAGTTTATCTATTTTAGATACTAAGAAGAAATTGAGTTGGGATATTATTGAAAATATTTCTTTTGTCAAACAAAATGAAATAGAATATAATAACAATAAAAATTTGGTTGACGAACATCCCGATAAATTTATAATAACTTTGGGTTCTAAAGGAGCGATGTATATGGGTAGTATTTATAGGTCACCAAAACCACAAGATACTATAGATGTTAGTGGCGCTGGTGATACTTTTGTTGCATCATTTGTATCCTACTATATCAAAACAAATGACTTAATTCAATCAATATCTTTTGCAAACGAGGTTTGTTCAGATGTGGTAAGTAAAAAAGGAGTATCCTTACCCGATGAGAAATTTAAGATTTCTTTTTGATTGTTTTTTCAGGAGATTTTGTTTCTAACATCTCCATTAACTTTAGTGATTTTTTATAATTCTCCTCAAGTTTGTCCAACTCTTTTAATGGAACATTATTTTCACATGCTGAGAGATATCTATCCTCAGCCTCCTCAATTACTTTCTTGATTGTTTTTAAAAGTCTCACAATTATAAATATATTGAAGAATTCCTTTATTAATCTCATAATAACTATATCTTTTTTTGATGAAAAATATCATTTGGGTATTTATTAGGTAGAGATTTCTTAGATGGCAACCGCATATATTCAATTACAGTGTTGTAAAAACCCTTTTAATATTGTTACTCTTAACAGTGTATCAAGTCCGTTATATCCATCGGGAATTATTTCTGTTGGTGATGTTTTCAGGGCTGTAGGCGGCGGTGGTGTTTGTTTTGAGATTGTATACGGACCATCTTTAGTTAATCCTGGTTCTGGAAATAGTACTTTTGTTGGAACAGTAACATCATTACAGTTAGTCGCAACTGATTGTACTGACCCTGCGTGTGGTCTTGGTGCATGTTCATTGGCGGTTACTTTAATTCCTTCACCAACACCAACACCAACTCAAACAAAAACACCTACTGTAACACCAACAAGAACACCAACAAGAACACCAACAACAACACCTTCAGTTACACCCACTCAAACAAAAACGCCAACTGTAACACCAACGGTTACAAAAACTCCTACACAAACTCCAACACCAACAATATCTCCTGGACAAACTCTAACTGATGTTTTAGTAGAAGACTGTTGTACTGGTACTGTACAATTAACCATTACGGTACCAAATGCGAGTTCAAGTGTTGGACTTGTATATGATGTTGATGGATGTTGTTTTGAAATTATTTCAGGAACACCAGGGGCTTCTATTGGTGTTTACAAGACTTTTCATAATTCTTGTGTTGAGTGTGAAGGAGTTAATCCTTGTTTTGATTGGACAGCAACGTTAATAGATTGTTGTGATGGTACAAATACATCATCAATTGATGCTGCGGGATGTACGGTACCAATAAATGGTAATGTTATTTCTTATTTAGGCACTTGTTGGGAAGTTCAGAGTGTTACTTTAGGTGGTACAGGTTCTGTTTTAATACAATCTACCGAAATTTTCTCAAATTGTTCTGAGTGTGTTATTTGTCCATCTCCAACACCAACATTAACACCAACACCGACTGAAACACCAACAAATACTCCAACCATCACACCTACCAATACACCAACAAATAGTTTAACACCAACAAATACTCCTACAAATTCACCAACCAATACTCCTACAAATTCACCAACACTTACACCAACAAATACTCCTACAAATACACCAACCAATACTCCTACAAATACACCTTCACTTACGCCAACAAGTTCTTTAACACCGTCAGTTACTGTGACACCAACAGAATCCGTAACTCCAACGGTGACTCCTACAAATAGTACTACACCAACCAACACTGTTACCCCAACAATTACACCAACTAATACCATAACTCCAACGTCTTCTGTTACACCAACAGGTACACCACCATTAACGCCATCAACAACACCAACCAATACACCGTCAGTAACTCCGACAGAATCTTTAACACCAACAGTTACTCCAACTAATACAATTACTCCAACTAATACAATAACTCCAACTAATACAATAACTCCAACGTCTTCTGTTACACCAACAGTCACACCATCGGTTACTCCAACAGACACACCAACTTCTACACCTACTAATACACCATCAATTACGGCATCGGTAACTCCATCGGATACACCGACATCAACGCCAACAATTACACCAACTCCAACAGAGTCTGTAACACCAACACATACTCCCACAAATACGCCAACAACGACTCCAACGGTAACTCCTACAAACACGCCTTCTATTACACCAAGTATATCAGTAACTCCAACGGTAACTCCTACGGTTACTCCATCGGAACCTTATGACATTTATTTATTTCAAGATTGTTGTAACCCAAGTAACGTATTTAGATTCCAAAATGTTTCGGGTATTTTAAATGAGGGTGATACCTATGGTATTACAGGACCTTCATTTACAGGGTGTGCGACAGTAATACCATATGTTGCAAGTGGTCCAATTTATAATGCTGTTGGACATACACTTACGTTTTATTTAACTTGTAATGATTGTTTTACGTTACAACCATACGTATGTCCCTCTTTGACACCAACCCCAACTATAACCCCAACCAACACTCCAACAACAACGCCAACTTCAAGTGTTACACCGACACTAACACCTACATCATCAGTTACACCTTCTGTGTCGGTAACTCCTTCGGTTTCTGTTACGCCATCAGTATCTGTTACACCAACAGTTACAAAAACACCAACAGTTACTCCAACAACAACTCCAACCGTTACACCATCAGTATCTATAACACCAAGTGTTTCGGTTACACCAACTATCACACCTTCAGTAACAGATACCCCAACAATTCTTTGTAATTGTTTGGAATATGATATAACAAACACTAGTGACACTACCTTTGCTGAAGTTAGTTACATTGATTGTTATGGAAATGAATTGACCGTTGAATTGGCACCTTTAGAGGTAACAACATATTGTGTTTGTGAAGATACTATAATTGCACCTTCTGAGGTAATTGTGGTTCAAACAGGTATTTGTGTAATTAATCCAACACCAAGTCCAACAAGAACCCCAAATGCTACTCCAACACCAACACCATCGGTGGGTGTGTGTGCAACTACAGAATTTTGCTTGAGAACCAGTCTACCTGATTTGGTAGATTACTCAGGTAACTATGAAATTGGGGGAACATATAACTCAAGATATTATTATACAGGAGATAGTGTTACAACAGGTTACATTTACTACACAGGTTCGTTTTGGTGTTTAAGTGATACTTTGGGTGGTAGTTGTTTATTAGAGGGAGCACACCCATGTTATAATCCTTGTCCTGACATTTCAGCCAACTACTTTACAACAGGAATTTGTCCAACACCAACGCCTTCGCCGATAAATTGTAACACTTTAGATTTTGTTGCGTATTTTGATTGTGACTATGTTCCATATCCATCACCAACACCATCAATAACTTGTGACGTAGTTAATTTTGAATTTACTAAGTTTGCGGTTACGCCAACACCGACACCATCAACACCTACATGTAATACGGGTATTGATTTTGATTTTGAAAGATTCTTACCTGAAACTCCATCACCAACCCCAACATTATCTTTAAGTCCAACAAGAACTGTGGATGTTGCTGGGGCTGTGACATACAGATTTGTGGATGATGCATTTACTTGTGTAACCACAAAAGTATTGAAGGATTGTCAAAGTGACCTTGAGTTCTATACAAATGATTCACTTGTGTTTAGTGGAACACCTTTAGTTGCTGGTACAACATTCTTAGGAGTACTTAACGGGGATATCTTCTGTTTAACTTATGTTAGAAATGATGAGAATTTATCTTCTAACTCAACCGTTAGTGAAGTTAAAGCCATGTATGGTAATTGTGTGGATTGTGAAGTTGCGTTTACACCAACACCAACATTAACACCAACAATGACACCAACACCTTCAATTACACCGACATTAACACCAACACCATCATCAACTAACGTGGCATGGATATATGTATTCCAATCTTGTTCTCAGAATAGTTTTGGATATTCTCAGACAACAGTTCTTCAAACTTCATTTGTTGAATTTGCATTAACACCAACTAAATCATTCAAAGACTCAGAAGGTAATTGTTGGGTATATGTTGGACAATACCAAAGTTACTACCCTGTGGGTAATACCAACATCATAAACTACAGTGGTGATTATTTCGCGGGACTACAAACAGTTGTTTACCAAGATTGTGAAACTTGTGTTGGTTCAACAGGTACTAATAGTCAAATCGCTTGTATTTCTTGGGATGATGCGAATTATAATAATAACTTACCTGACCAGTGTGGAGGATATACAAGAACAGAAAATAAAATAACGGTTACATTATTAAATAACGGAATTCCTGTAGCTGCAACACAAACCGTACAAGTGGTATTTGAAATGGAAACTTTTGACTGTTTAGGTAACAGTACTACTGAACTTACAGTAACAATCCAACAAGGTCAAACAACAGGTTCTAAAGTATACAACTCGTCAACTTGTGATATTTGTCCTTACACTTCATTACCTGATACGGTATCAACAAGTCCTTTGATGGTTAAAAGTATTACACCATCAACAATAACCGAATGTTAAAATGGCAATAAAAGTTACAATCAATTCTCTTACAGGAACGTCACCATATGATGTTTATATCTGTCAAAGTGGTGGTACCTCATGCTTTTACATATCAACTATTGTGACTGGCGATTTACCATACATATTTGATATACCATCACCGTACAACAATGGTGATAGTTACATGGTTAAAGTTGTGGATGATGAAAATTGTGTGATAACAGGTATCACATCAATTGCATATACCGTAACTCCAACACCAACGCCGACTGTTACACCGTCAATAAGTTTAACTCCATCACTCACACCAACAAACACTGTAACACCAACTAGTACTACAACACAAACACCGACACCAACTGTAACCAAAACTTCAACTCCAACCGTTACACCTACTAAAACTTCAACCCCCACGAACTCGTTAACACCTACAGTAACGCCAACAAACTCACTTACTCCAACAACAAGTAAGACACCAACTCCTACAGTTACTCCAACATACACACCAACTAACACACCTTCACAAACAGCGACTCAAACCCCAACCCCAACTGAAACTCCAACTCAAACACCAACATCAACTCAAACACCAACTCCAACAATAACGACAACTTCAACAGTTACAGTAACACCAACAGTAACTCCGACAAATTCTTTAACACCAACTCAAACAATTACACCGAGTATAACAGTAAGTCCATCAGTTACTCCAACAAACACTATTACTCCGACTAGTTCCTTGATTGTTAGTCCTACACCAACATCTTCGGTAACACCTTCAATAACTCCTGAGGCGACTCAATCGCCCACACCAACACCGTCAGTAACACCTGGTCTTAGTCCGAGTACTACACCAACACCAACGGTAACTCCATCAGGAGGACCATTACTTGGTTTTGCGTATGATTTGAATACGAATTTTAACACTCCACCTACCGGTGAAACAGTGTTCTTAAACTACATAACATCAACAGGTATTACAACACCAAATCAATTCGGAATTTCTGATAGAGCGGTTTATTGGAGTTATGTTGACATTAGTGGTACAAGCAGATACAGTTATTATTCCAACTTGTTAACAACAAGTTCTTATTCAATATCATTCTCTCAAAGTGGTGCTACGGCAACTTATAGTGGTAATACAAATAGTTTCGCGGTTGATGGTTCTAACTTCTTCCATGATGAAACAGCACCACTTCAAGCGGGACAACTTGTATTGATTTCGGGTTCACCAATAAATTTTGTTGTTAATCAACCGGTATACATAAAATACCAATAAAATATTATTTATAACTGATGCCAGTTAATATAGAAATAACTACAATTACAGCTAACACACCTTTTGATGTGTATGTTTGTGATGCTTTAAGTGGTAGTTGTACCTATGTCTCAACTGTTGCAAATGCACCATATGTGTTTGAAGTTGATGACACATATGCTACAGAAAATTTTATAATTAAAGTTGTGGACGTTGCTGGTTGTATAGTTTATCATACAGTTGCCATAACACCAACTCCAACGCCCACACAAACGCCAACACCAACTAAGACGGCAACTCCAACACCAACTAAAACGGTGACACCAACTGTTACACCAACTGTATCAACCAGTGTAGTTGCATCACCGACTCCAACGCCAACTAAAACACCTACTCCAACTCCAACTCCATTAGTTTATGGACACACCATAGGTGCTAATTTATATGTTGGTTCTTCAGGTGTTTGTGATGATTCACTTTTGGTGACTCAATACTATACTTATTATGTTGATACACCAACAATACCTGTATTGGGTGCGGAGGTTTATTCAACAAATCTTGGGGGTGTTTTATACAATCCGGTAAATCAAATTAATAGGTGGAGAAAAATGACATTTGGTGCTAATACATACGCGGTACAAATAGATTCAACAGGAATCATAATTGACTTTATTATTTGTCCCTGATGGCTTGTACAACTTGTGTTAGATGGATGGTATGGAATAATTCTGATGTAAATCAGATTTATTATACCTATAATTGTACCACCTTATCTCTTGAAAGTCATGTTATTGGTGCGGGACAATTTTCAAGTGTTTGTGGTTGTTTAGAGAACGGTGCTTACTCAGATTCTGAGGATGTCTATATTGAAAATGGTGGAACAGGTTATATTAATTTTGAGGGTATATTACTTTATCCTTGTGAGGAAACTCCTGAACCTTCGTTTACCCCAAGTCCATTCCCAACAAGAACCCCAAACCACACACCAACACCAACATTAATAGTTTGTGGTTCAGGTTATACAACAGGACAATACTATTATTATGATTGTTGTGGAGTGTTTCAAGAAGGAAACGGAGAAGAAACCGCAATTATTTTTGATTACACAAAGCCATACAACGGTGTTGTTAAATTGGGGGTACCAGCGTCAACGTCTTGTGTAACACCAACACCCACACCTTCAATAACGGCAACAAATACTCTTACACCAACACCGACAAATACAAAGACACCAACACCCACACCAACTTTAACACCTACTCCAACGATTACTCCAAGTAATCAATCCTTTACAAAATTAGCGAACAATTGTGATGTAATTACATTGTTTCCACTTGGGGTTGAATGTTATGGAACCAACCCATCGTCTTCAACAAGTTACGATGGAAAATTATATTTGAGAATAACAGGTGGAACTGCTCCTTATAATATTACTTGGGAGGGTGGACAAAAAACACCATACCTATTTAATTTAGATGGGGGTGAATACACAGTAACTGTTGTTGATTTTTATGGTGATTTTACAGCGACTACAACATGTTCAATGATAGTTCCGTCACCAACACCAACGCCAACACTTACACCAACAAATACACCAACACCATCACCAGTTTATCCAACACTTTGTTTTAATATTATTTGGCAAGAACAAGTTCCTGTTCAAATTGAATTTACACCAAATGGTGTTGTCAATGGTAAACCATCATGGACAAATGGTTCAGGATACAATGTTGTATGGAACCCAACTCAAGGTGTGTGGGTAACGAGTGGATACACAGCATATGGTGGAACACTTAACTCACAATCACCAACAGTACCACCATTGAGTGGTTGGTATTCAGTTGGTTCAGAAATTCCTGCAACTGTTAGTGTTCAGGATGAATCATGTGCAACTGCGGTATTCTTATCGGCACAAATTCTTACAAGTTTGGCAGACTGTGAAGCAGTTTGTAACGGTTCAATCTTAATTAATCCGATTGGAGGAACAGGACCTTACCAATATTCTATTAACAATGGAACAACATACCAAACATCAAACATATTCTCTGATTTGTGTGGTGGAAGTTATAGTGTTGTGGTAAAAGATTCAAATGGTGATGAGTACTCTCAAGTAACAACAGTTGCAAACCAAGCATCGGTTACAACTTATAGTATTGGTGTTCAGAAACTATCAAATCCAATTGGAGTAAATCAAGAGTCAATGACTTGGAAGGTTAATATTATACCACCAATCCCACAAGGTACACAAATCACATTTGATTTGTTAATTAATAACGACCAATTGGTTCAAAGACCTGGTGACGGTATAATTGATTATACAAATGTGGTTAAGAAAAACAACACAACATTAACAACTACACCAGTATCAAGTTCATCAACAACTAATAGACCATATTGTTCACCAAATACACAAACTCAAACCGTTGATGTTTCAACCTATACAACAATTACGATGGGTTATAATGATGTTGTTAGCGGTACATCAGTATCTGACATGGAAGTTACTCTACCAAGAAATGTCCAAGGATGTTCAACAGTTATTAAACAAAATGTGACAGTATCAACCACAAATCAATCTATCTCAGGATGTATTTGTTGTTCAGTTGTGAATAGTGAAGGAACGGCAATAATGCAACATGCTCTTGGGGCTAATCAAGCTGGCGGTGGGGTATAAAATTTCTTTGTAAGTATTTAATATAGATGGCATACATTATCAAAAATACCGCGGGGTTAATCAACACAAGAATCACTGATGTTGGTAGAAGAAATATATCGCAGGGTAATTTCGTAGTATCATATTTTTCAATCGGTGATAGTGAGGTTAATTATACTGCAGTACCGAATTATAATTTAACAAATAATAGTATTTTAATGCCGGCATTTAATGCTCAAAATGATACCGGTTCACCACAATCAAACAAACAAAATATTAAATACCCGTTATATGTTGATGGTACTTCAGGTAACACATATGGTATTCCATTTATGGATGCTCAAGTTGAACCTATTTACAATTCACAATCGCCTTTAGGATTTTTCACAGGTTCATCATATCCCTTCTCAGCACAAACTTCATCGGCCTATACCGTAACATCAAATTATATTGTTGATATGGGAACCTTAACGGGTCAAACAAGTGGTGTAACTATTAATTATGATTTTGCGGCGACCACATCAGGAACACCAAGTATTGGTGATATCATCGTTATGTATTTGGATGGTAATGGTAGTAATACTGGAGAATTCACAACATCACCAATTTTAACTTATCAAATTGTTAGTTTAAACCCTACGACAGGAACTACAGGAACAACAACTTGGAATTTGACTTTGGATAGGTCGGTACCTGATTATTCAAGTTTACCTGGCGGAACCATTGGTAGAGTTTTAATTTACCCTTCAGGAATGACTCAGTTGTATGATACTGTAACACCGGCACCTTATTGGCAAAACGATTCATTTAATTTTGAAAGTCCGTGTGATGTATCCCAACGTGAGATAACACCTATTTGGAATATGAATATTCCATGGAGTGAAAGCCCTGCGGGTGTATTCTCAAACATTTATGAGTCATATCCATATTATGGTTCGGTGGATTATATTGGGACTAAAGAATATTTGGGTTACCAACAAAATAGTGGTCAAACTGATACAAGTTCTACGTTCTACTACAATTCATTTAACGATAAAATTATTGTTGAACCAAGAGAACAAAAAGCCATTGCAATTATTCACTACACAAATCAATCTATTGATAATGTTTATGGTGAGAAATTTGCAACAAATCCGTTTGACCCACAGAACCCAACAACTGACCCAGGATTAGCAAGAAGTTTTAAATTGACAATTCCAACATTGATGTGGCACAAAACCACAGGAACTACAATTGGTGAAGTGTTTTATATTGACCCTCCAGGTTATGACTTGTGTTATCCTCAATACATAAAGTCAACTGAGAATCTTGACATGAATGACCCGGGTATTAGATACTATCATTTATATGATTTAAATGCAAATGCTAATGGTAATTTGAATCGTATTGGTAAAGTCTTCCCTGACCAAGAAATTGTGATTATTGATGATGAGGAAGTTATTGCTGCGATGTCATATAAAGCAAATAGAAATTGGACATTACCCGCACCACAATTAAGTTTATTAACACCAAACTCTTGTTTCACTGATGAGACATCTACAGGTATATTAAATAACGAAGCTGATAAACTATGGTTAACATATAGATTTGATACCACAGGATTCACAGACTCATTACATTGTAATTACTACTCTAAGATTTCAGGACCTATTAAAACTGTTGGTACAATTTCACAGAATGTTGCAGTTAGATTCGGAGATGAGTTTCCGTTTATGGGTGAAGACCCACTAACAGGATTTACCGCAACTTCAATGAAGTTGTTGGTTCAGAAAATATCGGGTGACACAAAACCAAGTGCTACTGCATGGAAAGAAATTGATGTAACAAGTCAGATAACTTTGGTTAATGGATTTATTCCTGTAAGTGGTGTGACAGGTCAAGTGTTCCAAGTATCACTTGAAGATTACACAGGAGCAACAACTTACAACTTGGCAAACTATATTGACTTACCTGAGTTAAATGAACCAAATGTTTTGAACTTTGGTGATGAGTATTTCTTCTATGGTAATTTAGAAACGGATATTCAAGCAACCATTTATGAAATGAAGTATTTGATTAATTTGGGACAAAATCAGTTCACTTCTTCATCAAATCCATCGTATGTGTTAGGTACAAATCCATATATTACGGAAATTGGACTTTACGATTCCGCCAAAGACCTTATAGTTATTTCTAAGCTACAATCTCCCGTTAAAAGACAGGGTATTCAACAGTTTGTAGTGAAGTTAGACTTTTAATATGGCAAAATTCCAAAACACACCAAAAGTACTTGGTTTAGATGTAAGTACTAAAACAATCGGTATTGCACTTTTTGATATACCATCCCAACAATTATTGGAATTAACGCACGTATCACCGGTACCAAAACCAAAGAGTGAAAATAAGATTGAAGAACTAATTCGTAAGAGTGAAATTGTTCGTCAAAAATTAATTGAGTATAAAGATTTTGGTATTACCAAAGTTATTATTGAGGAACCATTGTTGAACTCAAATAATGTTTATACTGTAGGAACTCTTATGAGATACAATACTCTAATCTGTAAAGAGGTTTGGGATGTGTTGGGTGTTATACCTGAACTTATTTCAACTTACAATGCTCGTAAGGCGGCATTTCCTGAATTAGTTCAAAAGAACGATAAGAACAAGTTTGTTTTATTTGGCGGGTATCCCAAAAACGCCGACAAGAAAGAAATCATTTGGCAACAAGTTGCCAAAAAAGAACCACAAATTACTTGGCTCTATACTAAGAACAACACACTTAAGAAAGAAAATTTTGATATGAGCGATTCATATACCTGTGTTCTTGGTTATATGAATACAGAAAAAATTTGGTAGTTTAACAAACTTGGCATACCTTTGAGGTATGAAAAAAGAACTCATTAAGGACCAAAAACTAAACACTCTGATTCAAAAAATAAACAGAAGAGGTGTTATGGTTAGTAACAGTCATGTCGATGGTAAACTTAAAATTAAAAAAGTTCGTAAGTACAAAACCGAATGGAGTTGGGCGCCTTTTTTTCATGAGGTGGACATAATTTTTGAAGGTAAAATTTATGCTAGTGTGGGTAGTGGAAGTAATTGGTTAAGTAGTGAGATTCTTAGTCAAAATGGTATATCCAAGGTTAAACTGAATAAATTTTTTAGAAGGAGACTTGAAGATTCAGTAGAGTCATTTTGTGAGCTTGTTGGTTTGGATGTGAAATCGTATGGTACAATCAAAATCAAAAATATTATTTGGAATTGATAGTGAAGTTTACTATCTTTAAATGATGACTCAAGAAAACGAGGTAATAGTAGAACTTCTCATTGACGTATTAGGTAATGAGAAACAGCACTATGAGTCAAAGGGACAGATATCTTTTGACTGTCCCGTATGTGCCCAAGAAAAGGGTCTTGAGTCTGATGGTAAGGGTAACTTGGAAATCAATTACATCCGAGGGGTTTACAAATGTTGGGCTTGTTCCGAAACTAACGGAACCCAAGGACCCCTCGGTAAGTTACTTGACCATTTTGGAACCAAACAACAAAAGAAGACATACGAACTTATCCGTCCATCTGAAGAGTTTGTTAGAGAAAAACCAAAAGTATGGGCACGACTCCCTGAAGGTTATAAAAAGTTTGAAGACTCTAACATAAGGTTTATACCACACCGTGAGGCGATTACCTATCTTTATTCTCGTGGTATCACTGATGAGATAATTCAGAAATACGACATTGGATATACAGTTACCGGTGATTATGCCTACAGGATTATTGTTCCGTCATATGACATGGATGGCAAATTGAATTACTTTATTGCCAGGGCGTGGACACCAAAGAAAATGAAATACAAAAACCCATCAGTTCCAAAAGATGAAATTATTTTTAACGAAAGTAGAATAGATTGGACAAAAGATGTGTATCTTTGTGAAGGTGTGTTTGACGGTTTCTTTTTACCCAACCCAATCCCTATGCTAGGAAAGATGTTATCTGAGAATTTGTTTACCACCCTATATGAAAAGGTACAGGGTGATATTCATATTTGTTTGGATGGTGACGCTTGGGAGAACGCACTTAGAGTCTATCACAATTTAAATGGTGGACGCTTGTATAATAAAATTAAAATCCTTAAATTGCCGAAGGATAAGGACGTATGTGACTTAAAAGGCAAGATTGACGAATACTACTACGAAATAAAATGATAAACCTAAACGAGACTGCGGAAGACATCCGTTTGATTATTGAGAAGAAACGAGAAGAATTTGGATTAGAGTTCTTTGAAGATGAACACAAATACTTGATGAAAGATTTGGATGGTAACGTCCGTGATAACTTCCCATCAGTATCAAAGGTGTTAAAGAAGTTTTATGATGAGTTCCCAACTGAAGAAGCTGCTTTGAAAAAGGCTGGTGGTGATTACATTGAATCCGAACGTTTGATGGAAGAGTGGAAACAACTTGGACTTGAATCCACCAACTTGGGAAGTAGAACTCACTTTCATTTGGAAACTGAGACCATCGCCCGAAATGGGGGTTATAAGGAAGTTCGTCAACCTGTTTTTGAATGTGACATTTTTGCTCAAGCGAAAAGTGACTCCATGATTCGTGCTGGTAAACATTACCTTGATTTGTCAGAACAACGAGGTTTGGTTTTGTTAGATACGGAAATGGTGTTGGGTCATCCTGAGTTGGGATATACAGGGCAACCTGACAAGGTATGGTTGACTACGAATGCTAAAGGTGATGAGTTTGGTTTGTTGATTACGGATTGGAAGACAAATAAAGAAAAAAACTTTGAAACCAATAGGTTTACAAAATCAATGTATGCTCCGTTTGATTCATACCCAAACAACGCATTGGGTCACTACTATCTTCAACTACCTTTTTACGGTAAGTTATTGGTTAAGATGTTGGAAGGGACAAAATATGAGAACATCAAACTACTGGGATGTATTGTGGTATTACTCAAGGACGATGAGACCTATCAAGAGTTCCGAGTTCCAAAAGATATTATGTCAACGATTATGAACATGAATATGAAAACAATACTTGGTAAGTAAAAAAAAGTTTTGTATTTTTTATAAAAAATTAAGTTATGTCTAAGAGAGATGAATTAAGACAACAATATGAGTCACAGATTGGGAAGGTGATGTTTAATAAGTTTTCCAATGCAGACTACACTCAAACCACAAAGTATTTGAGATACTTTTGTAGTATGTGGGTCAATAGAAAAAACGAAAATCTAAACTATGTTAGTAGAGAAATTATTGATACGGTAAAAGATTTTGAATTATACATTCATTTGATTGAAGAAAAAGATTTGTATCATGAAAAATATAAATCTTGGCAAACATTATTGTCTGTTGTTGAAACTGCTAGAAATAAAAAATTTGATTCTGAGTTCAATCGTGATGAACACATACGTATTCTCTATGAGGATAAGAATTATTTGTTTTTGGAGCCTTTAACTAAAATAGGTTCTTTAAAATATGGTTCTAATACAAAGTGGTGTACTGCGGCAAAAACTGATAACTTTTCTTTTGTAAGATATTCTAAGAATGGTTTCTTAGCTTATCTAATTAGAAAGGGTGAGCAGAAGAATAGTAATTACAATAAATTGGCATTCTTTACCGAGGAAACTCAAAATGCTCTTGGTGGTACTGTCCAAATATACAATCAGATAGATAGTGCGATTGAAGACCATTTGGTTAACAAAAACGGGTGGGAATATGAAGACTTGTCTAAATTCATTTTTATATTTCGTGTGGAGGCTCTTAATAGGTTTCAATATCGTAAGGCTAAGAATAATGTTGACAAGAAAATTGGACTGATTAAAAATTTGGATTTGGATGAACTTAAAAAAGATTTGAAAATTGTAACACGACACGATGGTGAGAACCAAGATAATGTTATTAATATGATTGAGCAAGTCATGAAACAAATGATAACAAAAATTGAAAATTTCTAATAATATGGAACAAAAATTAACTATAAATCTAAAAACCGCTGAAACACTTAAATGTGAACAGTGTGAAAACACCACTTTTGTTGAAGCATTCCAATTCAAAAAAGTGTCTAAACTTATGACTGGTTCAATGAACGACGGAATTGTGCCGTTCCCAATCTATAAGTGTGACAGTTGTGGTCACATCAACTCAGAATTTGCAATGCCAGAATGATAAAAAGATTAATTCACTTTTCGGATTTACACGTGCGTCTATTTAAAGACCACGACTTGTATAAACAAATCTTAACACAAGCTTTGAGTGAGTGGAAAGCTTTAAAACCTGACCGTATTGTTTTTACTGGTGATTTGGTACATTCAAAGAATCAAATGACACCTGAATTGGTAGAGTTTGTTGCTTGGATTTTAACCGAATGTGCATCAATTACTAAAACCATTCTAATTATTGGTAATCACGACTTCCTTGAAAATAACCAATCAAGGTTGGATGCTTTGTCTCCGATTATTGATTCACTTAAGAATGAAAACATTGTATACTATAAAAACAGAGGTTCTTACGAAGATGAGAACATTGAATGGGTGGTTTACTCGCTTATGGACCACAACATTAAACCTGAGATTCCTCAAACTGATAGGGTTAAGATTGGATTATTTCATGGACCTGTTATCGGGCTTTCAACAGACATTGGTTACAAATTTGAAGATGGTTTTGAGGCTTCGAAGTTTGAAGGGTGTGATTTGGTACTCTGCGGTGATATTCACAAACGTCAAGTATTTGATATCCCAGGGGGTAAGAAAGCATATATGATAGGTTCAACTGTACAACAAAATTTTGGGGAAAGTATTACAAAGCATGGTTATGGTGTTTATGACTTGGAATCCGATGAATACACCTTCGTTGATTTGCCAAATCCAAAACCTTTTTTGTCATTCAAGATATCTTCTTACGAAGACTTAGAGACGGGTAAGGAAAAGTTAGCAAACGTCTAATGAGTTTTGGAGTACAGAAGGCAATAGTATTAACTAAGGAAGAGTTAAAAGACTTAGAATCCTTCTGTGCTTTAAACGGTTTGGATATTGATACTTTAATAAAGGATTCATTCAAACAAGGTTACCGTATTGAAAAGTATGGACTTTTGGGAAATATGGGTGGGATTCAAGAAAAATGGGTGGAAAAAGAGGTAATTCGTGAAAAACGGGTGGAAATACCTGTTGAGGTTATCAAAGAAGTGGTTAAGATTGAATACGTTGAGGTCCCCGTTGAAAAAGTTGTAACCGTTGAAAAATTGGTTGAGGTTATCAAAGAGGTTCCCGTTGACAAAGTAGTTATCAAGGAAATTATCAAAGAGGTTCCTGTCGAAAAAATTGTAACAATTTACGACAACAGTAGTGAAAATGAACTGTTGTTAAAAATACAACAGTTGGAAAATGGAATGTCTAAAAAGGATAGTGAACTAGATGAACTTAGACGAAAATTTTCCACTAAAGAGGGTGAAATTACCGATAAAGAGCGAGAATTTTCCACTATAACCACAGAAAACGAAAATATTTTCCACTATAAAATGTCTAAGAAAGATGAAGAACTAGATGAACTTAGACATTCTTTAGACATTCTTAAACAAAAGACCGACAATCCCGATAACACAAATAAACTTCAAGAGACTCTACAAAAAATTAGGCAACAAGTAATTGATAGAGATGTTGAAATTTCTGAATTAAAAAGTAAAATTAACGAACTAAATAAGTTACAACAAGACCAAAAAGCCTTATATTTAAAAGGGTCCAACTTGGACAATAAACTTTATAAATAAAATAAATTATGATAATATTCACTTGGATTATTTTAGCGTATGGACTGAGCCAAATTTTGGTTTACGGTTCTATCTTTGACACACAAAGACAATGGGTACACGCTTGGGCGGAACTTTCACCAATTTTGAAATTCATCTCAGGTTTGATTTCTTGTATGATGTGTACATCAACATGGGTTGGATTCTTTTTGGGTCTAACTTTATTTTCACCTACAAGTTTCTTGTATGACACACCAACATGGATTTCATGGTTCTTTGACGGACTATTGGCATCGGGAGGTGTATGGGCGGTGAACTCAATTATTGAATGGTTTGAAAACGAAAAATAAAAATGGGAAAAAGAGAAAAAGAACACAGAAAAAAAGTTGCTGCTCGCAACCAAAAAATCAAAAGTGCTCAACACACCTATGAAAAACTTTACAATGAGAAATTGAAGAAGTATTTGGAGGACCTAAGAGAACAAGCTTCAACGGGTACGACAGAAGAAAACACAGGATTTGTAATGTCAGGACAATAATGTTATGGACTTATTTAATCCACCAATTAATTACGATTTAACTACTATGTCAGAAAAAATAAAATTAGAAGAATACGAAAATCCTTACATTCAGGTTGTTTGGGAAGACACGCCTGAAAACTTCACTCAAGAGAGAATTAAGAGTGTAAAAACTTATTTTCAAAAGAAATACAATTCATTAAATGTTAATGTCATTACCAAGACAAAACAAACTGAAACAGGACAACAAACTGTGGATGTTTCATTTAACATTATGGATAAGAACTATCAACGTGAGTTGATGAAATCTTTTTTGGAAAGTAAGGGTAGTGGTGATAAGTATGATGACATTGTAAAAATTGATGAGGCGGTTGAGAATAAGTTAATTCAACAGAATGTTGAGGTTACACCATTTCAAAAGTGGTATATTAAGAAGATTCACTTCTCTAACTTTTTGAGTTATGGTGACAATCAAGTGTTGGACTTTGAGAAGTGTAACGGTATAACTGTTGTGGAATCAGACCCACCAAACTTTGGTGGTAAAACAGTTTTAACTGTGGACTTATTGATGTTTCTATTCTTTAACACCACCACTAAAACACAGAAGGCGGAAGAAATTTTCAATAGGTTCCGTGACTCTAATAAAGTACAGGTTAGGGGTGACATCGTTATTGATGGCGATGAGTATGTGGTTTCTCGTACAATTGAAAGAAAGAAGTCTAAGTCTGGTGATTGGAATGTCAAAACCGAATTGGATTTCTTAAAAAAATTGGGGGATGGTTCTTACCAAAACTTTACAGGAGAACAAAGAAGAGAAACTGAGAAGTTTATTAAGAATTCTATTGGTGATATGGATGACTTCTTGATGACTATTTTAACTACATCTACTAATTTGGAGGAACTCATTGATTCTAAACCAACTGCTCGTGGACAAGTCCTGAGTAGGTTTATGGGTCTTGAATTCTTGAAAATAAAAGAAGAGACGGGTAAAGAAATCGTTTCTACCTTTACCAAAAGTATGATGTCTAATGTCTACAATACTGAGACATTAAAGGGTGATATTGATTTATTGAAAGAAAAAATCACCACCCTTAAACAGACTAATGTTGATGTTGAAAAGGAGATTGTTGATGTTACCGAAAGATTATCAACTGGTCAAGAATATAAAGACGGTTTGTTAAATGCGAAATACTCTGACATAGATAAAGAACTTTTAGGTTTAAACCCAATCAACATACAAAGTGAAATTTCAAACTCAGAAAGGGAATGTGAAAAAATTAAAACCCAAATCAATGGTGTTATAATTAAGGAACCCACATCATACTATCATGAGGACAAACATGATGAGATTAGAAATGAGATGAAAACCACAAACGGTGAACTTATTCTTGCTCAGAAAAAAGTTGAAGATATTGAAGAATTGGTTAAGAAGTTTGGAGATGGGATTCAGTGTGAGCACTGTGGAATCAAATTGATGGAAGCCGCACTGACAAAGAAAAAGATTGATGAGTTGGGTGATTGTGAGAAGAAGGTTGACAAGTTATCAAAACAGTGGAAAGACCTTGATTTCAAAGAAAAGTCCTACACGCAACTCAAAAAAGACTTTGATGAGTATGAACGTAACAAACTCATTAAGGAAAAATTTGAGGTTGGATTGGAAGCAGAAAAACTTAAACTTGAGAAAAAACAAGATGTACTTAAAAGATACATTGAGTCTCAAGAAAAGATTAAGAAGAACCAAGAACTTGAGGCAAAGATTATTAAGGCTCAATTACGTATTGATGAATTGATTAACCGAAAGAGAGAACTTGAAAGAGCCCAAATCAATAACAACAATGATATTAATTCAGCAACGGCCAAGATTCAAACAAATTCTGAAATCATTGAAAAGATTAAAGTTGAATTTGAGAAGGAAAAGATTTATAAAATCTACTTGGAATTGTTTGGTAAGAACGGTATTTCAAAAATCATCATGAAAACCATGATGCCATTGATTAATCAAGAACTTCAAAGATTGTTACAAGATTCTTGTTACTTTAACTTGGAGATTAGAATCAATGATAAGAATGAAGTGGAGTTCATCATGATTGACAATTCAACGGGTATTGAAAAGTTGATGTCATCAGGTTCAGGTTATGAAAGAACAATTGCGAGTATGGCACTTAGAGCCGTGTTGAGTAAGATATGTTCATTACCAAAACCAAATATCATTGTTTGGGATGAGGTGTTTGGAAAAATTTCAAACGATAACTTAGAATTAGTTGGAGAGTTCTTCACTAAGATTAAAGATTACTTTGAAAAGGTATTTGTAATCACACACAATCCTTTGGTTACGAACTGGGCTGACAATGTTGTTAGAATTAAAAAAGAAGAAAACGTATCAAGAGTCATACAATAATGAAAGATTATACTGAGATTAAAGGGTGGTTTAATCACCTTAAGAGTTATGACTACCTAATAGAACAATGTCCTGAGGGTGGTACAATGGTTGAATTAGGTGCGTGGCTTGGTAAGTCATCATCTTATTTAGTTGACAAAGCCATTAATCGTAATGTAATCATTATTGACTCATGGAAGGGTTCCCCTAATGAGTTAACCTCTACACATAAGTTGGCAACTGAAGTTGATATCTATGAAGTTTTTAAAAAAAACATGGGGGAAAGAACCTACAAATCAATCAGAGGGTTGTCTTCAGAAGTTGTAAGTCAATTTGAAGATGAAAGTTTGGATGTCGTGTTCATTGACTTAACACACACTTACGAATCTGTTAAAGAAGATATCGGTTTGTGGTTACCAAAAGTTAAAAGGGGGGGAATACTATCAGGTCATGATTATGAGGATTCATGGCCTGGTGTTGTTAAAGCGGTAGACGAAATGTTACCCACACGAACAATCATGGAAAACTGTTGGATTTTTCGTAAATAAGTTTGGTTCTATTACCATTTTGGTATTACATTTGTAGTAAATAAAAAGACATATGAATTATTTAATTACAATGTTGGGTGATTTCCAAGTCAATGATAGAGTTAGGGCGATTAATATTTGTCTCGCACCTATGGTTAGCTCAAAAAAGTTAAAACTTTCAAATACGAATACCTTTATCATATCACATTTTGAATCTGACTGGAATTTAAACAATATAACCAGTTATGTTAAAGATGTTTTGAATAACCATGTTGATATGGTTATAGTTTCACCTTCGGAAAATGTTAGCGTACTTGTCAATAATGACTTTGCAAGTAACTTAACGGATTTAGAACAAGAGAATGAAAACTCCAATGTTCAATCCGACACTGTTAAAATTCATAGTGATTTTGAAAAATTACAACAGGAGATTATTGACATGATGGAAGAGGATGATGATGACGATGATGATGAGGATGAAATTAAAACAATTATTCAAAAGTCTAAAAAGAAAACATTATCTTTGGATGACTTATTGGATAAAATCACAGAATTTGGTTTTAACTCTTTAACTGAAAACGAAAAAAAATTACTACAAAAACTATCTAAATAACATGAAAGACAAAATATCTACAATTCCAATCAATCAAGAAGAAATTGCAACATATCTTAAAGATATTCGCAAGATTAAAGTAATGACAGTTGAGCGAGAACGTGAATTGGCTCAAAAAATTCTATCAGGTGATATTACAGAATCAGAAAAGAAACAAATTGAACAGGAACTTTTAATTGGTAACTTGAGATTTGTTATAACTGTGGCTAAACAGTATCAAAACCAAGGGCTTGAATTATCAGATTTGATTGCTGAGGGTAATTTGGGACTATTAAAGGCGGTTGGGAATTTTGATTGGACTAAACAACTACGTTTTATTTCATACGCAGTTTGGTGGATTCGTCAATCAATTCTTCAATCTCTAAATGAAAATGCTCGTACTATCCGACTCCCGGTTAACGTCGTACAAGAACTTCAGAAGGCCAAGAAAGAAGTTGAAAAAAACGGGGCGGATTTACCTGATAAGTTTGTTAATCTCCCAACGACAATAAATTATGATGCACCTCTAAATGAAGAAGGTGATACGTTGTTGGATTTGATTAAGAATCCTGATGCAGAATTACCTGACTCAATATTTGACACAAAGGAAATACTCAAAGAGAAATTAAAAGAAATTTTGGGAATCTTGGATGATAGAGAAAAAATTATTATTGAAGATTACTTTGGTTTGTCAGGTCAAACAAGAACTTTAGAGGACATCGGTAATGACTTCAAACTGACAAAAGAACGTGTACGACAAATTAAAGAAAAGGCATTACGTAAACTTCGTAATGAGTCTAACGACCTGTTTGAGTATCTATAATATTTATTAATAAAAAAACTATGAAAGAATTTGTAAAAAAGAATTTTAACGTAATTATTTTAGTAATTGCTGTTTTAGGTTTATTTAAAAGTTGCGGAGATACGAGACAATTATCAAAAATAAATAAACAAATGGAAACTTTGGTTACTAAAGAAGAAATGACTAAAGAGTTGAAAAGAAGTGGGTTAGAGGCTGAAAAAAGAATGATTCAGGCAACTGATAGAAAACTTTTAGATGTTAGAAGACAAACTGAAATTGACGAAGAAATAAAAAAACTTGATATTAAATAAATGAATTGGTTTCAGAAAAACTTCAAAACCATAATCTATATTGCGTTTTTAGTACCAATATTAACAGTTGCGTTTGTCTCAATATCTCACGTAACAACTTGGTATGGTATAACAAACCCAATTAGTTGGGCAATATATTTGTCAGTTGGTATTGAAATTGCGGCATTGGCAGCTCTTGCCGCAATATCGGCACAGATGGGAAATAAAGTATATTTTCCATTTGGTATTGTTACGTTAATTCAGTTCTTAGGTAATATCTTCTTTGCTTATCAGTACATAGATGTTAACTCAGCGTCATTCCAAAGTTGGGTGGAGATGGTTGACCCAATAGTTTCTTATATTGGTGTTGAGTCAGGTAGTATGGTTTCACATAAAAGATTCTTAGCGTTGTTTTCTGGTGGTATGTTACCACTTATTTCATTATCATTCTTACATATGTTAGTCAAGTTTGAAGAGACAGGGAAAAACAATGTTAATCCAAAAGAAGAAGTTGATATTGAGAAAATTTCTAAAGATGCGGGTAAGAAGGAAGGTGAGTTATTGAATGAAGAACCTGAAAAAATTAACCCAACACCTGAAGATTTAGAAAAACTTGAAGACGTATTACAACATATTACATCCAATAAGTTTTCTGTATTAACAGAGGAAGAAGATGAAAACATTACACAACCTGAGAAAAAAGTATTAAGATATACTGGTAGAAATGGTTGATATTATCAAATATGGTAATTTTAAAGGGTTTGGTAAACCCAAGAAAAAAAGACAAATAATTCTTTGTCATACTTCAAGGGAGGTCGGTGAATACTTGACCTCTCTTAAATTTAGGTATAATGGTAAATACAAAAAGATACCTAACTATGTAATTTCACAGGAAGGTGTGATTTATGAGTTGTTAAATCCGAAATACAGTTCAGAATTCTTTTCAGATAATTCAATGAAAAGTGCGGGGATTTCAATTGTCCTTGAAAATTTGGGTTGGTTAAATAAAAAACCATTATCATCGTTTTACCTTAATTGGTTTGGTAATATTTATAAACAAGAGGTTTACGAAAAAAAATGGAGAGATTATAATTTTTGGCAACCATATACAAACGAGCAGATTATCAAAACGGCTCAGTTGTGTAAGATGTTGTGTAAAGATTTTGAAATCCCTAATAAATTCGTTGGACACAATGTAAAAGTTGATGGTATAGAATTATTTCAAGGTGTAACAACAAGAAGTAATTACCATCAAAGATATACAGATGTTAGTCCGGCATTTGATTTTGATAACTTTAAAAAAGAATTAGAAAATGAACAATTATATGAACGAAAGGTATGACTCTATTAAAGATTTAGTCAAAAGAGCAAGACTAATCAACGAACAACTTAATGCCGAAAAACTTGGACCAATAAATGTCGCAGCTGACATTGAAGCAAGTATTGATGACAATACATTTGAAACCGCCATTGAAAAACCAAAAAACAGAGGTGAGGAAGAAGAAACTAATTTTGTGCAGAGATATAAAATTTCTGGTTCAATAATGGCGATTCATGGTAAGACAAAGGCTGAAACCGATATTACTTCAGATGATAAAGTTTCATTCCAAGACACCATTGATGAATTCACTGAAGAAGTATCTGACTTGGTTGATTTCAATCAATTGAACGTTTATCCAAACACGGTAGAATGGTCAGGTAAAATCATTGACAGTGATGTTGAGTTCATTTATACTATTGGTGAGGACAGTGGAATCTATATTAATGGTAACATGTTAAAAATTGACGATTCAACTTTAGAGATGATTAATAAGTTGAAGACTTTTTATGAAAAGTTTAAATCCAAGTGGTCTAAAGTATTGGCGGCAAGAAAACAAGCTCCTGAAGATTATGATTAGTCCTAATCAAATATTTGATAAAAAAGATTTAACCTTGAAAAATGTTCTCAAGGTTATTCTTGTTTTAGTAATACTTTGGTATTTGATACAAATAACAACGGTAGTTAAGATATCAAAAGAAAGTAAAAGAGAACTTGATTCTTTACAGTCCCATATAGAAATGGTTGAGTTTAACCAACAACTAATTCAATCGGACATTGATAAAGTAAGTGAAGAAATTAAGGTAGTGGAGACAAGAGTTGAAACCATAAAAGAAACAAAAACCCAAATAGGAAATGAGTTTAGTAAAAAAATTAGTGATGCTTCTAAGTATGGTCATGTTGAGCTCGACATGTTTTTCGCAGACCGTTACAAAGAGTTATACTGATACACAAAAGATAGTTTTGCCAGTCCCTGTGGCAAAACAAATAGTAATTGATTTATTGAGGGGGGATTCGGCATTTGCTCAATTGAAAATGTCCAATCAACACATTATTGAACTTGAGAACATTGTTTCTTTAAAAGATTCTGTAATTGATAAGATGAAGTTGAAAGAAGAAAATTACAATTTGATTATATCAGATGAAAAAAAGAAGACAGAAATTTATCAAAAAGAACTCAAGATTACCCAAAAGGAATTAAAGAGAATCAAAGCTAAAAGAACTTTTACTAATATAATTTCAGGAGTTTTAATTGGTACATTAACCTATTTATACATAACAAAATAACTATGGCACTAACTAGTTCAGAAGTAAAAGAAGTTGAAGTATTGATTAGAAAAGAGATGAAAAGTTTCTTGGAGAGCAATACATTAAAACAATTTGAAGATAAGTTAATTGATAAGATTGCTAAAGAAATTAAACGAGGTAAACTTGAGGGTGATATTAAAGACATTACACTTAGAATGTTCCGAGAATTCTACCAATTCATGTGGATGAATAGAAGTTATTGGGAACCAAGATTAAAGAACGCATAATCAAATGAAATCATCATCTAATTTATTCAAACAGAGTCTTGAAAAGGCTTACATAAACGACCCAACAATATCAAAAGATATTGATGTTGTGTCAGATTTAGATAAGTATTCTGATGAGATGACTGAAAATGAAGAAACCACTGAAGCTACAGGGGCGGCTTCTGCGGGAGCATTTTCGGCACCATTATTTGCCAAGGAAGAAACTAAAGAAGAGGAAAAAATACCTGGAGGTCTTTCAAAAAACAAGACATTAAAAGACATTGCAAAAAAACACGACAAGAAAGGATATGACCATATTGATGATATGGTAAAACATTTGAAGAGTCAATTGGTGAAAGGTATTAAAGTTGAAATGGAACATACCAATAGTGTTGATGTTGCAATGGAAATTGCTAAAGACCATCTTTTTGAAGACCCAAATTATTACGATAATTTAAAGAAAATTGAAGCAACGGAAGCAACTACCACAGCGTCTTCGGGTCAATATTCAACACCGGCATTTGTTGCTAAAAACGATAAGAATTGGAGAGGTGGTAAAAAACCAATTTACAAAGGTGGTAAGTTCGCACAAGTTAAAAAGAAATGTTTAACATTCCCATATTGTAATCAAGGAGCTGGTGCTGTTGTTTACAAAAATAAGTCATCTTTAGATGAAGCAATTAAAAATGTGAGTACAAGATTGGGTGTTGAAGAACAAATAATAAAAAGGATTCTTTATAATCATTTTAAAAAGAAGAAAAAGTAATCATTCTGTAAGTTTAGATATTTATAGATTAAAACGACCGTTATGGATAGATTTGAAAAATATTTGGATAAAGTTGTGAAACAAGTCCTTGATGAAACTTTAAATAAAAAAGTTGGAAATCTTGTATCTGAGATTGAAAAAAAATCTAAGTTACATGGTGGACAACACAAAATTGATGTTGCCGAACCAAAAGGTAAAATTACCGCCGATGACTTCAAAAAATTAAGAACTAAAAAAGATATGAAAGAATACACTATGGGTGATGACCAAATTGAAAAGGTTGAACCCTATGGAGATTTCTCAACAGATAGTCCTAAAAAAGTTGGTAAAGTGAAGAACGTAGGATATAACTATGAAAGGAAAGTTGCGAAAGAGTTCAATGAAAATGATATGGAAGAAGGTAATGCGTTTTCAGGAGCGTTAGCAAAAGCTAAAAAAGACGGTAAATCGTCTTTTGAAGTTGACGGTAAAACTTATGAAGTTAAAGAAGGTCAAGTTTATCCTGAGAAAACTGATGATGGAGATTTTTTATCCAATTTCATAAAAAATGCTTTAAAAAGAAATACGGGATTATATCCTAAAAAAGACAAAGAACAAACTATGGTTCCAAAAAAGGATTATAATGATTTTGACGAGTACAAAGATGATGATGATGAATATTCATCACATATGTTTATTGGTGAAGAAGGTGAAAAAGATAATTTTATTCAAAAAGTAACCAAAAAAATGGAAAAGAAAGGTACTTCAGGTAAATTTGGTCAGTGGTGTAAAAAAGAAGGTTTAGATAAAGACGGTGAAGTTACTAAAAAATGTATTGATAAAGCAATGAAGTCAGATGACAGTAAAGTTGTTAAAATGGCTAATTTTGCTAAAAACATTGGAGGATTCAAAGGTGCTAAACACGAAAGTGTTCAAATGACAGAATCTGAAGTTATTGAATTAATTGAAAGACTTGTTATGGAACAAAATAAAATAGCTGCAGATGCTGACTTGAAAAAAGTATCTAAACAGAACAAAAATACAAACCAAGAAAGTTTAAAGGCAACTAAAGAGAAACTTGAAAAATGGTCTAAAGATAGTAATGTTGAGGGATATACAACAGAACCTAAACATTTCCCTAAAGGTAATGGTGAAATGAAGGAAATGGATAAGAAAGCTTACAAACCTTCAGACGCGGTTGAAGAGTATATTGATGCATTTGCTTACCCAGGTCAAACAAATTTGGTTTATGATGAAATCAAACCAAATGATGAGTGGATTGAGGCAAATTTGAAAGGTTCTTCAAAAACAGGAAACGCTACAAAAGACAAAGATGGTAATGACTTAGGTAATGTTGTATCATCTGAACTTGGTGAAAAAATGTATAAAAATTTCAAGGATAACGTATATGGTGCAGAACAAATGAATGCATCTTATAAGAGATATCCTCAACCTGTTGACCAAGCTGGTGAAGGAACTGAAGATGGTGATTTGAAATTGAAAAAAGGTTCTCAAAAATCCGAAAAGATTTTTAAACAATTGGAATCTAAAGAAGATAAGAAAACAAATCTTATGAATGAACAGATTTCAAGAATGATGAATATCGTTGGATACAACCAAAAAACTCAATAATCTTTAATAATTTTAATTTTATATTAAATTCTCCATAGAGACCCTATGGAGAATTTTTATAATTGGATGTCCAAGTCACTTCCGTTTAGTGAAGTTGATATATGGTTCAGCGTGCATAACATCATCCCGGAAAGAGTTGAACTTTTCGGCGATATCTTCAACTCTTTAGCGATTTTAATAATTGATACATATTTTGGTGAGGAAAGTCACGAAACTAAAGTAGTATTATCCAACCACGATAAGAAGAACCATTTTGATTGGTGTTGGAGTAAAATGATAAAAGATTATGAAAAAGAAAACATATTGATTGACTCTGATGGTGAGCACAAAGAATATTTGTGGAATTTCTTTCACGATAGTTTTTACTCACAATCTCAAGGTAATTATCGGGAAGCAATTCCTGAATTTATTGAGGAGTTGTTTGATTTAAATAAACCGTTCGCAAAATCTGATTTAGATATTTTAACCGAATTATACAAAACATTACAAAATAAAGTAATTCATATTGGTTAATCTATTGACGAGAGAACATAATCCACTATTTTTAATTTAAAATAATTTATGGAAACATTACAAAAAATTAAGGAAGCTTGTGAAACTCTATCTGTTGATTCAGAAAAGTTCTACAAAGGTAACAAGAGCGCTGGTACAAGAGCTCGTAAATCTGCTCAAGAACTTAAGAGTTTACTACAACAATTAAGAGCTGAAATTTTGGAACATTCAAAAAAAGACTAATATGTTTAATACGGACACACTGTTCTTATTTATTTTTATTTTTTCATTGTTTGTCCTATTCAAAAATTTCATTAAGCTCATGGGTATCCTATTGGGGAAAGAAATTGATTTCTCCAGTAGGGACCTTTTGTTTTTTGGACTTTCCTTGAGTTATATTATCACTTATATTATTAGGACATGACACTTTATACAGTATTAAATCAGTTTGAAAATTTTTTCGTTGCAATAAGACGACTTGAGACTCATATGAGTCTAGATGTTAAATTCCCAGCTAACTGGTCAATGCCAAAGAGTACTACAACAGAATTTCAAGTAGTTCCTTTTGATTATAAAGAAGAAGGTTGGAGAGGAATGAGTTTTGTTTGTGAGTTTGATGAAAAGACTGTTCAGAAAAACGTTGAAATGATTCTCAAGGTAATTAAGTTGAACCGAGAAAGAGAAGAGAAAGAGAGACTATTTCATAATGTAGTCGCAGAGTTGAAAAAGACTTTTGAAAAAACTGATTTGAAACATTTACAAAATCTTTCAATTGGATTTGATGAAACCGCAAATTTAAATGTTGAGACAGATGAACCACAAGGAGAAACTATTGGACTGGCTGAATAAGGAAAAACAAAAAGACCAAGCTGAGTTGATGAGGGAAAAGGAAAGATTTACTCAACAACTCATTCAAATGAAAAAAACTGATTTATTTCAAAAACCGAAAAATTCAATATGGAACAGAATACAGAAGCTCCTTTGGGGGAATTAGAAAAATTAGCGTTGTTATCTGACGCAATCAATGACCTATTTCCAAATTATGATAGGATGATGGTTTTTGAATTAGATAAACCCGAATACGACAAAATCTTAGGTCATTTCAGGGAGATTGATAGACATCACAAACAGTTCTTGATTGATATCTCAGGTGTTGAATTTTACTTCATGTTGAAAAAAGAGGTTGAGGAAACTCCCAAAGAAACTCTTGAGGAGCCTACCGAGGAAAAGTAGTGTATTGTCTGTAAAGTAGTTTTTTATCAAACCCATTACTATTTAAAAAATCTATTAAATATTTTTTCTGAGCCGTTGATGTGTCTTTTACAATAAGACAGTCTTTCTTTTGTGATTTTATAAAGTGTTCGGTAAGACAATCAAGTAATCTTGATGTCTCAGATGGTGACTTAGTTGTAAATACTGAAAAATCATCATCTTTTTGTATGATGATTTTATTGTGTAGTGAGTTAATCATCTTTAGACCGTCACCCCTTAAATGTTTTGAAATTAATTGTGATACTGTGACCTTCTTTTTGTTTTTGATATCGTAAATCTTTTCTTCTTGATTGTATATGGATACCTTAATTAGTCCCCATTTATTATCAATCAATTGTATTTTGACATTCCTACCAAATTCATCGGTGGTGTATTGTGGAATATCAGACTTATAACCATCTTGGAGTATACCCAATTCAAATTTACATTCTACAGTACCCTCAATTTGTTTTGGGAAGATAACTTTGTCAGATTCTTCCAATAATAAATTAAAAAAGTTTTCACAATTTTTGAAATTGTTAAACTTCTTTATTATCTTTTTCTTAACCTTATCTTTGAAAAGAACTATTTGATACTTTGGATTTACTAACATGAAAGATTACTATGAAATATTAGGTGTGCAGGACAATGCCACTGATGAAGAACTTAAACGTGCTTATAGAAAATTGTCTAAACAATACCATCCTGATGTTAATCCTGAGGGTGGTGAAAAATTTCGTGAAATAGCCGAAGCCTACGACGTTCTTTCAGACCCTACTAAAAAGAATAACTACTTAAGCCAGAAAAACAACCCATTTAATGGAACTGAATTTGAGGATTTCTTTAAAAACATGTTTAGTGGGGGTCAAAGACCACAAAGTCCAAGAAAAAATGCCGATAAGATTGTCAAACTAAACCTCACACCGATAGATTCGTATAAGGGTGTGGAGAAAGACTTAAACTTCCAACGAAACCATCCGTGTGGTGATTGTAGGGGTAGTGGTGGTGATAGAGTCACGTGTCATCACTGTCAAGGTCAAGGATTCACTACTCAAGTTATGGGTTCAGGATTCTTACAACAAGTTGTTAGACGTGGATGTGGACACTGTGGTACGACAGGTTCAATCCTAACAAAATATTGTAATTCATGTAGTGGTGTTGGTACCAAACCAAAATTTGAAACCATTAAAATTACCATCCCAAAGAATGTTGATGACGGTCAGTTCCTACGTATTTCTCAAAAGGGTGATTTCTCATATGGTTTCTATGGTGATTTGATAATTCAGGTTGTTATGGACAACACAAAAGAGTTTCAAAAGATGGGTAATGATTTGATTTATAATTTAGAGTTCAATTATGATGAACTTAAAAATGATGTATATCATATCCCACACCCTGATGGTGATATTAAAATTCCGTCACCAAATGAATTTGATACAAACAAACCTTTAAGACTTAAAGGTAAAGGTTACCCAACAGGGGATATGTATGTCAAATTGAGAGTTAAGTTCAACAAATCTGATTTGAATTCTAATTGATGGTATTTATGATTGTATGAAAACAATCAACGAGGGTTCCAAAAGAGTTAAGTTAAATCAAAGAACCATATCCGACATCAAAAATGTTATTGATGTTATTTGGAAAGACTATGAAGACTTGGATGATGAAAATCCGTTGAAAGGTACAATTTATGTCAATGACCCATCGGGTGCTGAGTTTGATATACCAGTTTATTATTTAAGTGACTTTAGTGAACAGGGGGCAGTTTTTCAACACGACCCAACCAAACCACGTTCTTTAGATAACCTTTTTATGGTTGTCAATCCTGATAAAGTTTTAATACCAAATAAGAAGTCCCTATACAATGTAATCTATCACGAAATTCAACACGTTAATGATTTGAACACGACTCTTTATTTAAGTCCTAAACAAATAGAAAAATATAAAAGTGCTGGTAGTGATGAATATTGGGGGCATGATTTTGAATTTAGAGCGTACAGTAATGAAATCTTAGAGGGGATTGTCAATGAGTATAAAAGTCTTTTAGGTGTTAAAACAAAACAAGAGTTACTCAACAGTTTAAAATCCTTGGTGAAATATTTTGCAGCTAAAGGTGAGGCTGATGAGATTGCTAAAAATGTTCTGTTAGATATTTCATCAGAATCCTTAGATGAAGAGTTACCACACGTAATTCAAGTTTTAATGCTCATCAAGACAAACAACCCTAAAATGTGGGGGGAATTTCTTAAGATGTTGTATTCAACCGTAATTGAAATTTCTACGGATATTAAAAATTATAAGACTGGCAATGAACTTAAAGAAGACAGTAAGTTCAAGAAACCAAGAAAGTATGGTAAGTCATATTGTGAAAAAACCCCATGTGGGGACATGGGGTTCAGTCAAAAAGCCTCTTGTAGACCTTATAAGAACTGTTATGACTAATTACTTATTGTTTTGGATTCTTCTATAATCCTCCTCAGTAATAGTGGTTCTTGATACAATTACGTAAAAATCACCGTTTCGTTCAACCCAACGTTCTCTGTGAATTGGTCGCACTGGAGACATCACTTCTGTATTGTGTTGTCTTTTGTGTTTCTTCTTTCCTTTTCCGCCTTGAGCGAATGATGGTAATATCATTAATCCCATCATCATAACCAAAAATATTTTTTTCATGTGTTTATAGATTTATTGGTTTATGAAAAGTGTTAACACTCTCTTAACATAAATATAACATTTACTACACATAATACAAGTCAGATGAAAAATTTAACATTGGAAACTTGCTTTTGGTTTTTTGTTAGATAAATTTGATTTTTGACGCACTTTTATTATATTTTGTAATATTTATACTATATGACAAAAATTGGAAGACCTAATAAAGAAGATAAAGATAAAAAAGTAAAATACGGAATTAGTATTGATAAACATCTTTTTGACAAATTAAAAAACGAAAAAGTTAGTATATCTAAATTCATTCAAAACTTAGTTAAAGAATATTATGAGAAAATATAATTTTAATGAGTGTTTTTTTCATGATTTAAATGAAAAATCGGCGTATTGGTTGGGGTTTTTATATGCCGATGGTTACGTAAGAATGAAAGATGGTAAAAGTGGTGAGATAAAATTAAAACTAAAAAATACTGATAAAAACCACATTGAAAAATTTCTTAAAGACATAGAATGTGAAAAACCAATAAAATGTGGTGTTGACGGTAAATCTGAATATTGTATGGTTACGTTATATTCAAATTTATTAGTTAATAAACTATTTGAGTTAGGATGTGTTAATAATAAAACTCAAAAAATATTGTTACCAAAATTAGATGAGCCACACATGTCTCATTTTATTAGGGGATATTTTGACGGAGATGGAAGTATTCACAAAGTAAAAAACAGAACTAATTCATTTTCTGTTAGTATATGTTCAAATAATAATTTCAATGATGATATAGTTAATTTTTTTGGATATGGTAAATCGTATAAATATGAAAATTATTCTATCGTAAAAATTAGTAAAATTATGGATATTATGAAATTTAGAGATTATATTTACTCAAACGCGGTGACCTTCTTAGAAAGAAAATTTATAAAATTCAAACAAATAATATAAAATGGCATTATCATATATTGGTGGAAAATCTAAAATAGGTAAATGGATTGTACCATTTATTCCTAAAGACATTGAAACATATGTTGAACCTTTTTCAGGTATGTTTTGGGTATTTTTTAATATGGAATTAAAAGAATACCCTAATTTAAAGAAAGTTGTTTATAATGACTTTAATCCTCTTAATTACAATTTATTTCAGTGTTTAAGTAATCCTGATAAATTATTAAAAGAATGTGAAAAAATAGAAGTCCAAAAAAAAGGTGTAACACCAACTAATTCTATTTGCGAACAACAATTTGTAAGTTTTCAAATCGAAATATTTGCTAAAAATTTTATTATAAAACAATTTGATTATGAGGTTGCTGCTAAATATGCTTATGTAATATCTCAAGTATTTTCAGGTGCAAATCCTGAAAAATCAAAATTTATTGATTTAAAAGGTAAATACCATTCAAAATTCACTTCTTTCAAAAATAAATTAAGTAAACCAATTTGGATTGAACATTTTTTGAAAATAACCCATATTGAAAATATGGATTTTCAAACTGTTATTGAAAAATATGATTCACCCGAAACATATTTTTACACAGACCCACCATATTATATTGTTGGCGAAGGTTCATATTATTCTAATCATGACTTTGATAGGAAAGACCACGAAAGATTGGCAAATGTTCTCCAAAAAGTTCAAGGTAAGTTCTCGTTGTCTTACTATGACTTTGAATTATTACACGATTGGTTTCCTGAAAACCAATATCGTTGGGTAAAAAAAGAGTTTGCCAAAGCGGCAGCGGCAAAAAAAGGTAAAACACAAAATATGGGAGAAGAGTTATTAATAATGAATTATTAATATTTCTTGTAAGGTTGTATATTTATTATTAAACATAATAACGATGAAATTCACGTCAGTATTAAAACAAATAATTTTAGAACAGTCAAGATTTGAAATCTTGATGAACAAGTATGTAAAACCTAATAAAAAGGGTGAGAACGTTATTGCTCCAAAAATGAAAAAAGATGAGCTTTACAAACTTATCAATGCCGACCCTACATCAAGATTGAATAATGTTAATTTAGACAATGCAACTAAAGAAGAATTGGAAAAGGTTAAAGTTGGTGAATACACACCGTGGTTAATCAAACAATATTTAAATCCTACAACAGAACGTGCATTTGGTGATTATGGTTTTGACCAGGAAGTAAAGGTCATGAAAGACCGTTTCATGGAAGACCTTTATAAGGTTACTGATGACTTGAAAAAGTTTCACAGATTTAAGGGTAGAGTTCCTGTTGAACAAAGAGATATTAATAAATTGAGTGTGGATGCATTATATGATGCGATTAAGGACTTTGATTTAACTTTGGCGGTAACAACAAAGGCTGAAAGAAAGAGTCTTCCTGTTCACCCTGGTGCTGACTCAAGTTATGATGGTGAAACATGGAAAGTTGTAAAAATTGAAGATAAGGGTGAAAGAGGTAAAGAAGCTGCATGTTTCTATGGTGGTAATCAACAAGAGACGAGATGGTGTACTTCTGCACCTGGTTTAAGTTGGTTTAACAATTACATCAAGGACGGACCTTTATATGTTGTGTACAATCCAAATGACCCTAAGATATCTGCACAAACAGGATTACCAATTGAAAGATACCAATTTCACTTCCCTTCTAATCAGTTTATGGATAAAGATGATAGAAGTGTTAATTTGGTGGACTTATTAAACGGTCCTATGGCAGAACTTAAGCAATACTTCAAACCTGAATTTGCAAAAGGTTTGACGGCAGGTTCTGGTAAAGATTTGAAGATTGATGGATTTGGTTCAGGTTCTGTTGGTAAGTTTGTAGGTCTTTATGGATTGGAAGAATTGTTTAATTCATTACCTGATACATTAGAACAAATCAAAATTAAGAATAAAGACAACGCTGGTACTATTATCACTATCCCACCTTCAATTACAAGGTTCAAAAATCTTAAACACTTGGTGTTGGTAAATTGTATTAATAATGTACCTGATTACATTTGTCAGTTGAACAACTTGAATATTTTAGGTGTTATGAGTAATCCTCAACTAACAAGTCTACCTGAATGTTTAGGAACCATGGAAAACTTGGAATTCATTAACTTTAAGGACACAGGAGTATCTGCACCAAAGTCATTAGAGGCGAATGGTTGGTCTGAAATGGAAACAGGTATGTGGGATAAGTTCTCACAAGATGATGAAGTCTAATATTTGATTTTTGTATTATGAACGTAGATGTTCAAATCTATTTATCTGAATTTAAAAGGTTCTTTAATCAGAACCCTGATGATTTGGCAAATCTCATACCTTTAAATCTAAAAGATGATTTTTATGAAAAGGTCAGGGAGGTTGCAGATTCTAACGTTGAAGATGGTAGAGAAATATCTCTTACTCAAAAACAACTTATTGACATTTGTGTAATGATTAATGGTGGTTCTAAAAAGAAATCAAAAATTGAGTCATTCATACTTGAAACAAAATTCGGAAATATTTTCCTAAACTAAGTTTTTCATTTAATTTTTTAATTTAAATTTAACAGTATGTTTCCAAAACACCATTTCGTTGTACGAAAAATTGAAGAGTCTACCGATAAAATATTTTCGGTGATAAGAAGTATAAATTGTGGTTTACCAAATACAGACAATGGTAAAATTACCTGTCTTTATTTTGATAAGGTTCACACTTCAGAGGAATATCGTGAGATTATTTACAAGACCATCAACGGATTTATATTACATTACGTAAGAGGTGGGGGTCCGACATATACTATGGATATTTATTTTTATCCTGAACAAACAACAGATGTAAATTTCTTTATTAAAAGTCTAATAACAAAAAAAAATACAAATATTTAAAATTATGAAACAACTTACCGCAGAGGAGATTAAAGTAAAAATTGCAAACAAAGAGACTTTCTTTTTGGATATGTACGCCACTTGGTGTGGACCATGTAAAGTATTAATGGGTAACATGCAAAAACTTGCAGACAGTGGTCAAGAACTCCCAATGGAGATGTTCAAATATGATGTGGACTCAAACCGTGAATTAACATCAGAGATGGGAATCCGTTCAGTACCCACAGTAAAAATTTTCAAAGATGGTGAAGTAGTTAAAACTAATTCAGGAGTTTTGACACAACAACAGATAATGGAACTTATGGGACAGTATTAATGACTACGGTTGTTGTTTATACTATGAAGGGATGTCCTTTCTGCACGGAGTTTAAGGACTTACTTAAAGAAAATAAGATTAAGTTTGTTGACAGAGATATTGACAAATATTCGGAAGAGTATGATTTATTTATTAAAGCCACTGAAAATGAATACATACCTGCTTTAATGATAATTAAAGATGGTGGTGAAAAACGTAAATCATTTTTATACGCACCCGAAAGAGATTATAATGAGCTCACCGAGGCATTGGACATAGTAAAAAAACATTTAATAAAATAATTTAAGGATGGGTGACCATCCTTTTTTATTTTATTGTTTTTTCCTTGATTTGTTTTAGAACTCATTGTATTTATAGAGAGTATAAAATCCAAAGATGCCTAAAAATATTACTATTTATCCCGATGGGGATGGAGCAAGTATAACAGTTCCTTATTTTTATTTTGATGGTGGAACTGCATCAATGACTGGTCGTGTGCTTGCAACAGGTGGAGCCACAACGAGTTTTCAATGGATTGTCGGTGCTAACACAATATTCAAATTATCTGATACTGAATTCACAGTTAGAAATCTTAATGTTACAGATAATCTATCTGTCAATGGTGTCCAAGTTTTAAATGGTACTAAAGGATGGGTAGGTCCCACAACAAATATTGTTGGCGCTCAAGGTGCTACGGGTAATACAGGTGCTCAAGGTAATACAGGTAATATTGGTGCTCAGGGTAAGGTGGGCGATACGGGTGCTCAAGGAAACGTTGGAGCTCAAGGTGCTCAAGGTAATACAGGACATACAGGTGCTCAAGGAGCTACGGGTAATACAGGTGCTCAAGGTAACATTGGTAATACAGGTGCTCAAGGAGCGGTAGGACCAACGGGTGCACAGGGTAATATAGGTGCTCAAGGTGCAATCGGTAATATTGGACCAACGGGTGCGGTAGGACCAACGGGTGCACAGGGTAATATAGGGGCTCAAGGAGCTCAAGGACTTACAGGAGCTCAAGGACCACAAGGTGCTCAAGGTAACGTAGGAGCACAAGGTAACACAGGTGCTCAAGGAGCCATAGGTAACACAGGTGCTCAAGGAGCCATAGGAGCTCAAGGTAAAATTGGTAACCAAGGTGCTCAAGGAGACCAAGGGGCTCAAGGTAAACAAGGTTCTACGGGCAATACAGGTGCTCAAGGTTCTACGGGTAATGCAGGTGCACAAGGTAATACAGGTGCTCAAGGACCTATTGGTCCTCCGGGTGCTACGGGTAATACAGGTGCTCAAGGCAATACCGGTGCTCAGGGTAATAAAGGTGCTCAAGGAGCTACGGGTAATACAGGTGCTCAAGGGGCTCAAGGTAATACGGGACATACAGGTGCTCAAGGAGCTACGGGTAATACCGGTGCTCAAGGAGCTCAAGGTAATATAGGACATACAGGAGCACAAGGAGCCACGGGTAACACGGGTGCACAAGGTAATATAGGAGCACAAGGTGCAGTAGGACCAACAGGGGCTACAGGACCGACCGGCTCCCAAGGTTCGACAGGTGCTCAAGGTGCTTTAGGACCACAAGGAAATACGGGACCACAAGGTGCTCAAGGACCACAAGGTGCTCAAGGTAATACCGGTGCTCAAGGAGCCACAGGTACCACGGGAGCATTTGGTAATGAAGGTGCTCAAGGTGCGGTAGGACCTCAAGGTAATACAGGACCACAAGGTGCTCAAGGTAATATAGGTGCTCAAGGTAATCTTGGACCCACAGGGAACACAGGACCAACAGGTTCTCAAGGTTCAACAGGAGCTCAAGGTCATACAGGTGCACAAGGTAATACAGGACCACAAGGTGCTCAAGGTAACACCGGTGCTCAAGGTAATCTTGGACCGACAGGAAACACAGGACCTACGGGTTCTCAAGGTAATACAGGAAGCCAAGGGTCAATTGGACCACAAGGACCTAAAGGTCCACAAGGAGCTCAAGGTTCAACGGGTGCTCAAGGTAATGTTGGACCACAAGGTGCCGTCGGACCACAAGGAGCTCAAGGTTCAACGGGTGCTCAAGGTAAAGTTGGACCACAAGGTGCCGTCGGACCACAAGGTTCTCAAGGTTCAACGGGTACTCAAGGTGCTATTGGACCACAAGGTGCTATTGGACCACAAGGAGCTAAAGGACCACAAGGTGCTCAAGGTAATACCGGAGCTCAAGGAGCAACGGGAAACACGGGTGCTCAAGGAGCTCAGGGTGGTACAGGGTCTATTGGACCTCAAGGAGCCACGGGTCCACAAGGTTCTCAAGGTTCAACGGGTGCTCAAGGACCAATAGGACCACAAGGAGCTACAGGACAAACAGGTGCATTTGGTAATGAAGGTGCTCAAGGGGCTGTTGGACCACAAGGAGCAACAGGACCTCAAGGTTCAACGGGTGCCCAAGGTAATACAGGTGCGATTGGACCACAAGGTTCTACAGGTGCTCAAGGTTCTCAAGGTGGTGCCGGTGCAACAGGAAATACAGGTGCACAAGGTGCTACAGGAAATACGGGTGCTCAAGGTAATGTTGGTGCTCAAGGTAATATAGGTCCGACAGGTGCTACAGGACCTGTAGGTTCACAAGGTAACGTAGGTGCTCAAGGACATACCGGTGCACAAGGTGCTACGGGTGGTGGAGGTTCCACAGGAGCTCAGGGTGCTACAGGTCATTCAGGAGCACAAGGTGCTACGGGTGGTGGAGGTTCCACAGGAGCTCAGGGTGCTACAGGTCACTCAGGTTCGCAAGGTGCAACAGGACCACAAGGTGCTCAAGGTAATACAGGTGCTACGGGTAATATAGGACCTCAAGGTAATACGGGTAATACCGGAGCCCAAGGTAATACTGGTGCTACGGGTAATCTTGGACCTCAAGGTTCCACAGGAGCTCAGGGTTCTCAAGGTGGTACAGGTTCTGTAGGTGCGGTTGGTCCTACAGGTGGTGGAGGTGCCACAGGTTCACAAGGTGCTCAAGGTGGTAAAGGACCGACAGGTAATACAGGTAATCTTGGACCTCAAGGTAGTACAGGAGCGACAGGTGCTCAAGGAGGTTTTGGACCAACAGGAGGACAAGGTGCACAAGGAGGTACAGGAATTAGTCCTGGTGCTCAAGGTGCAACAGGAGGACAAGGTGCTCAAGGTCCTGAGGGATTACCATCACAAGGTTCACAAGGTGCTCAAGGTGTTGCAGTTGCTGGTCCTACAGGTGCTCAAGGTACTCAGGGTGGTGTGGGTGTTCCTGGTGCTCAAGGAGCTCAAGGGGCTCAAGGACAAACAGGAGGTCAAGGTTTTCAAGGGGCTCAAGGTGCAACGGGTATAACAGGTCCTCAAGGTGCTCAAGGTGCCCAAGGTGATACAGGTCCACCATCAGGACCTACATGTTATAATTTGGGTATGCATGAGCTTTATATGGATTGTACTTTAACTAATCAGGTTGGTTCTTATACTGTTTATTCATCTACAATGAACCCACAATGTTTGTCTAATGATTCTGTATATGATAGGGGTGATTGTAATAGTTGTGACCCCTTCTTTGGAGGTGCATTTATGTCGTTTGGTGAGGCTCAAGTGAACCCTGAATGTATATTAATGTGTTGTGATGACTCATCAGATTTAAGACTTAAAAACGAAGTTATAACTTTAGAGGGTTCATTAACAAAATTGATGATGTTACAACCTGTTGAATTTGATTGGACCGAAGATACTCCTGAATACAATTATTATTTAGAAAATAACAAAACACACTCTTTAGGGTTTGTTGCTCAACAAGTTAGAGAACACATCCCTGAAGTAGTAAAAATGAGAGATAATGGATTTTATTATATCCTTTATCCCCAACTTAATGCATATTTAGTTGAAGGTATTAAAGAACATCAAAATAACATTGCATCTGTTGATGAAAGATTAACTATGTTAGAGGAATATATTGAGAATTACTAATGGCTAATGATATTATAATATACCCTTCAGGTAACACCTTTTCAGGTGGAGTACCTTTTATTATTTATGAGGATGCCACTGGTAATCAGTTGGTTCAAAAAGTTAATGCTAATGGTGATTTAACATTCTCATCATCCACGGATTCTTCTGTAGGTAGTATTGGTACTCAAGCAGTCACTTCTAATGGTTTTTCTGTTAATGACATAAGTAATGGTGAAGGTATTTATGCGTGGGATGGTAGTTCATCGTATGTTCAGATTATTAACTATCTTGGAGAATGGATAGGTTCACAAGCCAATATTAAAGGAGCTCAAGGAGCTCAAGGTACTCAAGGACCAACGGGTGCTCAAGGGGCTCAAGGAGGTCAAGGTCCTCAAGGGGCTCAAGGTACACAAGGTGGACAGGGAGCCCAAGGTACGCAAGGTGGACAGGGTGCCCAAGGGGCTAACACAGGGGCTCAAGGAGTTCAGGGTACACAAGGTGCTCAGGGTGCTCAGGGTGCGAACACAGGAGCTCAAGGTAATACAGGAGCTCAAGGTGCTCAAGGTGCTCAAGGAACTCAAGGTGCTCAAAGTTCAGTCCAAGGTGCCCAAGGAAAAACGGGTGCACAAGGTGCTCAAGGAACTCAAGGTGCTAATAGTACCACTCAAGGAGCTCAAGGTAATACAGGTGCTCAAGGTACTCAAGGAGCTCAAGGAGCTCAAGGTGCTAGCACGGGTGCTCAAGGTAACACAGGTGCTCAAGGAGCACAAGGTAGTCAGGGAACTGCAAGTAATGTAATCGGACCAACAGGTGCACAAGGTTCTCAAGGACCGATAGGTGCTCAAGGTGCTCAAGGTGCAAACACAGGAGCTCAAGGTGCCCAAGGTGCTCAAGGAGCACAAGGTACTCAGGGTGGTACGGATGATACTCCTGGTGCTCAAGGTGGACAAGGAGCTCAAGGTGGACAAGGGGCTCAAGGAGCACAAGGTGCTAGTACGGGTGCTCAAGGTGGACAAGGAGCTCAAGGACCTAAAGGTGCTCAAGGTGCTCAGGGTGCTAACACAGGTGCACAAGGTGCTCAAGGTGCTCAGGGACCAACAGGTTCTCAAGGAGCACAAGGTGCTAACACAGGTGCACAAGGTGCTCAGGGTGCCCAAGGTACTCAAGGTTCTGTGGGTGCTCAAAGTTCGGTTCAAGGTGACCAAGGAGCTACAGGCAAACAAGGTGCTCAAGGTGCTCAAGGTGCTCAAGGTGGTGTTACAGGTGCTCAAGGTAGTACGGGTGCACAAGGAGCTCAAGGATTTCAAGGAGCTCAAGGTGCTAATACAGGTGCTCAAGGAGCCGTCGGAAAACAAGGTGCTCAAGGAGCTCAAGGTGCTCAAGGTGGTGTTACGGGAGCTCAAGGAAAAACAGGTGCTCAAGGTGCTCAAGGAGCTCAAGGTGCTCAAAGTTCTGTTCAGGGTGCTCAAGGAGCTACGGGTAATACAGGTGCTCAAGGTGCTCAAGGAGCTCAAGGTGCTTCTCAAGGTGCCCAAGGTAATACAGGAGCTCAAGGAGCTCAAGGTGCTCAAGGTGCTCAAAGTTCTGTACAGGGTGCACAAGGTGCTACAGGTAATACCGGTGCCCAAGGTAATATAGGTGCTCAAGGAGGAACCGCAGGAGCTACGGGAGTTACAGGTGCTCAAGGAGGACAAGGTGCTCAAGGGGCTCAAGGTGGAGTCACAGGTGCTCAAGGTGCAACAGGTAATACAGGTGCTCAAGGGGCTCAAGGAGCTCAAGGTGGAACCACGGGAGCACAAGGTGCGACGGGTAATACAGGTGCTCAAGGTAGTACAGGTGCTCAAGGTGGAACTACGGGAGCTCAAGGAGCGACAGGTGCTCAAGGTGGTCAAGGGGCACAAGGTGCTCAAGGTGCTAATACGGGAGCCCAAGGGGCTCAAGGAGCTCAAGGTACTCAAGGTAGCACAGGTGCTCAAGGTGGTAATACAGGTGCTCAAGGAGCGACAGGTAATACAGGGGCTCAAGGTACTCAGGGTCCTCAAGGAGCAATTACAGGTGCTCAAGGTGCTGTTGGTAAACAAGGTGCTCAAGGAGCACAAGGTGCTCAAGGTGGAGTTACGGGTGCTCAAGGAAAAACAGGTGCTCAGGGTTCACAAGGAAATACTGGTGCTCAAAGTAGTGTCACGGGTGCTCAGGGTTCACAAGGTGGTGGTGGTTCAACAGGTGCTCAAGGTGCCCAAGGAGCTAATACAGGGGCTCAGGGTGGACAAGGGGCTCAGGGTGGACAAGGAGCTCAAGGTGCTCAAAGTTCGGTCCAAGGTGACCAAGGAGCTACGGGTAAACAAGGTGCTCAAGGAGCCCAAGGTGCTCAAGGAGCTAGTACCGGTGCTCAAGGTAATACAGGTGCCCAAGGTGCACAAGGTTCACAAGGAGCTCAAGGTGCTAGTACCGGTGCACAAGGTAACACAGGTGCCCAAGGGGCTCAGGGTTCACAAGGGGCTCAAGGTGCTAGTACAGGTGCACAAGGAGGTCAAGGTTCCCAAGGAGGACAAGGTGCTCAAGGAGCTCAAAGTTCTGTACAAGGTGCACAAGGAGGTCAAGGTTCTCAAGGAGGTCAAGGAGCTCAAGGTGCTCAAAGTAGTGTCACCGGTGCTCAAGGTTCACAAGGTGGTGGAGGTTCAACAGGAGCTCAAGGTGCTCAAGGTTCTACTCAAGGTGCAACAGGTGCTCAAGGTAATACAGGAGCTCAGGGAGCTAATAGCACAACTCAAGGAGCCCAAGGTGCTCAAAGTTCGGTACAAGGGGCTCAAGGAGCCCAAGGAACTCAAGGTGCTGCGTCATCCACACAAGGTGCTCAAGGAGCCGCGGGAAATACAGGAGTTGCAGGAAACCAAGGGGCTCAAGGAACTACAGGTGTTCTTGGTGCCACAGGTCCTCCAACACCAGGTGCTCAAGGTGCTCAAGGTCCAAAAGGGCCGGCAGGTGCACAAGGTTCTCAAGGTGCCACTGGTACAAAAGGACCGAGTGGTAACGGAGCTCAAGGAGCCGAGGGTTCTCAAGGCCAAAGAGGACCGCAAGGAGGTACAGGTGCTCAAGGTGGTAAAGGACCACAGGGTACTCAAGGTGCTAAAGGTGCTCAAGGACCACCATCAGATGCCAGATATAAAACAAACATTAAACCTCTTACAGACGTTAGACAAAACATTGTTAGCATGAGAGGTGTTAAATTTGATTGGGTTGAGGACATTCCTCAATTGTCAGATTATTTACCAGAACACAAATACCTAATTACAGGTGTAAACCTTGGATTTATTGCTCAAGAAATTGAAGAAAAATATCCAGATTTAGTTTGGACAGATAAATATGGTTATAAGAATTTACAATATGAGCTATTGGTTTCGGTTGGCATATCGGCATTAATTGAAAACCAAAAAAGAGTTGAAGTATTGAATAATTTTCTTAAAGATTTAAGTATAAAAATAGGTGGCTAAGGATATCGTTATATTACCAGGTAGTGCAACTGTTGAGTTGTATGATACAAATAATACTAAGGCAACTTGGGTTTACTCCAGTGCTGTACTTGATTGGAAAGTTAGTACTACTGTTTATTTTAAAGTTATTAATACCTCACCTAAATTTAGGTTATTTTTTAACAATCTTTATGTTTTTAGTACTATTGCAACAACTGCAGGTACTGTAGTTAATAATGCTCTTTGGGCTGGCACAACAAATACCGGACCAACAGGTGCTCAGGGTGCTGCGGGTGCTCAGGGAACTCAAGGAGGTCAAGGAAAACAAGGTGATTTTGGGTCTACAGGTCCACAAGGTTCGGTTGGTTCACAAGGTGCAACAGGTAATGTTGGTTCTCAAGGAGGACAAGGTGCCCAAGGTGGAAAAGGACCTCAAGGTTCACAAGGTACTCAGGGAGGGCAGGGTTCTCAAGGGACTCAAGGTTCACAAGGTGCTGTTGGTGGTGTAGGTTCACAAGGTGCTCAGGGAGGACAGGGTTCTCAAGGAGGACAAGGAGCTCAAGGTACTCAGGGAGGACAGGGTTCTCAAGGAGGACAAGGAGCTCAGGGTGTTCAAGGTTCTCAGGGTAATACAGGTTCACAAGGTTCTCAAGGAGGACAAGGTTCTCAAGGAGGACAAGGTTCTCAGGGTAATACAGGTGCTCAAGGTGCGGTAGGCGCTGATGGTGTTCAAGGTTCACAGGGTGCTGTTGGACCTGTAGGTTCTCAAGGTACTCAAGGAGGTCAAGGTTTTCAAGGAGGACAAGGAAGTCAAGGTAATGTAGGTCCTCAAGGTGCTAAAGGTGCTCAGGGTGTTCAAGGTCCTATTGGTGCTCAAGGTAATACAGGTTCACAAGGTTCTCAAGGAGGACAAGGTTCGCAAGGTGCCGTTGGTTCACAAGGAGCGACAGGTAATCAAGGTGCTCAAGGGGGACAAGGTTCTCAAGGTGCCGTTGGTTCACAAGGAGCAACAGGTAATCAAGGTGCTCAAGGGGGGCAAGGTTCGCAAGGTGCCGTTGGTTCGCAAGGTGCCGTTGGTGCTCAAGGTTCTCAGGGAGGAAAAGGTGCTCAAGGTTCGCAAGGAGTACAAGGTTCCCAAGGAGCGGTTGGAGCTCAAGGAGGACAGGGTACTCAAGGAGGACAAGGTTCACAAGGTAGTCCCGGTTCAGTTGGGGCTCAAGGAGGTCAAGGTGCTCAAGGTTCACAAGGAGGTCAAGGTTCCCAAGGAGCAGTTGGGGCTCAAGGAGGACAGGGAGCTCAAGGAGGACAGGGTACTCAAGGTAATACAGGTTCACAAGGAGCTCAAGGTGGTCAAGGTGTTCAGGGAACTCAGGGAGGACAAGGTGCTCAAGGAGCAACAGGTTCTCAAGGAGGACAAGGTGCACAAGGAACTCAAGGTACTCAAGGTAATACAGGTTCACAAGGAGCTCAAGGGGGTCAAGGAGTTCAAGGTTCACAAGGAGGACAGGGTGCTCAGGGTGCTCAAGGGGCTCAAGGAGGTCAAGGAGTACAGGGAGCTCAAGGTTCCCAAGGTAACACAGGTTCACAAGGTTCACAAGGAGGACAAGGTGCTCAGGGTACCCAAGGAGGACAAGGTGCTCAAGGAGCTACAGGTTCACAAGGAGGGCAAGGCGCTCAGGGTACTCAAGGAGGACAAGGTGCTCAGGGAGGACAAGGTGCTCAGGGAGGACAAGGTACTCAAGGAGGACAAGGTTCGCAAGGAGCGGTTGGTTCACAAGGCTCACAAGGAGGACAAGGTTCTCAAGGAGCTGTCGGTTCGCAAGGAGCTACTGGTAATCAAGGGGCTCAAGGAGGACAAGGTTTCCAAGGTGCTCAGGGTGGTCAGGGTGCTCAAGGTTCGTTAGGTGCTGTTGGTAGCCAGGGTGCTCAAGGTTCACAAGGTACTCAAGGAGGACAAGGTGCTCAGGGTTCTCAAGGAGGTCAAGGAGCTCAAGGAGGACAAGGTTCACAAGGTGGTGCGGGGGCACAAGGTTCACAAGGAGGACAAGGTTCTCAGGGTGGTGGTGGTTCCACAGGTGCTCAAGGTTCACAAGGTTCACAAGGAGGACAAGGTTCGCAAGGTGGTACTGGTGGTGGAGGTGCCACAGGTTCACAAGGTTCTCAAGGTGGTAAAGGAGCTCAAGGTTCTCAAGGAGGTCAAGGAGCTCAAGGTTCTCAAGGGTCTACAGGAGGTCAGGGTTCACAAGGAGGACAAGGTTCACAAGGAGGTAAAGGTGCCACAGGTCCGACAGGAGGACAAGGTTCTCAGGGAGGACAAGGTTCTCAAGGAGGTAAAGGTGCCACAGGTCCGACAGGAGGTCAAGGTGCACAAGGTGGTACTGGTGGTGGAGGTGCCACAGGTTCACAAGGTTCTCAAGGAGGACAAGGTTCACAAGGTGGCGGTGGAGGTAAAGGTGCCACAGGTTCGCAAGGTTCTCAGGGAGGACAAGGTTCTCAGGGTGGTGGTGGTTCCACAGGTGCTCAAGGTTCACAAGGTTCACAAGGAGGACAAGGTTCGCAAGGTGGTACTGGTGGTGGAGGTGCCACAGGTTCACAAGGAGGACAAGGTGCTCAGGGTACACAAGGGGGACAAGGTTCTCAGGGTGGAGGTGGCTCAACAGGTGCTGCGGGTGGCCAAGGTTCACAAGGACCACAAGGTGCTCAAGGACCACAAGGAGGACAAGGAGCTCAAGGTGCTGTTGGTTCGCAAGGTGCTCAAGGTTTCCCTTCTGAAGGAGCTGGTGCTCAAGGAGCTCAAGGTGCTCCAAATCCGACTACAGGTTCACAAGGTGCTCAAGGTTCTCAAGGACCTGGTGCTGGAGGCGCTCAAGGTGCTACAGGGGCTCAAGGAAAGGCGGGCAGTGGTTTTGGCGCTCAAGGTGCTACAGGGGCTACAGGTTCTGCAGGACCACAAGGTGCTCAAGGTGCTACAGGACCTAAAGGACCATCTGATATTAGATTAAAGACAAATATCGAACCTATTGAATCTGCACTTGAAAGTTTAATTAAAATTCGTGGTGTTGAATTCTATTATAATTGGGATGATAAAGAAAAACTTGGACACAAAAACATTGGTTTCATTGCTCAAGAAGTTTTACCATATTTCCCTGAACTTGTATTCGGTAGTGAAGAGACCAACTACACCATGAAGTACAAAGAGATGATTGCCGTGTGTATTGAGGCTTTGAAAGAGCAAGAAGTCATTATCAATTCAATTGAAGACAGAGCTCAAAAACTTGTAGTAAAGGCGAAAGAAAAAAGATTACTTTAAGAAATGTAATCGTTGTAAAGAGAATTGATATTTTGTTTGGTTTCAGTCCAATCTGCATATTCAGGTACTCTAACTCTTAAACACTCATGTGTATCATCAATTATATTAATAATATTACCCCAATACTCCAAGGTTCTATCTTTATATCTAAGATTATCTTCAAGATAATCTTTTACAATTGACTCTAAATCTATAAAAGGTATTTGAAATTTTTGGGTAAATTTATTTTTATCATAAGGGGAAGGTGTTTGAGTCCATTCACCATTACCTTCAAATATAGAATCAAGTTCACTCCAAATAGATTCGTAGAGTTCATCTTCATATGCCACATTATAGGCACTCCAGTATAAACTCACCAACTCACTTTCTAAATCATCGGGTAAGATTTCTTTAATAGATTTTTTATCATTGATTATTCTACTTAATGTTTCAGTGTCTAAAGATACATACTCATCATGACCTTGAGACGATGCAATTTCTTTTAGTAAATCTGTTGATGGTAAGATTTCTTCATCTTTCAATTCCTCTAATAATCTTTCAATTAAAGTTTGTTTGTTTTGGTCGTTTAAATCATCAATTACGTTGTCATAGACATCTATTCCTGAATCCCAATAATCAGAACTATCATATTCACCTGACAATATAGATTCTATTGTGTTACGACCAATATCTCTATCATCACAATAAAGTTTGGATAAATCCCCTCTATCAGATGTTATAAAATACCATTTACCATCAATGTATGTTACATCGGATAATTTATCTTCAATAAGTTTACGGAAAATTTCTGGTTTGTTATTAGAAACCCACAGAATGTAATCGTTTTCATAATCGTTATGATTATAATCATCGGCAATTATCTCTTCAAATTTACCTTTTTTATTAACATAATTAAAAAATGTGTTGACATCCCCATTAAATGCGGTTTCTAAAAGGTCATAATCACCTTCATTAAAATCTTGAATTACTAAGTCAATAAACGCCATATTTTCATAAATATAAAAAAAGGGTAGATTTCTCTACCCTTCACTAAAAAACATCTCAGATTAGTTTATTTCTTTACGTAATACTTTTCTACTGTTCTTTTAATGGCATCTTTGATGTTTTCATTAACAGGTTGAGCCTGGGGTTTAACCACTGGCGCTTGAATCTGATTTGTGTTAGTGTTGTTTTTGTTTTTACAGCCGCATCCACCCATAATTTGTTAGTTTTAAATTTAGTTTATTATTTTGAATTTATGTTTATAACAAGTTTTTCTTATGGAACCGTTGTAACCATTATTAACTTTTTTCTCTCTTAATGAGTTTGAGATTTTCATTCTAACATTTCTTGGACTACCATTGGTAAATCCATTCATTATTAAATAGTTTGCGCCATCAACTAATGATTCAAAAATAAATGACTCGTTAGTTTCAATATTTGTTAATGAATATTTATCAAAATTTCCGTTTTTTTCTAAATTATATTTTGATAATTTAATTTTAACTTCATCATTGTAGGTATTTCGTCTAAACTCATTTACGATAGCTAAATTGTAACCAAAACGACTATCGTTTGAATTATAATAATTAATATAATAATTTTCTTTATCAATCAATTTAAAAGACTCACAATACTCAATAACTTCAAATTTAAAACTATCTTTACCGTGTTTAGTATATGACTTTTGAATGTAAGAATTATCATGTAAACCTTTATCCAACATCCAAAAATGTTTGTACTCCCTTTTAGATAAATTCAAACTACTACCAATATAAACTTTATTGGTTACTACATTAGTTATTTTATAGATACCACAATTCACGAGTTTATCTAAATTAAAGGTTTATTGACTATAAATATAGACATCTCCGAATATTTATCAATTGTAATGAGTTCAGAAGTAAATAATATCAGTGCGGAATTAAGAAGAGACAAGGACCTTTGGAAATTGGGACCTGATTGTCCTAAAGAAGGGTTAATGGCGCACGCTTTATTTGACCATTTGGTCTATAGTAATGAGATAAATGCGTTGGATGAACAAGGTAAAGAAAGAAAAAGACAACTTGAGTTAAGAAAAAGTCAAATTGAAGATGAAATGCAAAATGACACCCAAGGGTTAAAGACTAGTTTACAACAACAGTTAGAACAAATTGATGAAGAGTTATCTGAGTTTAATGATTATTATGATGTGTATGATATCATCCCAAAAAATGAAGAATTCTATAGTAATATGGAAATTTTTGAAACTTCATGGGATAATAGCCAATATGCTATAGGTAATGAAAAAGAAGTGAAGTGGTCTGCTGAGGAATACGCAAAAGAAATGATTGAGAGTGAAGGTATAAATTTTTTCTCAAACAATTTTCTTGAAAATTATATTGATGATGATAGTGTTCAAAGATATGCTGAGGACATGTATAATGACTTGATTTACCAAGACCCTGAAAGTTGGTTGGACAAGTCACAAAGAGAAACTTCATATGTTCAAGATAATGAAATAAAGTATTTGAATTATCAGATTGAAAAAGTTAGGGGTGAGATTGTTAATTTACAACAATTAATGGAAAAATCGCCAAGAGAATTACGTGGGGTATTTGAAAATAAAATATCCCAATTGGAAAATAATGCCATCTATGAGTTTGAGCAAAAGATAGAAGAAATAGAAGAAAGTCCCGAAGGTGATTTTCCTGATGATTTAATTAATCAAGTGATTGATGGGAGGGTAAGTGATGCTATGGACGATACTTTAAGTTTTATTAGGGAATGGGATTTAGGACTTTCATACTTTATTTATGAAGATGATTTGATTGAAGGGTGGATTGATAGTGATGGTTATGAGATAATGTCTCTTTATGATGGTAAAGTTGATGAACAAAAAGTAGAGGGTGTTTATTATTTTATCATAAGAGTTGAATAAATAAAATGGTGTTTTATTCTTATGTAAATGGCGAGGAAGAAAAAATCATTTAAATTAAATCCTGATTGGATGCTCTCGCAACCAATAGATTTTGAATATAACAAATATACCTTACTTAATTACATTCAAAAATGTGAGGAAAATTTTGACGAGTTTAAAATTTATCCTGATTTTGTTGAGTTGGCACTTCACTTAGCAAATGTTCAATCTTTAGTTAAAGAAAAAAGATTACTACAAACAAAAAAGAAATTTGAATCTTGTGATGATGAGATTCTTTTGAAAGAACTTCAACCACTTAAGTTACCCGAACTACAAGACAGTGATTTTGGTGAGTTAGAAAAGACATTGGTTTTTTCTGGTAACAGATTGATGGACACCTTTAATATTGGGAAGTCCATTTGGTCCATAGTATATGAATCAACAACCATCAATCTAAAGAAAAACAAAGACAACATGGGGGTTGGTCACGGATACATCTATTATCCCAACAAAAGTAAGAAACAAGTATTTTTGTGGGAGTATTCAATCAGAAAGATGAAAAGAACCAAATCAGACGCCAAGATTTATTTTGATATGGTATGGAGTGGTGACCCTCAAGGTCAACGAGTTACCACGTTAGTTAAAGATGCAACATCGTGGAAGGACTTGGTGGATTTCACCAAGTTACCGATATTTGAGGTAAATACCAATGAGAATTTTCCATTTGAACAGACTTTGGTTCCGATGTTAAAGAGAAAACTATTGGCGTATATCCTTCAAAGTGTTCCAAAAGAAGATTGGGAATCGTTTGACAGTTTAAAAATTATTTCCTAATTTTGTTTCATGGGATTCACAAAACGATTCGTAGACCAAAAGAAAGTGAAAGTTCATTTGGAAAATTCCGATTTGAAGACTTTGTTCTCTCCGAGGGTTGATGCTTTTATTTTTATGGATACCTTATCATCTGATGTTTTTAATCTATTTCAACAGGGTCATGATGAAACCCAAATCTTTTACACACTTAAAAAACAAAACCAAAATTTATTTCTATGAAATGTATTAAAACAACAAAACAATTCGGAAGGTATGCTCTCGGTCATATGCTTCGTGTATCTGACAAAGATGCTGACCAAAGAGTGTCCACAGGTTATTGGACCTTCATTCCAAAATCAGAGTTCAAGGGGTCTACCGGTGAAAAGGAAGTAATTCACGAAGAAGACACCAAGAAAAAGAAATCAAAAGAAGTAGAGAAGAAATCTTATGGAAGGAAAAAAACTAAATAGTTTACTCTCTAAACTACGTCAACCTCTACACATCTCCTACATTTCAAAATACATTTTGAAGGAAGATTTAGAGACAACACAAAAAGAATTGGATGACCTTGTTGAAGAAGGTTTGATAATAGAATCTCCATTGTCGTCAAAATATTATGTCGTTCAAACTGTACAAAATCAGAGCTAAGATTGCTCGTGAGACACATTTGAAATTTGGGGAAAAATACCTATATTCATATGTGAATGGTGAAAAGAATGGTTGGATGTCAATACTTGGATTTAAAGTAGGTTGGACAAAAGAACCTCTTTTTTCGGTTAGACATGGTTATACTAAATCAATTAAAATTAAAGATTATTATTTTACACTAAAATGAGTAATGAAATGGTAAATCACCCAGCTCATTATGGCGGTGAGGATAATGTGTATGAAGTTATCAAAGTAATTGAGGCGTGGGAACTTGACTTCCATCTTGGGAATACGGTGAAGTATATCTCAAGGGCTGGTAAGAAAGGTAGTGATAAAGAATTACAAGACTTAAAAAAGGCTCTTTGGTATCTTCAAAGAAAGATTGATAACATAGAAAATGCTGGTTGAGGCAAGATATAATTCAAACCACAAAAACGGAGACAGACCATGGAAAGTGTTTATTGATAAACAACTCTTAAAAGTTGATTCAATAGAATTTCTGTGTCAGATAAACTCTTCTATTGGGTATAGGGATGATGGTAGAGAAACAGGTCATATTACTTGTGATGCTAAAAAAATTACCCTTGAAGATTATTGTTTGGTTATTGAATAATGAAATATAAATTAGCAGCAAGAGGTTCAATTTTAGATGGTTGGGTAATACAATCCGAGGATAAAAAACTTTCCATCAACTGTGTTGAATTTGAAGTGTCGGTTAAAACAAAAACTTTTATTGATAATAATCAAGCTTGGTTGGAATTTGAAACAGAAAATCCTATTATTGTTAGGGGACATAAGGTAACAATATATTAAAATGACAGAAAATTATTTAGGAAAAATAGTAAACGGAGATTGTATTGAAGTGATGAAGACCATGGAAGAAGGGTCTGTAGATTTGATTGTAACATCACCACCATATGGTGTTGGGATTGATTATGATGTTCACGATGACGATATGGTTTGGGAAGAATATTCAAAATTCACACAGTCGTGGATGGAACAAGCATACCGTGTGTTGAAAGATGACGGTAGGATTGCTTTAAATATCCCGTATGAGATTAACCGACAAGCCAAGGGCGGAAGAATCTTCATGTTAAGTGAGATATGGCAAATTATGAAACAGATTGGTTACAAGTTCTTCGGAGTTGTGGACCTTGAAGAGGAATCACCACACAGAAGTCGTACCACAGCGTGGGGGTCATGGATGAGTCCCTCGGCACCTTACATCTATAATCCAAAGGAGTGTGTTATCTTGGCATACAAGAAGAAACATATTAAGATTGTTAAAGGACAACCTGAATGGGTTGGTGAGATGGGTGAGGTTGAAGGTAAAGACGGTAACATGAGAGCCAAGATGATGTATACCGAACAACAGAAACGTGAGTTTATTGATTTGGTATTTGGACAGTGGAATTATTTTGCCGATACTCGTTCATTGACAAAGGCGACCTTCTCAATGGACATCCCAACCAAGGCAATTAAGATTCTCACATATAAGAATGATATTGTCCTTGACCCGTTTGCTGGTTCAGGTACAACTATGGTTGCGGCAGAAACTTTAGACCGTCGTTGGATTGGTATTGAAATCAGTTCTAACTACGCTAAAGTGGCAAAAGAAAGGGTTGGATTCTTTGTTCAACAAAAAAGACAACAGGTTTTAGAATTTCCTGAAAAATCCTAAATAATATAAATGTCTTGTTTTTTAACAAAAAAACTGGACATTTTAATCTTTCGTATATCTAAAATTACAAATTGGTTTTCCGTTCACCAATGGTAAACCATGTTGGTCAAGGGTGATAGTTTTTACTATCACCTTTTTATTTTTAAATCTACCCATCAAAATTGTGTCACCAACCTTTATATTAAGTTGTATCATAGTATTTATAATTAGTGTTTATATTCAAAAAATGGGTGAAATAGTATTAACGGAAATACAACTTAACAATCTAAAACAGAGACTAACTGAAGAGAAGTGGTACAATAATGTTTTGGATATTTTGGGTATTGTTGACCCGACAGGAATTACTGACTTTGTAAATGCCATTTCTTATTATAGACAGGGTGATACCCTATTTGCGTTTTTGTCTTTAATATCTGCAGTACCATATATTGGTGATGCGGTTGGTAAAACTGCTATGGGAACTATGAAAGCCGGAAGTCAAGGGACTAAGTACCTTAGAAATGCTGAAAAAGCCATTAATGCTGGTAATACTGAATTGGCTCTTAAGAATCTTAAGATGTTAGAAAAAGTTGAAGGACCTGCAAACAAATTATTTAAAACCGCTCAGAATTGGACTTCAAGAGTTGACACAGTAATTGATAAAATTCCGAATATGGGAGGATTATTATCAGGATTTAAAAAAGCTCTTCAGAGTTGGTCAAACTTATTTAGTAGTGCGTCAAAAAGGTCCATGGGTGTTAGACGTTTAATGGTAAACAAAACACCTCAAGAACAAATGAAATTGGTTCAAGGTTTAGAATCTGCTTTGAAAAGAGAAAAGTTTATGGACCCGGCAATATTAGGTAAACCAAACATCCTTCAAAGATTCCTTTATGGTGGTGGTCTTGGGTTTGGTAGATTCTCTGACCTGTTTGGGAAAAGTTCTCTAAGAACAAGAGTACTAATGGGTCAAACAAAATTCTATCTCGGATTTTTGGATTTTTTAGGTCTTGGTAATTTTGTTGGACCTGAAGAACTTTCAGGTATGATGAGTAAGGAACAGATGTTAGCTGCGATGAAACAGTATGAATCAACTCCTGAAGGTCAAGAAGCATTAAAAACTGAGTTGGGTGGAACTACAACAACTCAAGTATCACCACAGAGTTTAGCTGCTACGGGTGAAAAAATATCCATGTCGCCGATTACGTCAGCATTAACAAGATTAATGAGTCCAGTATAATGAAAGAAGAATATATTTTAAAATTAGTCCAAGTTCAAAATCAATTTAGATTTTTACATTGGCAAACTACGTTTGATGCTAAACATAAAGCATACGGAGACATTTACGAAGGTTTAGGTGTTTTGATTGATGACTTTGTTGAAGCCATGATGGGAAAATATGGGAGACCTGAGTTTCCTGCAGAATTTTCAATAATGTTTCAAGATATAAATAAATTATCTATGCAAAATTTTATTGATGGAATATGTGAGTTTTTGTTTTCAATGACTGAAGGTCTGAACTCAAAATTTGATACTGATTTATTAAATCTTAGAGATGAGATGTTAAGATTAGTTAACAAATTAAAATATTTATTAACTCTTAAATATTAATATGAAAAAGTTTGTAATAACAGAGGAAGAAAAGAGTAGAATTCTTGGCATGCACATTGAAGCAACCTCAAGACAATATTTGAAAGAAGATTTCAATAATGGTATGACCACTATTGAACGATACAATTACAATTGTGGAATCCAATGTTTTTTAAATAAAAAAGGTGTTAGGGATGATGCCGGTCAACCGTTGAAAATTGACGGTTCAATCGGTAACTACCCAAAATCAAAAAGTGCTCAGGCAATTGTCAAATACCAGTCAATGATTGATGTTTATCCTGCTGATGGTGTGTGGGGTGAAGACACTATGGATGCGATGCCTGACAAGGATAAAGTAATATTCAAACAGTGTATTTCTGATTACGGTGATTTATTTGATAAAATTGCACATTATTTTGGTTGGGATTGATGAAAAAAATTATTAAAGAATCGGGTTTACGTGATATTAATGCTTTGGCAAAAAGGTACCCAAAGGCTAAAATATATTTTCACCAAGATTTAGATGGTGTTACCACAGCAATTGCTATGAAGAAATACCTTGAGGATAATGGTATTGATGTTGTAGATTCTGAGGTTATCCAATATGGTGAAAAAGAGTTTGCAGTAAAGAAACCTGATGCTAGTGGTGATGTAATGCCCGTGTTAGTAGATTTTGCTCACGGTAAACCGATGTTTGTTATTCATACAGACCACCACGATACTCAAGTAGGTGCTGAAAAAGATGCTTCAAAATCATTTAGACAAGCCCGTTCAAATGTTGAGACTATATCTCAAATAATTTCACCAAAAGAATTGTTCCCAAGTTCAGACATTCTGTTGATTTCTACTGTTGACTCTGCTGATTTTGCAAAATATGACTTAACAACAAAAGAAGTTGTTAACTTTTTATTTAGATTAGACAAGGAAAAAGGTTTGGCGAGAAACAAAATGTTGTTAGGGTTAGTGACTAACAAATTACTCTTGGCGTTTAAAAACAAAAAAGGTTTCTTAGAGAGTTTAGTGATGGACTCTGAGCCGTCACTTTATTCAATTCTTAATAACATAAAGACTTGGATGAGTGTGAACACTCGCGAGACACCTGAAAGACTCCAAAGAAATTCCAAAGACTATATGGACTCAATGGCAAATCACCGAAATGTGAAAGTTGAAGATGGAATCATTCTTCAATATGGTATGGGAACTTTGAAAGGTACTGGTTCTTACGACAGATATACTCCTTTTAGAAACAATCCTGAGGCGGACTTTTTGATTATCATGTGGCCTTTGGGTTTGGTACAAGCATCTTGTAATCCATTCAAAAAAGATAGAGAGCTCAAAGGTGTAAATCTTGGAGAAGTTAAAGACGAGGTTTTGAATAAGTGGAAAGCACAACTTCAAGATAGAACAATTCCATTATCAACAATCAAATACATTGCAGAATCAGGTATGGGTACAGAATCAGTTGGATTCACATTCAAAGATTTTGATGCCATTTATGGTGGTAAGATTATGATGATGGATAATGGAGAACAAATATTAGATAGTTTAAAAACAATCATTGACAAACCATTCTCAGAGTTAAGTGAACCTGAAATGAAATTGTTGGATAAGATTGGTGTAAATGCTTGGGATTTGATTCAAGCCAATTCAGGTGGACACAAATGTATTACCAATATTTCGGGACTTAATTATTTGGGTAGAGCACAAAGACCACCATCAGGACCATATAGATATGACCCTGAAAGAGATGACGCACCATACATCAAATTTGTTAAGATGATTGGACAAGAGTTCTTTAAAGTCTTAAAGGAAAAAATTCAGGAAAGTAAAAAGGAAAATTAATCAACGAGAAACTTAACAGAATCTCCTTTTTTAATATTAAAACTTTTACAAGTACCACCTTCAATTTCCAATATAATATAACCTCTACCACAGTAACTCTCACAGTCTTCATCAACACATGGTGGACAATTGTGGTGAACCTTTGATATGATTTGGTCGTCAATGTAGATAATATCTAAAGGTATTATACAATTTTTCATCCAAAAACAATTAGTATGGTCGGTCATCAGAAACAACATACCGTTAAAATATTCGTTAAAAGTTTTGTTCATCATACCCTCAGCACGTTTACGGTAATCGTCCATAACCTTTACATTAAAGGTGTTATCGTCTATTTTAACTTTCATGATTATTTATAAATATGGAAAATTATAAAAGGTTGAGTGGTGTGGTCGTTAAAGTTAACGGTGAATGTTTGTTGTGCAAAAGAAACGGCAAGTCATCTTACCCTAATATGTGGTCAATTCCTTCAGGACACATTGAAAAAGATGAATCAACTAAAGAAGCTGCATATAGAGAGTTTTACGAAGAGACCGATATTAACATAGATAACTATGATTTAGATTTTGTGGGTATACTACCAAAAAAGAAAAAGACAGACGGTAGTATAAAAGGTATGATGTATGTTTATTTGTTGAATACTCACGAGTATATGTACCCTAACCTTGAAACTGCTCAAGATGGACATGAACATACTGAATGTGGGTATTTTGGATTGGACAAAGTCAATAATATGGATACAGGAGTGTATTTAAAAACAATTTTACAAAATATTTTTGAAAAAGATTGAACTTTTCAATAGTATAACTATATTTATAATCTCCACCGAAAGGTAGAGACACCCCACAAAAAAGTTTCACTTAGCCCCTTTGACAATTTGAAAAAATTGTTTTATCTTTGTGAGACACTCGGAAGAAGAGGAGTTAAATCCTCGGTTCACAATCCCACAACGAGTGTTTGAGAAAACATAGAAAGTTGTGGGATTTTTTATCGGATGTTGTTTAGCTCTTTAAAAATTTGATTACACCCGCTGGTACAACCAGCGCATGACGTGGATAGGTGACCGTGGGGAAGTGGGATTGTAATCATTAAAATATATTGTGAGGTATTTTTTTGGTTGTGTGGTGGTTTTTCGGTATATTTGTGATATTTATAATATATGAACAGATACCAAAAAGCCGCTGAAATCGGAAATAAAAAAAGAAGAGAAAAATCATTAGAAGATTATTATCAATCACCAAATATATGTAAATCTTGTGGTGAGGTAATAAGGGTTAATGATAACCAAAAAGTTTCTGAAGTAAGAAAAAAATATTTTTGTAATAGTTCTTGTTCTGCTAAGTTTAATAATTTAGAAAGAGAGAAAAAACAAAAAGAAGAAAAAAAAGAGATTGTAAGACCCGAAAGATTTAGTTTCTTTAATGGAATTACAAAAAAAAAGTTTTTTGAAAAGAAAGGGATTTATTATAAGTTTAGAGCCGAAATTAGAAAACATGCGCAATATGTGTATGAAAAAAATAAAGGAGATAAAACTTGTAAAGTTTGTGGTTATGATAAACACATTCAAGTTTGTCATATAAAATCTGTATCTTCGTTCAGTGATGAATCCTTGATAACAGAAATAAACTCAAAAGATAATTTAGTAGGACTTTGTCCGAACCATCATTGGGAGTTTGACCACGGATATTTAAAGTTATAAAATGGCGGGCGGGGGGCAAGGTGTTCCATGGGTCTCATAAGCCCACATAGCTTGGTTCGATTCCAAGGCATCGCAACTAAGAATGGGTTGACTACGGTCATAAAATCGAGGTTCCCTATTTTTTTAAAAAAAGATTTGACGAATTGAAAAGTTCTTTTTATATTTGTAGTGTTAAATAACAGATATGAAAATAAATTTCACATACAATATTCGGATTGAGAACGAGAAGTTCGGAACCCTCTTGAATGAAACTTTTGTTGATGGTGTTCAGTTTAAGTTATTTTTGAAAATGGTTCACGGTTGTTTGGAACTCAAAGGAGATTTAGATTTCTTCAATGGTACCGACTTCTTGGTTCACATTCCTTACAAGTATTTGGTTGACTCTATTGTTTTGACTTCCTTGGTTACACCAACAGTTGGTGAACTTAGTTTGTCAGAACATATGAAATCTAAGGTGGAAGCTTTAGTTACCAAATAATTTCCTGACATAATGTCAGGTGGTGGAGTGATTGACTGTCATTCGGTCAGTCCCAAAAGAAAAGGTCAGTTTCGGCTGACCTTTTTTATTTTTTTACTCTATCAGATAATCCTATTGGGATTCCCATATATGAACTGATTTGTTTTGTAAGAAATGATATCCATTCATTTAATGCATCGGAGTAGTCGTACGGGTTTTCATCCCATAAAAAATCTAATAAACCATCAATATCAAAATGTTTTATCTCTTCTTCCCCATCGTCATTTATATGTGAGTAGATTATATTTGAATTTGGTATGTCCCAATTTTCTATTATGGCTGTTACATATCTTTCATCATTAATTTCTTCAACATAAACGGATGAATTTGTAAAATCCAACTCAACGTATGACCCAGGTTCTAAACTATCAATATTAAACCTAAATGGTCCGTCTTTAGTTAATTTTTTGATTGACTTATTTAATAATGTTTTGGTACCTTCTTCACCTAAAGACTCGTTCATAGACATGAGAAATTCTGATTGAGTCATGTCAAACATCTCCAAATATAAATTCATATTTGGGTTAGGGTATCCACCGCGGGATTTTAAAAATTTTACTATGCCGTTAAAATCCATAAGTATTTTTTTTCAATTTCGGCAGTTGCGTCCGAAATTAGTTCAGTTAATTCCTCAGGGTCTGAAGTTACCTCAATAACATAATTGGACACCTTTTTATAATCGTTTAATAATTCAACTTCAAAATCACTTTCATCTAATTTATGTAAGTCATTGTAAATTGAGTTTGAAATTTCGGGAACAACACCATTTAAATTTTCTCTAAAATAGTTGGCAATCACAGGATTGAAGGTTAGATAAGTTATTGTTGTAAACATAGTTTTGTCGGGGTTTTCGACTACACCGTCTCCATCACATTCATGACATTGATTATAACCATCTCCATCGCATTCACCACAATCAAGTTCACCTCCACCCTGACACGAGGAGCAAGGCTCACCATCCACTTCTCCTGTTCCATCACAGTCATCACATTCAACTGTTGAACTACCATCACACATTGAGCAATCATAACGACCATCTCCACCGCATTCATCACAAGTATCTGAAATTTGGGCTTCGTTTTCGGAACCAAGGATTATTGCGGTAGTATTTTTAACTTTATTAATAATTTGGTCATAAGAATATCCTTCTCTATGTAGAAATAACATAATTGCAAATTTGGAATCATCATCATTTGTAAATTTCCTAAATCTTCCACCATACTCCCATTCCCACAATTTATTAATTTGTACGGTAATAAGGTCAAGTATGTTTGGTATTTGGTCAAACACATAAGAGTATTTCAAAACGTATTGATAAATTTTCTCGTTGGTCACAGTCTGACTTTTAATATAAATACAGTAAAAGTGAATTGATAGTATTTTTTTTCAATATTTGGTATGTATTATTAAAATAAAAATGGAAATAAAAATTACAAACCTTGAAATTTTGGAAAGACCAAATGATTTGGAACTCGGAAAATACGTTAGAGAAAAGTATTGGAATGAGCGTGATAACCGTTTGAAAAATTATGACGAACATGTCAAGTTAGTTACTGATGATTACGGACATGTCGTTGGTATTGAAGAACGTTCTGATGATGAGTATGAAAGTTGTGTTATTTGTGGTAGAAAAACAAGTTATACCAAAAACACACACGTTGATATGAGAAGGGGTTTTATTGATGGCGTTGGACAAGCTTGTGACGGTTCTTGTAGAATTTAAAAAAAAAGTTTGGCGGTTCGGATTTTGTGCGTATCTTTGTAGTGTTAAAAACAACCACTACTATGACAAACACAATCTCTACCCCGACCAAATCAATCATCAAAGTAACTGAAGGCGTAATGTCAGGAGACGTATTCTACGGCTCATTTGACACCATCATAGACGGCAAACGTCTGTCGGTTACGGTCTCTAACTTCCTTAAAGACACAGACAAGGAATACGAATTCCGTGTGGCAGGAAAATGTCAGGCAGGATTCATCACTATCCACGACACCAAAGGAACTCCTCACTCAGTTATTGCTGGTTACAAGAAAGATGCTTTGATTAACATTCAGGTGAAGGGCGAAAGTGGACATTGGTTCAACGTATTCACTACCAAAGGTGGTAAGTGGAACGGTATTGACAAAGGGTTCTTGGAAGTTATGACAGTTGGTGATATGAGAAGTTCTCACCCCAAAATGTGTGATATGAACATTTGGGATTTCATGGGAGCCAAAACTTGGGCAGACAAAGCCTTCACTCAAAACTAAGAGTGAGAATCCCCTCTGAAAAAAAGAGGGGATTTTTTTCTTTTTTGCTTGTGGGGATGAAGTTTATTTGTATCTTTGTATAACAAATAACAAACACCATGACAGACACCATCAAAATCACCGAGAAAGTTCGTAACTACCAAGGAAACAACAGTTTTATCAACAAAATGAAAGATTCCCTTGACCAATGGGGACGTTTAACACCAAAACAAATGGAAGCCGCAGAAAAATGTCTTAACAGTCAACCAACCAAGATTACTGTAGATGAGCGTCCCGAACTCAAACGTATCGTAGAATACACAGGGGAAAGTAAGTTCGTAAAGGACATCGCCGAGAAGTTCCAAAAGTGGGGAACTTTGACTGACAAACAAATCACAGCAGCAATTGCTCAGATTGACAAGGAGGAATACAAAGACAAGGTTCTTAAACTACGTATTCCGACTCCTGGTGAGACTATCTTGATTGGTCGTAAGATTGGTCAACAACTCAAAGAGACTTACGGTCTTGAGTTTAACCCAACCTTAATTGATATCACCAAGATGTTGGGTATATCACCAAAGGCTGTGAAGTTCCAAGGTAAGATGACGGTAAAACGTAGTAAGGTTTGTATGTGTTGTGCTAAAACTTTGACTGATGAGTTCTCAATGTTGACTGGTATGGGTAAGATTTGTTCTAAACACATGAGGGTCCCATACATCACCGACAGGTCTCAGGCGGAACAATACCGTGAGGACTACCTCAAAAGAGTGGAAGAGATTGGTTTGATGGAGTTTTGGATTCCAAGGTCACAAATCAAAAAGTGGGAGGGTGACAGGAGTATCATGTTGGAAATGTTGTCCTAAAGTGTAAGGGTCTCTGTAAAAGGAGACCCTTCATTTTTTATTACGAACTGCAACACTGAGCATCCCAAGGAGTAGAAAAACCAATATCAGTGGTAATAGTTCCTGTAACATTCAAATAAATATTTTTCTTGAAAAAACTCAATTGACTCGTAGAGTTGTTTACCTATAATTTTATTGTATGCAAACAAAAAAACCATCGGCAATCGTTTACGGTTGGCACACTTTGGGGGAGATTATATTACATTCAGACATTTACTGGGAGGAACACCTTCATGATGAGGTTGTGATTTATTCTTTACCCTATGAGAATACAGTCATTGAAGATTATACACAGTATAAACCTGACCTAATTATTTCTTTTGATGAGAACATTGAAATACCACATTTTCATCTAACGAGATTTCACATTCATTATGATGAACCGTTACCTGATATGGTTTTGGCAAATGTGATTGTATGTCAGTCTGTTTTCAGAAACACCGAATACATACGTCCACGGTTCTCAGTATTCACTCCAACGTATAAGACAAACGAAAGGATTTACAGAACCTATGAGAGTATGAAAAAACAAACATTCACCAATTGGGAATGGATTGTGTTGGATGATTCCCCTGATGATGTTACGTGGAATATCCTCAAGAAAATTGCTGAGAAGGACTACAGGGTAAAACCTCACAAGTTGTATCCAATTACAGGTGGTAACGTTGGTTTGGCAAAACACAGAGCGGCAACACTTGGTGATGGGGATTGGTTGGTTGAGTTGGACCATGATGATGCATTAACTTCAGAGTGTTTACAAATCTCTCATGATGCCATCCTTCAATACCCCGATGCTGGTTTCCTATACACAGACGTGACCGAGTGTTACGAGGATGGTGAATTCAAATACTATGACCACGATTGGTCAGGTGATTGGTATGCGAGACACGACAATTACTTTGACTTTGGATATGCAGGTCATACCAAAGTTATGGTTGATGGTGTGGAGAGATTGGCACATTGGTACCCCGATATCAATCCATTGTCCATACGGTTTAACATATCAATGCCAAACCATGTAAGAATGTGGGAGAGAAAACTATATCATGAGATTGGTGGACACAACAAGTTGACACCTGTTGCTGATGACTTTGAACTTATTGTTCATACATTTCTACATACACGAATGATTCACGTCAAAAAAATGTTATACATCCAATATAACAATAAAAATTCAACGGTTGATAACAATGCGACAGACATCAATCGTAGAGCAAGATTAATCCGAGACCACTATGACAAACGAATTCATGAGAGAATCATTGAGTTGGGTTTTGAAGATTGGAATTGGGATGAAGAACTGGGTCACTCTCAGAAGTTTCAAAACCGTGGGGGAGTGAGAAAGTATCATAATGAAGAACAAGTAATGAATTACATCTATGAATAATAACAAGAAAATTAAATTGTGTTTAAACGCAATGGTTGCCAACGAGGCACCAACAATAACCCGAATGTTAGAAACAGTGTGGAGACACATTGACTATTGGGTTATCCAAGATAACGGTTCAAAAGACGGAACTCAGGACATTATCCGTAACTTCTTTGCGGAAAAAGGAATCCCTGGTTTACTCTATGAGATTGAATGGCAATATCCAGGTTGGAACCGAGACCATACCTTGAAGACATGTCTCCAAACAGACCACGGATGTCAATGGATTTTGAGGATGGACGCTGATGAGATTCTTGAGATTGATGAAGATTTTGATTGGTCCGTATTGGATGACTTGAGTGTGGATTCTTATAACGTAATTGCACATGCAAACGGTATGAGATACTACCGAACTTGGTTGTGGAATGCTGACCGACCATGGTTCTTCCAACACGATAAAAGACACGAAACAATCCACTTACCTGAAATCGGTGAAGGGTTTGTTAGAGTTACTCTCCCTGAAGGATTCAGACATGTGGTTCACAGTGACGGACAGACTTGGAATGTTCCAAGAAAGTTCTTGAAAGACGCGTTGGAACTTGAGATTGACAAAGTGGTTGGTAATACCGTTAAAGAAGATTTGTATCACCTTTGGTATGTTGCAAAATCATACTCTGATTGTTGGGGTAAGTCTGACGAACTTCCATTTGGTTTAGACCACTCAAAAGAATTTGCTAGAAGATGTATTTTCTACTACGAAAAGTTCATGGAGTATTCTCACAACTATTATGTTACTGGTAGACCTGCAAGAATTGATGAGATGGCTTACTTCGCATTTATCTTGATGGGTCAGGCTTGGGAAGTAATTGGTGACTTGGAAAAAGCTGAAAAGTGTTTTCATCAGGCAGAGGCGTTCGCTCCAATAAGAAACGAACACTTACTCTACCTGTGTTTCTTCTTGGAAACTCAAAGAAGATACGATGAAATCTATGGATACTTACAAATTATGATGGGACAAGAAAGAGTGAATCCATTCCCTCAGATGTGTTTCTTGATTGAAGACCGTTGTTACCATAACACATCAAATTTCTTACAAGAGTGGTCAGATAAACTCAAACGTAGAATTGAGGAACCAGTATTAAGTTCTGACGGTGTTGAATTTGATTTCGAATAGCAAATATGATTACCTAATCGTAGGCGCAGGACTCTTCGGAGCAACCTGTGCCTACGAGTTGGGTAAAAATCATAGAGTACTTGTAATAGATAAAAGAAGTCACATTGGGGGTAACTGTTATACCGAAGATGTTGACGGAATTCATGTTCACCGATACGGTGCACACATCTTTCATACAGACAGTAAAAAGATATGGGATTGGGTAAATCAATTTGCAGATTTTAAACAGTTTGTTAATTCACCCATAGCAAACTACAAAGAAGAGTTATACACCCTCCCATTTAATATGTGGACATTCTACCAACTGTGGGGTGTGAAGACAGAAGAACAAGCAAAGGCGAAGATAGAGGAACAAAGGTATAAGGGTCCTGTAACTAACTTAGAACAACAAGCCTTGTCTATGGTTGGTACCGACATATATGAGAAGTTTATTAAGGGATATACCGAGAAACAATGGGGGAAGAAATGTGCGGAACTACCTGCGTCAATCATCAAAAGAATACCTGTAAGGTTTACATGGGACAATAATTACTTCAATGATAGATACCAAGGTATTCCTGTTGGCGGGTACACACAGATATTTGAAAAGTTATTGGACAATGTTGATGTGTTCTTGAACCAAGACTTCTTTGAAAACAAAAGAATGTGGGAAGAGGCTGCGGATAAGATAATCTACACAGGACCAATTGATAAGTTTTTTGATTACGAACATGGTAGATTAGAATACCGTAGTTTGAGGTGGGAGAACGTCCATATTACTTCACACAGTTTTCAAGGACATCCCGTGGTTAATTATACTGACAGTGATACACCATTCACAAGGATTTTAGAACATAAGTTCTTTGACTATCAAAATCAAAAAACAAGTTATGTTAGTAAAGAATATCC